>Ga0209541_10000076_pt1 | contig 164410 bp, 181 predicted proteins | sample RifCSPlowO2_01_FD_184027 | JGI IMG/M metagenome (GOLD analysis project Ga0209541, IMG submission 184027) | Groundwater microbial communities from Rifle, Colorado - Rifle CSP2_plank lowO2_0.1 (SPAdes) (version 2) | ecosystem: Environmental > Aquatic > Deep subsurface > Groundwater | place...
AGTTTTATTCCACCTCCAATCCAGATAGCTATCATATCTCTTTCTTGAGCAGTTAATTTTGTATGATGGTTTCCCATAACCCTGTATTCTATCTCAACAGGTGTTCGGATTCCATTTAGAACTTAGACTTTCAGCTATCTAACTTTACGTGTAGTATAATGAAAATATGACGAGAAAAGATTTGCAAGAGGAGTTAAAACAGTCAATGCTGGCAAGAGATGAGTTTAAGACTTCGGTTTTGCGAATGGTTTTGTCGGCAATTAATTATTATGAAATTGGGAAAGGCGGAGCGGGATACGAAGCGACCGATGAAGATGTAATGTCTGTACTTCAAAAAGAAGCAAAACAGCATAATGATTCGATTGAGCAGTTTAAAAAAGCAGGACGGCAGGAATTGGTTGATAAAGAAACTAAGGAATTAGAAATTTTGAAACAGTATATGCCGGAGCAAATGGGAGAGGAAGAAATAAGAAAACTAGTTGAGGAGACAATTGCCCAAACCGGCGCAAAATCAATACAAGATATAGGAAAGGTTATGGAAGTTTTAATGCCAAAAGTAAAAGGCAAAGCAGACGGAGGTTTGGTCAGTAAAGTAGTAAGAGAAGAGTTTACTTCGTAATCTTTTTCCTCTTTTCGCTCCACTCTTGCCAGACAACTAGAATTGGTGCGGCATTAAAGATAGAGGAATAAGTGCCGGATGCTACTCCAATTAGAAGAGCCACCACAAACCACCTTATACTCTCTCCTCCAAAGAGAAGAAGTGCAAAAAGAACAAGAAGAACAGTTAAAGATGTATTTAGCGATCTATCCAAAGTCTGGAGTATTGAATCGTTAACTATTTGCGAGAAAGAACCGGAAGATCTTCTTAAATTTTCTCTAATCCTGTCAAAAACAACAATTGTATCATGAACAGAAAACCCGATTACTGTAAGAAGTGCTGTTACGAATAGAGAATCAACCTCAACCCCAAAGAAATGGCCTAAGATTGCAAAAATTCCCAAAACAACCAAAACATCATGAATTAAAGCAATTATCGCACTTACTCCGAATCTAAGACTGCTTGCAGGTTTAGGAACTTTTCTAAACGACCAAGTTATGTAAATTATGATTAGTATTGATGCAAGAATAACTGCTTTTATTGCATTTATTGTTGTCTCTTTACCAATCGTAGGCCCAATAGTTTCAAACTGAGTTTCCTTCGCACCCTTAAATTCTTTAGAAAGCGTATTGACAAACTTAATATTTTGCTTCTGATCCATTGGGCTTGTTCTAATAAGCAAAGAGTTGCCAGAAGTTTCTACTGTTGAAACTTTGAGATTTTCCTTAGTTAGTGTATTCTTAATTTTCTCAGAGGTAGTTTTTTCTACTTTTTGAGGAAAAGAGATGGTCAGTCTTGATCCTCCGGTAAAATCTATTGATAAATTAAGCCCAAAAAGTAAAAGCGCAATTAGCCCCGGGGCAACAACTATCAAAGACAGCGCAAAATATAAATTCTTTTTACCAATAATATCCAGTGTTTTATTTTTCATAGAAAAATCGCAAAAATGTTCGGGTCACAACAATTGCCGAAAACATAGAAACTAAAACTCCGATTGCCAAAACCAACGCAAACCCCTTAACGACTCCTGTTCCAAATTCATAAAGGATTGCACTCGTTATAAGAGTTGAGATGTTTGAGTCTCTTATGGAAGGCCATGCTCTTGAAAACCCAATCTCGATTGACTCTTCCTGTCTTTTCCCAAGTCTTTTTTCTTCTTTTATTCGCTCGAAAATTAAAATATTTGCATCAACAGCCATTCCGATTGAAAGAATAAAACCGGCAATTCCGGAAAGAGTCAAGGTAATTCCGTAGGGCGTGAGATTACTGATTTTAAAGATTGATAAAACCAAAAGTGCATAAACAACCAGCGCAAGACTTGCTACAATCCCAAGTCTTCCATAAAGAATGCTCATAAAAATTACTATTATTAAAAATCCGATAACTCCAGCCAGAAGGCTTTTTTTAAGCGATTCTATTCCAAGAGTCGGACCAATTACCCGCTGCTCTAAAACCGAAAAAGGAACAGGCAGTGCCCCTGCATTAAGCTCTGTACTCAAAAGCTTTGCCTGCGCAAGCACAAAGCCTCCCGTAATAACTGCATTTCCCGTTAGAATTGCCTGATTAACTCTGGGAGCCTCTATAACTTGGTTATCTAGAACTATAGCAACAATTTTATTAACATTTCTTTTTGTTATATCTGCAAATTTTTCAGCACCTTTACCGGAAAAAACTAACTGGACTTGAGGATTTCCTGTATTTTGGTCAAAAGTAACGCTTGAGCGCTGAAGGTCCCCGCCTGAGAGATCTGTTTTTTTGGCATTTTGTCCTAGAACTTCAACTATTCCCAATGGATACGCTGATGGCGATGCTTGTCTTGCAGATTCACTTGCCCCCTGCTCCCAAAAAGAAAGCTGTGCAGTAGTACCAATTAGATTTATTGCCTGGTTTACGTCTGTTACCCCAGGCAGTTCTACAATAATTCTTGAGTCGCCATTAACAGCTGCAGTCTGAATAACCGGCTCCGATACTCCAAAAAGATTTATTCTTCGTTCTATTACAGTTTTAGCAGAATTTAAAGCATCGGGCATTTGATCTTTAGGGACATCCGACATGTCTGCTTTAAAAGTTATGGATGTTCCGCCTTCCAAATCCAGTCCCCTCCGAAACTCTAAATTTTTCCCAATTCTAAATGTCCTTAAAACCGAAGACGGATCAATATCTAAATTTTTTACAGGACCTAGGGAAATTTTCTGAAGATTTGGTAAATTTATAAACACAGAAAGAAGAGTCAGTAGAATTATGAGCCAAAATAGAAAACGGGAGTTTCCTCTCATTCCAGCATGCTCTCCTCATCCCCAATCAACATAATCCTAGAACCTGAAAGGATAGAAATTATAAAGGGGTCTCTTCTCTTTTTTCTAAAATCGAATTCCTCCTCAGACATAACCGTATAGTTTATTTCGGTATTCAGCCTTTTTTCTTCTGCTCTTATTAAAAGCGTGAGTTCGGGCAAAACCACGGTTCCAACTAAAAGAAGATTTATCTCGTCCGGCTCAACCTTCATTCTTCTTGCAAATTTACCGGAAAACATCGCATACTTCAGTTTTCCGATTTTTGCCCTATTTGTTAAAATATCTGCTCCAAGTCCGACATTTTTTATTCCTATTTTTAATAGATCAAAATAAAATGGGTAATTTTTGGATAGCGAGTAATAAACTCTGTTTGCTCGGGGTTCCCTGGACAAAATTCCCTTCCTCTCAAGAAATAAAAGTTCTCTTCTTACGGCATTTATCTCATCGCTCGTCCTTCGCACAAGCTCTCTAACGTGGAGCATTTCGGTGGGATTTCCAAGGAAAACACCAAGCAGTTTTATTCGAGATTTTGATGTAATTAAATCAGAAAGCATAAGCCCTGGATGATATTATTTTACGGTTATTACTCCATCCGTGGGCAGAATTTCAAACCAAATAAGTCCTCTATTAAGCTCAACGGGCGCACCGCTTGAATCAAAAAGTAATGTTCTGGCGGTTCTGCCATCTTTTCTCCATGTACCTTTTATTTGTTTTCCATCCATAAAGATTGTCGCCTTTCCTGCTCCTTTTGTTCTGTATAAAAGATGAACGTTATTTTCGTACCCGTCGTTAGCGCTTACTTCCTGCATAAATAATACTACAATATTCTTCGAAGTCAATTGTTTATTTGTATCTTTGTCAAAATGAGCCTCTTTCCCCGTACTTCTTTTATATAGATTTGCTAAAGGGTCGTAAGCCCAGTCCGCAAAGTAATCCGGCATAGAATTCCAAAATTCAAGATGAATAGACTGCGCGGGACCCCTTTTGGAGGAACTCTCATCATCTTTGAAGGAATATGGAAGAAAACCTTTGCTCCAAAGAGTTCCTTTTTTATCTACTTCGGTTAAACCCCGGGCAGTCTTTGCATAGTCCAACAATTTTTCAGTTGTTGAATACATGGTATGCTCTGTTGCAACCGGATGACCAAGTCTATCATAGTCTCTCCAAAAAACCGGGAAACCTATCGAGAATTGATTCATGTCGTTATAGGCAGTCCATCCATAATCAGAAAGTTGTGAAAGAGCATCTGCAGGCCCTGGCTGATTTGCTCCCCCCACATGTGCATACAAAGGATAGTTTCCGTATTCCGAGAGAAAATCTATAAAGTAAGTTCTTGCCGAACGAACCGGCCCAATCTGCCCACCATCTTGGCAATAAAATATTGCAAGAAATCGTGTAATTCCGCCTTCGGCAACGGCTTCGTAAATAATATCGGCTCCGGATAATCCAGATTGCGGCATTGTTTCTTTATGGTTTTCTATCATAACTCCCAATGGTCTATGTTTTTCCCACCAATCCCGCTGTTGTTTGGAATATAAAACGCCGTTTAACGGACAGCTTTCTGTTTTTGGGAGACTGGAATCAAAAACAACCTTACCCTCTGTGCCTTTTGTCGGTAATCCTATCGGAGAAGTTATCGATTCTAAAGAACCCAAATTTGAAAAAATCGCATACGAAATTCCGGCCGAAATAATATATACAAAAACTATTAATGCTATGGTGAACAGTTTTCTTTTTTCCATTAATTTTCTTTCTTAGTTGCTTTTAATACTTTTTTTTCTTCATCTGTTAGCTCATGTTCTATGCCTTTACCGTTCACTACTCTTTTTGCATACCATCTGGTTCCGGAACGTGAATAAAGAGCCGAAATGATTATACCGGTATCGCTTCCATCAACTAAAGAGAGCACAAAGCTTTGGTCTCCTCCCGTATCTTTGAAGGGATTAAATCTATGAAGTCCAATTTTTTGAACATGCAAGAGTCCATCCCTCTCTAGATTATCGCAGTATTTTTTAATAGATTCAATATCTTTATTATGAAGATCAATTTTGGAGAGAACATCTTCCAGAATTGACTTTAAATTTTTATTATTTGCTCCTTTTGTAAGCCTTGCGTAGTGGGAAAACATTTGCCAAAAAAAAATTGTCAGGATTAAAAGCCAAACAATAAATACGCCGGATATAATCAAGACAAAATTGGGTACCATATATATCCATCTATATTAGCCTCTTGACAGCCTGCGTGTCAATAGTGTAATCTAGGCTCTATCTCAATGAGGAAAACGCGAAGACAAAAAATAGCCGCAGATCTTCATCGCCAGCTCTACAAACTGCAGAGCCAGAAAGTTCCTTCTCTTGAAAAAGAGATTCCAAGAATAAAAGAAACTTCCCCAACTCTTCTGGCAGAACCTCAAAAACATACTTATTTAACTGCCGATATTTCCAAAACCGGAGTTGTTACCGGTGCAATACTTATTGCCCAATTGATTATTTTCTTTTTACTTAAAAATCATTTGTTAACAATCCCGGGGATAAGTTATTGAAAGGGGGTGAATTATTAATGGCATCAATGTATTGTGTAAAATGCAGAGCAAAAAGAGATGATCCAAATGCTCAAAAAGTTACCATGAAAAACGGTAAGCCGGCTCTTAAAGGCAAATGCCCGGTCTGCGGTACAGGAATGTACAGGATCGGCGGTTAATCTTTCTTGAAGGTCCTATCGATAGGAGCGCAGTCGCCTCTTTTGCGACGAGCTCGCCTGCTTGACAGGCGTGGAGAATTAACCTTTAAGAAACAATAGAAAACCCCTTGATTCTTCTTGGGGTTTTTTATTCTCCAGTTTGATGCTCACCATGTAGGATAAATTCTCGGATTATTTCAATTTATACTTATACTTCTTAACAAAAGTTGGGAATTGGGAATGAACCGGACTTGGAAGATTATCTAATTTAAACCATCCAATCTCTTCATGTTCATTTGGAACGCCATTTTTGACTTTATCTTTATCAATTAATACTTTGAAATCAAGGACAACCCAATGTGTCTTATTTCCTTTTTCATCGATTCTATGTACATCTCTAAATCCTAAAAAGTCTGATTGAATTATTTCGGCACAATACTCCTCTTTTATCTCTCTTTCTAAAGCACCCTCAACAGGTTCTCCTAGTTCAATGCTTCCTCCGCCCGGATCCCATCTCCCATGCTCGTCTCTTGTGTTTTTAGATCTTTTGCTCATCAAGAAATTCCCATTTCCATCATGGCAAAAGAAAACAACCCCAACGCCAATGTAGTCGATGCCTTTTCTCATAATCATTGATTATTATATCAAAGGATTTTACATTTATTCCACCATAGAGGTGGATTTCTATTGACACCCTTGGCAATAGCTTGTTATTTCTCTTTATAGTGCACCAGTTTGTAGACTTTAACGACTGAGACATCCCATTCACCAACAATTTCTGCTCTGCCGAATCCTGCGACTTCCCAAAGAGGGTGTCCTAAGGGACTGCAGGGATTAATTTCGCATACTATCAAAAGCTGATCTGTAACGCTTTTCCTCTGAGGGTCAACTTGGGAATTTTGAATTATCACTGGAGATTTAGTTTCAAGTGTAAAAAAATATCTGTAAGCATGATCGGAATTTCCTCCCGTTATGAGTGCGAAATTAAATGGCTTCTCATCCGACTTTTCTAAAACGGACTCCGAAATTTTTTTAACTTGATCAAGCTGTCTGTTTGGTTGATATCTAAATGGAACACCGCTTAAGTTAATTAGAATTAATGATAAAAAGACAGCGACTGATACAATTTTTAAAAGAGCATTCTTTCTCATAAAAAAATCTAAAGTATTTCCAACCAAAATAAACGGCAGAGGAAACATAAAACCAAAATAATAATCGTATATGGGCTTTTTATAAAAACCAAAAAGACCGATCCCCACAACCAGCCAGATAATCAAAAGCAAAAATTGGTAAAGCTTCACGTTCTCCTTAATTTTTCCCAAACCCTTAGAAACCTTAGCAAACTTATACAAAAGTACAGAAACAGAAACAATAGCAAGAAACAAAGTCAGATAATACCAAACTGTAGTATTTGGATGGGTACCTATGGCAACTTGCTCGGGAGGCGGGAAATTTGTAATCAGTCTTGCGAAAAGCCGGAAAAAGACATTTGAGATATTTCCAATAAAATTATTTACTAAACCGGTATCTCCCGATGTAAAAATAAATTTAATTATACTTCTTATGTTTGAGAAACCGTGGCGAAGTTCAAATGCTAAAAAGGGAGACCAGCCCACAATAAATCCTAAAATAATAAAAAAATAATCTTTTAAGATCTTCTCTATCATCTTCAACAAGGATACTCCTTGTACAAAGCTGACAAGGAGTATCCTTGCAAAAAAGGCGTATGTAAAAATAATTACAGCTAGGAATGTAGCCAGATAATGAAGTTGCATAGTAATTCCCAGCAGTAATCCGCATAAGATAATTAACCAGACTTTATCTTTCTGAAACGCTTTATATAAAATAAGCAAGGTCAATAGCGAAAAAAACGGCATAACATTTGGGTTCCACGAAGACCTTGAATATGCAATTACAACGGGCGATATTGAATATAAAAGCGCAGATATTAAACCGACGCGAGAATTAAATATTTCCCCGGCGAATTTATAGATAAGATAGACTGTAGCAATACCAAAAAGAGCAACCATGACTGCCGGGCCAACCGGATTGTAATTAAACACTAAAAGAAATGGCGCTATAAAATAATAGTAAATAGGACCTAAAAAAAATCCTCCAACAGATGCTGTAGGACCCAAGAGAGTTAATTTTCCGTGGAGGATATTATATACAACCAGGACATCTCTTCCCTCATCCCCTAAAAAAGTCAAGTAATCTTGTATACGATAAAGCCTCAGAAATGAAGCTAAAGCGATTATTAATATGAGTAATATATTAGGATTTAAAACAAAAGTTTTAAGCTTTTGCATAAAAATTTTCATTTTGAGGTTTTCTTTTTGCGCCAGATGACCTTATTATAGATAGTAAAATTCCATATAAGAAGAAATCCCGTTCCAATAAGGAAGTAGACATTTATAAGTAATCTGTTGTCACGGCCGAAAATAGAACCCAGCAGAAAAATAGTCCCTGTCTGAATAAAGATAACCCCAAATGATGAAGTTGCATAGAACTGAAGCATCTTAAGGAGATAAGATCCTACATTATTAGCTTTTCTTTCTCCGAATGTCCAAAGATTGTTAAGATTATAATTTGAAAAAATCGCCAGAACTGCCCCCAATAAATTTGACGTTTCCGGGGGGTGAACTCTTAATAATTCTATGGGAATGAGCTGTCTAATGATATCAAAATTAGCAAGAGCTAAGTTAAATACAGTCCAATTTATAATAAATCCTGTTCCTCCCACCATCAAAAATTTACCAAATTTACCGGTGATAATTTCCTTAAACCTTGTAAGAAGAACAAATCTTACTACTTCCATAATATACCCCAGAGGCGCAATCTTCGATCTTCCTAAAGCTCTGTCTGAAAAATGGAACGGAACTTCTCCAATCTTAAATCCGTCCCTAATTGCTTTGTGCAAAAAGGATATTTGGAAAATGTATCCTTTATAATTTGTCAGCTCTTTTCTCTCTTTTAAAAACGCTTCTTTCTTAAGCGCTCTAAAACCTCCAGTCCAGTCATGGACAGAAAATTTCATGAATATAGTCCTCACAAAAAGATTTGCAACAATTGAAAATAATTTTCTCAGAAGCGGCCAGTTTTTAGGAATTGACCCCCCGTCGCTGTATCTATTTCCGATTACCATATCGCACCCTTCGTCTATTTTTTTGAGAAACTGCGGAATTTTTTCAGGGTCATGTTGTAAATCGGCATCCATCTCAAACATTATGTCTGCACCCATCTTATCAATCGCATAGGTCATAGCTCTTATATAGGCAGCTCCCAATCCATATTTTTCACCTGAGCTGATATCGATGTTTTTCCATTTTTGCATGAGCTTTCTTACTTCGTCTGCTGTTCCATCCGGAGATTTATCATCGGCCACCAAAATATTCATATCGTGATTTTTGATTTGAGGAAAAATATCGTTCTCAAGAATAGGAATTAACTTATCAACGTTTCCTTTCTCATTATAAGTAGGGGTGATTATGACAACTTTCACTTATAGACCTCTAAAATATTGTATGGTTTTTGTAAGACCCCGGTCAATACTCACTTTAGGAGTCCAACCAATAAGCTTTTTAGCTTTATCTATGTCGGGCCTTCTGACCTTTGGGTCGTCTTCGGGTAGGGGTTCAAAAATTATTTTTGAAGAAGAATTCGTCATTTTCTTTATAGTATTTGCAAGATCCAATATTGTTTTTTCATTTGGACTTCCCAGATTCAGCACTTCTCCTTTTGTCTTATCGGAAACAATTGTTTTAATTAAACCTTCGACCAAATCATCTATATAGCATATACTTCTTGTTTGACTTCCGTCTCCATAAACTGTTAAAGGCTTGTTTGAAATTGCCTGATTTATAAAGTTTGACACCACTCTTCCATCATCTGCCCTCATCCTATGACCGTAAGTATTAAATATTCTTATTATTCGAGTATCTGTATTAAATTTCCTAAAATAAGCCATTGTGATTGCCTCTCCAAAACGTTTTCCCTCATCATAAACCGAGCGTATTCCAACAGGATTTACATTTCCAAAATAATCTTCTTTTTGCGGAGAAACTTGAGGGTCTCCGTAAATCTCCGAAGATGAGGCGTAAAGAAATCTCGCGTTAAATTTTTTGGCTGTTTCCAAAAGATTATAAGTACCCAGTGAGTTAACAAGAAGAGTTTCTATTGGAAAATTTATGTAACTCCTTGGGCTTTTTTTATTTGGGGAGGCGGGAGAAGCAAGGTGAAAAATATAATCTATTTTAGGCAGTTTTGTATTTTGAAAAGAGGAGCTTGTAAGATCTAAATTTAGAAAACTAAAGTTTTTATTTTTAGTAAAATCATCTATGTTTTCCCACCTTCCGGTAATTAAATTGTCTATGCAGACAACTCTATAATTCTTACCAAGCAGTCTTTCGCAAAGATTTGAACCTATAAATCCTGCTCCTCCGGCAACGAGTATTGTCTGCATAAACTATTTAGTTTTCTTTTCTCTATTAATGTCTGCTTCAACCATCATTTCTGCCAACTGCTTAAAACTTGTCTTAGGTTTCCAACCTAATATTCTCTTTGCCTTACTTGCATCTCCGACTAAATAATCGACTTCTGCCGGTCGCATATGAGTTTCCATATTTGAGACGACGTACTTTTGCCAATCGGAAATTCCAACGTAATTAAATGCAGATTCTACAAATTCCCTAACGCTATGATTTTCTCCCGTTGCTATAACATAATCATCCGGACTTTTCTGCGCAAGCATTAGCCAAATTGCTTCAACATAATCTCCTGCGTATCCCCAATCTCTTTTTGGCTCAAGAGAGCCAAGCTCTAATTTTTTTTGCTTTCCAAGGCTAATTCTGGCAACCGCATAACTTATCTTACGCGTCACAAACTCGAGTCCTCTTCTTGGAGATTCGTGATTGAAGAGAATGCCGGAGCATGCAAAAATTCCATAACTTTCTCTATAGTTTACGGTGATATAGTGCCCATAAACTTTGGCAACTCCGTAAGGGCTTCTTGGATGAAACCTAGTTGTTTCTTTTTGCGGCGTTTCTGTAACTTTACCAAACATTTCAGATGATGATGCCTGATAAAATTTAATTTTTGGATTTACTGTCCTTATTGCTTCTAAAACTCTAGTAACTCCTAATGCAGTGAACTCACCGGTTAGAACCGGCTGATTCCAAGAGGTTTTAACATAAGACTGTGCCGCCAGGTTATAAACTTCATCGGGTTGTGCTTCCAAAAGAGCTGAGGCAAGAGAGCTCTGATCCAGAAGATCTCCTTGAATAAGCTCAATTTTATCTTCAATTTCTTTTATTCTTTCAAAATTTATAGTACTGGTTCTTCTGGTTAATCCGTATACTTTGTATCCTTTTTTAAGCAGAAACTCCGCAAGATAGGATCCATCCTGTCCGGTTATTCCGGTTATAAGCGCCTTTTTTGCCATAACTTAGATTTTAAATTATATTCCTCCAATAGTCTAGAGTATCTTTTAAAGTTTTATCTATGAGTATTTCCGGTTTCCAACCGGCAAGATTAGTGAATTTAGTTCTATCACAAACCAGATCCGGATTATCGCTTGGTCGAAGCAGAGATTCATCCACTCTTATTTTTATTTTTGTTTTTGATAAGGATAGCATTTTATCAAGAATCTGCGAAATCGTATAAGATTTACCGGAGCCAATATTATAAACTTCTCCCCCTTCTCCTTTCTCAATTGCAAGGCTGTATGCCGCAACCATATCCCTAACATCTGTGAAATCTCTTTTACTGTCTAAATTTCCCACAAAAAGAATGTTGTCTGTTTTGCCTTTTTCTATTTCTGCAATTTTTTTTGCAAAAGCGGAAACAACAAAATTAGGTGATTGTCTAGGCCCTATGTGATTAAACGGACGAATCCTGATAATTTTAATACCATAAGACAGAAAATATTGAAGCGCTAAGAAATCTTGAGTAATTTTTGAAACTGCGTAAGGAGAAGCTGGCATCAATTTTGTATCCTCATCAATTGGCAGATCCTTTTTTTCGACAATTCCATAAACTTCAGCCGAAGAGATAACTAGTATGCGCGTATTTAATAGCTTAAATTTCCTGATCACCTCTAAAAGATTGAGCTGTGCCTTAACATTATTTTGAATAGTTTCAAATGGATTATCAAAACTTGCCTTCGGAGAAGTCAATGCGGCAAGATGGAAGATGAAGTCCGGCTTAGTTTCCAAAACGAGATCCAAAACTTTTTTTTCATCTGTTAGATTCAGTTTGAACAAATTAACTTTTGTTTTTACGTTTTCTATATTACCCAGACTTGCTTCCTCAAGATAAGTCCCCGAAATTTTTCCTTTATTTTGTGAGACTAAGTATTCAGCAAGAAAGCTTCCTGCAAAACCAGAGATCCCTGTTATTAAAATCTTCTTCATCTTCCAATGCCCAGATAAGCAAAGCCCATTTCTCTTACTTTCTTGGGATCATAAATGTTTCTTCCATCAACAATGTTTGGTTTTTTCATAAGTTTCTTTATTTCTAGAAGAGGCAGCTGCCTGAATTCGCTCCATTCTGTAAGAATTATCAATAAATCGGCATCTTCTACAGCTTGGTAGCTGTCTTTGGAAAAAGTTATTCCTTTTAATATTTTTCCTGCATTTTCCATTGCCACCGGATCATATGCTTTTATCTTGGCTCCTCCTTTTTTAAGACCGCCTATTATCTCAATTGAGGGCGCATCTCTCATGTCATCTGTGTCTGGCTTAAACGATAACCCTAAAACTGCAATAGTTTTATTTTCTAAATTTCCCTGCAAAAGCCGTTTTGATTTACCAACGATTCCCTTCATTGCCTGATTATTTACCTTATCTACTTCTTTTAATAGACCGAAATCGTAACCCTTTGTTTTTGCGATATTAAGTAAAGCCTTTATATCCTTAGGAAGACAGCTTCCGCCAAATCCCGCTCCGGGGGAAAGAAAACTTGAGCCGATTCTTTTATCAAGACCAACAGCCTCAAGAACCTTAAGTCCGTCTGCTCCGGTTAGTTCGCTCAGGTTTGCAATTGAATTTGCAAATGAAATCTTCGTTGCCAAATATGCATTTGCGGCATACTTAATCATTTCGGCAGTTTCTATATTTGTTAGTACATATTTTCCGTCTATCGGCTCGTGAAGCTCAACTAAAAGATCCTCCGCTTTTTTCGAATCTGTACCAATTACAACTCTATCCGGTGACTGAGTATCGGAGATAGCTTGTCCCTCACGAAGAAATTCTGGAACCGATGCAACATCAAAATCTGCTTTTTGCGCTTTGTATTGATTAATAATTTCCTTTATTCTCTGACTGGTGCCAACAGGAACAGTGCTTTTTGTAGCAACAACCGTATATCCGTTTAAATATGGTGCCAATTTTTTTGCTACTTCAAAAATGGTAGAAAGATCGGCTTCACCTTTTTCCTTGGAAGGAGTACCTACTGCTATAAAAACCACTGAAGATTCAGGTATCGCATCTTTATAATCCAAGGTGAAAAATATTCTTTTTGCTTTTACATTTCTTTTAACGATTTCCTCAAGTCCAGGTTCATATATTGGGATGATCCCTCTTTTAAGATTCTCAATTTTTTCTCTGGTATGTCCTATAACCCAAACAGTATTTCCTAAATCAGCAAATACGCAAGCAGTAACTAAACCCACATACCCATGGCCTATAAAAGTTATAGTCATAAATTGAGCTGTTTTTTAATTTCTAAAATGCCTTCTCGCAAAGTCTTCATTCTAATTCCTAATTTTTGTATTTTATCATTTTTGAGAGCAAGATTGAAGGGTCTTGGAGCACGGTTTTTAAAAAACTCCTCACGAGTTGTTTTTTGGAGTAAATTTTTATCGAAACCAAAAATATTTGATATAATAACACCTGCCTCAAATGGAGAGACAAACTGACTACCGACAGCATGGAAAATTCCTGTTGAGTTATTTCTGATAATAGAATCTAAAACATTTGATAAACCATCTATAAAAGTAGGTGTCATTATATGATCGGTTACCAACCTTAATTTTTCTCTATTTTTTAATTTATCTATTAAAACTCTTACAAAATCCCTCTTTGGAAAATCTGCTCTGTAAGGATAAGCAATCCTTAAAATTACCCAAGATAAAGACGATTTAGTAACAAGTTTTTCTCCTTCATATTTTGTTTGGCCATACCAGTTAATAGGGCTTGGGGTGTCCTCTTCACTATATGGTTTTTCTTTTTTTCCATCAAATACAAAGTCTGTGGAAACATAAATAAGTTTTTTCCCTGATCTTGCGCATGCATTAATTACATTTTTAGTTCCCTCAACATTAATTTTCCACGCTTGTCCGTTTGTACCCTGGCTCATGTCTTTCTGACAACCATCAACATCCGTTTTTGCAGCTAGGTGTAAAACCAAAGAAGCATTTGATGATGTTATTGAAGAAATAATTTTTTCCGAATCGGTAATATCAACGCCCGTATCCAGACTCAGATTTTCGAATTGATATTTATCGATCAGAAGTTCTTCAATTCTTGACCCAACGAGACCAGATAGCCCGGTTGCTAAAATTTTCATTTGGATCCATATTGTTCTTTGTAATATTTAAGATATTCCTTATTTTTTACACTCTTGCACCAATCCTGATTTTCTTTATACCAATTTATTGTATATGTAAGCCATTCGTCAAAGCTGTGAAGGGGACTCCACCCCAATTCGTTTTTGATCTTTGACCAATCAATCGAATATTTTCTATCGTGTCCCGGCCTGTCTTTAACATACTCGATGACACTTTCATCCTTACCCAATATATTTATGATTTTCCTTATAACTGATAAGTTATTTATATCCTTTGTTAATCCTCCTATGCAATAAGTTTCTCCAATTTTTCCTTTTTGAAGAATAAGATCTATTGCTCTACAGTGGTCTTCTACATACAACCAATCTCTAACATACAATCCGTCTCCGTAAACCGGAACTTTTTTTCTTTCCAAAACATTTGTTATTGCAAGAGGAATTAATTTTTCCGGAAATTGATAGGGTCCAAAATTGTTGGAACAATTTGAAATATTTATTGGTAACCCATATGTAAAGTAATAACTTCTAACTAAATGGTCTGAGCCGGCCTTACTGGCTGAATAGGGACTTGCGGGATTATAATTTGTTCGTTCATTAAATTTACTCGTATCTTCTAACTCAAGGCTTCCGAACACTTCATCTGTTGAAATATGCATAAATCTTTTTATTTTAAATTTTAATGCTGCATCCAGAAGAACCTGGGTTCCTACAACATTTGTGATTACAAATGGAGCCGGCTTTAATATTGACCTGTCTACGTGAGTCTCTGCGGCAAAATTTACTACGATATCGATTCCTTCCATCGCTTTTTTTACTTGAGAAACATCGCTTATGTCTGCGTGAATAAAAGTATATTTTGAATTTTTCTCAATGTCTTTTAAATTTTCTAAATTTCCAGCATAGGTTAGCTTATCAAAATTTACTATTTCATCATCAGGATGATTTGCAGTCCAGTAACGTATAAAATTTGAGCCAATAAATCCAGCACCGCCTGTTATCAGAATCCTTTTTTTTGATTTATCCATACTTTAATATTAAATTTTGTTTTAAAGCTAAATAGTAAGGCTGGTGCTGGATAAATCCCGCTCCTCCTGTAACGAGTAGTTTCATAATCTTCCTTCCTTATTTAGTTTATCAAGTAAAAAAACTCCAATAATGGTTGTGGCTGTCTTAATTTCGCCATCCATAATTTTTTTTATTGCATTTTCGATAGACATTTTAACTAATTCAATTTCTTCTCCTTCTTCCGGATTTGGCTTACCAATTTTAATTCCTTTCGCCAAAAAAATGCGGACACTGGATCTTATTACGCTAGCAGATGTTTCAAGCTCTAAAATCTCCTCCCAATTTGAAGCTATTATCCCCGTTTCTTCTTTTAATTCTCTTTTTGCTGCCTCAAGCGGTGTTTCTCCATCATCTATGTGTCCCGCTACCGCTTCAAGAATTTTTTTATCAAAAAGATATCTAAATTGACTAATTAGATAGAGCTCAAGCTTATCGGAAATAGGAAAAATTACAGATATTGCTCGTCTCTCAACAATACTATATTCCCGTTCTTTTCCATTCGGTAATAAAATCTTTTGCTTTTTAACTTTGAATAATCGCTGGGAAAAGACAATATTTTGAGATTTTATTTTCCATCTATTCATTAAAGCTCGTTATTTTTTACTTTTTCTGCTACCATGTTATTTGCGCGCAAAAGTTCCTCATATGATGTTCCGGCGTCAATCCACCAGTCCAATAGCTCACATTGTAAACTTCCTTCTTGTAGATAAATATTATTAAGGTCAGTTACTTCAAGCTCGCCTCTTGCGGACGGTTTAAGTGTTGATATGAAATCGAACACTCGTTCGTCATACATGTAAATTCCGGTTTGAGCTATATCCGATTTTGGATGTTCCGGTTTCTCCTCAATCGAGAGCACCATGCCTCTATCATCTACTTCTATTACTCCGTACTGCTGCGAGTCGGTTGGCATCCTAACACCGTAAACAATCGCTCCCTTATCCTTTTGCCCGAATTTCCCAATGGCAGTTTTAAGATCTGTTCTAAAAATATTGTCTCCGAGTATTACGACTGTTTTTTCATCCTTTGCAAATTCCCTGGCATAAGAAATACCATCTGCAATTCCTCCTTTTGCATTTTGCTGCACTCCGTAATAGATTTTTAACTCAAACTCTTCTCCCGATTTTAAAAGGTTAGCAAAATCCCCGGAATGATCCGGAGAACTGATTAAAAGAACTTCTTTTACTCCTGCCCGTTGCATAGCCTCAAGCGGATAAAAAATCATTGGTTTATTAAATACCGGAAGCAAGTGTTTATTTGTAACTTGTGTTAACGGCCTAAGTCTTGTCGCAAGACCTCCTGCCAAAATTACACCTTTCATATTTCGAATTCCTCAATATGATCCTGAGCTTGCCGAAGGATCAAAATCCAAGTCCTCCTTTTAAAAAGAAAAAAATAACTGTTATGCCCAAAGCGCCAATAACTATGTATTGTACCACAACTCTTATGCGCAAGTCATGATTTATCAAATGATGGACTATTCCAAAAAGTATGTGAAAAAGGGTGGTGAGAAGAACTAGAATTAACTGAAGATTTTTATTTGGAGCTGCTAAAATAATAAAAAATAAACCAAGAGAAAGTATAAATATAAGAGAGACATAATATTCTAAATCGCCATTCTTACTTTTAATATTCATTTACAATATTACTCCTCTGCCTAAAATAACGATCATAAGTAGAACAGATATTAGAAAGAATATATGATCAGGATTATGCTCTGCAAAGCTGACAATTTTGCGTCTTTTAAGAATTACTGTTTCCGAGATTAAAGCCAGAATAAGCATTAAAACAATAAAGTTTACTATATTAGTCGTAAGATGCAAGCTATCCACAAGCGGCAGGTTTTTAACTCCCGAGGGAGGATTGGCCTTAAAGGAGGACTGAACTGACTTTTGGGGACTTACAGCCACTTCTTTTTTAGACGTAATTTCCCTAGGATTAGTTGAGCTGGTGGATAACGATCTGCTTTCGGCTTGCGGAGGCAAAGCCGCCAAGGCTCTATTTCCAAGCTCTTCCACCACAAGAACTGTTTCTTCTCCGCTCAGATTACCGGTTACAACTGCAAAACCAACGTCTGAGTAATTCGGGGATAGGACATTTGCTCGGTGAGTTGGGCTAGCCATCCAGGCATTTGTAACATCCAAGCTCGTATTAAATCCTCTTGCCATGTTTTCTCCGGCATAAACATAGTTATAGCCTGCTTCTTTAAAGAACTCCCAAGGAGTTTTTCCATCAGGGGAGTTATGTGCCCAGTAGTTTTTTGAAAGCATATCGTTGGCTTTACTTCTAGCTGCTGCTGCAAGTTCTGGGCTAAACGATAAAAGGGAAAGCCCATTTTCCTGTCTTTTTTGATTTACCATTGTTAGTAATTGCTCGGAAGTTATATCTGTAGAAATACCAAGCACAGAGGGGTATTTGGTTTTTGTTAAATTCAGCAATAAACCCCCTATGATAAAAAATGCTATAAACAGCAGTAATGTTGTATGATGCAGTAGCTTTGCTTTGTAATTGTTGGACTCTCGCGGTATAAAAAAATGATGTAAAAACTCTTTCATCTACATTAGTATATCATTTATATTTGGGTTCAACCAACTCGCCGACTTTTTTCCCATTTATAGGAATTTTTAGAAAAAACCCCAGGGTGTTGGCAATTGAGATACCAACTCGAAGTCCGGTAAAAGAACCGGGTCCGGTATTTATTCTTATTTCATTGATATCTTTCAATTTGAGATTATTTACTTTAAGAACTTTATCTATAAGAGGCAGTACTGCCTGAGCTTTTAGAACTTTAGCTTTGAAGCTAATATATTTTGATTTACCGTTGATTTTAATTCCAACTCTGATATTCTTAGAATCTAAAGTATCAATAACTAATATATTCATAATTCATAATTCATAATTCTTAATTCTTAAATCTAATTTTACTGCTCCTTTCCTTATTATTGTCCAAGGCTTGACTGAACAATCAACCACCGTTGACGGACTGCCTATATTATTTGTTTTACCTGAGATAGCAAAGTCGACTAATTTTACCAGGTCAGGATTTAAATCTTCTAAAGAATAAGGCGTTTTTTCCCCATGAAAATTTGCAGAAGGTCCAAGAATTGGAACGCCAACACCCTTTATGAGTTTTAAAGCTGTTTTATGATTTGGAATTCGTACCCCAATTGTTCCTTTACCTGCCCGAACCAAACTTGGTACTCTCACTCTATTACAGCACAGTATTAGAGTAAGTCCTCCAGGCCAATGTTTTTCCATGATACTTCGAACATCCGAGCCTGTTGGCTCTAAGTATTCCTCTACCATCTTAAACGATGACACAAGCACAGGAACAGGTTTATCTTTAGGTCTCTTTCTTATTGTAAAAAGTCTTCGAATAGCTTTCTCATTATCCATTCTGCACCCCATTCCAAAGGCAGTATCTGTCGGGAAAATTACTATTCCTCCTTTATTTAAAACTCTTACCGCTTGATCTATATCGCTCTTCATAATTTTTGATTGATTGTTATTTTTCTTTTACTGCCTCCCAGATCCTTGAATTCTACATCCCATCTTTTTTTTGGCAGCAGATTTTGCATCTTTTCCGCCCATTCAATCACAATGGTGTTTTTTCCGTCATTGATAATCTCTCTCAATCCCATTCCTTCAATTTCTCGTTGATTTTCAATTCGATAGAGATCGACATGGTAAAAAGTGTTACACCTCGGAGGTGAAACTTTATATTGACGAACAAACACAAAAGTTGGTGATATTATTCTTTTTCTAATACCAAATCCTCTTGCCAAACCCTGAACAAAAGTTGTTTTTCCGCTGCCCAAATTTCCATAAAGCGCAACAACATTGTCTCTCGACAAGGATACTCCTTGTACAGCTTGTGCAAGGAGTATCCTTGCAAAATTCTCACCTAGGTTTTGAGTTTCTCCAAAATTATTTGTAATGAAAATGTTCTGTTTTGTTTTACTCATTATTGATCTTTTTATTCTTATAATACCGAAAGAGGAGTATAGTACATGTGATGATAAAGAAGCCTCCTATTCCTATAAGAATCTTGAAAATATTATTTTGATTACTTCCTAATGTCTTTACTTCCTTATTTGATTCCATAGGAGTAGCAGATGGTGTTGCGGTTGCACTTTTTGTACTTTGCCCAAGAACCGAAGTTGGGATGTTGATTTTGGGACTTATTGCTGTGCTTAAAACTTGCCTCGCAGAAGGAATTGAAGAAGAAATCTTTTGCGGGGGTGCGGGTGTTGCAGGTATTTTTGTTGGAGATTTCGTAGAAGTTGGTTTAGATGTAGGAACAGGAGTCGGGCTTGGTGATGGTTTGGGCGTAGCAGTCGGTGCGGTGGTTGAGGTTGGAATTGGGATTGAGGTATTATTTGTTGAACCCTTAGTTGGTGAAGAGAAATTAACCCAAAAATTTTCACCATCAGGTTGACGACCCATTGATGTGCCAAGACCGGGATCGCTAGTGTATGAATAGCTGTCCACTATTTCATCCGATTGATTTTTTAAAATTACAGTATCCCCACTGTTGTTTAACCTGTTTGAAACATCGAATGTCCTAAAACCGTTTCCATCAATTGAACCAGAGAGTGTTATAATCGTTGATGTAGTATCTACTATTTTCCAATTATCGATTGTTATATTTTCACTAGTTTTGTTATATAGCTCTACCCAATCTGCACCACTTGATGGATGGGCCAAAAACTCATTAATTGCTAGAGAACCATCTGCGAAGCTCTTTGATATAAAAATAAAAAAATATAAAAAAAAGTAGAGACAGATAAGAAGAGCTTTCATTTAGGATACGTATGTAAATAAAAAGTTTGTATTCCATCACTTTGGTCGACTCTTGCAAAAGAAAGGTTTCCTCCTCCGCAGCCAATACTTCCTTGGAACAATTCTCCGTCTTTTACCGCTCTAACTGCCAGGGAAGAACTTGAAAATATATCAATTCCGGTATGCGGTCCTCCGCCGTACCATCCAATCCTTGCCCAATATGTCATTCCATAACCCTGTTCTATATAAACAGGGTCTGAGATTGGCCAACTCCATGATCCTCCAAAAGAAAATGAACCATCGGGAGAATTTTCAAAAGTTACACTTTTGCTCGAAAGAAATTGACTCGGATCTTGTAATCCTCCGTCCTTTCGAACCTCAAAATGAAGATGAGTACCAGAAGAACAAGAGGATCTGCCACTAATAATATATGCTATTACATCTCCCTCCTTCGCTTGTCCTACGCTGACGACATTTCCTCCGCCGGCACCAATTTGCTGGATTGCTCTTTGTTCTGCCAACGCCGCCTGTAATCTTTGCTGATAGATAGATTCGCTATTTTGGGTGACAGTGAGTAATGCCTGTTTATTTTTCTTTTCCTGATCAAGCTCTGTGGTATAAGCCTCAAGTTTCGCTTTCAAAGCTTCTACTTTTTTCTTTTTATCCTCAAAAATTTCTTTCTGATTAGAATAGTCATTTTTTGCCTGAGTTGTGTCATAAATAAGTCTTTTGTCGTGCTCCTGAGCTATCTTTAAGTAATTAAGCCTTGAGAAAAAATTAGAAACATTGTTTGAGGATAAAAGTATATGAAATGGCTGAACAGTACCTACTTCGTATGTTGCAACAATTCTATTTATGAGAACTCCTGTTAATTTTACCAAAGAGTTCTGAAGAGTTGAAATTTTCTTATTTGTAGTATCTATATCAAGGGTAATATCTGTTATTTGTTGTTTGGTTGAATTTATTCTAAGCTGAGTCAATTTTATTTGGCTGTCCATTACTGCAATTTGCGATGAGAGAGTTTTTCCCTGCTTCGCAAGTTCAGAAACTTTATTTTGCAAATCGTTGATTTGATTTTGCAAATCCCTTACAGCTTGCGAATTATCTTGTGAGGGTGTAGGGGTTGGTGTTGGGGTTGCAGTTTGGGAAGTTGCAATTTCTCTAAATTGAAAAAAAAGAACAACAACCGAAAGTAAAAATACGAGAACTAAGAGATTTCTCTTTCCTATTACCATAAGCCATATTATTTAAGATATCTAAGAACAGCCAAAAAGCTCGAAAGAAAACCTAATATTACGGCCAAAATCAACTCTGCTAATAATACCTCAAAAAGAAAGATAGGAGAAACAGGCAGAATTGGGATTCCCTTAAGAAAGGACGATAAAAACGGCGTTGAGTACCAAAGCGCAAGAGAGGCTATCGTCCAGCCGATTACTGCTCCAATGACTGCATAAAACATTCCTTCAAAAAGAAACGGCCATCTTATATACCAATTAGAAGCGCCTATAAGACGCATTATCTCTATATCTTCTTTTCGTTGAGAAATTCTTATTCCTATTATTGTTATCATTATAAATGTCGAAACTAGAGAAAGAACAATTACTAAACTGATTCCAATCCTTCTTACGGCGGCGGTCCAAGAAACAAGAGTCGACACAATGTCTTTTTGAAAAATCACTTCCTGAACAATTGATGATCCCTTAAGCGTTTCCGATATTCCAGAAAGATCACTTATTCTAAAAGCAGAAACTTCCAGAGAGGCTGGCAATATATCTGCCGTTACTAAATCCAAGAGAAGAGGATCATCTTTATTCTGCTGCTTATAAATTTTAAGAGCCTCTTTTTTTGAAACAAATCTAACAGAAGAAACTTTTCCTGTGTTTTTAATCTGACTTTCCAGTGTATTTATATCACTCTGTTTAGCTTCGTTTTTGAAAAAAGCTGTGGCTTGGGGCTTTGATTCAAAAAAATTAATGACCCGCGATGAACCTGCAAGAAGAAATGTAAAAAAGGATATAGTCAGAAAAGTGAGCATCATTATCAAAACAGCAGCAAGCGCCTGGTATGGAGAGCGTCGGATATTGCGGAGACTTGATTTTATAAACTTCATACTTTATCCTCTTTCTTTCTTTGCCCTTCCGACTTGTCCGTTATAGCTTTGGCGACGTCGGAAGCCTTGTGCGAAGGAGGGTTTTCTTTCTTTTTATCATCTCTTACTAACTTACCTTTTTCAAGCCCAACTACTCTTTTTGAAAGGTTTTTTACGATATCGACATTGTGAGTTGCCATTATTACGGTGGTGCCTTTCTCGTTTATGTCCGACAAGAGCTTTACAATTTCCCAAGATGTTGCAGAATCCAAATTTCCCGTCGGCTCATCCGCTAAGAGTATCTCCGGAGAAAGGGCAAGAGCTCTTGCAATAGCAGTTCTTTGAAGCTCGCCGCCTGAGAGCTGAATAGGAAATTTATCTTTATGTTCTATTATCCCAACTTGAGTTAAGACCTCTTCAACTATTTGTTTTGCTTTTTCCATCTTTACTCCCGTAACCTCCAAAGGCAATAATACATTTTCAAAAACAGTTCTATCAAATAAAAGTTTTAAATCCTGAAAGACCACGCCTATTTTTTTTCGCAAATGAGGAATCTGGTGTTTTGGAAGTTTAGTTAAATCCCAATCATTAACTATGACTGTTCCCTCACTTGGAAGAATTTCTCTTATTAAGAGTCTGAAGATTGTTGTTTTTCCTGAGCCCGTTGGACCAACCAAAAAAACGAATTCCTTTTTATCAACCGACAAGTTTATATCGACAAGTCCAAAAGCTCCGGTACCGAATTTTTTAGAAACCTTATCTAATTTGATCATAAATCCGAAGATATGTCGGCAGATTATAAAACTTCTAATCTGCCAACATCCATAAGCCAGCCTGCGCGTTTTGCCTTCTGTGTTTCTCCCCAAACCTTAACTTTTTTGTCTATGTATTGAGATAAGTCCACAATAGAAGATGTAAGATAAACGTTTTGGCTTTCTCCTCCAGGCCTTTGAAGATGAAATTGTCCTTCTCCGTCAATTCCTCCAGTTTTTAAAACTCCTTCTGCTATGTCCCTGAAGGTTTTAGTATCATCTGATCCTACAATTGTCCCCTTTGAGATGCTTGAAGAGGTTCCGGTTCCTTTTAAATTAATTCCCGAAACACTCCCTTTTTTAGAAAAGAGATAACCGCTTCCAACACCTAAAATAGCAATTAATAATAAAGCGACTAATAATTTCGGAGTTAAAAAAGAACCTTCTTTATCTCCGAAGGTATTCATTAGGGGTTGTTTTTCCGATTCTGATTTTTGTTCTTCTTCCACTAAACTAACTTCACCTCCTATCCATAGTAAAGCACATTTTCCGCGATTTGGCAAATCTTGTCTATTTTTAATCTTATTTAGCAAGCAGCAACCAAATTTCATTTTTTAAATTATTGGCAAAATTGTAACTGTTTGAATGAATTAAGTATCCTAAATACGATGCGAGAGACTGGTTAAAAGAATAAGAGTTAATTTTTTCTTTAATCTTTCTCACCATTCTTCTCTCTGTTTTTGTTCTCGGTAAAATATAATGAGGTAGCACTATATAGCCTAAAAAATCAACTCCCCATTCCAATCTACGAAGGGAAATCTTATCAGGGTGGAGTTCTAACTTGAGATTATTATTTAAAAATGATCTTAATTTATCAATATGTCTGCGCAAAAACTCTTTGTCGCTTGACAAAAACAGAAAATCATCTGCATATCTTAGATAATATCTAATTTTGAGTTTATGTTTTATAAACTTATCAAGTTCGTTTAAGTAGATATTTGCAAAGATTTGGCTAGTTAAGTTTCCCAGCGGAATTCCCCTATTTTGATCAATTTCTGATTTAAAACTTTGTATGACTTCTCTTAATAACCAGAGAGTATCTTTATCTCGTATTCTTTTTTCTATTAATTCTAAAAGTATCTTATGATCTACGCTTGCAAAGAATTTTTTAATATCGATTTCAAAGCCCAACACTGCCCTGAATAATTTTTGCTAACAATCCTAGTGAATTTTTCAAGTCTTGCAACAGCCTTATGTGTTCCTTTATTTAATCGGCAAGAGTAAGAATCAAAGATAAATGTCTTATCAAAAATATTGTAGAAATACTTATATAAAAGGTGGTGAACTATTCTATCTGAGACACTTGCCTTATGGATATGACGTCGTTTAGGATCATTCACATAGAAATCTTGATAGGAACCGTGTCTGTATGTTTTGTTTTTTAGTTTTTTGTGAAGTTCGAAAAGATTATCCTCTAAGTTTCTATAAAACTCCATAACATCCTTCTTTTTAAGTTTTCCTTTTTTAAACTCATCCCATGCTTGAAAAAGATTTTCTATTGAAATAAGATTATCGTATGTCATATAAAAACTCCTCATCTAAATCTGATCACACACACACACACGCGCGCGCACACACACACACCGATAGTATTTTTGATATACCCATATTTGCGAAACTTTATGAGTTTTATAAAAACTTAAGTGTTTATATCCTTTCATTCCCCAAGATTAAACGATATACCATAGGACAAAAATTAGATAAAACAACCTTAGAAATCTTTAAAAATATTATATCCGCCGCTTATATTTCGGGTGAACAAAAATTACCAGCAATTGAGAAAGCAATTACTAATGTTAATTTTCTCAAAATTCTAATACGACTTGCTAAAGATACAAAAGCTCTCGACAATAAAAAATATATTCTGTTGGAACAAGATTTACAAGAGATCGGGCGCATGTTGGGCGGATGGAAAAAGTCTGTAAGTAAAGAAGGCACCTTTTAATAAGGTGCCTTCTAATTTTTCTGCAAGAAACTATCGAAGACCGGCCACCCCAGTTGTCATTACGATCCGAAGGATTCAGATTCCAGTTGACATTCAAGTTGCCATCGCGATTGAAGTTGGCGTTAACAACGTTGCCCTCGTTTCGGGAACCGAGCCTAAAATTTGTTTTAAGCCATCTTAATCACCACAGTTTGATTTCTCTTACTGCTGAACTTTATTCGGGTACACAATCAAAGTATAAATCTTTGACTTCCTCCTCTGGCTCAAAACAAGGAGTGTCTTGCTTTTCCATGCACTCTCTTCCGATCCGTAGATAGAAAGACTCTCGCATTTATCTTGAAAACCAAGGATTTCGGGTCTTCAAGTCGTAGCCGGAAGATCATTACCTACTCTCAAGAAGATTATATCTTAAAAAAATAAAAGAATAAAGAAGAAAAATAAAAAAGAATAAAGTTTTAAAGGATTAAGATTTTTTCACTCCCGAAGACCGGCCACCCCAGCGGTCATCACGACCCGAAGGACCCAGAACCCAGTTGACACCCAAGCGGCCATCGCGATTGAAGGAGGCGTGAACAACGCGGCCCCCGCAACGGGAACCGAGCAATCTTGAGTAAGTATCTTCGTCAAAATAATGTCCAGTTGTGAGTTTTAAGAATTGAGAACCAATAATGTACTGATTTAGAGTTTGACCTTGTTTTCCTTGGGATTTAAAGAGTTCTCTAAGATCTTCTTCTGTTGTTTTAAGATTTGGAGAATTAAGCGATGATTCAATATCAAACCAACCGCTTTCTATACCTTCATTTGCTACAGGATTCTGTTCTTTAACACTATTGCCTTGCATCTTAGGAAATATTCTACCTAGAAGATGTCTGGTATCCTGAGTTGCTATTCCTCGAGGAACATAAATCATCATTCTGCCTTGTTCTTCAAGTTCCTTAATTTCCTCCTCTGTTCTATCAACAAGCGGAACCTGAATTTCTGCATCTATTTTTCTTCCCGAATCCATCCAGATTGCTTTCCAGAGCGAGGTAATAAGTTCTGGAGTATGAGGTCCTGTTTGATATTCAGGAAGTAGAACCGAGACATAAGAGACTGCTTCTTTTAGTTTTTTCGAACCATTTTTGCCAAGCTCAGGAAGTGCAATATCTTCCATGCCATGTTTAGCCTTTAGCTCTTGTCTTGCTTCGGCTATAATTTTGGCAATACTTTTTATACCCAACCTGTTTAATTCTCTTTCTGTGTGTCGAAGCGACATATAAGTATGTTTTATATCACAACTATAAGCTATTGTCAATAGCCTATAGCTTTCGCAAGTCCTCGTCTATAAATCCGTCTAATTCTCCATCCAAAACCGCATCCGTATTTGAGGTTTCAAAACCGGTCCGTAGGTCTTTTACCATATGGTACGGATGAAGAACATAAGATCTAATCTGATTACCCCAGCCGGGAGTTTTATATCCACCTTTTAGTTCCTGCTCTTCTTTTTTTCTCTCTTCTTCTTTTAAAACCCAAAGTTTTGCTTTTAAAAGTTTTAGCGCATATTCTCTATTCTGCGCCTGATATCTTTGACTTTGTGCAGTTACCACAATTCCGGTCGGTTTATGCCTTAGTCTTACTGCGGTTGAGACTTTCTGAACATTCTGTCCTCCGTGACTGCTTGCCCTATAAAAGTCCCAGTTAAGATCTTCTTCTTTTATATCAAGTTTTTCTTCTTCTCCTAAATCCGGCATTACCTCTACCAATGCAAAAGAAGTGTGTCTTAATTTATCTGCATTAAAAGGAGAAAGCCTCACCAACCTATGAACTCCTGCCTCCCCTTTTAAATATCCGTATGCATATTTGCCATTTACAGAAAGTGTCGTGCTTTTAATTCCTGCCTCCTCACCCAAAGTCTCGTCAAGCGCTTCAAAGCTCCAGTTTTTTCGCTCAAAATATCTTGTATACATTCTAAATAATATCTGTGCCCAGTCCATTGCCTCAACGCCGCCCTGTCCTGCGTGAATGGAGAGAATCGCAGGACTTTGATCGTAAGGATCAGACAGATACAGCAGAACTTCGAGCTCTCCTATAAGTTTTTTTGCTTCCTTAAGATTATTGCTCAAGATAAATTCCTGCAATTTCTCTGCATCGCTTATTTCTTTTCGTAAGTCTGCCAGTTCTTTCATTTTTGATGCTGCAGCTTTTTTATCCTGCCAAAAAGCGGGATCAGAACTTTGGGCTTCGATTAACCGTGCTTTCTTTCTTTTCTCTTCTATATTGAGACTACCTAGAAGTTTTTTTGCTCTCTCTTTTAATTCATCCATAATTTATTTAATAAAAAAGCTGAAAACTAGAATTATTGCAGATAATCCCATAATAAAAGCTGTAAGTACCCCTAAGATATTAAGAAAAGGACTATTTGTTCTCTCTCTCATAATTTTTTTATTATTTGCAATAAAAAGAATCATTACGATAAGAGGAGGAGCTATTATACCATTTATTATTGCCGTATAATAAAGCGCCACGATCGGATCGATCCCAATAAAATTGATCAGGAATCCGACTAAAGTTGCTATTATTATTACCCCATAAAATCCATGAGCTCTTTTGAATTTCCGATATAGGCCTTCCCTCCACCCAAAAGATTCAGAAACGGCGTAAGAGGCAGAACCGGCAAGAATTGGCAGCGCTAAAAGTCCAGTTGCAATGATTCCCACAGCAAAAAGAAGAAAAGCATAATCGCCTGCCAACGGCCTTAAAGCAAGAGCAACATCCGATGCGCTATTGATTTTAGTTACACCATGAGTAAACAGCGTTGCGCCTGTTGTTATTATTATAAAAAGCATCACCAGGTTTGAAAAAAGCATTCCTATTACAGTATCGAGGCGTAGTCTTGATATATCTTTAGGGGTTATTCTAGGCTGTCCCGCTCCCATTCTTCGCAGTTTATGATGTGAAACTTCTTCTTCTACTTCTTCATCTGCCTGCCAGAAAAAAAGATAAGGAGAAATTGTTGTTCCCAAAATCGCAACAACATTAAAGATGTAAGTTTTGCTAAATTCTATATGGGGAATAATCAAAGAAATAAAAACTTCTTTCCAATCAATTTTTATTGCAAAAGCAGCGACAATATAAGATAAAAGAGTAAAGGCTAAATATTTAAGATATTTTGAATAGGTCTTATAGGAAACAAAGATTTCAAGAACAAGTGTTAATGCAGCCATCCCAATAAGCCAATAAATAAACGGAAAGCCAAAGACAAGTTGAGCTGAGGCAGCCATTGCTCCAAGGTCTGCTCCAATGTTAATAGTATTTGCAAAAAGAAGAAGAAAAACAGTAAAATAAAGAACTTTTTTAGGGTAATGAAGTCTTATTACGCCGGCAAGTCCTCTTCCTGTAACGAGACCGATTCTTCCACACATTTCCTGAATGGCAGCCATCAAGGGAAAAGAAAAAAGAGCTGTCCAGGCTTGGGCAAATCCAAACAAAGCTCCGGTCTGAGAATAAGTGGCAATACCTGAGGGATCATCATCGGATGCTCCGGTAATAAATCCCGGACCTAAAATAGAAAATAATTTTTTAATCTTTTTCATTCTACAGGCCGCTGCAAATATTGTAACAAGCTTCTTTTGCCTTATCTTTTGGTAAATTTTGAAGAGCCTTAAGATCATTAATTAAGTTTTGGATCTGAGGCGATGAAGATGCAATCTCCTCAATATTTATATTTGCCGCTTGCTGTTTTATTGCCTGTACTTGTCTTTGGATAATACCTTCGAGATTTTGATCAGATGCCGATAAAACCTTTTGATTTTGAGCTGCCTGCGGCTTGGCATTTAAGAAAATGCTGTTTCTCAATAGATAAACTGCGCTTCCTGCCAAAAGCAGAAAAACTATAAGCGCAAGGCCTGTTCTCTTCTTATTCCAGGATTCTTCAAATTTTACCTCTTGCATGGAATTATTGTAGGTTAACGTAGATTCTTTTGCAATAAAATAAGGATTAAAAATGATATAATATAATTGTGAATCTTAAAAATCTTCAGGGAAAAATTAAAATATTAAACGAACAAACAATACCGCATTATAAACTTTATTCCCAGGCGGAAAAAGAAATCCTGACAAAAACTGTAAAACTTAACGAGGAAGTCGGAGAACTTTGCAATGATATTTTGTCTGTTCTTAAGCTTCAAAGACGGGCAAAGCTTGAAAAATTCGATAAAAGAAATATTTACGAAGAGTTTGCCGATGTTATAATAACCACAATTCAGCTAGCTCAGGCGGCAGGAGTCGATATAGACAGAGCGGTTGGTGATAAATTAAAAAAGATTGAAGATAAATACATTAGGAAAAGATGACCCATTTTAACAAAATCTACTCAATTGTTGCAAAAATCCCAAAGGGAAAAGTAATGACCTATAAGCAAATTGCAAAAATGGCTGGAGTTAAAACCCCAAGAATTGTCGGCCTTGCTCTTCATCAAAATAAATTTCCGTCGACAGTTCCCTGCCATAGAGTTATTAAATCCGACGGAAAACTCGCCGTAGGTTATGCCTTTGGCGGAATGAAAAAGCAAAAAGAAAAATTGGAAGGAGAGGGAATAATGTTTAATGAAAATTTTGTGAATTTAGACCATTATCAACTTAAAAACTAATGGAAACTGCAAAAACTTTAAAAGAAAAATTTGGGTCTCCCAAAAACGTTAACGTTGAGCACCGAAAAAGGCTTTCGGGACTTGATAAGCTTGCCCTTTTTGTAACACAGCATATTGGCACGGTGGGTTTTTTCTTTATGATTTTTGTTTGGACAGTTTCTTGGCTTTCTTGGAATATCTTAGCGCCCAGAAATCTAAGATTTGATCCATTTCCGGCCTTTGTACTTTGGCTTTTTATCTCAAACTGTCAAGATCAGACTTTGGCCGGTGACGCAAAAATTTAATTCTCAAAATAGTCGTATACTTTTTTAGATATATCTGCTATTCGTTCCTCTGAAGCGGCGGGCAAATCACTCTTGGATAAAACCACGATAATGTAATCGCTCTTGGGACCGTAAACAATACCTCCGTCATGTGTAAAAAAATCTATTTCACCTGTTTTATGAGCCACCATAACTCCAGGCGGTAGGTATTTAGGTAATTTATTGTTCAGTTTTTGCCTTTTTAAAAGATCCAGCATTTTATTTGTATCCTGCGGATTTGCAAGTTTTCCTTTATATAATTTCTCAAAGAAAAGTGCTATGTCATACGGCGTAGATGTAGGAGAACTGCCGTCTTCTCCTACTGTTGATTCATTAAATCCTTCTCTTTGTAAAAACGCTTTAACACTCGATAGTTTTATTTTTTCAGCAAGAAGAAGAGATGCATAATTATGAGAAATCGTAATCATTTGTTCTAAAGCTTGATTAACTGTAAGTATTATACTTCCTTCGGTTAATTCTGCCGATTCGGAAGAAATATTAAATTTATCATTCAATACTTTTATATCTTCGCTTAATACTGAATCTCCCTTTAATTTTCCATTTCTAATCTGATCAATTACTACTGCCATAACCCAAATTTTATATAAACTTCCCGGTTCATAAACCTTATGTTCATTTAGGCCATAGAACTCTTCTGTCTTTAAATTTTTAATAAAGATTCCGTATGATCCCTTTGTTCCTTCAAGAGAATCTTGGACAATGTTTTTTAAAGCGTCATTTTTAAAAGGCGCTGCAATAAAAGAAACTGCATCCGAGATGGGTGATATTAGCTGAAATTTATTTAACTCATTTTTTGCGAATTGGTTGAATATAATAAATATAACAACTACTGTTGTAAAGACGAACCCTAAAAGTTTAAGTATTTTTGTTGAGCTGCGTTGATTCCTCATCTGAAGTAAATAGGCAATATCTAATCTTCTGCATGAATGTTATTTTAGCACAATAGTATTACAGAAAGTGAAGTTTTAGACGCTGGAGACAAAACTATATAGGAATGGAAAAACCAAACTTGAATTTGAGGATTAAGAAAATACTAAAAGTGAGAAGTGCAAGAATAAACATTACCAAAAATATTGGATCTATGCCTGAATTGTGCTTTGCAAGCTTTGCCATACTTATATATTTCCAGAAAAAGAGAGGTTTGTCAATATATCTTTTCGGATCAATCCTGCCAGTGGCCCTTCGGCTGGCTCAGTGTAAGCATTTTTTGCCTGTCCTGTTTACCCCGAATTTTATTGAGAGGAAGAATTGAAGGAAAATCTCGTTTGCCATCTTGACAATTATATACAAGATCTATACAATATTTGTATACTTGTAGTGAGGGGTCGAATCTATGCAAACACAAACTTTAAATATCTCTTTACCGAAAGAATTGATTAAAAAGGTTGACGAAAGGGCAAAAAAAGATTATAAAAACCGCTCTGAGTTAATCAGAGAAGCTTTACGTGTCTATTTGCGAAGAATTGAGGAATGGGATCAAATTTTTAAGGCGGGTAAGGAAACAGGTCGTAAAATGGGCATTACAAGTGAAAAACAGGTAGATGATATCGTTTATGAGTTTCGACATGGACGAAAACCTCGTTAAAGTACTTCTTGATACAAATATCTTAGTTTCCGCTATAGTTTTTGGAGGTAAACCTGAGCAAATCTTGCATTTAATCCTAGAAGAAGAATTTCTAGCTATTACTTCTCCTGTCCTTCTAGCAGAGCTTAAAGAGGTATTAAACAAAAAGTTTCCCCCAAGAGAAACAGATTTCAAATTAACTATTAAAAACATAGAAGAAATTTTCAAAACAATACAACCAAAAAAAACAATTAATATTTTAAATGACAATGACGATAATAGGGTTCTAGAAGCCGCTATCGAAGGGAACTGCAAATATATAGTTACGGGAGATAAGGAATTGTTAAGTTTGAAATCGTATCAAGGTGTAAAGATTGTTACGGCTGGAGAGTTTTTAAAATTGGCAAAATTTTAATCCGGCCAGTGGCATTTTTTATACTTTTTGCCACTTCCGCACCAGCAGGGATCGTTGCGGCCGAGCTTTTTCTTATTATTAGTTATTTGTGATTGGTTATTCGCTGTTGATTGTTGATTGTTAACTGTTGACCGTTGACTCGTTTCGCGAGTCCTAAGTTCTTCTGAAACCGAAGTATCTCCCGCCGCTTGAGTTACAACATGCTGATGTTGGGGAACCTGAGGTGGAGCCTGTTGCACCTGTATTTTATAAATTCTGTGAACTATTTCATCATCAATTGCGCCGATAAGCTTTTCAAACATAGCAAATGCTTCATTTTTGTATTCGACTAAAGGATCTCTTTGACCATAGCCCCTAAGTCCTATTCCCTGTCTTAAATTTTCTACCGCGTCAAGATGATCTATCCAAAGATTATCTAAAACCGAAAGCATTACAAATCGTTCGACTTGTCGGGCTAAATCCTGCCCCATTTGCTCTTCCCGGGTTTTATAAACATCTTTTGCAAGATTTCCCAAAAATTCTGCTTTTTCCGGAGTTCCCTTAAATTGCATTAACTGATTTATAAGTTGTTTCTTGGACGCATCATCAAAAGGAATAATTGTAGTAAAATCTTCGATTATTGACTCTTGCGGGCTTTTTCCCTGCCCTGCCGGCAGGCGGGCATTTTCTAAAAATTCCTGCGAATCGATATTTACCAAACTTAAGACTGCATTTTCTATCTTTTCCATTATTTCGTCTTTTAAGAAAGTCTCTTTTGAATCAGAGGACGCCTCAAGAATTCTTCTCCTTCTTTTATAAATAATTTCTCTTTGTTTATTCAAAACATCATCGTATTCAACCAAATGTTTTCTAATATCAAAATTAAACCGCTCAACCTTTGATTGTGCTTGCTCTATTGCTCTTGAAACAATACCGTGTTGAAGAGGTACGTCTTCGGGCATATTAAATCGAGTCATTATCCCTGCAATAGTTTCTCCTCCAAAAAGCCGCATTATCTCATCATCAAGCCCTACGAAGAAAAGCGATTTTCCAGGATCTCCCTGTCTTCCCGACCTTCCCCTAAGCTGATTGTCTATTCTTCGCGACTCGTGCCTTTCTGTTCCGACAACATAAAGTCCGCCAACTTTTAATATCTCGTTATGTTTTTCCTCCCATTTTTTCCACTCAGTTGTATCACGAAACTCTCTACCGTCTTCTCCTTTTGGAGTGTCTCCACCTAAAATAATATCTACTCCTCTTCCTGCAACGTTTGTTGCAACAGTTACTGCTCCTTTTATACCGGCTTTTGCAATAATTTCTGCTTCTCTTTCGTGATTTTTTGCATTTAATACCTCATGTTTTATTCCCCGCCTCTTAAGAAGCTGGGAGATTATTTCGTTTTTTTCAATCGATGTTGTACCAACTAAAACCGGCTGTCCTTTTTTGTGAGCTTTTTCGATCTCATTTGCGGCGGCAGTTATCTTTGCCCTTGCGGTTTTGTAAACAGAATCAGCAAGATTTTCTCTTATCATTGGTTCATTTGTAGGAATAACTACAACCGGAAGATTATAAATTTTATGGAATTCTTCTGCTTCTGTAACCGCAGTTCCTGTCATTCCCGCAAGTTTCTCATACATTCTAAAGTAATTTTGCAAAGAAACAGTTGCCAAAATTTTTGATTCTTTTTGTACAGGAACATTCTCTTTTGCCTCTAGCGCCTGGTGAAGCCCTTCGGAAAGTCTTCTTCCCATCATAAGCCTTCCCGTAAACTCATCCACCAGAATTACCTGATTATCTTTTACAATGTAATCCTTTTCTTTTTGGAATAAAGTCCTTGCTTTAAGCGCCGCTTCGAGATGATAAACAGTATCAAAATCTTTTTCGTAAATATTTGAAACTCCATAAAGCTTTTCTATTTTACTAATTCCGTGATCTGTTAAATGGGTTGTTCTTAGCTTTTCGTCAATTTTATAATCAAGATTTGGGGTTAATTTCTCTACAATTTTTGAATACTCATAATATTTTTGAGCGGGGGCTTCATCGGGCGCAGAGATTATATGTGGAGTTCTTGCTTCATCGATAAGGACTGAATCGACCTCATCAACAATTGCAAAAAAATGTCCTTTTTGAACAACTTCATGTAAATCCTGGGCCATATTGTCTCTTAAATAGTCAAAGCCAAATTCTGAATTTATTCCATAAATAACATCCGCCTCGTATGCCTCTTTCCTGGTCACCGGTTTTAAATGAGAAAGTCTATAATCCCAAGCTTTATCTGTAAAGCCCTGGTCATAAATAAATGATTCCTCGTTGATTAGTGAGGAAACGGAAAGTCCCAGGAGCTTGAAGATTGGACCCATCCATCCTGCATCTCTTCTGGCAAGATAATCATTAACGGTAACCAAATGAACACTTTTGTCTGTTAAACTATTTAAATAAAGGGCGGGAACCGCAGATAAAGTCTTTCCCTCCCCAGTTTTTTGCTCTGCGATTTTTCCGTTTGCCAAAACAATCCCAGCCATTAACTGAACATCAAAATGTCTTTGTCCTATTGTTCTTCTTGCGGCTTCCCGGGACAACGCAAAAGCTTCTGGGAGAATGAGTTCTAAAGGATCGCCTTCTGAAACTCTTTGCCTAAACTCTGAAGTTTTTTTAGAAAAAGCTTCGTCCTTAAGTTTTTTTGTTTTTTCCTCAAGGGAATTTATCTCTTCAACAATGGGCTTAAATTTTTCTATCACTTTTTCATTTGAGTCGAATAATTTACCGAAGATTGACATAGTCTGTCTATTTTAGCACAAGCTCAAGCCATAAAAAACCCCGCCTTAAATTTAAAATTTTTGGCAGGGTTTTACCAACTGATCAATTGGTAATGTTCCAAATTACTTACCAATTACTTCTTTCTCTTTTTTTTCTTTGCCATTTATGGAATCACCTCCCTTCTAAAAATAATCATTTTTATCGTGAATAATTTTGTGAAATTTGTCAAGTAATTACCTTGCTTCAAAATTGACAGTTTAGGCTGAAAAGGAGGCAAAAATCACAAATCTATTTTTTGGGTTTTATTGAGGTTTTTCCGATGTATTTTTGTAAAACTTTTGGAACGTCTACGATTCCATCTTTCTTTTGATAATTCTCTAAAATTGCAATGATAGTTCTGCCAATCGCAAAAGCAGTGCCATTTAAAATGTGTACATATTTTTTTTCAGCTCCGTCTTGATATTTAATGTTGAGTCTTCTTGCCTGAAAATCCGTTGTAGTTGATATAGAATGTGTCTCTCTGTATCTTTTTTGAGACGGAATCCAAGTTTCTATGTCTATAGTTTCTGCGGCCGGAAAGGACATATCTTGACTGGCTAATTTTACTAATTGATAAGAAAACCCTAATTCTGAAACTAAATCTTCAGCAAGTGATAAAAGTCTTTTCCGTTCTTTCTCATCATCTTCTGGTTTTACAAAAGATACCATTTCTAGTTTGTCGAATTGGTGAACTCTAAAAATTCCTTTTGTATCTTTTCCATAACTTCCTGCCTCTCTTCGGAACGCTGGTGAAAAAGCAATATAACGCCGCGGGAGGTCTTTTCCCATGAATACTTCATCTTTATGCATTGGGACAACAGAATGTTCAGCAGTACCTATCAAATACATTTCTTGATTCTCCTTCGGATCTTGTACCCAATAATATTCTTCATTGCTGGTAATCCCATTTTTCATCCCGTGCCAGTAGCCTAATTTCTCTGTAATCTCTTTTTTGATAAGAGCGGGCGGCACAACTGGAATAAATCCCTCTTTAGTTAATTTCTCTAAAACAAACTGAATTAGTGCAAGCTCCAAAAGGACTGCCTCATTTTTTAAATACCCAAACCTTGTCCCCGAAACTTTTGCCGCCCTTTTAACATCTATGAGATCTAAATTTTCTCCGATCTCTACATGATCACGAGGGGCAAAATCAAATTTTTTTGGATTTCCTACTTTTTTTATTATCTTATTTTTTGATTCATCTCCTATGGGAACATCTTTTAATGGGGGGTTTGGAATCTTCAGTAGGAGATCATCTAATTTTTCCTTTGCTAATCTTAATTCCTGTTCTTGTTTATCAAGTTTTTCTTTTATTTCTTTTCCTTTTTCTATATCTTTTTTCTCAGCTGCTTTATTTCTTTCTTCTCTTAATTTTTGTACCGATTCAGACAACTTTCGATAAGTTTTATCGCTATCTAGAATTTGATTTATATCAATCTTAATCCCTTTATCCCCTGCCCCTTTTTGAACTTTATCGGGGTTTTCTCGGATGAACTTAATATCTATCATATCGTAATTCTTAAATCTTAATTCCTAATTCTTTTCTGATGATTGGGATAAGTTTTTGAATCGCTTTGTACCTATGATTATACAACTTTTGTTCTTTGCCTGATAGATCATTTTCATGATAAAATTTTTTTATTTTTGGAAGATAGAAAAAAGAACGGTAAGGATAGCCTTTTAAAAGCTTTAGGTGAGGTTTTTCTGAAATTTCTCCTTCAACTTCTCCAAAACTGCTCCAAACTTTTCCATTTGGGAGAGCAAAGGAAACAATTGTCCTAAAGTATGCTTTTCTATTCTTTTTAGGAAGTTCCTTGGCGATTCTCCTCATATGCTCCACCAACTCTTCGTCGCTTGCCTTGCGCCCCAACCATCTTCTGCTTTTTACTCCCGGTGCTCCATTTAGAGCATTTATTTCAATGCCTCCATCATCTGCAATCGCTGGCAAACCTGATTTTTTTGCGTAAAATATTGCTTTATTTTGTGAATTTTCTTTGTAAGTTTTTCCTGTCTCTTCAAAATCATCCTCAATTCCAATATCTGATAGCGAAACTGTCTGAAGCGGAAGATCCGAGAGAAAATCTGAAATCTCTTTTAACTTACCCTGATTTTTTGTAGCAATAAGAAGCTTTTTCATTTAAAAACTAAACTGAGGATATATCCATAAATCTTTTCTGGACAAATTCTTTATATTCCAAAATTAACCAGCCGGCTTTAGGTCCATGATCTTTACCGATGATTGACAGATACAAAGCCTGAAATGCTTCATTTGAAGAAATTCCTAATTCTTTTGCCCATTCATAAAGTTTTCTCTGAAATTCCTCCGCCTCCCATTTTTTATTAAGTTCCTTTGCTATTTTTCTAAGAAATGCTTTTTGTTTTTTGCTGAGTCTTTCAACTTCTTTAGGAATCTTTTTTTGTATTTCGAACTTTACATCATCCGGCGCATATTTTTCGACCCAAACTTTTGCATACTTTGCCCAATTCTCAAGTCCTTCTTCCCTTATCCTGTCCTGCATATTGGGCATCTGCACCCATTGAGTTAGGGTCAGAAAACGAATCTCAGGGATTTTTTCTTTTTCTCCGATCTGAGAAAATTCAAAAGCTCGATGATTAACATCTCCTTTTGCCTGCGCCTGTTGATAATCGTCATAAATTCTTGGAATAATATCTCGACTTCTAGGATTAAATTCAATTGCTTGATTTGGAGGAGTCTTAATCATAAGAAATCTTACAAGCTGAGATGGCAGAACTTCAAGCAAGTCCTGTCCTGTAAGTCCTAATCCTTTTGATGAAGACATCTTTTTTCCGCCAGTTAGAAAAAACTCATATGCAAATGCAAGCGGCGGCTCTTTTTCAAAAACATCCTTAAGAATTTTTTTTGCCACATCATATGTTCCTCCTGCTGATGCGTGATCTTTTCCGGCACCTTCGATTGTAACACCGAATGTCCACCATTTTGCCGCCCATTCTACTTTGTAAGACATTTTTGCAGTACCATTAAAGGGCGAGATTGAACTTTTGAAGTTGCACCCCTTTGCCCATTTAACTAAATCAACTTTACAAGCAAATAAGACTTCTTTCCCATCCCAGCCGGTAACTTTTGTAGTTCCCAATTTCCCACATTTTGGGCATATTACCTGAAGAGGAAACCAGTCTTTTGCAATTGGCTTTTGATACATATCAGAATAAACTTTTCGGATCTTTCCTGCATTATCCAAAACAAATTCAATTGCCTTGTTGTAAATTCCTTTTCTGTAATAGTCTGATGCCAAATAAATTTCTGCCCCAATGCCAAGTTTTTTAAATAAATCCGCCATCATATTGCCATAGTAGTCGCCGAATGAACCCTTCCCGTCAGGGCTCGGAGCATTTGCGATAGGAATTCCCATATGTTTTTCGTGAGATTTCGCAAGTTCGGGCGGCAATCCGTCAATTGGATCCATGTCGTCAAATCCAAAAGTATATTTTACTTTCTTACCCTGCTCTTTTAGGATTTTGAACAGGACATCATGAATAACAGGACCCTTAAGTCCTCCCATATGAATTATTCCCGATGGAGTCCATGCATCGTTAACCCACTCTGCTCCTTTTCGATTTTGAAGTAATAGATCCGCCCAAAACATGAAATAATTATATCACTATCCTTTTTTGTAAACCTTATCGTGCCTGCCAATAGCGAGGAAGCGAACTGTGGTTTTTCCTTTCCACTCGTAAATAATCCTTATATCATCTGCTATACTAAACGCCCATTTGCTTCTAAGTCGTTTTGTAAGTCTATGATTCTTAAGTCTTGTATCCAATGGGTTTTGCGAAAATAAGATAATTCTTCTCGCAGCTTCTACTTTTACTTCTGGGTTTTCTTTAATTAATTCTCTATAATCTTTATCGAAATCTCCGCAGCTTCGTATCCTTATCATCGAACTTTATTTCTTTTAGCGGGTAATCTAAGGTTTAAGAAATAATTCCTTAAATCTTCCTCTGTTTCAAAAACTATATCGCTATCATAGGGCTCTTTCGCCCTTCTTAAAACCTTATCTTCAAAATCCTTTGAAAAATATTCTTCCGAAGCGGCTTCGGAATAAATAATCCTACGCAATGCATCTCTAATGAGTTCACTCATGGACGCGTAACGCATTTTGCTTACGGTATTTTTTGCATCTTTATACAATGAATTTGGTAAAGAAATGTTAATTGTGTTCATATCAACAATTATTGTATCTTATCCATACATAAATTGTCAACCCAGAATTTTTGATATCCGCCCAAAACATAAGCTTATTATACAATCAAAATATAAAAATGCAGTAAAAGAATTCTACGAAGAGGCTTGAGGATTTTTCCAAAGCATCACTACGCCGTAATCGCGGCTTTGAACATCTGGTTCAAAGTTGGGAATAATTTTTGCAGGATGTAGACCCTGTCTTTCGTAAAATCTTATTTCAGGATCTACTGCCTCTAACCCTTTATCTGTCTGCTTTTTAAAATCCACATATTGTTTCGGAGGAATATTTCCGTTTTCCTTGCAATACGCATCATAACCTGGAATTCGCGCTCCCAAGAAAAGATATTTTAATCCGAGTTTTTTCGCCAACTCCAACTGTAACTGGACCAACTTACCACCGACTCCTCCTCTTTGCGTATCTGCCCCTACACCCACCGAAACAACATATAATGCATTTCCCTGGGGGCTATGAGTTTTTTCGATCATTCCGTTATCGGTTATTTCATCCCACGTGTGAGTCGAAGATTCATCATAAGCTGTTATCTGAGAAGTCGTTACTCCTTTTATTTTCCCGTCAAGCCTTACAACAAAGAACCCTTGCGGAAAAATATTGAATCTTGATTCAAATTTTGATTTCGATGCTTGAAGTTCAGGAGGCCAGGCACTTCTTTCAACCTTCATCACCTGCTCTAAAAAATCATCTTTATTTGCGGGGGAAATATTCAAAGCGGATTCAATTACCATATTATTGTTCGGATCTAAAGTTTCCATGCGAAATAAAAAAGCTATTAGTGAACTGAGACGATGGAATAGAGAAGTTTTCCTGCCGGAGCTTCTACCTCTACCTTCTCTCCAACCTTTTTTCCCATGAGAGCTTTTCCCAAAGGAGACTCATGAGAAATTTTTCGCTCCTTTGGATCTGCTTCCCATTCTCCTACTACGGTAAACACTTCTTTTTTTCCTTTTATATGAAGCGTAACAGTTGAACCTAGCTTTACAGTACTCCCAGATCTTCCTCCGCCGTTTATAACAACAGCCTGTCTTAGAAGTTCTTCCAACTCATCTAGCCTTCCATCTATAAAAGAAAGTTCTTCCCTTGCTGCAGCATACTCGGCGTTTTCCGAAAGATCCCCAAGGTCTCTTGCCTGAGAAACCCTAGAGAGAACATCCGGCCTTTTAATTTTAGAAAGTTCTTCAAACTCTTTCTTTAAATCCGCAAGTCCTGTTTTTGTTAAATATATTTTCTTATCGTCCATAGTCTTTTCTAAAATAAAATCCCTCTGCTTTATTTGAGGGATATTTGTTAAATCAAGGCAAATAGTATAAGAAACTGATCCTTTTGTCAATAACCTCTAGTAATAAATTGATTAAGCATAGATCTTATTTTTGCTTTGATTTTTTCATCTACGATAATTCTGACTATACCCCTACCCGGCTGCCCATAGAAAATATTTGTATCCAAAGGGGATGTGAGAATCAAGGGCAGAACAGATAAATCTTCTTCCCCGTCTATTTGAATAATTCTGTGATCTTTATAATCTATATTTTTAAATAGATCCGCTGCCAATTTAAATAATTTGCCCGAAACAGATCCGGCGGGATTTTTTATTTTATAAACTTTTTCATTTCCCAAAAATCCCAACTCTCTTAAGTTTTTGAACTTCCATTCCCTTGCCACTTTAAAATCAATTACAGACAAATTTGGTTTTATTGATTGATTATTGAAGGCTTTGGTTGTTTCGTCTCCTACGGTTATTATAAGATCCTTGGGATTTATATTTTCTATTTTTTTAAAAATCTGTCCCCAGGGACTCTTAAGCTCTTTGCGCATTTTCGAAGGGAGATATAAATTTCTTAAAAACCAGCTCGGGTCGACATATAATTTTCCTTCTTTGTCTATTTCTCCGTTTCTAATTCTAAAAGATGAGATTGGTTTTCCGTCTTGGGCTAAAACTAATTCTGCGATAATAATTTCAAGAGAAGGAAGATTTATTTCTTCTCTCATTGTATTGATGACCTTAGCGTTTTTTAATGTTTCTTTGGAAACAACAATAGCTTCTATAAAGATGTCCGAAAGAGTCGTACCAAACATATCATTGATCTTTACAATCTCATATCTATCCTTTGCGTTTTGATTTAGATAATCCTCGACACTTTTTTTCCTAGTGGAAAAGGCTTCAAAAGATTTTGAGTTTTGATATGTATTTTTGAGATTTGAGATTTGAGATTTGAGATTTTTAACATATTCATCAGAAGTTACGCCAATCATTAATCTTTCCGAAATAGATAAGCCATGCTCTAAAAAGTTTTTATGTCCTTTATGAAAATGGTCAAATGTTCCGCCCAAGACTGCTGTTTTGAATTTTTTAGGAGAGCCCATATTTTAAGAGGCTTTTATTATACTGCAAAAGAACTTCCGATTTATAGTCTCTTGGGTGAAATGCCAGAAAATTATTGCTTACAGTCTCAGATGTTATATTTTTATTTATAAAATGAAGCTGAAGGATTCTGGAAAAAAACTCAAGAGACGGAATTAACAAAAATACAGAAAAAATTTTCTCAAATAAACTATCTTTGTGATTTTCTATTTCTCTTTTTTCTATTTCGTCTTTTACATTAGGCAAAAAATGGGTAGTCCATGAATTTGACTCAATAAATTTTTTATAGAAACCGCTTCTTTGTCTTATAGGCATGAGCTGAGAGACCTCATGCGCTGTGTAAAGATTCTGAAAATTTGAGGAAAGCTTAAGACTTGTTTCATCAACCAGCATGTTTAAGCAAAATTTATTCGACACAACTTTTTCTCCTCTTTTCCTGTAAACCCCCATGAATTTTAGCATCGCGATAAGAAAAAATCTTGTTATCCAGATTTTATTTTTTTTGACAATTACAAAAATATCTATGTCATCCTTTTTCTCGGAATTTAGCATGGAAAGATTACCGCTTATTCCTATGAACATAACCGTAGAAACTGAAAAAAGTTTTCTTATGATTTTTCTCGCATATTCTAATTTTATCTTGCTTTCTTTAATTCTTTTAAGTCTTTTTTTTACAATGCTTTCTCTGTCTGTAGTAAAAAGATAGTTATTTTTTCGAAAAACTACAGAATTAATTTTTTTTAACTCTTTATCAAACGGTTCTTTATCAACTTTTCCCTCAGAAATAAGGTAGTTCCATACTTCATTTTCTAGTAGAGGAAAATCAAAAATATCGCTATAGAGAAGAGTCTTTATAATTAACTTCTGGTTATTGTCCATATTGTTTTAATACCTGAGAAACTCCTTGAGAGAGGGTCGAAACGGCAGTCTCTGGTGATGTGGAGCTATTTGAATTTATAGAACGGACTGCATCTCCAAGATATTTATTCATTTGAGAATTAAAACCATTATCGTAAGTATCCCCCGCAAAAAAAGAAGAGGTTGCATCTTTAGCCTGCAAAACGAATGGATATACTACTGTATTATCTTTTAATTTTTCTAGAAGATCTACTCTTGAATACGGCTCTCCAAATAATCTTGTCTTAGATGCTTCGGCAAACAATTTTTCTTGTGTTTCTTTTTTTGCTAAGAATGCAAGAAATAATAAAGCTTCTTTCTGATATTTGCTTTTTGAGGAAACGCCGGCTGCCCAGTAACTTGCTATTGTCATATCTCTTCCGGGCAAGTGCGGAACCGAATGAATCTGAAAAGAAAGATCAGGGCTTATGGCTTTTATTATAAAATAATCCCAGGAATATCCAAAATACATCGCTAAATTCCCTTTTGCAAAAGCAAGCATAGATTGATCTAGAGTACTGTCCCAAACTTTTTGATCTCCTGTGGAAAAAGTTGTGTAAAAAGTTAATGCATCGGCGGCGCTCTTTCCCGTTGCAGAAAGATTTTTTATATCTGCTCCGTTTTGCGCCAGTAAAAGAGATATTATATCCGGGGCATGATTTATATTGTCAAATGTCCCAAGCGCGGCGCCTGCTGTTTTTATTTTTCCATTCTCATCTATTACTGTTAGAGATCTAGCAACTCTTATAAAATCATCCCAATTGTCCGGAACCTCTGCGCCCGCCGCCTGAAATAATTGGGCATTTATATATAAAGAAAGCGTATCAATCTCGGTTGGTATACCATAAATTGCCCCATTTTTTGTTAAGTCTTTCTGGGCAACCGGATAGAAAGAAGTGTTGAATTCTTTTTTAGAAATTATATTGTCCGGAATTGGCAAAAGAGTATTCGAAAATACCGCAAGCCAGGTATTATGAAATAAAAAAACATCCGGGCCCGTATTGTTTTGGATTCTCGTTGTAAGTTTCTCTCTGTATTGCTTAATATCCTGTTTTACATAATTTACCGTAATGCTTGGATATCGCTTTTTAAAATCGGCAATTGCAGTCTGCATGGTACTTGAGTTTTCCCATAGTCCCCAATAAGTGATTTCCGCTTTGCCCGAAGAATTTTTTTGAAGTCGTGGAAGAATAAGCCCAAAGACAACAAATGCAAAAAATAACACAACGAAAAGCCCTATTACAACCTTAATAATTGTTCCCAGGGGAAAAGAAGATTGGAGAGGAGTACCTCCCTGTTCTTGAAGAGGCGGAGTGGGAGGCATAGGGGCAACAGAAGAAGGAGACGGCGATAGGGGCTGCCCCGCAGTCGGTTGTCGTACTTGGGAAGTTTGGCTCATCGTAGGATTTTGAGATGGATTCGGTTGTGTCTCCTGATTAGGATTTTGAGGACTGCGAAAAACGGTATTCTCATCCATAAATATAGTATAATACCAAACAGACCGCATATCAATGAAAATTCCACGCTTTAAGTTTAGGTTTTTGAAAAAAATACCCAAGATAGGAAAGGTTTTGTTTTGGTTTCTAGTGGGGGCTTTTCTTGGATTATTCCTGTTTATAAGCTTTACTTTTATTATTTTTCAGAGCCTTCACAAAAATATCATTTACCCGGGAGTTGCGGTAAATGGAATAGATTTTGGAGGAAAAACCAAAGAAAGCGCAAAAGATTTTTTTTCTAAAAAAAATGAAAAAATTCAGGACACAAAGTTTGAATTTACAAGTGATATTGGTGTAGCAACTATTTCTGCAAAAGAATTAAATTTTGGCTATAACTATAATTTATTAGGTGAGCAGGCTTACAGCATTGGAAGATCTAATTCCATAATCTCAAACATCAGCTTAATTTTCCAAGCATATATAAATGGCGTTAACTTACCGGCCTCCTATTCATACTCCGATACTAAGCTGTTATCTATCTTATCCCCGATGATTCAGAAAATAAATATCGAACCGATTGATTCATTATTTACTTTTCAGAATGGGAGAGTCACGGTGTTTAAGCCTTCAAAAGATGGACAAGCCGTTGATATCGATGCTTTAAAAAGCGAAATGTCCTCAAAATATTTATTGGTTGTATCTTTACAAAAAGCAGAAATTGTTACTATAAACTTACCAATAAAAACAATAAAACCAAAAGTAACAACAGATAAAGCGAATAACTTAGGCATCAAAGAACTTTTGGCAAGCGGAACTTCTCTTTTTCAGCATTCTATACCAAATAGAATTTACAACATTTCACTTGCAGCAACCAGATTAAATGGTATCCTTATCGCACCAAATGAAGTTTTTTCTTTTGGTAAAGCGCTTGGCGATGTTTCGGCTTTTACAGGTTATCTTAAGGCATATGTTATACAAAACGGCAAAACTGTTTTAGGAGACGGCGGCGGAGTGTGCCAAGTCTCAACGACTTTCTTCAGAGCCCTTTTAAACGCAGGGCTACCTATTATAGAAAGAACTGCACATGCATACAGAGTAGGCTATTATGAACAGGATTCTCCTCCGGGATTTGATGCGACAGTTTTTGTACCCAGTGTGGATTTAAAATTTAAAAACGACACGGGAAACTATATTCTTGTCCAAACTTCGATTGATCCCAATATTCAACGGCTAACATTTGAACTGTATGGCACAAAAGATGGGAGAGAGGTCGTGATCGGCAGGCCTGTTGTGTCAAACGAATCTCCCCCGCCACCCGATGTTTATCAGGATGACCCGACTCTGCCAAAAGGACAAATAAAACAGGTTGATTTTGCAGCTTGGGGAGCAAAAGTTTACTTTACAAGACAAGTAATAAAAAATGGAAAAGTAATTATATCCGATAGATTTGACTCTGATTTTCGCCCGTGGCAGGCAGTATATCTTCGAGGAACAAAAGAAAATTGACCTAATTGATCTAATTAATCTAATTGGTCTAAACTTTTGGTCATTGAGATTTTGAGATTTACTTAGAAATTAGAAATTTATGAATAAAATTATTAAAATTGATCGAGTCTTAAAGATTAGCAGAGAACTGAAAAGTAAAGGAAAATCTATAGTCTTGGTCGGTGGTTGTTTTGACATTCTTCATTTAGGCCATATTAAATTTTTAAAAAACTCTAAGAATCTAGGCGATATTCTTTTTGTTCTTTTAGAAAACGACGAGTCTGTTAAAAAACTTAAAGGCAAAGATAGGCCGATAAATAACCAAAGGCAAAGAGCACAAGTCTTGTCTGCTCTTTCTACAGTCGGTTACGTTGTTCTGCTTCCCCAGATGAAAACTGATAGGGATTATGATAAACTTATAACCCAAATAAAACCTGATTTTATCGGAGTAACACAAGATGACCCGAATATTTCGCATAAAATAAGACAGGCAAAATTAGTTGGGGGAAAATTAAAAATCGTTACAAAAAGAGTTAGCAGTAAATCAACAACAAAACTGGCAAAACTTATTTCTAAGCAAAATATTCTATGAATAAATTTTTAATAGCTTTAGCAATACTGGCGTTTTTTTTAATAGGGTTCGGCATCTGGCAAAGTTTTAAAAAATCTCCGACTGCCAAAATTAATAATCATGAGTTTAAACTACAGATTGCAAAAACTCCTAAAGATAAAGAGATTGGGCTTTCAAAATACAAAAGTTTAGCAAAAGATATCGGAATGCTTTTCCCGTTTGAAAAACCGGATTATTATTCCTTTTGGATGAAAAAAATGAAATTTCCAATCGATATTATTTATATCAGAGACGGAAAAATAGTAACAATATATAAAAGTGCGCAACCTCCAAAAAAAGTCAGCGAGGGATTATTGATTTACAAGCCAAAAGAGCCGTCTAATATGGTTTTGGAAATAAACGCAGGGCTTTCTAATAAATATAAACTCAAAGAAGGAGATAAGGTTAATTTAAATAATATTTAAATGGTGCATGAGAATTTTAGGAATCGAAACGTCTTGCGATGAAACAGGGGCAACAGTAATTGAGACAGAATCAGAAAATAAAAAAGTAAAATTAATCTCAAATGTTCTCGCCTCTTCACTTTCTCTCCACTCAAAAACAGGTGGGATTATTCCCGAAACAGCCGCAAGAGAACAAATTAAATACATAATTCCCGTGATTGAGCAAGCTCTTCTTAAAGTTCGAGGGTCAACCCGCGGGGTTGACGTACAAAACCCCGCGGGTTTTATTGATTCTATCGCCGTAACAGTAGGACCCGGATTAATCGGTTCTCTTTTGGTTGGAGTGGAAACAGCAAAGACATTATCTTATATTTGGGGAAAGCCGATTATTCCTGTTAATCACTTATTCGGTCACATCTATGCCAACTTTGTTGGCGAAATTCATAATTCAGAATTCATAATTCATAATTCTGCTGCCGATGTTCAATTTCCAGCCATAGCTTTAATTGTGTCTGGGGGCCATACCGACCTGGTCTTAATAAAGAATCACGGCAGCATTAAGTGGCTCGGAGGAACCAGGGACGATGCGGCAGGTGAAGCCTTTGATAAAATCGGAAGACTTTTAAATCTCCCCTATCCCGGAGGGCCTTCAATTGAAAAAGCCGCAAAAAATGGTAATCCAAAAGCTTTTCGTTTTCCACGACCCATGATAGATTCGGATGATTTTGATTTTTCGTTTTCAGGTTTAAAAACAGCGGTATTTCGCGAAGTCAAAACAATAAAGCAATTGAACAATGAAACAATTTTTGATATCTCTGCCTCTGTTCAGCAAGCTATCATAGACGTTTTGCTAGTAAAAACTTTGAGAGCCGCAAAAAAATATAAAGTAAAATCTATTCTTTTAGGAGGAGGCGTCGCAGCAAATCAAAAACTACGCGAAGAATTCCAGAAAAAACTCATAACTCATAACTCCGAACTCATAACTAGATTTTTTGTTCCACCAAAAAATCTTTGCACCGACAACGCCGCCATGATCGCCTCCGCCGCTTTTTATAATTATAAAGAAGTATCATGGAGAAAACTAACCGCTGATCCAGAACTATATTTCGACTAGTCTGAAATTATTATCTTTGTAAACTTTATCAAAGCTGAATATTGCATTGAAAGTCTTACTATACCTATCCATCAAAGCCATATTGTAACAATCAAAATACGAGGTGCCTTTCTTTTTCTGTTTCAAAAACCATTTGTCGGCTAATGATACATCCCGATCATGTAAAGAGATTATCAAGATATCTAAATTTCTAATTTCGCGCAAGAAGTCGCAAGCAGATTCATGTGATACTTTATGTGAAAGAACTGTTGCAGCCTCAGCTACAGTAAAGGGCGAGAAATACCAAAATGCTCCTTCTTCCTGTAATTCTTCGCTTATCTCTAAAGCTTTTTTGTGGTTTGAATCATCATTTTTTGCCAAAGCGACAAGAACGTCAGCATCAACTAAAATATTTGATATTAAGGATGTGGGTTCACCTGGCTTGTCCTCTTCTGCGCGGAATGTCTCTTCCAGCATAGATAGATTACCTTTCTTCATAAAGGTATTTATCAAGATTTTGAGAAAGGTCTTTCGGTCCGCCTTTTATATTTAGCTTGGCGATATCAGATAAAGGTTTTTGCTTCATCTCTCTTTTCTCTTCCGTGATACCGCGCTCAATTATATTTCTAAGCAATTCGGCCAGAGACTTCTTTCGTTTCCCTGCGATGGCTTTAGCTGTCTGATGAAGTGTTTCCGGAATATAAATTTGTGTTCTTATCATAATTGTAGTATACAACTACTGTATATGTCTGTCAAGTTTTTGTCTTTCAGCATTAATGAGTATCCATCTTATTGACATAAATTAAAAACTGTCCGTGGCAAAAACTCACCGCAAATCCCGAGCTGTACTTTTATTAAGCTCTTTTAAGAAAGAGATTGAAATAAAAGTTTCAAGATGTTAAAATCCCATTTATGACAGAGCAAGATAATGGAAGTAATCAGACCAGAGAAGAATTAAGTCCTAGTCAAATTGCAGATAAATATTGGGCCACAAAAAGACTTTTTCGTTGGTGGGAAGAAGAATCTAATTCTTTTGAAGAAGATTTCATAGGAGAAGCTGAAGCTTATCAAGAACTTTATTTAAGAGAGCCCGAAGTAAAAACACCCTTTTCTCCAAATAGAATTGCGATTGAAATAGATAATTCCAAATCTGCTCCGGCATTTGTCCCAGATTTTATCGGAGGCGAACTATGCGAAGAGGAATAGCTTGATGCTGTTATCGATGCTCTTGTAGGATATTTAGTTGATCACCCTAAACCTTTCACGAGACATTTTGAGCCTACCCCTTTTCTAGCCCAAATTCTTAATATTTCAGAGCCACATTAAGCTAGAATAAATTATTTTTTGTGGTAGAATAGAAAGGTGCAAAATGAACTGTCCATAATCGCCGCTGTTATTGTAGGCTTTGCAATAATTTTTTATTTTTTAAATAAAAAATTTTCCGAGCTTAAGAAACCGCAGGAAAACGAGACTCTTTTAGAATGGCTCAAGTCAATGCAATCCTCTTTGGAATCCACAAATAAAACCTTAAACGACGCCCTTTCCAAAAGTTCTTCAAATATGGTTAAGACTTTGCAGGAAAATTCAAAACAGCTAAATGAAAGGCTCGATAAAGCGGCAGCAGTTATAAGAGACGTTGGAAAAGAAGTGGGACAAATGAGTGAGATAGGACGAAACATGCAGGAACTTCAGGATTTTTTAAAGAGTCCGAAACTGCGGGGAAACATCGGAGAGCAGGTTTTAAAAGATTTAATTTCCCAGATGTTTCCAAAAAACAGTTTTCATCTTCAGTACCAGTTTAAATCCGGGGAAAGGGTTGATGCGGCTATAAAAACAGACGCCGGAATTTTATCTATAGATTCTAAATTCCCAATGGAAAATTTCCAAAAAATGGTAAAGGCAAAAACCGAAAAAGAAAAAGAGGATTTTAGAAAAGAATTGGTTAGAGATGTTAAAAAACACATTGATGCAATTTCTAAAAAATATATTCTGCCAGATGAAGGAACAATGGATTTTGCATTAATGTACTTACCAAGTGAATCCGTTTTTTATGAACTAGCAAATATGCAGGACGTAATTGAATACGCAAGAAAGGCAAGAGTGTATATAGTTTCTCCAAATACTTTGTATGCTCATCTTCAAACAATTCTTCTTTCTTTTGAGGGTAAAAAAATAGAGGTAAGATCAAGGCAGGTTTTAAGATTATTGCGAGCACTTCAGATAGATTATGATAAAGTACAGGATAATATGGGAGTTTTAGGAAAACATATTAACAACGCTTCCTCACAATTTTCAAACGTCACAAGCGGATTCTTGCAGCTTGGTAATAAAATACAGTCTGCGGGATCACTTGAGGAAGAAAAAATTCAGGAGATCGCACAAATCTCAAAAAAAGGAGGTGATATCTTAAATGAATAATAAGACATTAATAACAATTATTGTTGTTCTTCTTATTGTAGGAGGAGGCGTTTTGCTTTTAGGAAAACTAGGAAATAAAACGAATCAGCCCGCAAATGTGACTAATCAAACACCATCAAATGCCGGAACTTCGGTAAATACGGGAGGAGAAAAACCAAAAGAAACAATAGCTAATGTTACGTTTGGAAGTTCTGGATTTGACCCTAAAACCATAACTATAAAAACCGGAACAAGAGTAATTTGGCTTAACAAAAGCGGCGGCGGCGCAACTGTCAATTCAGCCGTTCATCCAACCCATCAGGTATATCCGCCTCTTAATTTAGGTGAATTCCCTGATGGATCGTCTGTTCAGCTTGTCTTTGATAAACTGGGCACATACAAATATCACAATCATTTAAATCCAAGCCAGACCGGAACAGTTGTTGTTGAGTAAACCGACCAATCACTTTGTGAAACAAAAAATCCTTTGTCAAAGGATGCTGTTTTTTATGATTATTTCTGTGCTAAAATACCCTCATGAGCGATGAAAGAATTTTAAATAAAGAACAACTCCAGGCCGTACAGCACGAAAAGGGGCCTCTTTTAATCATAGCAGGAGCCGGAACCGGCAAAACTACCGTTATCACAGAAAGAATAAAGCATCTTATTGTTGACAAAAATTATAATCCCGGAAGTATCTTGGCTTTAACTTTTACCGACAAAGCGGCATATGAGATGCAGGAACGAGTTGATATTCTTATGCCCTACGGCTATACCAATCTTTGGATTCACACTTTCCATTCTTTCTGCGACAGAATCTTGCGCGATGAGGCACACACAATCGGACTTGACCCTTCATACAAATTGATTTCCGAATCCGAAGCAGTTCTTCTTATGCGAAAAAATATTTTTAACTTAGGACTTAAAACCTTTAGACCCCTTTCGAACCCGACAAAATTTCTGGATGCGCTTTTGACTCATTTTTCAAGACTCAAAGACGAAGATATAACTCCTCAGGAATACATAAAGTGGGCAGAAAAACAAAAAAATTCAGAAGAAAAACGGCAATACAAAGAACTCGCAGATTCTTATAAAAGATACGAAGATTTAAAAATTAGAGAATCTGTCATGGATTTTTCAGATTTAATCTCAAATACCCTGCTGTTATTTCGTAAAAGGCCCAATGTCTTAAAAAAATATCAGGATCAGTTTAAGTTTATTTTAGTTGATGAATTTCAGGACACCAATTTTGCCCAAAATGAATTAGCCATTATGCTTGCTGGCAAAAGTAAAAATATAACCGTGGTTGCCGACGATGATCAGTCAATCTATAGATTCAGGGGCGCTGCAGTTTCAAACGTTCTTCAGTTTAAAAAAAGTTTCCCCTCTGCAAAAATAGTAACTCTAAACGATAATTACAGATCTACTCAGACAATTTTAGATGCGTCCTGGGAGCTTATTCAAAATAATAATCCTAACAGACTTGAAGTGGTTGAGAATATCAATAAAAAACTTAAGAGTCATTCCTCCTCTTTGGAAGAAGAGATAAGAATTATCCATGAAACCCGACCAGAAGACGAAGCAGACAGGATTGCCCAAGAAATAAAAACACTATCCAAAACCTATGAATACAAAGATATTGCAATTTTGGTTCGCGCAAATAATCACTCGCAGGGAATAACCACTGCTCTCGCCCGCCACAGAATTCCTTATCAATTCTTAGGACCAGGGTATCTTTTCCAACAGGAGGAAATAAAAGACTTAATTGCATATCTTACCTTTTTAACCGACCTTTCAGATTCTGTTTCTCTTTTTAGAGTCTTGTCTATGGAAGTCTTTGATATTCCCTATGCCCAGCTTAATTTTCTTCTTAATTTTGCAAAAAGAAACAATCTTTCACTTTTTGAAGCGCTTTACGATATAAATTTAGATTTTTTAAAACCGGCTACCCAGAAGAAGCTTCAGGATTTTAGAAAAATGGCAGAGCGCCATCTTGAAAAAACCAAAAAAGAAACGGCCGGACAGATACTTTATTATTTTTTGGTTGATTCAAAACTTTTTGAAAAGCTTAAGACTTCGGATTCTCTCAAAGAGGAACGGCGCATTCAAAATATTGCAAAATTCTTTGACAGAATAAAAAATTTTGAGATGGAGCGATCGGATGCGAATATATTTACTTTAGTCGAGTGGCTCATGCTTATGATGCAAATGGGAGACAGCCCGATTGCCGCAGACATTGACATAAGAGATAAGAACGCAGTTAATATTTTAACTGTCCACTCCTCAAAAGGCTTGGAATTTAAGACAGTATTCTTGATAAATCTTGTCTCAGATCGCTTTCCGTCCCGTGAAAGAAGCGAAAAAATTCCTCTTCCCGAAAGTATTATTAAAGAAAAGGCAGAAAAAGATCGGGATTTTCATCTTGAGGAAGAAAGAAGGCTTTTTTATGTTGGCATGACCAGAGCTATGGATATATTATATTTTACCTACTCGGACTATTACGGGACGGGGAAACGCCCCAGAAAACTTTCGCCTTTCGTCTACGAAGCTCTCCCAAATTTAAAAATAGAGAAAGAGAAAAAAGCGCTAACACAACAGCTTTCTTTAACAGAGGTGCTTTCGGTTTATGAAGAAAACGGGAAAGTAAAAGAAGAAAGACCTCCCCTTAAATTAAGGTACATTACATATTCAAATCTTCAAATGTTTGACATATGTCCTATGCACTATAAAGCAAAGGTTATTTTTAATATCCCCACACCGCCAGCGGCGGTTCAGAGCTTTGGAATTTCTGTTCATAATACATTGTACAGATTTTACAAACAAATTTGGGAAGGAGAAAAACCATCTCTTAAAAAACTTAAGGATCTTTATAAAAAAGAATGGGTCTCAAAAGGATACGACAGCAAAAAATACGAAGAAGAGCGTTTTTCTCAAGGCAAAAATTTGCTTGATAAATTTTATAAAGCAAACTGCAACCCTTTTGTAAGACCGTTGAGACTTGAGGAGCCGTTTTCTTTTATTTTAAAAAATGGTGTAAAGGTTTTTGGCAAGATTGACCGCATAGACCCTAAGGGTAAAGGCATCGAAATTATTGATTATAAAACGGGTGAGGAGAATCCAAAAGCGCAAAAGGCACATGAACTTCAGCTTGCAATGTATGCGCTTGCGGCAACAAGAATAAAAGATGAGGTCTTAAACCGTGACCCCAAAGATATTACCTTAACTCTTTATTTTCTTGAAGGAGATACTAAAAAATCCATGACCTTTACAAAAGGCGACTTAGACACGCTTGAGAATAGGCTTATTGAAAAAATTGAGGAAATAGAAAAAAGCGAATTTAAATGTTCAGGAAATATACTGTGTAAAAACTGTGAATACAAAATGCTCTGCCAAGTCTGACTTGACTCTGTGGTGTAAATTAAAATTGCTCTAGGGAGAGAGTAAGCCAGATTCTGTTTTTACCGCAATCTATCTATGCCTTCTACTTGATGCTCCCGTAAGGATGGTGATAACGCATCATTCTGAAGTTGCAGCAGGTAGGATTGCCCGTTTCACTCTCACTCGTCTCTGTTGCTCTCAAGTCTTGTCAATTCAAGACTTGTTCTAAGCTTCACATATGAGTAAAAAGCTTAGACACTATCAAGTCGGAGCTTACGCTCCGTCCCCTCCTTACTGCTGTCTGGACTTTCCTCTGCTATCATGTTTTAAGTGATTGCAGTAGCGGTCCTTCTCCCCAGAGCAAGCGTATTTTACTAAAATTGAGGGATTTAATCAAGTTTTAAGCTATCTCTAGAAGTTGTCTTCTGTCGACTAAAACTGTTTGTTCTTCCTCACCAATGAGTGAATTTCTTATATTAACTAAAGCTGCGTTTTGCTCTATAAGTATTACCCGAACTCTTGCGTATTGCTGTCTCTCACCATTAAATCCAAACTGCCGCTCTTCGATAGTTTCTCTTGTTATAAATAACATTTTTGATTTTCTACCATTTGGCAATCTGACGTGTGCAGATACATCTTCTCTTCCGGGATTATCATAGAAGGGCTCAAAAAGCATACCCTTTTCTTCAAGTTCTCGCCCTTCCTCAACATATTTTATGTACAATGCGGATCCATAAATTTCAACATCACAGGTTGAACATGTTCCTGTAAAGTCCTCATTTTGAAGTCGTTTTGAGTACGGAGCATAAAAATGGCCACAGGATAGGCAAGGCCGCGGAAAGTGATCCACTAATTCTTTTGGGTTGAATCTGCTAAAAAATCCTCTATGCCCTTCTTTCATGTGACAGATCTTAGCAGGTTTTACTGAGAAAAACAATTAAACTATTTGTTTGCGGAATAGCTGCGTTCGTTGATTTTGTTAAGGAAAAATTCAAGCATAAGTCTTATTGCAGCTGCAGCCGGCACTGCCAAGACAAGACCCAATATTCCTGCAATGTGTTCGCCTGCAAGCGCTGCAAAAAGAATAAGCACCGGATGAAGCTTGGCGATTCTTCCCATAACATGCGGCACGACAAAATAATCCTGAAACTGTCTAACAACTGTATAAACAATTGCAATTGTAATAGCTCCCCCAACAGGAGTCAGCCCAAAATTTACTTGGCCGTTGATAAGAACTGTTACTGCAGCTACAGTTCCTGCAACAATTGGCCCAATAATAGGAACTATTTCTGCAAAACCGGAAAAAACTGCAAGAATTAAAGCAAACCTAATTCCCAAAACAGTCAAGGCTACAAAAAGAACAGTTGAGACAAAAAAGATCATAAAAATCTGACCCCTTAAATAATCTCCAAAAACAGAATTTATTTTTCTAAAGAGTATTTCTATATCTACTTTATACTCCCGGGGCGCATACACTGCGAGTTTTTCAAAAATTTTTCCGCCGTCCTTTAGAAAATAAAAACCGGAAAACAGAAAAACCAAAAATCCAAAAAATCCAGATAGGGCTCTTGGAAAAAGAACAATTATCGATGAGGAGGTTAAAAACTTTGATTTTACAAATGAGTTAAGAAGGTCTTGGGCTTCCGGCTTAATCCAAAAAGGCAATTGATTTATCTGTTCGTAAAGAGTCGGGACAATATTTGAAGTAAACTTACGAAGTTCTGTTGATTCCTGAAGAACTTGTCTGGTAAGAATAGTACCCAACATAACTATGGCAGTTACAATTAAAGCATAGATAATAAGAACCGAAAGAGTTCTGGGAAGTTTGATTCTATGAGTTATAAAGTTAATAACAGGGTTTAAGACATAAGCAAAAATTGCTCCCAGAATAAAAGGGGTTAATATTGTTCTTTCGATATAAAAAAACCATAAGATAATAATTCCAAGTCCTATAAAAAATGCCGTCCTAAGTCTTATTGTCATAATCTAATAATATCATAGCAATAATATCAGCTGCTGGCGCTAGTGTATCTTTTGAGGGAAAATTTCCAGAATCTCATAGAAAAGTATAGAAACATTCCTCCAACCAGAAATGATATTAAAAACGCATTAAAAGACAAAAGTCCCATTGCGGCTTTTGCAGGAAATGTCACCATGACTCCTACCGGGATTATAAAAGTAATTATCTGCCTAAGTGGATTTTTGTAAATGTCTATTGGAAACCTTCCCATTTGTGTAAGATCTCTAAATAACCAGAGCGTATTATCAACTTCTGTTGTGAGTATGCCAATTGCAAGAACTAAAATATGAAAAGACATAGCTATTACGAATCCGTTTATTAGAAGTAGGAAATAAACCAAAATGTCCGGTGTTGTGATTGAACCGATATTTGAGAGGGCGACAAAAATAAATCCCACGGAAAGAGCAATGATAGGAACATCTAGCACATCGCTTCCGCCAAAAAGAAGACGGAGCAGTACCGGCACTGGCTTAGTAAGAAAGTAATCAAAATTCCCCGAGACTACATAGTTTCTGAATCTATATACTTCCCGCAGAAAAAACTGGGCAACGCTGTCAATTAAATTGAAAGTGATGTAAAAGAGTACAACCTGCCAAAGCGTATATCCCTGTATTGTTTGTGTCCTTGATGTTATTACCAGAAGAAAAAATAGAAAAAAGGTAAATCTTATAAGCTTTCCTAGAACAAAAAGCGCTGCCCCAAATCTTGACACAAATGCATTTTGGGAAACCATGCCAGTCATCATAAACCAAAGTTTTATGTATTTTACTAAACCTGTCCTACTTCCCATATGCCGTATAACTCTTAAGCCCCTTTTGCCAGATGGCTTTTACCATAAAATATATTGCAAAAACCCAAAATGCCGAGATAGAAAGTCCGGATAAAATTTCAAAGAGACTCAGCTGTCCAAGATAAGTTTTAATAGGAAAATACATAAGGTATGTAAAAGGCAGAAAGCGGATAATCTCATAAATTGTCTTAGGCAAGATATCTAGAGGAAAAAGGCCTCCTGCAAAAAACCCAAGAATGGTTATAAAGATGAATCGGGGTGCCCAGATCTCAGGACTCCAAAAACCAATAAGACCCAAGAGAAAATTTATAAAAAAATAAATAAAAATAGCTAGAATAACGGAGAGTATAAAAAATGAAATATAAAAAGGGTCGGTTTGTATAAAAAGCGAAGGTCGCAGAACCAGAAAAATCAAGGTAAGCTCAACTACAGAAAAACAGATGTTCATGGCTTTATCTCCTATATCTTTTGAAAACCAATATGAAAAATAATTGATGGGACGAATCAGGAAATTCATAAGATTACCGCTGTTTATTTCATTACCCACAATATAAGACCTCGATGAAAGAACCATAGACTCAAGCAGAAGCGTTCCCAAAATGTAAGTGGTAATAAGAGATTGACTGTATCCAAGAAAAGTCTTACCAGGAGGAATTACGACAGACCAGAGAAAATAAATGGTTAGTACCTGAATTATGCTTCTTACTCTCCACATAATAAAACTCGTTCTGTAAGTTAGTATTTCATCCCAGGTGTTTCTTGCAATCAAATAATATTTTTTCATCTTTTATTTTCTCTATATACTTTGGCTATTACGTCCTCTATTTGGGGACCCTCAATCGTAATGTCTTCAACCTGAAAGTTCTTAAGTATTGAGACAGCAATTAAGTTTGCTTTTTTGTTTGGAACCTCAAGAATAAGCTCCGGGTACTCAAATCTACTTACTCTACCAAGCCGATCAATTTTCTTAGGATCGGCATATTGAGTAAGCACTGCTCTTATTTTTTTATAAGGGGAGTACTTTTCGACAAGAGAGCTAAGCAGTCCGTCAAAAATAATTCTCCCAAAATTTATAATAATAACTCTTTTACAAAGCTCTTCAACATCTCCCATGTAATGACTTGTTAAAATTATTGTTGCTTTGTATCGAATATTGTATTCTTTTATAAATTCCCGAAGATTTCTTTGCATGAGGACATCAAGACCGATCGTTGGCTCGTCCAAAAATAGAACTTTAGGGGTATGAACTAAAGAAGCAATAAGCTCCATTTTCATTCGCTGTCCTAAAGACAATTTTTTTACCTGCACTTTTAGTAATTCTTTAACATTAAGAATTCTTGACAAGTCATCTAAAACTTCGTTAAATCTTTCACTTGAGATATCGTAGATTTCCTTGTTTAAAAGTAGCGAATCCATAGCTGGCAAATCCCACCATAGCTGGTTTTTTTGTCCCATAACAAACGCTATCTTCTTTAGGAATTCAGGATTTCTGTTGTATGGGACAAAACCCAAAACAAAAACTTCCCCAGATGTTGGAAACAATAATCCCGATAAGCACTTTAGTGTTGTTGTTTTTCCTGCTCCGTTGGGACCAATAAAACCGACTAACTCTCCTTCATTTATATTAAAAGAGACGTCGTTGATTGCCCTTACTGTTTCGTACTTCCTTATGAATAATGATTTTACAGAACCAGAAAATCCGGGTTCTTTTTTATGAACTTGAAAATGCTTGGAGAGACTAGAAACCGATATGGTCACAGCCTAAATTATAGCAGATAAATTAAATTCTCTTTTTAACAGAGGCTTTGCTTAAAAGGTGATTTTTTTATCTAACTGCCCTTTTAAGAGTTTTCCCTGGGGTAAAACCGGGTGCTTTTCTGGATGCAATGGTAATTTTTTCTCCGGTTTTTGGATTTCGGCCAATTCTTTCCACTCTATTTCTAATGCTGAAGGTTCCAAAACCAGTTATCACAACTTTTTCTCCCCGTTTTAAGGAATCTCGAATTGATATCACAAAAGCCGAAACTGCCTCTCTTGCTGCTTTATTTGTTAAGTTTGCTTTTTTGGCAACGATTTCAATAAGATCTTTTTTTGTCAAAATTTATCACCACCTTTGCAAAATGAAGATTAATTTAGATTAAAAATACAATGAAAACTAAACATTGTCAAGTATCAAATATTTGTAAAAATGGTATTTAAGACTAAAGATCAGACACTGAGGATACGGCTCTAAATTCTCTTATTGCAGTAACCTTAACTTCTCCGGGGACTGCCAGAGAGCGGCTTGCCTCTTCTCTTATCTTTTGTGCAACTATTGTAGTTTGGGCATCATCCAACTTTCCGGGATCTATAATTACCCTTAATTCTCTTCCTGCTTCAAAAGCATATGCATCCTCAACCCCTTCGTATTTTTTTGCAATTTCTTCCATCTCCTTAAGCCTTTTTGCATATTCCTCCACGTCCTCATATCTTGCTCCCGGTCTTGCTCCAGAAATTGCATCAGCAATATAAACTATAACAGACTCAATTGATGAAAAAGGCTTGTCTTCGTGATGTTCAAGTACGCAGTTTATTACAGGTTCTGGTATATTAAATCTTTTAAGAAGATCTACTCCAAGCTTTACATGACTTCCCTCTCCTTCCACGACTTTCCCTATATCGTGGAAAAGGCAGCCAAGACGGACAATATCTACATTTGCACCGATTTCATGGGCTATGTGGATTCCTATTTTTGTCTCTTCGAGGGTGTGGACTACCAGATTTTGTCCGTATGAAGTTCTAAATTTAAAACGGCCCAAAGTTGATAAAAGTTCTTTGGTAAGATTAAAAACCCCAACTTCGTGAGCAAGTTTCTCTCCTTCTTCAAACATTATTTTTTCAACTTCTTTTCTGGTCTGACCAACGATCTCCTCAATTCTAAACGGCTGTATTCTTGTATCTTTTATAAGTTTTTCCAAAGAACGCCTTGCAATCTCCCGTCTTACCTGATCAAATGATGAAAATCTTATAACACCTTCCTCATCCAAATCAACATCAACACCGGTTGCTTGTTCAAACGCCCTTATATTTCGACCTTCTTTTCCAATAATTCGGCCTTTTATGTCTTCCTCCGGAATTTTAACGGTGGATAAGGTAAATTCCGCAATATAATCAAGCGCTCCGTGACGCATGCTATCAATTAATATTTCCTGTGCTTTTTTATCCGCAGTTGCTTTGGCTTTTTCTTCTGCCTCTTTTATAATTCGGGCAACTTCCCGTGCTTCTTTTTCTTCTACTTCTAAAAGGAGTTCTTTTTTTGCTTCTTCCAAAGTCAAGGAGGAGACTTTTGAAAGTTTTTCTCTATATTCTCTTTTAAGCTCTGCGATCTCTTCTTTTTCTTTTTCAAGAGATTTTTTTTCTCTTTCGAGTTTTTCTTCTTTCTCTAAAAGCTTTTTTTCAAGATCTATAAGATCTTTTGGTTGTGATGCCATATCTTATTATTACTGAAGACAATAGAAGACCGCGTCAGACGCGGCTTATTTGATATTTGTCTATTAAGGGGTTTGAACTCATATTCTGTTAACCTCTTTTTGACAATTCTCTATTGCCTTTTTAAATTATACCACATCTTAGCAATTAGCAACTAGCTATTAGTAGCTGAGCTTAGTTTGCGAGGAACAAATTTTTTCGAAGGACGTCAAGCGAATTGCGGGTCCGAGAAAAAATTTTTGTTCCGAGCAGAAATTATTTATAGCTTTTAAATATCTCCTTTATAATATCGTAGTCAAATCCTCTTGAGGAAAGAAAACGGGCGATTTTTTGGAACTTTTTTTCTCTTGGAAGATTTTTGTATCTTGATAATCTTTTCTGGATTAATTTCTTTGCCGACTTTAAATCATCAATGGTCAATCGTAGATCGTCAATAACTTTTTCTATTAAATCATTGCTAACTCCCTTTTGTTTAAGCTCCATCTTTATTAATCTAAATGAGCGAGGTTTGAATGTTGTCCTTTGCTCAATCCACCATTTTACAAACTCCTCATCGTTTATAAAATTATTCTCCTTAAGTCTTAAGATTATTTTATTGATGATTTCCCCAGAGGTCTTCTTTTTTTTCAGCTTATCTCTTAATTCCTTTTCTGATCGGGGACGATATGAAAGGAAACGAAGGGTTTTATTGTAGAACTTCTCAAACTCATCCATGTCGGGGTACGGAGAGTCGAACTCCAGCCACACGGCCCCCAGCCGCGTATTCTACCGTTAAACTACACCCCGTTTTGCCTATTGTATTTTATCATAAAATTGTTAGAATGGGGTTGTTATGGCACGCGCCTCTCAAAAAATACATCCGGACGGTCCTCCCGAATCTTCAAAAAAACTTGACGCAATAAGACTAGCAATGGATCAAATAGAAAAACAATACGGCAGGGGTTCTATTATGCGATTCGGAGAAGCTGGCCAAAAATTTGATGTTTCTGTTGTTTCAACCGGCAGTCTCCCCTTAGATTTAGCACTTGGTGTAGGCGGAGTGCCAAGAGGACGGGTTGTAGAAGTTTTTGGACCAGAAGCGTCCGGTAAAACAACAATTTGTTTATCAATTATTGCCCAAGCACAAAAAAATGGAGGAGTTGCTGCGTTTATAGATGCAGAACATGCCTTAGATCCTTTGTGGGCAGAAAAAATTGGAATTAAACTAGACGAACTTTTAATTTCTCAACCCGATACAGGGGAGCAGGCGCTTGAAATTGCCGAAAGTCTTATTAGATCCGGAGGAGTAGATGTTTTGGTAATTGATTCTGTTGCAGCTTTGGTACCAAGAGCAGAAATAGAAGGAGAAATGGGCGATGCAATGATTGGGCTTCAGGCGCGTTTAATGTCGCAGGCTTTGCGAAAATTAACAGGAGTTATTTCAAAATCCAAAACAGTCGTTATTTTTACAAATCAATTAAGGCAAAAAATAGGAGTAATGTTTGGAAATCCCGAAATTACAACAGGCGGTCTTGCTCTTAAGTTTTATTCATCGGTAAGAATTGACGTAAGGAAAATTGAGTCTTTAAAAGATGGTGATAAAGTTGTAGGTTCAAGACATAGAGCAAAAATTGTCAAAAACAAAGTTTCAGCGCCTTTTAGAATCGCAGAGTTTGATGTCATTGCAGATTCGGGAATATCAAAAGAAGGCGGAATTGTAGATGTAGGACTTGAGATGGGAATTCTTCAAAAGTCGGGAGCATTTTTTAGATTCGGTGATTTGATGCTTGGGCAAGGAAGAGAAGCAACAAAGATATTCTTAAAAGAAAAGCCGGAAGTTGCTAAAAAAATTGTTGATGAAATTATGAAGAAGAGCCAGTCAAAAGGCACCCCTGTTGCTGTTGGAATAGAAGAAAAAGAATCCTCCTAAAAAATTTGACTTCGTAAAAGACTTTTTAAGTTGCATTTGATTCCCTTTTAAGATAAAATTATCTTTTACAAATATGGGTATGCCACAGCATGAAAGGGTAAGATTCATGGGAAGAACCGAACCCTTACGGAGAACTGAAATACTTAGCGAAGAAGAAATCCATCAAGAGCTTTGGGAAATTCTAAAAGGTCAGCCAAGAATTACAGTTGGATTTATTCCCGATGGGAACAGACGTTGGGCCAGGGGAAAATTTGGTCTTCTCGCACCTGTCGCACATAGATTAGGTCACAATAAAGGCACAGAAAAAGTAATTGGTATAGTACGCCATTTTAGAGAAGAGCTTCCTCCGATGAATTTAATGCCATGGGGATTTTCAACAGATAATTGGAACAGGCCTCAGGACGAAATAGAAGCACTTTTTCCACTGTTGACAGATACCGTAGAACTTATAACAAAGGAAGCAATGGAAGTTGATGGAAGAGTAATTCATATGGGAAGAAAAGATCCTTTGTACGACCAGGATGGGAACTTAATTGTCCCTGGATTACCCGAGCCCCTTAGGACAACTTTAAGTCTTGCCGAAGAGCTAACTCAGGGAAATAAAGGAGCGATAATTGCACCGGCAATTAATTATTCCGGGAGAGACGAACTGATAAGAATACATGAAAAATATCAACATGCAAAAGAAATTGGAGAGTTACTAAAAGATGCGCCATTTACTCCTAATATATGGTTTCGTTATGGAGATGACGGCGGAGCACTTGGAGAACTAACAGTTCTTATAAGAACTTCCGGAGAATATAGATCTTCAGCGTTTGGATGGAGAGCTGATTATGCAGAATTTAGAGTAATAGACAACCATTTGCCAGACATAACCACCTTGGACATTGAGCTTAAGATATTGGATTCCTTAAAAACCGAGAGAAGAGTGGGAAAATAATTTATCGCTTCGGCGATTGTCTTTTTCGCCTTGCTTTTCCGCCCATTCCAACCTTTCTTCTTTCCCTAACTCTTGCATCGCGGGTTAAAAAACCTTTTTTTCGTAAAATCGATCTATATTTTTCGCTGTCAAATTTTGAAAGTGCCCGGGAAATTCCAAGAATTAATGCATCAAGTTGGGAACTTGTTCCTCCACCTGAGACTTTTGCCGTAAAGGCATATTTTCCGAGTGTATTTGTTATATGAAGAGGCTCTTGGTATTTTGCTTTTTGTATTTGACTTGGAAAATACTCTTCGATTTTCTTGCCGTTTACAATTATATCTCCCTGCCTGCCGGCAGGCAGGCTTTTCTTAAGTTCGCTATTTCCATTTGGATAAAGCCTGACTCTTGCAACCGACTCTTTTCTCTTCCCAATAGCATAAATAAATTTGTTGTTTTTCTTTTGAATCTCTTTTTCTTTATTTTCTGTTTTTTTTCTTGGCATAGAATTTATTTTATCTTATCGCCATATGGATGGTTTTCGTCTCTGTAGACAAAAAGTCTTGTAAGCATTCTGTCTCTTAGTTTATTCTGCGGCAACATTCCTTTTACAGCGTGGCGTATAATTTCCTCTGGCTTTGACTGCTTAAGCTCTTTAAAAGTTCTGACCCTAAGCCCTCCGGGATATCCTGAATGTCTGTAATATTTTTTATTCTCCTCTTTTTTTCCAGTAACTTTTACGTTTTTTGCATTTATTACAACCACATAATCTCCACAATCTAAATTTCTAACATAATAAGGTTTTGATTTTCCCATTAAAAGTTTGGCAATCTCAGAAGAAATTCTTCCCAATATTTTTTTATTAAGGTCTATCAGATACCATGATCTTTTAATATCCGAAGCTTTCGTTGCTTTTGTCATTTTCATTTATTTTCTTTCTTCTTTCTTTTTTGCGATGAGCGTCTGCCCACTTGCGAAAGAGCTGAACGCCGACGCGGTTTATTACTTGAGGTTTTGTCTGACTTTCGTAGTCGGCGTTCATTTAGCGAAGTGGGTTTTGAGCCCTTGACACCGATCTTAGATTGACGAGCGTCTTGAGCAACGTGTGGTAGACGATCAGCGCTTACTCCCTCTACCCATTCCATTAAAACTATCGGAGCATGGTCTGAAACTCTTTTCGGAAGTTTTATTATTCTTGTGTATCCGCCCTGTCTGTTTTTAAATCTTGGGGTAACTTCACTAATTAACTTTTCTAAAGCATCGGGCGATAAAGATTTTGTAAGAAATCTTCTTGCATTGTCTTCTCCTTTTTTAACTTTTGTAATAAGTTTATCAATATTTCCCTTTATTGCTTTTGCTTTTGCCTCTGTTGTTTTAATCCGTTCTTTTAAAACAAGAGAGGACATTAGGCTTTTAAACAAAGCTTTTCTTTCTTTAATGTCTCTCTTAAACCTTCTCCCAAAAACATTTTTCTTCATACTTCAATTTCATTCAGTATGACCCTGAGCCTGCCGAATGGGTCATAAATAATAACCTCAAATCGCAAATCGCAAAGCTCAAAGCCACAAGGCAAATCTAAAATCTTTGAAGGCTTGAGATTTATAGATGTGGATTTGACATTTGAGATCTAAGGTTTAAGATTTGATTTATTCTGGTAACTCTATCCCCTTACTTTTTAGCTTATCTTGAATAATTGCAATTGATTTTCCTCCCATATTTCTCAAAGACATTAACTCTTTTCTTGAAGTAGAAAGAAGATCCAAGAAAGTTTCTATTCCTCCATTTCTTAAGCTGTTATATATTCTTGTGGGTAAATCCAATTCATCAATGGTGAGTCTTAAAATATTTTCTGGAATAGATGGCGCTAAGGAAGATATTTCCGCAGAAGAAGCTGTCTTTGGTTGATAAATCTGAGAAAAATATGAAGCAAGAATTCTACTTGTCTCATCTAACGCGGCTCTTGGTGAAATAGCACCATTGGTCCATATTTGAAGTGTTAATTTATCCAGATTTGTTTGTCTTCCTACACGAGTTGCAGAAACTTGATAATTTACTCTCCTAACGGGTGTAAAAATTGCATCGGTTGGAATAACACCTACTGTGGAAACTTTTCGCTCTTCGGAGAGAGAATATCCTAGTCCTTTTTCTACAATTAATTCCACATCAAGCTTTGCTTTCTTATCGGAAAGATATCCTAAATAATGATCTTCATTTGCTATTTCTACATCTTCTGAGAGATCAAGATCAGAAGCTGTAATTTTTTTAGGACCCTTAACAGAAAGTCTAATCGTGCTTGAGGTTTTTGAATCCAATAAGCGAAGATTTAATCCTTTTATATTAAGGAGAAAATCTACAATATTCTCTTTAAGTCCGGGTATCGTAGAAAACCTATGTCTTACTCCAGAAATCTTAACAGATGTTACCGAAGCTCCGGGAATGGAAGCTAAAAGAACTCTTCTTAAAGCATTTCCTAAAGTATGGCCATATCCTGGCTCAAGTGGCTCGAGTATAAACTCTCCAAAATCTTCTTTTACTTTTTCTTCTTTTACTTTTACAATTGGGTCAAGCATAAATAAGTATTCTAACACTATCTGGAATAATATTCAATGATTAATTGTAAATTAAAGGGCACTTGTAAATCTTCTTTTTTGGGAGATTTTACAAGTTTGCCAATATCTCCTTTTCTTTCCAAAAAAGGCAGCATTTCATTATTTTTCTCCTCTAAGATTTTTAAGACATTTGTTGATTCTTTAATCTTGGAAGAAAGAGAAATTACATCATCTATTTTAACTGTATATGATGGAATGTTTACTTTTTTACCGTTAACAAATACGTGTCTGTGGGAAACGAGCTGGCGAGCCATTGCTCTTGTTTTAGCAAAACCAAGTCTATAAACTATATTATCAAGTCGGGTTTCAAGAAGAGACATAAGAATCTCTCCTGTATCTCCTTTTTTCAAAGATGCGGAGTTGATTAGTCTCTTAAACTGTTTCTCCAAAATTCCGTATGTTGCCTTTACTTTTTGCTTTTCTCTAAGCTGAAGCCCGTAGTCCGAAAGCCTTCTATGTCTTTTTCGTCCGTGTTCACCCGGCGGAATATTAAGGCGTCTTTTAAGACTTGCGGAATTTTTATCTAAAATATTTATTCCCTCTCGTCTTGCCAATCTGTGTTTAGGACCTGTATATCTAGCCATATAACCTCGCTTCGCTCGGTAATAATCCAATACTACAAATTTCAAATACTACAAATATTTTAATTATTGGGTTATTGGTATTATTGGTATTTATTGGTAGTATTGGTATTATTTCTATCATATTCTCCTTTTTTTCTTTGGTCTTGGACCGTTATGCGGGATAGGCGTGATATCAGAAATTAAAGAAATTGATAAACCGCCTGTCTTTATTGCTCTAAGTGCCGAGTCTCTTCCCGATCCCGGACCTTTTATATAAACATCCACGGTTTTCAAGCCTTTTCCGACAGCTTTTTTAACAGCGCTTTCAACGGCAATAGTTGCAGCATAAGGAGTTGATTTTCTTGTTCCCTTAAATCCGGAAGAACCTGAAGATCCCCATGCGATAGTATCCCCCTTGCTATTTGTAATTGTGATCATGGTGTTATTAAAAGTTGCGGCAATATAAGCTCTTCCGTGATCGGATACCAAAGCTCCGGTCTTTTTTTTAGTTTTAGTTATAGTTATAGTTGAAGATTTTTTTGATTTTTTTTCTGCCATATACTATTTATTCTCTTTATTCTCCTTTAAAAGTCCCATTTTGGCCGCTACCTCTTTTTTGATTGCTCCTATGGTTACTCTTTTGCCCCTTTTAGTTCTGGCATTTGACCTTGTTCTCTGCCCTCTTACCGGAAGATTTCTGCTGTGACGAAGTCCTCTATATGCACCTATTTCCTTAAGTCTTTTAATATTTCCTAAAATATCTGCTTTAAGATCGCCCTCGAGCTTATAGCCCTCCAAAATCTTTTGAATTTTTCTCTGTTCTTCTTCGGAAAGGGTTTTTGTTCTTTTTGATGCTTCTACTCCAGCCTTATTAAGAATTTGATAAACATTGCTTTTCCCTACCCCGTAAAGATATGTAAGAGAAGCATCAATTCTTTTTTCATCTGGTATATTTACTCCCGCAATCCTCATATACTCCTTTCAGTCTTAATACTACAAATACTACAAATTTCAAATAAACAAATATTTAAATATTGGATTATTGGTATTTATTGGTAGTATTGGTATTATTTTTTTCATCCTTGTCTTTGTTTGTGTTTTGGATTTTCGCAAACAATACGAACAACGCCTCTTCGTCTTATTATTTTACACTTCATACATCTTGGTTTAACACTTGCCTGTACCTTCATATTATCAATTGAGAATTGAAAATGGAAAGTTGAAAATTATTTTTCAATTCTCAATTATCAACTCTCAACTCTCAACTCATTTATATCTATATGTAATTCTGCCTTTTGTTTTATCGTATGGAGTCATTTCAAGTTTTACCCTATCTCCTGGCAAAATTTTTATAAAATTCATTCTCATCTTACCCGAGAGATGGCACAGAACTACATCTCCATTTTCAAGCTCTACCCTAAAAAGGGTATTAGGCAACGCTTCTTTAACAACTCCATCCACCTCAAAAGATCCTTGATGAACCATAAAAATAAAATTCCTAATTAATCTAATTGACCTAATTTCTAAATTGGGATTTTCTTAGTTCAATTAGGAATTAGAAATTAGAAATTTTCAGCCATAATTATATCAAAGTTTCTAATAAACCGCAAGGCTAATTTGTTAAGATAAGCTGTCCCTTTTTTGTTATCGCGATCGTTTTTTCAAAAAGACCTGAAATACTTTTATCTTCGGTTGAAATAGTCCACCCATCGTTATTTGAATAAGTGACGCCGCTTTTACCCATGTTATATATAACCTCGATTGCTATAGTCGTACCATTTTTGAGAAGAGGCGTTTTTTCAACCTTAGTTGCTAAAAACCCCGGAACTTCCGGCTCTTCATGAAGACTTTTTCCCACTCCATGACCGACTAAGCTACGGACTACCGAATAACCAGTTCCCTCAACAACATCTTGAATGGTTTTTGATATATGACCTATTCTATTCCCTACTTTTGCAACTTTAATTGCTTCTTTAAGCGCCCTCTTTCCTGCATCCAGAAATTTATCGATCTCATCCTTTGAGTTTTGAGTTTTGAGTTTTGAGTTTTGAGCTGAAACCCGAAGGGTTTCTGCCATATCTGTATGGAAACCTTTATAAAAAACTCCGCAATCAATTCCAACTACATCCCCGGCTTTAAACTTATAACTTGTTGGCACGCCGTGCACCACAATATCGTTGGTTGAAACGCAAGTAGAATACTTATATCCTCTAACCTTTTTAAAGCCTGGTTCTGCGCCTTTTTGTCTTATTAATTTTTCTGCCAATTTATCTAGTTCAAGTTCCGATACTCCAGGTTTTACATTTCTTAAAACCTCGGTTATAACTTCTGCTAAAATCTTTCCCCCCCGGCACATTTTTTCAATATCTTCACTTTTTTTAATATCGATCATTTATTTTTATTCAAGATTTTCATGATTTCATTGTGTATTTCATTTTCTTTTCTTTCTCCATTAATTTCAACAAGAACTCCTTTACTCCTAAAATAATTAACAACTGGCAATCTTTCTTGTCCTTGCACTTTAAGTCTTTTTTTAATAATCTCAGGGGCATCATCAGGCCTACCTATTCTTTCCTTCTTTTTTCTTCTCCTTATAACCTCCTCATCTGGTACATTAATAAAGAAAACTCTATTTACAGAGAGTGAATTTTTAGACAAGTAAGAGGAGAGTGTCTTTAGCCCATCCTCTCTTTCTGGAAAGTTATCAAGAATAAAACCTTCTTTACTTTTATCCATTTTCTCTTTAAGAAGTGGAAGCTTAATTCCTATGGGAATATGGAGTCCCCTCATACTATATTGTTCAAAGGCCTCTGCTATTTTTTTATTACCTCTATCACGCGCTTCACGGATAAGAGCCCCCATAGAGAAAACTGGTAGATTAAGTCTTTCTCCTAAAAGTCTTGCTTGATCTCCTTTTCCTGAAAATGGTGGTCCTAAAAATATAATTATCATATTTATGAAAGCTTAATCGAGCCTAAAAACTCAGCTAAATTATTTTTAAATTCATCTAAGCTTTTATTATTCTTAATGTAATAATCTGCTTTTCTTAGACAGGCAAGAACTTGAAGCCCTGTCTGTTTTTGACCCAATCCCATATCTCTTTTGTCAAGTTTCTGAAAAAGTTTCCAAGTTAATTTCTCTCTTCTTTTAAGATTTTTAAGTCTTTCAAATCTAATTTTTTTGTCTGCAATAATCGCAAGAAGTATAAAGTTTTTTTCTTTTCTAAGTCTTTTTACTTCTCCAACATTTCTTATTCCATCAATTACTGCTTTTTTAATTTTTTCTTTTTTGATGTAATCGACTGCTTTTTCTGCTAAAACTCCATTTCCAAATTTTTTTCTCCACTCATTTCCAATGTCCTGAAGAATTTTCCTTGTGATTTCTTTAAAACCGTGTCTCCCTGCTTCTTCTTCTAAAAAGAGCGCTAAGGTTATTTTTTTAAACCCTTTTGACTCAAGAAAGGAAGCTGCTAAAGATTTCCCGCTTCCAAACCCACCGGTTATCCCAATAAGAAGACCCTCAGCTCCCATTAATTTTGTGTAGTATTTCTTTATTAATCTCTTTAATTAATTTTTCTCCGTCTATCTCTATAAGCGTTCCTTTTTTTCTATAGTAATCAAGAACTGGTTCTGTAACTCTATGAAAAAGCTTAATTCTTCTTGCGATCGCCTTTGGAGTTTCATCTTCTCTGCTCTCTCCATTTCGAAAACTTAATCTTCTTAAGGCTTCCTCGTCGGAAACTTTAAGATAAATTACTTTATCTGCTCCATCTTTAAAAAACTCCGCCTGACTTAAAGTTCTTGGAAACCCGTCCATAATATAACCGTCTTTATACTCTGGCCGCTTTAAATATTCCGCAACAACAGCAAGAGTTTTTTTACCATGGATAAGATAACCTGCATTCATAACTTCTTTAACATACCTTCCAAACTTCGTTTTTTCTTTTGCCAATTCCCTAAAGATATGTCCTGTAGAAAGGTAAGGAATTTTAAGTTTCCTAGACAGTAGATTCCCCTGTGTTGATTTTCCTGCTCCCTGAATGCCGATTAATACTATTTTCATAGATTCGATTTCACTCACTATGACCCTGAGCTTGGGCTTCGACTGAGCTCAGCCGAATGTCCCGAATGGGTCATCTTGAATAAGCGTCGTAATTTCTCATTACAAGCTGTGCCTCAATTGCCTTTATTGTTTCAAGAACCACAGATACCACTATTAAAATTCCTGTTCCTCCCAAAATGAGATTTTGAATATTAGTAAATGATTGAACAACTGTAGGAAGTATCGCGATAACGCCTAAAAATATTGCCCCCACTAAGGTAATTCTGGTCAAGATATAGTTTAAATAGGAAGCAGTGGGTATCCCGGGTCTTATGCCTGGAATAAATCCTCCATACTTTTGGATTTCATCGGCAATCTTTTTCGGACTAAAAATAACTGCTGTATAAAAATATGTAAATCCTACTACGAGAAAAAAATATAACCCGTTATATAATATACCGGTTGGGTTAAACCACATTGCAACTGTTGTTGCGACATTACGAAGAGCCTCATTACTAGAAGCAGATAAATAATTTGCAATAAGCGAAGGCATCAAAACTAAAGATACTGCAAAAATGATAGGAATAACTCCAGCCTGATTTAACCTTAAAGGAAGATGTGTTGATTGACCGCCGTAAATTTTATTACCTCGAACGCGTTTTGCATAATAAACTGTTATTTGTCTGGTTGCTTCATTTATTACAACAATTGCTGAAATTACTATCAATCCCATTACCGCAAAAATTAAAATGTTAACGATATTTTCGGCGTTTATAGTTGATACTGTTTGTCCAAATACAACCGGAAGCCTTCCTACTATACCTGCGAAAATAAGAAGAGATATCCCATTTCCTATTCCTCGTTCTGTAATCAATTCGCCAAACCACATTAATAAAATAGTACCTGCAGAAACAGTAACTATAAATGCTACTAGTTCAACCGAGGGTAAAAGTTTTATAATTCCCTGACTCCTAAGTAAAGCATACATACCTATTGCTTGCAAAGCGGCAAGAGGAACCGTTAGCATTCTTGTATATTGGTTAATTTTTTGTCTCCCTGTCTCTCCTTCTTTTGACAACTCTTCAAGCTTAGGAAAAACCATCGTCAACAGCTGAAGAATAATAGAAGCATTAATGTAGGGATTAAGACCCAGGGCCATAACAGAAAAATTCGCAAGGGTTCCTCCTGAAAAAATATCCAGAAGTCCTAAAAATTGATTCTGGGCAAAAAGAGCCTTAAGCTGGGCGACATTTACGCCGGGGACCGGAATATGGGCAAAAATTCTAAAAACTACGAAAATTACTGCTGTAAATAAAAGTTTCGATCTTACGTCTGGTGTTTTAAAACTGTTTTTGAAAATCGACAAAAGATTTTTCATTTTATTATACCTTACCGCCTGCCGCGTCAGACGCAGTTTTGCGCGACATTGAGTCACGTTCGACGTGGCCGCCTGCTTTTTTAATTTTTTCTGCTGCGCCTTTTGAGACAGGAAGCTTAACAGTTAATGGAACTTTTAGATTTCCTTCGCCTAAGATTTTTACCCCATACATCTTAGCATCTTTTTCATCAACAATTCTATTTTTAATTAAAGTATCAATATCGACCGCACTATCTTTCTTAAGTAAATTTAGAACCTTAATATTTATTACCACTGGCTTTTTCTTAAAAACTTTATTTCTGCCTTTTCCGCGCCTAAATGGCAGTCTTTTAATAAGCGGGAGGGCTCCTCCTTCAAATGAAAGAGGTATTTTACCCTTTGCTTTTTGACCCTTGGTTCCGCGTCCTCCGGTCTTTCCCCGACCTGATCCGTGTCCCCGGCCGAGTCTTTTCTTTGAAGATTTTTTTATTTTTTTTAATTTATTTAAAGCCATTTCAGTTCTCCTTCAGTCTTTTGTATCGCTGCGTTAGTTTTATTAAAGCTTCTATTGTTGCATAGACATTGCTTGCTTGGTTTTTCGTTCCCAAAACCTTAGATGAAATATTTTCTATTCCTGCTGCCGTAACAACACTTCTTACTGCCCCTCCTGCGATTACTCCGCTCCCCGGAGGCGCAGGTTTTAACAGAATTTTTGCTGCTCCAGATTTAATATCGATTCTAAAAGGAATTGTACCTTTAATAATTGGGACTTCTATTAAATGCTTCTTGGCAATTGATATTCCTTTTTTAATTGCCAATGAAACATCCGGAGCCTTGCCAAGTCCAACCCCGACTTTTCCTCTTTTATCTCCAACAACCATTAAAACCGAAAAGCCAATTCTGTTTCCGCCTTTTGTTTTTTTGGAAACTCTATTTACCTGAATAATTTTTTCTTCGAAATTATTTTCTTTTTTTTGTTCTTCTGTTGTTTTATCTGTCATTAAAATTTAAGTCCCCCTTCTCTTGCCCCTTCTGCTACTTTTTCTACTCTTCCGTGATATGCGTAGCTTCCTCTGTCAAAAACCACAGTCTTTATTTTTTTTCCTCGTGCAAGTCTTGCCAAAAGAAGGCCTAACTCTTTTGCTTTACTTGATTTATTCCCTTTTATATTTTCTCCTAGATTTTTTTCTGAAACACCCAAAATCGTTTCTCTTTTTTCATCATTAATAAGCTGTGCGTAAATAAATTTGTTAGATCTATAAACAGAAAGCCTTAGCCGCGCCGAAGAGCCTTGAACTTTTGACCGAACCCGTATTTTTCTTCGTAATTTTTTATTTTTCATATTTTATTTTTTATTTTATTTAGCTGTCCCTACTGCCTTTGCAGCCTTTCCTGCCTTTCTTCTTATAATCTCTCCCTTATATTTAATCCCCTTTCCTTTGTATGGCTCAGGCGGCCTAATGGCTCTTATTTTTGCTGCAGTATTTCCAACCAGCGCCTTATCGATTCCCGAGATAATAATAGAATTATCCGAAACCAGGAATTTGATACCCTCATCCGGACTAACCTTAACAGGGTGAGAAAAACCAAGAGAAAGCATTAAATCTTCGCCGGATACTTGGGCCCTATATCCAACTCCGGAAAGTTCCAGTCTTTTTTCAAATCCCAAGGATACTCCGGTTATCATGTTTGAAATTATTGATCTTGTCAAACCAAGCAGCGCTCTTGAGCTATCTGCTTGCGGGTTTTTCTCGGAAAGCTCTACTCTTCCATCCAAAACTTTTACCGAAATCCCCTGCGGAATTTTAAAAGTTAAGGTTCCTTTTGGTCCAGTAACCTTAACTGCTGCTCCCTCCATAGAAACAGTTCCTCCTTCTTTAATATCGACTGGTTTTTTTCCTATCTTAGACATATTGTTATGTTAAATAACAACCCTGAGCGTTAGTCGAAGGGCTGCTACCAAACTTTAAATAAAACCTCTCCCCCTAAATTCTTTTTTTCAGCTTCGTGTCCTGTTAAAATTCCTTTGCTTGTTGAGAGAACAAAAATAAACATTCCTTTTCTTTGGCTTGCATTTATATTTTTCGACGGCATATATACTCTAATAGAGGGTTTTGAAATAATCTTAACATCTGTTAAAACAGGGATTCTGTTTTTGTATCTTATCTTAAGACTCAGAATTTTCTTTTTATCAACGGCCTGTTCTTTAACTTCTTCTAAGAATCCTTCTTTTTCCAGAACTTTTGCAATTTCTTTTGTAATACGGGTATACGGAACAAGAATTTTTCTTCTTCGTGCCAATGCCGCGTTTTTTATTCTAATAATAAAATCGGATACTGTATGATTCATAGTTCGACTAGCTCACTACCAAGTTGCTTTAAGAACTCCCGGAAGTTCTCCCTTAGATGCTCTTTCTCTAAAGCAAATACGGCATAGACCAAAACGCCTCATATAAGCCCTTGCTCTCCCGCAGATACTGCATCTGTTTCTTTCTCTTGTTGTAAACTTCTGTTTCTTCTCGAATTTTACTATGCTTGATACTTTTGCCATATTTATTTTTTAAACGGCATTCCCAAAGCCGAAAGTAACTTAAAACCGTCCTCTCTGTCTTTTGCACTTGTTACAATACTTATTTCAAGTCCTTGTCCGATTAAGGCCGCGTCCATTTTACCAACGTCTATCTCAGGAAAAATACTAAATTCCCCAAATCCAAGAGTATAATTACCCGACTTATCAAAACTTTCCTTTCTTATCCCATGAAAGTCTCTAAGTCTTGGCAATATTATATTTACAAGTTTTTCAAAAAAATTAAACATTCTCTTCCCTCTTAAGGTTACCACAAGTCCAATTTTATCGCCCTCTCTTAATTTAAAAGTGGCAATAGATTTCTTCGCAGCCGTAATTTTTGGTTTTTGTCCTGTAACGGCCGACAGTACCGAAAGTACAATCTCTAAATTTTTCTTATCAACTGTTGCATTCTTAACCCCGGCATTTATAACAATTTTTGAAATATTAGGAACAGCCATAGAATTTTTGATCCCTAAATCTTTTTGCAATTTCGGTGTAATTTCTTCTTTAATTCTTTTTTTAAAGTCTGCCATATCTATATCTCCTGACTACATTTTTTACAGATTCTAGTTTTATTCCCATCATCTATTTTATAGCCAACTCTGGTTGGAAGATGACATTTTGGGCATACAAGTTTCACATTTGATGCGTGTAAAGGTTTTGTTAAGGTTATTATCTCAGACGGCTGCTTTTGGGACCTTGTCTTTAAATGTCTCTTATACAAGTTGACGTTTGGGATAATAACTTTATCCATTTTTGGGAAAACTTTTTCTATTTTCCCTGTTTTCCCTTTATCTTTTCCTCTTACAACTTTTACTTCGTCTCCTTTTTTTAATTTCATATGCTTATTACCCTGAGCATTTGCCGAAGGGTTATAAAACCTCTATTGCCATACTTGCTATTTTTGCAAATCCTCTTTCTTTTACCTCCCGCGCAACAGGACCAAAAATTCTTGTTGCTCTTGGATTTTTATCTTTTATATTGTCGATTACTACTCCAGCATTGTCCGAAAACCTTATATACGATCCGTCTTTTCTTTTATACTCTTTTCTGGACCTAACCAATACAACTTTTACCATCTCCGAAGCCTTTACCTGCCTTGAGGATGTTGCCTCTTTAACTACGCAATTTAAAACGTCTCCTAAGAATCCAAACTTTCTCTTTGATCCTCCATAAATATGAATGACCATAAGAGACTTTGCGCCTGAATTATCTGCTGATCTTAAAATACTCCTGTGCTGAATCATTATTTAATTACCTCCATTATTTTAAAATGCTTGCCTTTTGACATAGGCCTTGTTTCTACAATCTTTACTTTATCTCCCGCATTTACAGACTGTCCTGCCGTATCAACTTTAAATTTCGTGCTTCTTTTAAGAAGCTTTTTGTAAAGCGGGTGAGGCTTTTTTCTGGAAACCTCTACTACGACAGTATTTTGCATTTTAGCTGACACGACTATTCCTTTAAGCATTTTTTGCATTTTCTATTAATTCCTCCTTTTTCATAGACAAATCCTTCTCCCTCATTTCGGTTAAGATTTGAGCGATTTCTTTTCTTTTCCAAAATATAGATCTAACATTTTTAAGCTTATTCTGAGCTAAATCTTGTCTTGTCAAAAATAGTTCATTTCTTTTTTCCAAAAGTATTTTGGCAAGCTCGTCTATTGTCTTAGCAAATAATTCTTTTTTATTTTTTTTCTTCACTTTTTTTACTCCTTGTCGATAATTAATGTTTTGACGGGCAGTTTATGCGATGCAAGACGAAGTGCTTCATGAGCCGCGTCTTTAGAAACTCCGCCCATTTCAAAAAGCATTCTCCCCGGTTTAACCGGCGCTACAAATTCGTAAACGTCTCCTTTTCCTCCGCCCATTCTTGTTTCGGCCGGTTTTTTTGTAACAGGCTTATCCGGAAAAATTCTAATCCAAACTCTTCCTCCTCTTTGAATATAATGGGTAATTGCACGTCTTGCCGCCTCAATTTGTCGGGACGTTACCCAGGCAGATTCCAGTGATAAGATGCCAAACTCGCCGAAGGCAAGTTTATTTCCCGAAGTCGCATTTCCCTTCATTCTTCCTCTTTGTTGTTTTCTATATTTTGCTCTTTTTGGAACTAACATAAACTCCTTATTTTTCTCCTTTATTTATCCAGACTTTTACTCCTATATATCCTTTTTTAGTAAGGGCAGGAACACTAGCAAACTCAATATTTTCCCTAATGGTAGACAAAGGAACTTTGCCTTGTTGAAGTTTTTCTCTTCTTCCAATCTCTGCTCCTGCGATTCTGCCAGACAAAACAATTCTCACACCCTTGGCTCCTGCTCCCATGACTCTGTTAACAGCCTGGTTTATAACTCTTCTATGAGGTAACCTTTTTAAAAGCTGATCGGATATGCTTTTTGCAACAAGATATGCATCAAGATTTGGCTCCTTAACCGGTTCAATTCTAATATCAAGCTTTGCGACATTTTTTCCATCTTGTTTTCTAGGAAGAATAGAAAGTAGAAACTTTCTTAAATCTTCCATTCCGGTTCCTGCCCGTCCAATAACCATTCCGGGCCTTAAAACATAAACAATAAGCTTTATGCTATTGATAGAACGCTCTATTTCGATATTTGAAATTCCGGCTCCCTCAAGCTTCTTCATTAGAGCTTCTCTTAGCTTGTAATCTTCGAGCAGAGTCTCTTTATAGGTTTTATCTTCAAACCAGCGACTGCCCCAGTTATAAACCGGCCCAAGTCTTAAAAGCCTTGGATTAATTTTTTGTCCCACGTTTTGCTCCTTTCATCGCAGAATTTTGAATTTTGTCCGCCAGTTGGCGGATTGAATTTTGAATTTTATCGTCCGTAAGGACGATCTTTATGTGGCTGCTTCTCTTTTTATATGGGTGAGTTCTCCCTCTTGTAGACGGCCTGAATCTTTTAAGAGCCGGCCCTTCCATAATTTCTATACTTTTTATAAAAAGATCTTCTTTCTTAGCACCTCTATTTATTGCATTTGCCACCGCACTTTTTAAAGTCTTCTCAATTGGATTTGCCGCTCTCTTTTTAAGAAGAGGAAGGGTAATAAGCGATTTGTCTATTGAGTCTATTTTGCGGATAGAATCCGCAATCAATCTCACTTTTCTTGGCCCCATTCTTACTGATTTTGCAACTGCTGTATATTCCATATTAGTCATTAGTTATGTTTTAGAAATTTCTCTTGCCACAACTCTACCGTGACTCCTAAATGTTCTGGTCGGCGCAAATTCTCCAAGCCTATGTCCTACCATCGCCTCAACGATAAAAACATTTATAAAATTCTTTCCGTTGTGAACCGAAAAAGTGTGTCCCACAAACTCCGGCGGAATTTGGCATGCTCTTGCCCATGTTTTTATAGCAGCCTTTTCTCCAGTTCGTTTTTGCGCCATTACCTTTTTCATTAACTTGGGGTCGATAAACGGCCCCTTCTTACTCGACCGTGACATTTGGACTCCTTCCGCTTGAATCTGCAGTTCTAACCCAAATACCTTTTTCGTTTGGTATTATGTTTCCTTTATGATCAACGGCAACATCTAGAAAGTACTTGACACCCACTTGTTGAAAAGCTCCACATATTGCTTCAACATTCCCACCACTTTCTGCATAGGCATTGGCATTCAATACTTGATAGTATTCTTCACCATCAGCATTATTAATGCCTGACGCAGTTCCAATTGATGACATTCTAAGTGTTTCCTTCTGAATAACCATTATTTCTTTCTCCTTTGCAAAATGTATTTGTTTGAATATTTATTTTTTCTCCTTGTTTTCCCAACAGCTTTTCTTCCTCTATACGTCTTAGGAAACGCCATGCCGATTCCTGTTCTTCCTTCTCCTCCTCCGTGAGGATGGGATCTTGGATTTTGCGCAACTCCCCTTACGGTCGGGCGAATTCCCATATGCCTTTTTCGCCCGGCACTTCCAATAACTTCATTTTTCCAATCTATATTCCCCAAATTTCCTATAGTCGCAAAACCAGAGCTCCTTATTTTTCTTACCTCTTTTGACGGAAGTCGTAAGTGGACATAGCCATCTTCATGAGCTGCAATCATTGCAGAAGTTCCCGCTGCTCTTGCCATTTGTCCCCCTCTTCCCGGAGTAAGTTCTATATTGTGAACAAATGTTCCAATTGGAATTTGGGAAAGCAGCGTAGCATTTCCGACTTTAAGATCCGCCTCTTTTCCCGAAACCACAACATCATTTAATTTAAGTCCTTCGGGGCAAAGAATATATCTTTTTTCTCCATCCTCATATTGAATTAGCGCAACATCGCAGGTTCTGTTTGGATCATACTCTATCGAAATAACCCTTCCAGAAATTCCTATTTTGTCTCTTCTAAAATCGATTGCGCGCAAAAATCTTTTGTGTTCTCCGCCCTGATGCCTTACCGAAACATGTCCCAAGACATCTCTCCCTGATTTTTTCTTTTTTATAGTCTTAAGTTTTTTCATAATTAAACAAGCCAATCCTTCAGCGCGTTTGAGATTGATCTTGCGAAGCGTCGAATAGATCAATCTTTTGCCCTGGCTTAAGCTTAACGATTGCTTTTTTAAAAGACGGCAGGGCAACTTCTATTCTTTTTGCGCCAAATCTTCTTTTCTTTCCTTTAATTATTGTTGTTGCTACAGACAAAACATCAACCTTAAATCTCTCTTCGATTTCCTTTTTAATCTGTTTTTTATCTGCTTTTTTAGAAACTTTAAAGGTAAACTTTCCTAAGCCTGCATTGTTCATAGATTTTTCCGAAATAAGAGGAGCTATTATAATATCCCGATTCATTGATTTCCTCCTTTAACAAAATGTTTTTCTACTGCCGAAACTGCATCTTTCATAAAAAGAATTGAATTATTATCCAAGACTTCATATGTATTAAGTAAATTTGCACTAAGAATTTTAAGTCCTTCAATATTTCGTGCTGCCCTATGGGCATTTTCAAAACCATTTTTCTTTTTATCTGGCGTTACTAAAAGAATGTTTCTTTTCTTTGAATCAAAACTAAGTTTTTTTATAACTTGCGCCATAATTTTTGTTTTTGGCTCTATCTTTTCAAGTCCTGTTACAACTCTGATTTCTCCATTGTTTTGTTTAAAAGAAAGTGCAGAAAAAAGAGCGGCCTTTTTCATTTTCTTTGGCATCTTCAAGGAATAATCTCTTGGTCTTGGGCCAAAAACAATTCCTCCTCCGACAAAAATTGGAGCTTTTTTAGAGCCATGTCGCGCCCTTCCAGTTCCTTTTTGTCTCCAAAGCTTTCTGGTTGAGCCTCGCACTTCTCCCCTGGTTTTTGTTGATGCTGTTCCCATCCTCTGATTTGCAAGATAGACTCTAACAGCTTGAGCCATCAAACTCTCATTTACTTTTGCGCCAAAGATTGCTTTTGGTAAACTAAGTCTTGAGACAATCCTCCCTGAGGTATTATAAACATCCGCAGTCACTTTCTGTGTTCTCTTTTTTTTCTGGGCCCCAGTGGTTACAGTTTTTTTATTCAATACTTTTCTTGTCCTGCGGAGCGGGATCTGGCTTCGCGAGACAACCACAGAATCACTGAGTTTTTTTGAATCACTGAGGCTCTTTTTTATAACTTTTGATTTTCTAACCGGCATATTCTACTTCCTCCTTTTCTTATCTTCCTTATTTTTTTCTTTAATTGAATCCTCAATGGAGCTGGGAGTCAATTCACTCTCGGATGAACTGAAAGTCGGCTCTTTATTGCCTGTGGGTTTTTCATCAGCCTCTAATTGCCGACTTTCACTTAGCGAAGCGGGTTCTTCGCTATTATTTTTTTTAAAATCTTGCTGAGCGTCATCCGAAGTGGATTGGCGACCAGCGATATTATCTGACGTTTGTTTTGCTTCTTCCTGGCGAGCGTCATCTGAGGTGGGCAAGCTTCCAGCGGAATCTGAAAGATCACCAGCGATTTTTGCCTCTTCTTTATAAAGCGGGACAAACTTTTTATTTTCCGAAACCTTTTTAACCATTATCAAACTATCCTTTCCGCCCGGAACCAAACCCTTCACCAAAATTGTATCCTCTGATACATCAACAATTTCCAAATTTTTAATCGTTACTCTTTCGTGACCCATTCTTCCTGCCATTCTTTTTCCTTTGTAAACTCTTCCGGGTGTTGTTGTTTGACCTATTGATCCCGGCGCTCTTTCTCTGTCTGACTGTCCATGGGTCCTAGGTCCTCCTTTAAAATGATGTCTTTTTACAACTCCTGCAAACCCTTTTCCCTTAGAAATTCCTGTTACATCAATTACATCTCCTGGCTTAAAGACTTCCGTAGCATTTATTATTTCTCCTAAGTTTGGCAAAGAATCCTCATTGTTTAATCTTATTTCCTTCAAAAATTTAGGGGCTTTTGGTAAACTTGCCCTTTTAATATGTCCCAGTAGTGCTTTATTCGCCTTTTTTCTTTTTCCAAAACCAAGTTGAATCGCAGAATAATTGTGCTTGTCTTTTGTTTTAACCGCAACAACCACGTTTCCTTTTACCCAAAGCCTAGTAACAGGAATTCTAGTTCCGTCCTCAAGAAACTTTTGCGACTGATCTATTTTTTGTCCAAGTATTGTTTGTACTCCCATAAATTTATCCTGAGCAAAGTCGAATGGACAACAAAAAAAGCGACCACATAGAGTCGCTTTGACTTTATAAAACCCTATGACTCTATTATGTAGCCAAAAACACCTCCAATCGGTTCTTTATCATGACTTTATTAAATGTAATTATATAACGAGCCCACCCCAAATGCAATATACGGCATCAAACAAGTAATCCTGAGAATAGGTATCTTGAGAATTAATGTTTCTAGACAGTTTGCTCATAAAGCAAATGTTCTTGCACCTGCCGGAGCTTTTACTTGCGCTGTCGTGACAACTTGTTCTTTTACATTATCAACGGGAATTTCTTTTCTTTCTTCAGCCAAACATTCAATAGCAAGTTCTATCCCTTTTTTTATGCTTTTGAGGACTTCATCAATTGTGTCGCCATAGTCGGCAACTCCAAGAGTTGGACAAAAAGCATTGTAGACGATTTTTTTACCTGTCTTTTCCGGCTCAATAATAATTCTGTAATTTAAAACTTGTGTTTGCATAAGTTTATTATCTCACTTAAATCTTGCCGAGGCAAGACCAAAAATTAATCCCTAATTATCTTTCAAGATATTTCAAGATATTTCAAGATATTTCAAGATTTAAATTTAGAACCTGAGGAGTCCCAAAGGCGATCTACATCTTAATCTCAATATTCACTCCTGTGGGGAGTTAAATGAATAAGACTGGGTCTTGACGTGCTGTATAGAATTATATATAATGTAAAAAGTTAGAAAGTTTACATTTTTACAATTTATGAAGACAGGAAATATCGCGCAAAGACCAAAAGAAGAATGGCTCAAGATCCTTGATAAAGGAATGCTTACTATTCCTAAAAAGTGGCGGGAAGAGCTTGGTTTTGAAAAAGGTAAGGTTATAAAGGCAAAAAAAACAGGAAAGACAATAGTTATTGAACCTATCGAAGAAGAAGCCCCTTATAGACTATACACAGATAAAGAAATTTCTGAATTTCTCAAGGCGGATAAGCTCTAAAAATGCCGAAAGTCTTTTTTGATGCCTCAATTATTATTGCCGCTCTTATCTCCAAAAAAGGTGGATCCCACAAGCTTTTAAGATATGCTAGAGAACGAAAGATTTTTGCTGTCACCTCTCAAACAGTAATTAATGAAGTGAAAGCAAATTTACACAAATTTAAAGGTGTAAGTGAAAATAACCTAAGTAATCTTATAAAATCCTCAAAAATAATTATTAGAAAAAGGGTAACCAAAAACGAAATCTCTTCTTTTATTGGCGCAGTTGATGATAAAGATGCGCACGTTCTTGCTGGGGGAGTTCTTACAGGATGTGAATATTTAGTAACTTTAGATAAAAAGCATTTTTTGAATAAAAAAGTTGTAGAAAAGGTTAAAAATATAAAAATTCTCTCTCCAAAATCATTGTTACAACTAAAGAGTCTGTGAGCAGCCTACATCTTAATCTCAATATTTACTCCAGCGGGCAATTCCAGATGAGTTAATGAATCAATTGTTTTATCTGTTGGAGAAATAATATCTATTAATCTTTTGTGGACTTTTATTTCAAAATGGTCTCTTGCATCTTTATCTATAAACGGAGATTTGTTGACTGCATAAACACTTCTTTTTGTAGGAAGTGGAATAGGGCCTACAACCTTTGCGCCTGTTCTAATTGCAGTATCTAAAATCTGCTGGCAGCAAAGGTCAATAACCCTTGCATCATAACTTTTTAAACGTACTCTAATTCTCCCCTTCGGCATAATATTAAATCAAAAATCAAAGATCAAAAATCAAAAATGATTTTAAATTAGACCTAATGCTCTATTTTACAATAGATAAAGTTTTTATTCAAGAAGAAGAGAGAGAAATTGCTCAATTATCACATTGCTAAATTGCTAAAATGTCGCCAATCCGTATGTCGAATGCGTGAGAAATTAGACGAGTAATTCAGGGGGATTCCTTGCAGACTTGTCAAGGAGGGGGTGAAATCCCCCGTTAAGTGAGGGAGTAAAAATAGCCCGGTTTCATTTCGCAAAGAGTCTTGGTTCTTTTACGGAAAAAGAACAAAGAAAAATTAATGTGGGAGCGATTTAAAAAAATTAAAGAGGGTTAAGCAATAATCTTTGAGATGACTCCTGCGCCGACTGTTTTTCCACCTTCTCTAACGGCGAACCTTACTCCCTCTTCCAATGCAACAGGGACAATAAGTTTTACTGTCATCTTTGTATTGTCTCCGGGCATAACCATCTCAACACCCTTAGGAAGAGCAACCTCTGCTGTTACATCGGTTGTTCGAATATAAAATTGCGGCCTATAACCAGAAAAAAATGGGGTGTGTCGACCTCCTTCTTCTTTGGTAAGAATATAAACCTCTGCCTCAAATTCCTTATGAGGAGTTATACTTCCCGGTTTTGCAATAACCTGTCCTCTTTCTACGTCGTCTTTTTCAACACCCCGAAGAAGAAGACCCACATTGTCTCCTGCTTGTCCTTCGTCAAGGCTTTTTCTAAACATTTCAACTCCTGTAACAACTGTTGATTTTGTTGCTTTTATTCCAATTATCTCAACTGATTCGTTTACCTTAACAACTCCTCTTTCTATTCTTCCTGTTACAACTGTGCCGCGGCCTTTGATTGAGAAGACATCTTCAACAGGCATTAAAAACGGCTTTTCGATATCTCTTTTTGGAGTTGGAATGTAGTTATCAACCGCATCCATAAGAGCTGAAATTTGTTTTTCTGCTTCTGCGTCTCCCTCCAATGCTTTAAGGGCAGATCCTCTTATGATTGGGGCATCATTTCCCGGATATTGATATTTTGTAAGAAGTTCTCTTACTTCCATTTCTACCAAATCCAAAAGCTCTTGATCTTGGACCATATCGGTTTTGTTAAGAAATACAACAATTGCAGGAACGCCAACCTGACGGGCAAGTAAAATATGTTCTCTTGTTTGCGGCATTGGACCGTCTGGGGCTGAAACAACAAGAATAGCTCCATCCATTTGGGCGGCACCTGTTATCATATTCTTTATGTAATCTGCGTGACCCGGGGCATCAATATGAGCATAGTGCCGTTTTTCTGTTTCATATTCAATATGAGTAATGTTGATTGTGACTCCTCTTGCTTTTTCTTCGGGAGCATTATCAATATCTTCATATTTCTTAGCTGTTGCTTTTCCCTGTTTTGCCAAAACTAAAGTTATTGCAGCAGTTAATGTGGTTTTACCATGGTCAACATGGCCAATAGTGCCAATATTTACATGCGGTTTTGTTCTTTGAAATTTTTCTGCCATAAATTTTTACAAGAAAAAATACACCTTAGAAGATTTAAGGCTAAAGGCAATATACAATATTTTCGCTAGAAGGTCAAGAGTCAAAATGGGAAATTTAGACTGCTATGTGGAGTTGGTCTCGAGGAATAGGCGCTGCTCCTCGCATTCTAACCAGAACAAAAGCAAAATGTGCATCTGTTGACCCTCTATGAATAGTGTCTGGGAGGACGGTTACAAAACTATTATCCTCGGTAAGCTCAATCACAGAAGACCCATCTTCTCCCAAATGAAGAAAAATTTTTCCTCGTAATAGATGATAATCTTCTCTTACTTCTATTTGTTTATGAGAATGTTTATGAGGAGAGGTCTTTTTATTGGCACGCATGAAGTATATAAAGACCCAGTCATCGCCGATTATCCCCTCAAAAAGATATTCACCATCGGAATTTTCGTGTTTTATTGGGGGAAAATTAAAATCTAAAGTCTGCCCTTGCGCAAGGACGCCAATGGCATAAAGACGTTCATGGACAACATTTTTGTAATCCGGAATGAAAACCGAAAGATATTCTGGTGTAATACCTTGACTTGCCCAATCTTGTTGGAAAGCGGCAGCTCCCCCGGCTTCTGCTATTGATACCATAAAAAGCTATTATATAAAATTTCTATAGATAATTTCAAACTCTATTATTGGGCGGCAACCCTTCCGGTAAAGGTAGATTTGGCAAGCATTTGTTCAATGATATTTTTTGGAACTTCCTCATAGTGCGACGGCTCCATATAGTAAGAGGCACGTCCTTGAGACATAGAGCGTAGAGTTGTTGCATAACCGGATAATTCTGCCAAAGGAACCATTGCCAAAATAATCGTAGCACGAGCTCTCTCTTCTGTTCCCAAAATTTGTGCTCTTTTGGAAGAAAGATCTCCAATAATATCTCCCATAAACTCAGCGGGCGTTGTTACCTCAACTTTCATTATCGGTTCAAGAAGCGTAAGATTGGCTTTTTTCGTTGCAGCCTGTAGGGCTTGACTTGCCGCAATCTTAAATGCAATATCCGAAGAATCGACTTCGTGATAACTTCCGTCATAAACTGCAACTTTTATATCAACCATAGGATACCCTAATAAAACTCCGTTTTCCATTGATTCCTTTACGCCTTTTTCTACAGATGCAATAAACTCCTTGGGAATTGCTCCACCTCTTATCGCATCTACAAACTCGTATCCTTCTCCTCTCGGTTTTGGCGAAACTCTTAAAAAACAATGGCCGTATTGACCTCGTCCTCCGCTTTGTCTTATATATTTTCCCTCTGCCTCTGCTATTTTAGTAATTGTTTCTTTGTATGCAACCTGGGGCGCTCCGACATTTGCTAAAACACTAAACTCTCTTCTCATTCGATCCACCATAATTTCAAGCTGAAGTTCTCCAATTCCAGAGATTATTGTCTGTCCTGTTTCATGATTTACTTTAATAACAAAAGTCGGATCTTCTTCGGAAAGTCTCTTTAATGCAAATCCCAATTTTTCCTGATCTACTTTGGTTTTTGGTTCTATTGCCAAGGAAATAACCGGCTCTGGAAATAAAATCCTTTCAAGAACAATTGGATTTTTTTCATCACAAAGAGTATCTCCTGTTGTTGTATCTTTTAAACCAACGAGTGCTACAATCTCGCCTGAGATTGCCTCTTTAATCTCCTCTCTTGTATTTGCGTGCATCAAAAGGATACGGCCAACCCTCTCCATCTTATTTTTTGTACTATTATACGTATAAGAACCCGATGTTATTTTTCCTGAGTAAACCCTAAAGTAGGTAAGTTTTCCAACATGAGGATCAATTTGGATTTTAAACGCAAGCCCCGCAAAGGACTCTTCCGGAGCCAATTTTCTAACCTCTTCTTGGTTTGTTTTTGGATTTATTCCCTTTACTTGCCTAAGGTCCAAGGGAGACGGAAGATAATCTACAACAGCATCAAGCAGGGGTTGAACCCCTTTATTTCTAAGGCTTGAACCTGCATAGATTGGAACAAGTTTATAAGCAATTACTGCTTTTCTTAAAGCTTCTTTTAGCTCTTCTACTGTTGGTTCTTCGCCACTTAAATATTTTTCCAAAAGTTTATCATCTGTTTCTGCAATTTTCTCAATAAGCTTATGTCTGTATTTTTCAACCTGGGTTTTCATCTCATCTGGAATTTCATCTTTGACTTCATATTTTGCGCCAAGTTCATCTCCTCCCCAAATTAATGATTTGCGGGTAAGTAGATCAATAACTCCCTTAAAAGACTGCTCAACCCCAATTGGCAAAACCATAACTAGAGGATTTGCACCAAGCCGATCTTCGATGCTTTTTACTGTTGAAAGAAAATCTGCTCCGAGCTTATCCATTTTATTGATAAAACAAATTCTTGGAACTTTATATTTGTCCGCTTGTCTCCAGACAGTTTCGGATTGAGACTGAACTCCCTCCTCTGCATCCAGAACTGTAATTCCTCCATCGAGAACACGAAGGGATCTCTCAACTTCTGCGGTAAAATCCACGTGACCCGGGGTATCTATGATATTTATTCGGTAAGAATCTTCTTGCCCCGCGGAGCTTTGCAAAGTGTGGGTCCAATAAGCAGTTGTTGCAGCAGAAACAATAGTAATGCCCCGCTCTTTTTCCTGCACCATCCAATCCATTTGAGTAGTTCCTTTATCGATATCTCCTATTTTGTAGGTTTTACCGGTATAAAAGAGGATACGCTCGGTTGTTGTTGTTTTACCAGCATCGATATGAGCGATAATGCCTATATTTCTGATCTTGTCCAACGGTAAGTCTCTTGATTTTGCATCCGCCATAAAAAAACAAAATTCGAAATCCTAAATACTAAATCCTAAATAATTTTGATTATTGAAGTTTTGGGAATTGTAATTTGTTTAGAATTTACCCTTCGATAAAACTCAGGGTCCTGAGCTTGTCGAATGGAGATATTCGAATTTAGAATTTGTCTAAGAAGTATACCACATTTTACCCAGCTTGACTACACAATGGTATAATTGCATTATGAAATCTGAATCGGTAAGGATAAAGGGAAACGAATACTCCCTTTCGGGAACGCTTATTAAGCCTGAAAACGGAGAAAAAGTCCCTGCAGTCGTTTTCTATCATGGTATGATAAGCCAAAGCAAACCAAGATATATAAGACGGGCTGAAAAATTAGCAAGAATTGGAATCGGTTCTTTGTGTTTTGATTTCAGAGGTTGTGGGGAAAGTGATGGAAAACTTGGTAAGTTGTCTCTCTCCGATTGGTTTTCTGATGCATTAATTGCCTTTGACTATCTTTTCAAGCAAAATTTTGTTGATAAAGATAGAGTCGGAATTGCAGGAAAAAGTCTCGGCGGATGCATGGGCACCCTTGTGTCTGATAAGAGAAATGTAAAATCAATGGTTCTCCAAGCCCCAGCGGTCTACCCGGATGAATGGTTTAATGAGAAATATACTTGGGGTGAGAAACTAAGTAAACGAAGATTGGAATACAGAAAATCAAAAAAAGCACTTGATAATAGTACGATCAGAGCAATTGAAAAATTCAAAAATCCATTATTAATAGTAGGAAGCGAGCTTGACGATACCTGCCCCAAAAAAGTAGTTGAGGGGTATTTTGAAAAAGCCGGATCAAAAAATAAAAAACTCGAGTGGATAAAAGGTGCCGATCATTCTCTCAAAAATGAAATCCATAACCAACAATACATAAGATTAATGACTGACTGGTTCTCAAAAACCTTATAAATTTTAATTTGACACTTGACAAATCTTACGTAATTACGTAAAATATTTTTATGACTACAATTTCCGCAACAAATGCCAGAACAAAACTTTATGACATTTTGGATGAAGTAGAAAAACTCTCCAAAAGAATTACTATTACAAGTCATGGAAAAGCCAAAGCTGTTTTGGTAAATCCTGATGAGCTTGAGGGCATTGAAGAAACATTGGAAATCCTAAAGGATAAAAGGGCCGTCGCTTCTATTAAAAAAAGCATGGAGGAAATTAAAGCTGGCAAAATCATTTCTTTTAAGGAAGCTACTGGCGAAGATCTTTAATGACCAAAGTTAATTTTACCCCTAACTCTTTAAAACACTTCAAAAAAATAAAAGATAAGAAAATAAAAGCAAAAATTAAAACGGGATTTTTAAAACTTTCTCAAAATTCTTATCTTGGAAAAAAATTAGAAGGGGAATTTCAAGGTCAATATTCTCTTCGCGTCTGGCCTTATAGAATTGTGTACTACATCACTGAAAAAAAGGATATCATAATTACCGACATCGGCCACCGAAAAGAAATTTATCGATAATAATGAAAGATCTTAGAAAATTAATTCGCGATTATTTAGAAGACGCAAGGCTTATGCAGCTTTCAACTGCAGACAATAATCAACCCTGGACATGCAGCATCTGGTTTGCCGCAGATAATGATTTAAATATTTATTGGTTCTCATCTACAAAAAGACGCCATTCAAATGAGGTAATGAAAAACCCCAAAGTTTCAGCGGCAATTGTACTTCCTCATACTCCTCAGGACAAACCAAGGGGCTTGCAACTTCAGGGTACAGCTTGGCAAGTGAAAAGTAAAAAAGAGATTGCTAAAGCTAGCTTATTATTTATTAGTCGGATTTTTACAAAGAAACAAATTATAGATTTCATGAAATTGCGTGACCATCCACACAGTTTTTACAAAATAAAACCCACGCTTTTTGTGCTTTTTGATTTAGTAAACTTTCCCAAAAACCCAAGACAGGAGCTGAGATTATGAGAGACTATTTACAAAATAAAGTTATTTTAATTACTGGTTCTTCTGGGGGAATTGGCTCTGCTACTGCAACACTTGCAAGTGAATCTGGCGCAAAAGTCATTCTGCATGGAAATACCAATAGCAAAAAGCTTGAGGGGTTGGCCAGAAAACTTAAGGCAGATTTTATAGCTTGTGATGTAACAAACAAAAGTTCAGTTATCAAAGAAGTAAAAAGGATAGTGGAAAAAACAAAAAAAATAGAAGGACTTATCAATTGCGCAGGAATCGTAAGACCTAAACCATTTCTTGAGACAGAAGATGAAAATTGGCTAGAGGAATATAAAGTTAATTTTTTAGGAACTGTCCACTTTTGTCAAGCAGTAATTCCTTATATGCTAAAAAATAAATACGGAAGGATCGTAAATATAGCTTCCATAAGAGGCCATTCTGCTACATCAACTCCAAGAGGTATGTCATATTCCGCATCAAAAGCAGCAATTGTAAATCTTACTGCGGCTCTGGCAAAAGAATATGCTCCGAATATTGCCGTAAATGCAGTTTCCCCAGGTTTTGTACAAACTGAAATGTCAAAGACTTGGAACGAAACAGTTTGGAATCAAGCAAAAAGCTCTCTTCTTAAAAGAACTGCGCAACCCTCAGAAATAGGGGAAGCTTTATTGTTCCTAATAAGTGGCAAAGCAAGTTTTATAACCGGCCAAACAATCTTAGTAGACGGCGGTTACACTATTTCAGGAAAATAGTTACCATCTGAAGTGGGCGAAGGCGCGGTTGGCGTCTGCCATTCTTTGGACGATGTCTCTCTTCTTAATTGCTTCTCCCTTATTCTCCAGCGCATCCAAAAATTCTGCAGCAAGTTTTTCCGAAAAAGTATGAAATTCTTTATTAGACCGGGACGTTGCAGCTTGAATTATCCAACGGACAGCTAAGGAGAGCCTTCTGTCTCCCCGTACTTCAATGGGAACCTGATAAGATGCTCCTCCAACTCTTCTTGCCTTTACTTCTTGCCTTGGGCCTACATTAGAGACAGCTTTTTCAAAAACTTCAAGAGGGGTTTTTCCTTGTTTTTCAATTAGTCCTAATGCATCATAAAAAAGTTTTTGCGCGACGGTTTTTTTACCATCCCTCATTAAACTATTTATAAATTTAGTGACAAGACGGCTTTTATAAATTTTATCTGGTTCGGTCTGTCTTAGGTGAGCTTTTTTACCTCTCATAATATAGATATAAATTGCTTGATTGTTTAACTGCTATATTGTTTTCAACAATTTAACAATACAACAATTCAACCATTATCCTGTTTCAGAAAGTGGTATCTCGACAGGCTGGGTCTCTACAGACCCCTGAACAATTCGAGGTGCGCCTGTCCCTCCTCTTTTTGTTCCGTATTTACTACGGGAAGTTTTTCTACTATCTACTCCCATTAAATCAAACTTGCCTCTTACAATATGGTATTTTACCCCCGGTAAATCTTTTACCCTTCCTCCCCTAACGAGTACTATTCCGTGTTCAGTAAGTGAGTGTCCAATTCCCTGAATATAAGCAGTTACTTCCATTTTATTAGATAGTTTTACTCTTGCGACTTTCCGCAAAGCAGAATTTGGTTTCTTAGGAGTCATTGTTTTAACCAAAGTAACCACTCCCCGCTTTTGAGGAGAGGTCATACTTTTATAAACTTGATCTTTTGCATTGAAAATTCTTCTTAGAGCAGTGGATCTAGTTTTCTTCAATTTTTTTCTTCGCCCGCGTCTTGCAAGCTGTGATAATGTTGGCATAAGTTTTGGTATTATACCTTATCTGAGACAATCTATTCAACCCCGCCGTTGGCGGGGTCAACTCCGATTTCATCGGACTCAACGGGAATAAGACGCCCAATAATTACATTTTCTTTAAGGCCGATAAGCTTATCCTCTTGTCCCTGAAGAACTGCTTCGGTAAGAACTTTGGTGGTTTCCTGAAAGGACGCGGCTGAAAGCCATGAATCAGAAAACAGAGAAGACTTAGTAATTCCTACTAATATTTGTCTCGCTGTTGCCGGTTCACCTCCCTGGGAAAGTATTCCGGCATTTATTTCTTCAAACTTAACTTTTGTTATAATATCCCCCGGGATCAAAGAAGTATTCCCAACTGTTTCTACAACAACTTTATCCGACATCTTCCTAAGAATTACTTCAAAATGTTTATCATTTATTGTTATCCCCTGTGATTCATAAACCCGCTGAGCCTCTCTAATAATATAGCGTTGCGCTTCAAGAATTCCCTTTATCTTTAGGATGTCTTTTGGGTCAATGTATCCTTGGGCAAGTTGGGTTCCTGAGGAAATCATATCCCCGTTGGAAACTGCAATTTCAGATGCTAGGGGTACAAAATACTCTTTCTCTTCCGGCGGTTTTACCCTTGCGTTTCTTATCCTTATGATGTAACCATCCTCTGTTTTTTCGACCTTTACTTTTCCTGATATATTCGACATTGGAGCAAGGTTTTTTGGTGTCCTCATCTCAAATAGCTCCTCAACTCTTGGTAAACCTTGAGTAACATCAGACATCACGACCCCCCCAAAATGTCTGACTCTCATTGTAAGCTGTGTCCCGGGCTCTCCAATAGATTGCGCTGCAATCACACCAACCGGAACTCCAACTTTTACTTTTCTTTTTGTCGAGAAGTCCCAGCCATAACAAGCGGCGCAAACTCCATATTCCATATTGCAGGTTAAAGGAGATCTAACGTTTACTTCCTCAACCTCGTTTTCCAAAAGAAGTTTAAGCTTTTCTTCACCTATCTCCTCTCCCTCTCTTATTATCGGTTTTTTACTCTTTTTAGATACTATATTTGATGTAGTAGTTCGTCCTAAGATTCTGTCAAAAAATGTAGTTGTTCTGTCTATATCATCTTGTGCAATTAGAATTCCTTCTTTTACCCCACAATCCTCACCTCTTATAATTATATCGTGGGACACATCAACAAGTCTTCTTGTAAGATAACCTGCATTTGCGGTTTTCAATGCAGAGTCTGTTAATCCTTTTCGTGAACCGCGGGCTGACGCAACATATTCAAAAATCGAAAGTCCTTCTCTAAAATTTGATTTTATAGGAAGTTCAACAATTTTTCCAAGCGGATCTAAAATAAGCCCTCTAATTGCCGAAAGTTGCTTTACTTGCTCTTTTCCAGCTCGGGCTCCCTCGGAATCTATAATTACTTTTATTGGATTCTCAGGTTTTAATATCGACCATGTCTTGTTTGCTAGATCATCCGTTGCTTTAAGCCAAACTTCGTTTTCAAGTCTTTTTCTCTCTTCATTTGTTACAAGACCTTGCTGGTATTCCGCTTCAATTTCTGTTATCTTCTTCTCGGCACTCTCAATAAGATTTTCTTTGTCCTCGACCATCTCATTGTCAAAGACCGAAACAGAAACCCCTGAAATTGTTGCACCGTAAAACCCTAAAGTTTTTATATTGTCGATAATTTTTTCTACCTCCTCCGCAGTTGAATTTGAAATTGCGTAGGTTATTATTCTTTTAATACCGGACGCTTTAACTTGTTCATTGATGAATCCTAGAGATTGCGGAATTTGTTCATTAAAAAGTACTCTTCCAACTGTTGTTTCTATTATCTTATTATCAACTCTTACTTTAATCGGTTCTCTAAACTTAATCTTTGAAAGAGATTGAGCAAGAATAGCTTCTTGAGTAGATTCAAAAACAGGCTGGATTTCCCTTCTTAAGCTCTCGTCTATGCTTGTTAGATAAAAAACTCCGACTGCCATCTCTTTATTCGGGAGTGTAATCGGACCTCCGTCAGCCGGCTTTAGAAGATTGTGTCTTGGCATCATAAGATTTATGGCTTCTTCTTTTGCAATATTAGATAAAGGAATATGAACTGCCATCTGATCTCCGTCGAAATCTGCATTATAACCTGCGCAAACGCATGGATGAAGGCTTATAGCAGACCCCTCAATCAAAACCGGATAAAAAGACTGTATTCCAAGTTTATGAAGCGTTGGAGCACGGTTTAATAAAACTGGATGGTTTTTTGTTATTTCTTCCAAGATATCGAATACCTCTGCTGGTCTTTTTTCGATAAATCTTTTTGCAGATTTAATATTTGGGGCATATCCTCTTATTATAACCTCTCTTAAAACAAATGGCTTAAACATTTCAAGTGCCATTTCTTTTGGAAGACCACACTGGGAAAGATCAAGTTGAGGACCAACAACAATAACTGATCTTCCCGAATAGTCCACTCTTTTTCCCAAAAGATTTTGCCTAAATCTTCCCTGTTTTCCCCTAAGCATATCTGAAAGTGACCGCAGGGGTGAGGAAATAACTTGAGTAGTCCTCTGAGATACATCAATTAGAGCATCTACAGATTCCTGAAGCATTCTTTTTTCATTTCTTAAAATTATCTCAGGAGCTCCCAAAGACATCAAGTGTTTTAATCTGTTGTTTCTGTTAATTACTCTTCTGTATAAATCGTTAAGATCAGAGGTTGCAAATCTTCCTCCTGCAAGCTGAACCATTGGCCGCAAATCCGGAGGAAGAACAGGTAAAACCGTAATAATCATAGACAAAGGAGACACTCCAGCTTTGCGCATGGATTCAATAAGTCGTAGTCTCTTTATAAGCTTTAGGTACTTTTGCCCTTTAGATTTCTCCGCTTCGCTTCTAAGCTTTATAATTAAATCTGATAGATCGATCTTACCAAGAAGCTCCAAAATTCCCTCTGCTCCTGTTCGCATTGAAAAAAAAACGGGAATATCGTATTCCAAAATTTTAAAGTATTCATCCTCCGAAAGCACTGTACCAATCCTTAAGTTTTTAAGAAGGTGAGACAAAGCTTCATAAATTTCATCAAGCTTTTTCTCTTCCTCTACAAGTCTTTCCGAAAGAGCTGCAATTTTTTGTCTTTGGACAAGCTCCAATTCCTGATAAACAAGGTCTTTTTGCACTTTTGCAAGTTTCCCTTTTCTCACTTCATTCTTCTTCTCTTTAATTTCGCGCTCAATTTCTTTTTCCGCAAGAACTATTTCATCTCTTTGCTGTTTTTTTCTTGTCTCAATATTTTTAAGGAATAAATCAAGTGCTTCCTTTTTCTTATTTTCATCTATATCTATTACCAAAAATGATGCATAATAGATTACAGATTCAAGATTTCTCTGAGACATATCCAAAATTAAAGAAAGGGGGGAAGTCGAACCTTTAAAGAACCACACATGGGCAACTGGAGAGGCAAGGTTTATATGACCCATTCTTTCTCTTCTTACCCTTGATGTTGTAACCTCTACTCCACATTTATCACAGATAACGCCTCTGTGTCTTATTCTTTTGTATTTTCCACAATAACATTCCCAGTCTTTTGTAGGACCGAAGATTCTTTCGTCAAAAAGTCCATCCTTCTCCGGCCTTAGGGTTCTATAGTTAATTGTCTCAGGCTTTGTTACCTCACCATAAGACCAGGAAAGGATATCGTCTTTATTTGCAAGAACAATCCTTAAAGACTTAAAATCTAAAATTGTAATATCTTTCATTTTTTTATTCATCTGTTTCTGTTTTTCCTTCCTCTCCCTTTCCGTCCGTCAGATGGGCTACAGGCAAGTCCTCCATTGGTTTTACCTCCTCTGTAACCTCGGGAAGTGCAACATTGACAGATTGAGGAGTATCAACTGTTGCGCCATGGGCTATAACATTTATCCCAAGTGCTGCAAGTTCTTTTATTAAAACTCTAAATGACTCCGGAACTTTCGGAGTTGGAATATCTGTCCCTTTAACAATTGCCTCGAATGCTTTTGCTCTTCCAACAACGTCGTCTGATTTGATAGTTAACATTTCCTGTAAGATATGTTTTGCCCTATGAGCTTCAAGTGCCCAAACCTCCATTTCTCCCAAGCGCTGTCCTCCCATTTGAGCCTTTCCCCCCAATGGCTGTTGGGTTACTAAAGAGTAAGGACCCGTGGATCTAGCATGTGTTTTATCTTCAACCATATGAATAAGTTTCATAATATATTCAACTCCTACAACAACAGGGTTCTCATAGGCCTCTCCTGTTCTACCATCATATAAAACCGTTTTTCCGCTCTCGGGAAGTTTTGCCATTCTAAGAAAAGACACAATTTTATCTTCAGCAACTTCTTCAAATACTGGAATCACAACTTTTGTGTTTAGTTTTGTTGCAGCCCAACCAAGATGTGCTTCTAAAAGCTGACCTAAATTCATACGAGCAAGAACACTTATTGGAGAAATAATGATATCAACTGGTGTTCCTTCGGAGAGCCATGGCATATCTTCTTGCGGAAGAATTCTAGAGATAACACCTTTGTTTCCATGTCTTCCCGCAAGCTTATCTCCAACTGTAACGTGTCTAAATTGTGCTACTTCTATAATTATTTTTTTAATAGTTCCTGGCTCTAACTCGTCTCCCTTTTTTCTGTCCAAAATCCGAATATTAATAACCGTGCCGCGCTCTCCATTTGGAACTCGGAGAGACGTATCTCTTACCTCTCTTGCTTGTTCTCCAAAGATTGCCCGAAGAAGTCTTTCCTCGGCTGTTAATTCTGTTTCACCTTTCGGTGCTATTTTCCCAACGAGTATATCTCCAGGTCCGACTTCGCTTCCAATAACAACTATTCCTTCTTCATCAAGATTTGCCAAATCTTCTTCTGAGACATTTGGAATATCCCGAGTTGTTTCTTCGGGCCCCAACTTTGTATCAACAACTGCCGCCTCATATTTCCCTATATGAATAGAGGAAAGAATATCCTCTTTAACAAGTCTATCCGAAATAACTATCGCATCTTCGTAACCTAAACCGTCCAAGGAAGCATAGGCTATAAGCAAATTCTTTCCAAGGGCAAGTTCTCCATTGTCGGATGCAGGACCATCTATTATAAGATCTCCTTTTTTAACTTTTTGCTTGGGTATAACCATTGTTTTTTGAGTATAGGAAGTAGCCTGCGAACTTCTTTTGAAAGAATTTACTTTATAAACTAATTCCTTACCGCCTTTTTCCGCCTTTAAAATAACTTTATTTGCGTCAGCATATTTAATTGTTCCATCATATGGAGCTGTGACAACTCTCCCCATAACTTCTGCAATATCTTTCTCCATTCCTGTTTCAACAAAGGGACTTTCTAAATTCACAAGAGGCACTGCCTGACACTGCATGTGGGTTCCCATTAGAGCTCTATTTGCCTCATCGTGACTTACAAATGGAATAAGGGATGCTGCCGAGCCAACAACCTGACGGGGAACAATATCCACATACTCTATTTTTTCTTTTTCTGTTTCTATAAACTCTCCTTTAAATCTCGCAGGAACACGATCTTCTTCTATTATTCCGTCTTTTGAAACCATGGCTGCATGAGTGATATAATGATTCTGTTCATCGTCCGCTGTTAGGTAAACAATTTCATCTGTTGCGCGGACCGCAGTCTTTTTTCCTCTTTTTTTAAGCTGAACTACCCTTCTATATGGCGTTTCTAAAAATCCGAACTCATTAACCTTTGCATAAAGGGCAATATAAGTAACAAGACCAATGTTTGGACCTTCTGGGCTTCTAATCGGGCAGATCCTCCCGTATTGAGAACTATTAATATCGCGAATTGAAAAAGCTGCTCTTTCTCTTGAAATTCCTCCTGTTCCCATAACAGTTAGACGGTTAAGATTGTCTATTTCAGAAAGCGGATTGGTCTGATCTAAAATAGTAGAGAGCTGAGAAGTCCTAAAGAATTCATTAATTGATGCCATAATAGGTCTTGCATTTATTAATGGCCCAATCGAAACTGGAACATCGGGCTGAATAAGACTCATTCTCTCCTTAATGCTTCGTTCAAGTCTTAGTATTCCAACCCTAAATGCATTGGTTGCAACAAGCTCTCCAACGCGCCTCACACGTCTGTTTGCAAGACTATCTATATCATCAATTCCATCTTTGCCTTGAGCAAGCTCTATTAGAAAACCTATAGTCGCAGTTATGTCATCTACTGTTAAAACTCTTTCTTCAGACGATGTGAAACCCGGAGTATCTTTAAGCTTTTTATTGATTTTGTATCTCCCAACCTGCCCTAAATCGTATCTTCTGTTGTTGAAAAACATTCCAAAAAAACTTTCTTTTACTTTGTCTAAAACAATTGGTTCTCCGGGATGCATTTTCTTAAAAATTTCAAATAAAGCCTCTTGAAAATCTGATGTTTCATCTTTTTTAAGAGTGTTATCTATAAAAGAGGTCTTTCCATCCCCTTCTAATTCTTTAAATTTTTCTCTTATATCCTCGTTTGAGGAAACTCCCAAAGCTCTTAAAAATGTTGTTGCCAAAAACTTTCTTCTCCTATCTATTCTTACAGTTATTGTCTCGTGTCTTGTTGTAGAAAATTCAAGCCAGGAGCCGTGAACTGGTCTTATTTCGGCAGTATATATTTTTTTACCTGTAATATTATCTTGAACAACTGTAAAAAACACTCCGGGAGATCTTACAAGCTGATTAACAATAGTTCTTTCAACGCCATTTATTACAAAAGTTTTCCTTTCTGTCATTTGAGGAATATCTCCCAGGAATACTTCCTGTTTTATAGTTTTACTGATTTTTTTGTTAAGAAGAACAGCATCTACATACAATGGGGCATCGTATGTTAGCCCCTTGCTCATCGAAACTTCCGAAGAGTTGGCAGGTTTTCCAATGCGATAATTGTTAAATGTGAGAGTCCAGTTTTTTCCTGTGAAGTCATCAATTGGAGAGATTTCTTTTAGAATCTCTCCAATTCCTTCTTCGAGGAACCATTTGTATGATTCTTTTTGAACGGCAAGTAAATCTAGTTTAGGCAGAAACTTATAGTCATTACCCCAGTTCTCTCGCTGTCTATTTGATAAAGTTTTTTTGTCAGCTTTAGGCATCTGATAAATTCCTGAAGATATCTTCTATCTAACAAAAAAAACACACAAGGTGTAAAACCCCTTCAAAGTGATTTTTTTGGCGTGTTAATCTTATAGCACAACCTCTTTAACTATGTCAAGTCCCAATTCGGTAATTTTTGACAGAATTAGAATAATGGTGATGATAATAAGACTAGCTTTCAAAAAAGATCTTATAGAATGTGGAAAATTAGGAGATATACATTTTCAAGCACCAAGGTTAATTATTTCTTTCCCGCGAGACAGCGCACCCCAGCGCTGATCCCGATGGCCAATCCAGCTTGCATTGGCCTCTGGCTCACCGGCGAACATGTACAGCTCCGGTGCGCGGTCGCATTCGTCCCGAGAACCTGCAGCAGCTACACCCTGGTCTCTGAAAAACTCAGGATACTGTAGGTATAGCGCTATAACTTCTATTTGGGGGCTTCCAACTTCATCATCTTTAAATTGTTTGATTGCTTGCTCAACAGAATACGGCCTGTATCTTCTAGCATCATGTGTCCAAATAGCAAAGGGTCCATCAAGAATAGGGGTTATGTTTGTTATTTTGCCAGTGTCAATCCATTCGCGAATACCTGCAAGTTCATATTGTCTTTTTAAAGGTATCCTCCCTTCTACCGGAATAAGCAAATCAAAGCGTCCTTTATATGCTTCCGGCTGGACTACACCTTCAGGAAGAGCAAGTGATCTGCGATACTCTATTTCTGATTGTCCTAGTTCAGAATGAAAGCCAAGATCAATAAAGTTATCAATTTTTCTTTTCCAAACAGGATGGGGGAATTTTTCTAGCCCACCCCGCTCTCTATTTCTTCTAGCTGCTTCACGGAGATCATTTGCATAATCAACCATCCCATAACGCTCGGCTAGCTCTGCTAATCGCTCTGCGGGTACTGACATAGGTTTGTTTTATATCATAACTATAAGTCATTTGTCAATAGCAAAATGTTTTGCCGATGATAGAATTAAAATAGGCTTATGAAAGACTTGAAATTAAGAAAAAAAACAGAAAGTATCGAATAGTATGACTACACTTCTTCTATTATAGAATAGGCAATTTGTCTGGTTCTTGGACCATTTAATTCAACAAGAATCACTCTCTGCCAAGTACCCAAAGATAAAGACTTATTTTCAAAAACCAAAGATAGTGACGCCCCAATAATCGATGAGAGAATGTGATCGGGCGTATGAGACGGATCATGGGGATGACGGTAGGAAATTTTTGGTATCATTTTGCGAAAAGCTTCGAGAAGATCTAAATCTGTTCCGGGATCCAAATCTGCAGTAGTCAGTCCGCAGGTTGTGTGAAGAAGTGAAAGAAAGCAAATCCCGTTTTTTTTATTGGATTTTTTTATAACTTCATTTACTTTATCTGTTATGTCTAAAATCTGATCTTTTTTAAAAGTTTTTACTTCAAAGTCGCTCATATATTTATAGACTGAAGTCGTCTTAAAGCCTTTTCCTTATCAAAAGGGTTAATTTTTGATTTTTTAACTGCTTTTTCTAAAATATTGATAGTATTGTCATACGTTTTCACATCAACAGAATATGGAATTGCGTCTTTTCCACCGTGAGCAAAACTGTATCTTGCCGGATCCTCATACGAAGGGCCTGCTCCATAGATGATTTCTGAGACTAGTGATAGCGCTCGTATTGTTTTAGGCCCTACTCCCTCAATTGATAATAAACTTTCATAATCCTCTGGCTTCTCATATGTTACTCTTTGAAGAATTCTTTCAAGATACTTACTTTTTGTAAAGTCTTCATAAACTACCGGATGAGTTGTAAAATGAGGATCGTTTAATTTGAGAAAAGTAAGTTGCTCATCCTTTTTGGAAGCTTGCCCTGAGCGAAGCCGAAGGGAGATCATTTTTGAATATCTTGAAAAGTGGCTCCTTAAAAGCTGTATGTCCTTCATCAAGGTGTTGTAGCTTGAAGCTGCGAGCTCTCTTGATATCTCTTTGTTTTTTCTACTTTTCTTATCAACAAGGTTTAAAACATTTTTCTTAAATACTTGAGAAGCAATTCCCGCGTGCGGTTCTTCAACAAAATCCTTCTTGTGATTTGTTATTTGTGATTTGTTATTTGTGATTTCTAGCTCATCATACCAGTGGTATCTTCTAGCAGTCGCATTTGACGTATTCATTCCTTGCTGAACAACCGCCCAACTGTCAATAAGAGAAGACGCTCTTGAAGTTTTTTTGACGGAGGAAAAGAATGCATGATGATAAATTTGGTATCCGTCCTGAACTAAACTTGAATCAACTTTTGCTGCCATTTTTGAACTGTATGATAAGTCTTTAAGTTTCTTCTCCTCAAGATTTAATCTTTCTCCCCAGTTTAAAATCTCATCGGGAGTTTTTAGTGAAGTTCTTCCTTTTCCTCCACAAATAAAAACTCCCAAATTTTCTTCTTCTCCTCTTATTGCTTCCTTTAAAGCTGCGGTCAATATCGTTGTAAGACCTGAGGCATTCCAGTCAAATGCAAGAACCATTCCAAGGCTCTGAAACCAAACCGGGTCTGCAATTCTTTTTAGAAATTCTGCTGCCCCATATTCATCTACTAAAACTCTAACTATTTCTCGTCCTAAAGCCACCATTCTACGAAAAAGCCATGGAGGGCACTTACCATAATCTAATGTGAAGGTAGCAATTCCTCTTCTCATCACACACTTACGGTAACACAGAAGACCTAATTTCTCAAGGATTTTTGAGTAATAATCCTGTAAGTTGAGCCAAGGCGGCTCAATTTTGATTCAAAAAGAGTTATCTTATCTACTTTCATTTTTCGGCTAATTTTAGTTAGTTTTATCTTTGGAAGTTCTAGAATATCCTTTTCCTCAAACCTCGCAAGTGTTACATGAAGTTTATATTTCCTCTTTTCTTTTTCTATCCTGAAGTGTTCGTGAAGTTTTTCGTGAAGTTTTAGAAGGCTTATTGGTTTTCGGTATTTACTGTTGATTGTGGTTGCGCGGATTGATTGCTCTCCTGTGCTGCATAAATTTTATCTCCTGTCTTGACGATAATCGGGCGGATTAAATTTACTCCTATCATTGCAAGCTTGTATCCGAATCCGCCAATAAAAGTCATAAGAAAAAAATGCACTGAAAGATTAAGTGCGCTATCCAAAACGCCGGGGGGGATGATGTTAAGGCTTGGGAGAAGAGCGGATAAATTTGGCTGACCGGTTGAATTTAAAGAATTTAAATCAGTATTGGATGTAGCAGGAGCTGCGCTTTTTGAAGAAGTACTGAAATAAGTGGGATGAATTATATTGGTAAATGCAAGAATTACCAGAACTACCGAAAATACCATTATAAAAACTCCGGTTCCTAAAAAAATATATCCTGTAATTTTTGTGTTCATAAAACCATCATAAACAACCCCCACTGCATTTGCAAGAAAAAATTATTCCAATGTTCTCCCCGCCTTTTTCGGAATAAATAGAAATTTGAGAATGAAAAAAGGTGCTAATTTGTTCAAGTATTTTTTTTAAAAATCTGATATATTACTTTTATGGAAGCGGAATGTCCCAAATGCGGATCGCCACTTGCGCCGATAACCGAAACCTCTACTGGCAGAAAACTTCAGAGATGTTCGACCGGAAGCTGGGATATTGAGACCAAGAAAAACGTAGGCTGTGATTATATTAAATGGTTTATTCCCGAGCCCGAGACTCTTGATGAGAAATGCCCCAAATGCGGATCTCCCGTAATGCTTGTCACAACAAGGTTTGGCAAGAAAATGAAAAAATGCTCTACCAATACATGGAATAAGGAGACGAAAAAGGCAGAAGGCTGTGATTTTGTCGAATGGATAAGTGGTACCAGTGAAGAACTGGACGAGGACTGCCCGCAATGCGGCAAAAAGCTTGTGCTTTATACAACTGCGGCAGGAAAGAAAATGAAAAAATGCTCAACAAGCGGCTGGGACAGGGAGAAGAAAGTGGCAACAGGTTGTACCTATGTGCAATGGCTAAAACCAGGCGAATATCGGAAAAAAGATGAGCCAAGCGGCGAAGAGTTTTTTTCTCCTGAACCACCCCAAGAATAAGCGTCGTCTTCACGCATTTATTTTAGACTAGACGGAAAAGATTTGAAATAAATCCACTGCGGATTATATTAATTAACTTCTACTAATGCAGCACCTGCTATCATTCCCGCACCAAATCCTAAAATTAAAACTTTACTTTTTTTTCTAATAAGACCTTCCCCTACCGCCTCGTGCCAGGCAAGAAAAGTAGTAGCCGAGCCGGAATTTCCATGATTTTTTATATTTGAGAAGATTTTCTTCTGATCTATGCCTAGAAATCCTCCTAAATTGTCGATCATCCGGCCATTTGCCTGATGAGGAATAACTACATCGATTTCATCACGCGTCACTCCTGCCATCTCACATGTCTCATCAATAATCGGAGGTAACGTTGTAGAATTTACTACCCATATAAAAACTCTGTGGCCATTCATTTCGCCATACCTTAAGTTAAAACCGTATTTCTCCTCACCATAAAGCTTTTTTTCATCACTTGGCTGTTCTACCTCACAAAAAAACAAACTTCCCTCAGGAGGTTCATATTCGGGCATTATTGAAGCACGAATTAGACCCTTAAGTTCTGGATAGTGATGTACTACCGAACCTTTGATCCTCAGATCTTTTCCGTATGTAAATGCTATAGCGGTTGCTGCATCAGAAGGCAAAGTTATATGTATATCATCGCTAATCGGCGAAACATATTCTGATGCGATAAGCAGAATATTCTTTCCATCAAATTCACTATCGTTTTCTCTTATATGATTTAGTATCCAGACAGGACTGGTACACTCTGCATAAACGTCCTGTCTGGCTTGAACTACTTCTTTTCCTAAGGCTCTCAAGTTTTCTGCAATCTCCTTACCCAAAGATTTTTTATAGGGAAAAGTGGTAGAAGCAAAAAGGTCATCAACATGATCCCAATCTCCTCTTCCCTCCAAAGCACTCAATGCAACTCTTATTCCCATATCCGGTACGATCTGCGCCCGATTTAAAGGTGGGGCTCCGATTTCCGTACAATAATGTCTTTTTTCTATTCCGGTTACATCTTCAATATCATTTGCGCAGTAGGGTTCACCAGATTTCTTTCGAACATTCAAAACATCTGTTAAGTAACTCACCATATCTTCGTTTAAGATAATGTTTTGCGGTGTATAAACTGCAGTACTTGCTGTAGGTCTTTCTGTCTCTTTTGGCGCAAATCGTTCTGTCATAAAAATATAATTCGATAATTATATGAGTTTATGATCCTAAAAGTCAATGATCAGATACTAACTGGAGTTTTTCTATGAAAACCTGGGGTTGAAAATTAGAGAATAAGTCTTGCGCGGATTATATGACGGAAAAATAAATAAGCGGAGTAGCAAAGCTATTTTACCTTTCAGGTAGCGATTGTATAAACAACCCCCACGGCATTTGCAAGAAAAAATTATTTTACTTCTAGAAGATCTATGTCGAAGATGAGAGCTGCGTTTGGCGGGATTACTCCCCCTGCACCCTTTTCTCCATATGCTAGTGAGGGCGGAATTATCAGTCGCCTTCTTCCGCCCACTTTCATTCCAATAATTCCCTGATCCCACCCCGCTATTACCTTGCCGGTACCTATTTCTACGGTTAAAGGTTCGCGACCTTGTGAGCTATCAAAAACTTTTCCGTTTACAAACATTCCGGTGTAATTCACGGTAATGGTATTTCCACTGGCCGCGGGTGACCCGGTTCCTACCTGTGTATCTTCAATCAGAAGTTTTGTTATGGGGGGAGGGGTCACAGCGGACGAAGAAGGTGAAGTCGCAGCTGCTGTCGGAGCCGAAGTTGGAAGAGGAATCGGAGAATTATCAAAAGGATTAGGAGGTCTTTTCTGATTTAAAGTAACAAAAATACCAATTCCTAAAAGAATTAAAAATCCGTATGCAATTAAATATTTGTTGTTCACTTTTCCCGATTATTTTAGCAGAAATTAAGATGAGATGGTATAATCGGATTAATCTTCAATTTTAAATTTTCAATGAAGGCTTCGGAAATAATAAAAAAATACATTAGTTTTTTTGAAAAACGCGGACATAAGAGAATTGTAAACTCTCCTCTTATCCCTCAAAACGATCCGACTACTCTCTTTACATCCTCGGGTATGCAGCCTTTGGTCCAGTATTTTTTGGGAGAATCGCACCCTTTAGGAAAAAGGCTTGTAAATGTTCAGAATTGTTTTAGAGCAGCCGACATTGATGAAGCTGGAGACAATAGGCATACTACTTTTTTTAGAATGCTTGGCAATTGGTCATTGGGAGATTATTTTAAAAGAGAACAATTGCCATGGTTTTTTGAATTCTTAACAGATGTTCTTAAGCTAGATCCTAAAAGATTATATGTAAGTATCTTCAGTGGATATAATAGTATTCCCCGTGATAATGAATCCGCAAGAATTTGGAAAAAATTATTTGAGGATCTTGGAATAGACCCAAAAGATAAAATCTTTTATTATGGTGTTGATAAAAATTGGTGGTCGCGAGCGGGTCTTCCTCAGGACATGCCAAAAGGTGAACCCGGCGGACCAGACAGTGAGGTTTTTTATGATCTGGGAACTGCCCATAATAAAAAATTTGGGAATAAGTGTCACCCGAATTGCCAATGCGGCAGATTCTTGGAAATTGGAAACTCCGTATTTATGGAATACCAGAAGACCGAAGATGGTTTTAAACCACTGCCGAATAAAAACGTAGATTTCGGCGGAGGTCTTGAGAGACTTTTAGCGGCGGTTGAAAATCAGAACGACATTTTTCAAACAAGTTTATATAGTCCAATTGTTTCGGCAATAGAAAAGACAACCGGAAGTTCTTACAAAGAAAACTCTCGAGCAATACGAATCATCGTCGATCATTTTGTTGCAGCAGTTTTTATAGTAAAAAGTGGTGTTTCTCCATCGAATAAAGAACAGGGGTATGTCCTTCGTCGCTTAGTGAGGAGAGCTTTTGACAATATTAATTCTATAAGAGAAATCGAAAATATGGTTGTCTCTACCAAAACGGTAGTTGAATCAATTATTTCTCAATATAAAACTACAGATCCGGATCTTGTACAAAATTTTGAAAGAATAGTAAGCACAATTTTGGAAGAGATCAATAAATACAGATTTACAATTAATAAGGCGCGAAGTTTTATTCAAAAAAAATATCCACAGATAGGAGACGAACTTAAGGGAGTTAAAAAAATATCCATAGATGATGCATTTATTCTTTACTCAACCCACGGACTTTCTCCTACCCAAATAAAAAGTCTGGGATATGTTTTTAGCGTGAGGGAATTTGCAAAAAAAATGGAAGAACACCAACGAGTTTCAAGGAAAGGGGCGCAGGGGAAATTCGCAGGAGGACTTGTGGACCATAGTGATCAAACAATAATAGGACATACTGCAACACATCTCATGCACCAGGCCTTACGAGATGTTTTGGGAAATAAAGTTTTTCAAACAGGATCAAATATTACAAGTGAAAGGATAAGATTTGATTTTTCTTATGATAAGAAATTAACCAATGAAGAAATTTCAAAAGTTGAGAAAATAGTAAATGAAAAGATTGAGAAAAATTTGCCTGTTCATTTTGAAATAATGCCGCTTAAAAAAGCAAAAGAAATAGGAGCAATCGGACTTTTTAACGAAAAATATGAAGGTAAAGTTAAAGTATATTTTATTGGAGGTCCTTCGACTCACTCTGTTCGCTCAGGGCAACCTCATACGCAAGCGTACTCGGTTGAATTTTGCGGAGGACCCCATGTTGATTTTACAGGAAAGCTAAAAAGGTTTAAGATAATAAGGCAGGAAAACATAGGACATAGCCAAAGAAGAATCTATGCCAAAGTTGGCGCTTTTTTATGAAACTTCCCCTTCTTCCGTTTCTTGAAAAAAAAGAGAGTAGGGAATATTTTTTAGCCCTAGTTCTTCGAAACGAAAAGGTAAATGCGGTATTCTTTGAAGAATCTTTGGGAAAAGTCAGTGTTTTGGGAAAACACAGCGAATATTTTGAAAATTCAATCGAGCAAGTCTCTTTAGAAGAGCTGTTAGGCATTTTGGATAAAGCAATTTCAACTGCCGAGCAGTCGCTTCCTGAAAATGTCGAGACAGTCAAAACAATCTTTGGAGTAAAAGGAAGCTGGGTTGAGGATAACAAAATAAAAAAAGATTATCTCTTAAAGCTTAAAAGGATAAGCGATGAGCTGGGACTTGTTCCGATAGGTTTTTTAGTTGCATTTGAAGCAATTGTACATCTTCTGCAAAAAGAGGAGGGCGCACCAGTCACTGCAATTTTAGTCGAAACAGGAGAAAAATATGTTTCTGTAGCACATATTAAAGCAGGCAAAATTATAGAATCAAAAACATCGGAGATTATTGAGTCCCCCGCTCAAACAGTTGATAATCTTTTAAAACATTTTTCTTCTTCGGAGATTTTACCATCCAGAATTATTATTTTCAACGGCGATGAGGATGAAAGTCAGGAATTTATAAATCACAGATGGAGTAAAAGTTTACCTTTTCTTCACCTTCCTCAGGCAACAACACTTCCTTTTGAATTTGACTCTGGAGCAGTTCTTTTTGGAGCGGCACAACAGATGGGTTTTGAAGTTTTGGAAGATGGGATTTCGGAAATACCACCTGATAGCCTCGCGCTTGGCGGAGCTGGGAAAAAGGAAGAAATCCAAAAGACGGAAGGAAAAAAAGAACTTGAAGATGAAGCAGTAACAGACAAGATTAAAAAAATTCCCGATGAAACTTCCGCAGAATACTTTGGTTTTGCAGAAGGTAAGGATATTTTAAAAGAACCTTTGCCAAAAGAGAAGATTCCGCAGGACATCGGACAAAAAGAGCTAAAGGAAAAAATTGAAGACCTGCCTGCCGCCCGCCCAGGAATACCGGAAGAACTTCCCCTTCCCTTAAACGCTCTAATGATTTTAGATGGATTAAAAAGTGTATCTGAAAAATTATTGAATATTCTAAAAAAACTTTCAACAGAAAAACTTGCCACGGGAATTCTAAGAGGTGGAAAAGGGATAATTATACCTGCGGTTTTAATTTTTTTAATTTTTATTCTTGCCATTGTCTATTTATTTACAAATAAAGCTTCTGTTGTTTTAAATATTGATGGGAAAACAACAGATAAAACCCAAAATGTAACTTTTTCCCAAAAGCCTACAGATCCTCTAAAAAATATTATTCAGGGAGAATTTGTTTCTGTTTCCGAAGATGGAACTATCTCTACTCAATCAACTGGCAAAAAAGAAGTCGGTACAAATGCAAAAGGAACAGTAACTGTCTTTAATAATGCTCCCTCCTCTCAAACATTATCTAAGGAAACTACCATAACATCCTCAAACGGTCTTGATTTCACTTTGGACAAAAGCGTCACTGTTTCTTCCGCATCGGGCGATATCTTTTCGGGTACCACACCTGGAAAAACAAGCGTTTCCGCAACTGCAAAACAAATTGGACAAGAATACAACCTCCCTTCTAATACGAAGTTTTCTATTTTGGGAAGTACTACAATGGCTGCAAAAAATGATAATCCTTTTTCCGGTGGAACAAAAAAAGAAATAACTGTTGTTTCAAAAGATGATATAGCAAAACTTCTCGAAGATCTTCCCAAAAACCTAGAACAAAAGGCGAAAGACGATCTTTCTAAGAAAGTCTCGGATGATAAGGTTTTGCTTCCTGTATTTATAAGTAGAACTATTAGTAAAAAAGATTTTGACAAAGATACAGGTGATGAAGCAAAACAAGTAACGCTTAAAGGGTCTGTTAATTTTGGAGGAATCGCTTATAAAAAAAGTGACAGTACTAGTTTTGCAAACGAGCTTTTGAAAACGAGTATCTCAGCCGATCTGACTGTTGATCCAAATAATATAAAAATCAAGGTTAAAGATATAAAAGAAAATAAGAATAAAGAAGTAAATACAAATATAACCATAGTAGGAACTCTTGTTCCAAAGATTGATGAGGAAAAACTTTCAAAACAGATTTCCGGAAAGTCTTTTAAAAAAGCCGAAGAGATTCTAGAAAGACTTCCGCAGGTTTCTGGTGTAGATATTAATCTTTCTTTTAACATTCCGTTTTTCCCAAAGCGACTTCCCTTTTCGTCAAAAAATGTAAAAATTACAACTAAAATAAATGGGTAAATACTATTACAAAAAGGCGGATAAATTTTTTAGAAAAACGAGGTTACGCCTATTAAGCCTTTTAATTCTTTTTGTTGGGGTGGTCATTGTTTTATATATATTTTTTCCTCTGATTTCATGGCAGATTTATTTTGCACCAGCTCTTGCATCATCTAGCATACAGACTCCCATCCCAAAATCAATGGTTATTAATCCGTCTACTATTGGGAGCTTAATCTCTCAAGCAGAAAATTCACTCTCGGGAGTCGATTATACAAACGCCAAAAACTGGTTTCCGGGATTTAATCCCGCTCATCCTAAACAGCCAAAAATTCCATCTTATACGATTTCGATTCCGAAGCTTAAAATTAACAATGCTACAGTGTCAACACGCGATAATAACCTGGCAATTCATCTTGTTAATTATCAAAATACCGCTATTCCGCCGGAGTCGGGAAATGCTGTAATTTTTGGACATTCAACCCTGCCCCAGCTTTTTAATCCAAACGATTATAAGACTATTTTTGCCACTGCATATCAGCTAAGGGCAGGAGATGAAATATATGCAAATGTAAACGGCATTTCTGTCAGATATAGAGTTTTTAATATTAGTGTCGTTGAACCGACAAATATATCTATTTTTGAACAAGACTACAGCAATTCATATCTAACGCTTGTTACCTGTACCCCTCCCGGAACAACCTGGAAAAGACTGATTATAAAAGCAAGGTTTGAGAAAATTTAAAAATGGAAGAAGAAAATAAGTTTAAAACTATTTTAACTAAAATTTGGCCAACGATCTATAGAATAATAAATTCATTTATCTACTTTATACTCTCTGTTATTAAATCTATAGTATCAATTGCTATAAATCAAATAAAAGGGGGAAAAGACATATAAGAAGGGGCATCTTTAAAAGCGAAGAGGAAAAGCTTCGAAAAGCACTTGAAGCAATCCAAAAAAAACTTGTTGGTAAAACACTCACTTACAAGGAAATCTATGCTGTAATGGATGAGATCGCAAGAAATAGACTTGGGGACGTTTTAACTACTTATTTTGCTGCATCCGGATACTCTAAGGGGTTTACTAATAAAGAACTTTATTATCTAACCCGCGCTATGGTAGACACAGGAAAACATCTTAAATTTCCCGGAATTGTTGCCGACAAACATTCAATTGGAGGAGTTCCGGGAACAAGAACGACCCTAATAGTTGTACCCATAGTAGCTGCTGCAGGGTTTACTATTCCAAAAAGCTCATCTCGGGCAATAACTACTCCCGATGGAACAGCTGACGATATGGAAGTACTAGCGCCCGTTGTGCTTCCCAAAGATAAAATTTATAAAATTGTGGAAAAGACGAACGGGTGTATTGTGTGGGGAGCAAGTTTCGGCATAGCCCCTGCAGATGATGTGATAATAAATGTAGAAAAGCCTCTTCTTTTTGAAAGCTATGACAAAATCCTGGTTTCTATAATGGCAAAGAAGGTTGCTTTTTCCTCAAATCATGTTGTAATTGATCTTCCTTACGGAAAGATGGTAAAAGTTCATAGAATAAAGGATGCAGAAATTCTAAAAGGGAAATTTGAATATCTTGCCCGAAAGTTTAAAATCCGAATAAAGGTTCTAATTCACAAAACAGATGAGCCGGCAGGAAGAGGAATTGGTCCAATCTTAGAAACTCGCGAGGCATTAAGAGTTCTCCAGCAAAAATCAAATAGACCACTAGATCTTGAGCAAAGGAGTCTTCATATTGCAACTGAACTCCTAAGGCTTTGCTTAAAAGATTCCGATAGGCAGCTTAAAGAAATTGTTAAGAAAAATTATGGAACCTGCGCCAATTGGGCAAAAAAAATACTAAAAAACGGCGGGGCCTTTTTAAAAATGCAGGAAATAATTAAAGAACAGGGCGGAAACCCAAACATAGATAGCGAGGATTTAAAACCGGGAAAGTTTTTATTTAGAATAAAATCTGTCAAGAACGGAGTTGCAAAAAGGATAAACAGTAGGAATCTTACAATAATCGGAAAACTTTTAGGCGCTCCAAATCAAAAAGGGTCAGGGATTTACCTAAACAAGAAAATTGGCGAAAAAGTTGCGAAAAATGATACAATCTGTACATTATACAGCGAAAGTATGTATAATCTTAAAAACGGAAAAAGTTCGAAAGAACGTTTTCCGATAATAACAGTAGCATGACCCTTCGGCAAGCTCAGGGTCATACTGAGTAAAATCGAAGTATGAAAAGGTTTATTATTCTTTTAGCAGTATTGCTTTTGTTTGCCGGTGCGACTGTTCTCTGGTGGAAAAACGGAAGTCGGGCCCAAGATCCAGCAAATAAAAGCTCTCAAATTTTCGTAGTTGTAAAAGGTGAGGGTGTTAGGGAAATTGCGAATAGTCTTAAGACAAAAGGACTGATTAAAGATCCTATTGTTTTCTTTCTTCAAACAAAAAGATTAGGACTTGATAAAGATTTGGAGGCAGGGGATTTTAGATTAAGTCCATCTATGAGCCTCTATACCATTATTCAGAATCTAACTCACGGAACTTTAGATATATGGATTACAATTCCCGAGGGAATAAGGGCGGAGGAAATTGCAAATATTCTTAAAAAGGGTATTCCATCGTACAAACCGGATTGGAGAGAAACTCTTGCAACAAGGGAGGGTTATCTATTCCCCGATACTTACCTTATTCCAAGAGACGCCGATATAAATCTTGTAATGTCGCTTCTTAATAATAATTTCGGCAATAAATACGATGGGGTCGATGCAGAAAAAACAGGACTTTCGCAAGAAGAGATAGTAACGATCGCATCATTGGTTGAGCGAGAAGCAAAGCTTGCGCAAGACCGCCCTTTGGTAGCAAGCGTGATACTTAACAGACTTGGTATAGGCATGAAGTTGGATATTGATGCAACAGTTCAGTACGCATTGGGATATCAAGAAAATGAAAAAACATGGTGGAAGAAAAATTTAACAAAAGATGATCTTAAAATTAACTCTCCTTACAATACTTATAGAAATGCCGATTTGCCCCCTTCGCCTATTTCAAACCCGGGACTTTCTTCTATTATGGCCGTCGTAAATCCTTCAAAAACTAATTATCTTTACTATGTCTCTGATAAATCCGGCCACTTGCATTTTGCAACAACACTTAAGGAACAAAACGTAAATATAGAAAAATATGGATTATAGATTCAAAAATATAAAGCGAGGAACAAATTTTTTCGCTGGACGTCAAGCGAATTGCGGGTCCGAGAAAAAATTTAGTTCCGAGCGAGTTTAATGGCTAAGCGGGTTTTTTGCGGAAAAATCTTCTGTGAGGTAATTTTACTTCTTGAGATTCAGCCTGTTCTGAATTATTTTTGGTGACTCCGTTTCCGTTTATTATCTTTGGCTCCTCTACAACTTGTTCCATTTCCTCTCCATCTTCTTCTGGTTCTTCTTCGTCCATCTGTGCTTCCAGAATTTCCGATAGTCCCCCAACTCCTTCTTTTGTAATCGTCTCTAAAAGTTTTTTTCCTTTTTTTGTCGAAAGAAAAAAAACAAGGCCTCCGCCTATAATTGCTCCCCATAAAAATCCATCAAAAAATCTGTTGTTATGATGATTATTGTTCATATTATTCTCTTTCTTTTTTTGATTCCCGCCTGCCGGCAGGCATGGTTCTTTTTTTAAGAAGCTGGGCAATTGCCGCGCCAGTTTTAATTCCGGTTGCAAGACTTGAAAGACTGGAAATCGGCCCTGAGACGCTTTCTGTAATAACGCCAGTATCATCTAAAACTTTATTTGCTTTATCTACTGTTTTTCTAAGCTCTCTTAAAATAAAAAACACCTGAACACCTAAAGCTAAAAGAAGGATAGTCAAAACTATTATTACTAAAAATAAAGCTGTCTGGGCAGGATCTATCATGCTTAATTAAAGATAGCATTGAGAAAGTTCTGTGTCAACCCCGCACCAAAATGATAAAACTAGAACTTAAAAGATCAATTCAAGCTGGTATTTAAACTTAACCCAACTCTATGAATTTAAATACTTGGTGCGGGGTCAACCCGGATTAAATATAACAAACAATTTTACTTTATAATCACGCGGCGTTCAATTCTTGTCTGTTTGCCAAAGCGGTTTACTGCCTTTACAATTATTGTTGTTTTTCCGGGAAATCCTGTAATTTCCTTTCTAAAAGTCCCGTCAGTATTTACCGAAACAGGCTCATCATTGACTGTGATAGTTGAGTTAGGATCTGTTTTTCCCAAAACCAAAATTGTTGATGATGATAAAACTGCCATTTCCGTTGGACTAGTTAATTTAATTGGAGGACTTATAAAAGCATATCGATATTGAAAAATTATAAATCCCGAAAGAAGTATAAAAAGAAGTATTATCAAAATTACAGCCTGCTTTATTTTAAACCTCTTAAGCGGCATTTCTTTTTGCTCTACCAATCCCTCGGGTAAAACTTTATAGACTTTTTCTTGATCAAACTCACGCCTAAAGAGAGCTAATATTTCCTTTTCTTCAAGATCTAAAAATTTTGCGTAATTTCTAACAAATCCTTGTGCATAAGAAAAGGAAGGGAGTTTGTCATATTCCCCTTTTTCTATTGCGAAAAGAAACTCGACTCTTATTTTTGTTGCGTTTGAGATATCCTCAAGAGTAAGTTTTTTTTTAGTACGCTCATCTTTGAGTTTTTGACCGGCTCGTATCATTATCACTATTGATTGAGACTATTGATAATCTCATCGGCATTCCTAATCAGGACATCTCTTGGCTTTGAACCCTCTGCGTGTCCTACAATTTCTGCCTCCTCAAGCTGATCCAAAATTCTTGCCGCTCTTGAGTAACCAATCGAGAGTCTCCTTTGAAGTAAAGACGCAGAAGCCCTATCATGCTGACAGACTATTCTTATTGCTTCCTCAAAAAGCGAATCTCTTCCATCTGCGCCCGAAGAAACGCCGGCTCTTCTTGTAACAAGCGGGCTTTTGGTAACTTCTTCTGTGTATTCAACAGGCGGTCCTTTTTCCCTAAGGAAGCCAACAAGTTTTTTAACTTCTTTTTCCGAAACAAACGCACCTTGTATGCGGGTAGGTTTTGCTTGATCAGGCGGAATATAAAGCATATCCCCCCTCCCCAAAAGCTTCTCAGCACCCGGCATATCGATAATTACCCTTGAGTCAACCATCGAAGAAACATTAAAAGCAATTCTGCACGGAATATTTGCTTTAATAAGTCCTGTTATAACATCCACAGACGGTCTTTGCGTTGAAACAACCAAATGAATTCCTGTTGCTCTTGCCATTTGAGCAAGACGGGTAATAGCATCTTCAACCTCAACCGGTGCAAATGCCATAAGATCGGCAAGTTCATCTATAAAAATAATAATATAAGGAAGCACTTGAAATCCCGAAAGTTCATTATAAGAATCGATATTCCTGACTCCCCTTTCCGAAAATTTTTTATATCTTTCGTCCATTTGATTCATTGCCCATTTTAAAGATGCAAGAATTTTCTCAACATCCACAATTACCTGTGTCATAAGATGGGGAATGCCATTATATCCGGTAAGCTCTACTCTCTTAGGATCTATAAGAATTAATTTAACTTCCCAGGGTGCTGCTCTGAAAAGAAGAGATGATATAAAAGAATTAATTAGAACTGATTTTCCTGATCCGGTTGTTCCAGCAATCAAAACATGGGGCATTGTTGCAAGATCCGCCACAACTGGATTGCCGGAGACATCAAGACCCAAAGAAACAGTGAGCTTTGACTTGCCTTTCCTCATTGTCTCTGATTCAAGCATGGTTTTAAGGGTAACTATCTCAAGGCTTCTGTTTGGAATTTCAATTCCAACTAGGTTTCTTCCTGGAATCGGCGCTTCAATTCTTATCTGTCCTGTCGGAGCTTCGGTTGCCAACGCAAGATCATTTGATAAAGATGTGATCTTAGAAACCTTAGTTCCCAATGCAATCTCAAGCGCGTATTGTGTTACCGCAGGTCCTAAGTTTACCTCAACAACCTTTGCTCCTATTGCAAAGCTCTGAAGAGTACTCTCAATTTTAGCTGCAATCTTTTTTATATCTCCTCTATCAGCCTTTTGAGGCGTTGAGTCTGATAAAAGCGAAGTCGAAGGATATTCCCAAACCAAGCCAGAAGAGAGAGGATTGGCAACAAGTTTGTCTGAAAGAAAACCAGATTCTTTTTTAGAAGGTGAAACAATCAATTCGCGTGAAGACAAAGATGGGAATTCTCTTAGTCCGCCTTTTATTGTTAATTGTCTGTCTTTTATTCCCGCAGGCCCTCTGTTCTTGAAAAAAGAAAACAACTTCGTTGGAAAAAGTCTTAAGATACTCTTTACAACAAAAGCTCCTGCGTCCAGCAGCTCATCAATTGAAGTATCAAAGAGAACAATAACACCAACGAAAATACCTGCTATATAAACAACATTTGCTCCAATTCCGGTTAATACATCTGCTAAGATTTTAAAAAGATATTCTCCAACTTTTCCTCCTTTTATTAAAGCGTCCAAAGATATAAAAAGAAGAAAAAAACCTATGGAAACGTTGGGACGGGAAAGAAAAAATCTAAGCCTTAAAAAGAAAAAACCTAAGAGAATCAGAACAATAGGAAATAAGATCGATATTGAACCGAAATATTTATCCAAGTATTGGGTTATTAAAATAAAAGATGGTTGGCTTTTTGAAAAAGAAAGGAGAAGAATCAGCCCCGAAATAATAAGCCCAAAGGAAAAAATTGAATAAATTGTAGTTTTTTTAAGTTTTAACTTGAACTTCTGTCTTCTGTAATGTTTTCTTCTTGCCATATAAATTATTATATACGCTTAAATTACGCAGTACAAGTTAAACTTAGTGTTTTATCTCGGAGTGGAAACGGAGTATAGCTTTATTTGAGGCATAGAGAAGTGTTTTTTGTTGTAGGTAACCAATGTAAGCTTGTTGACAACAGCTGTTGCCGCAATAAACATATCCGCTATATCGAGTTTATATTTTTGTTTAAATTCTCCAGTTAATTCTGCTATTTCTTCTGTTATATCAAGGGGCTTAAATATATTTTTCAATTCTCGAATTATTTTCTTTGCATCTTTAGTTAATCCAGCTCTTATTTCTGCGATAGTAACGACTGAGGTAAATAGCTCCCCTTTCCTCGAAAGTTCTTCTAATAATTGTACCTCTTTATCTCGCCCTTTAAGATACCAAATAATAATGTCTGAATCTATCAAAAACTTATCCACGAATTCTTTTGGAGAAACGCTTCTCCGCAGAAATCCATAGGGATTTCCGCCATGCTGTAAGTTCTTTGTCAGATTTAAAAGAAATCCCACCAGCTTTTTCCCAAATGCCTTTCAATTTTTTAAAACTTTTCTCTCTTTTCATTTTTGCGATTTCTTCACCAAGAGCTTTGGCAATAATCCTGCTTCTCTCTCTTTTAGGAATTGACCCTCTTAATTCGGAGATTAGTTCCTTCGGTAGTGTAATATTTATTCTAGAAACAGTAGTAGCCATATTCAGTCAATACTAATAATACACACTACTAATACACATGTCAAGCCCAGAAAATCATTTATCCTCCCGCCACAACCATGCGGAGTCCTTGGATAATTCGAACTCTAACTTTCCAGCCTATTTTTAGCTCATTCGAGTCTGAGCCTAAAGGTTCATACCTCAGAGTCGAAGACCTCAAAAAACTATATCAAACTGAACAACCGCTACTATGATTTGAACTTTAAGCTTAAATATGGTATAAATTCGGTCATGACAGAAGCAGTTGGCCAATCTTCAGGTTCCGCAAGGGAGGCAAATAGAACGCCTGACAAAGGTTATGGCGAGTGGTTTGATAATTTGTTAGCGTCACTCGATTCTAAGATAGCAGAAGGAATAGAAGCATACCCATCTCTAGCTTATTGGAGTAGAGAAGTTTTAGTAGGAAATCAGCTTTTATCAACTATAACAGGCTTAGAACGCGGTAATGCCTTTCGTGATCGTCTTACCCGACTTTATAAACTTTTTGAAGTAGCGATATATCCTAATTTAAATCCAAACGAACAAAGAGAATTAAGAAACCATTTTAGAATGAGCAGAATGCAACCTGATGATGACATGCCCCTTACGCTTGATGAACAGTTAATGGGAGATTTACAGCAACTATGGAGAGTTTGTCGCTTAGATGTACCTACCGATGAACAAAAGAATGATATCCCTGAGGTTTTAAAGCAAACTGTAGTTGATTTTGATTCACTTGTTTATCAAGGAAAATAATTTAACAGGTAATACTGCTCCGACTTCTGATAAACTAGCTCAGGATATTTGATTATTTCAGCCCAATCAGAAGTTCAAAATCAGCAGTTCAGAAACAAGAATTGCCTACAGTTACCACGCCAAGGCAGAATTTATGCCACTCATGCCACTTCAGGAGTGAAATTGAATTGACACCTCGGAAATTACACGTCCAAAATCACCGAGACCACAAGGGGCTTTTTTTCTCTTTTTTTAAGAGAGGTAATCAAAGAGGAGTGTCTTCTTCTTGCCATTTTATCTATTATATTCTCTCACACTTCTATAACAACCGGCAATACCAAGGGGCGGCGGTGAAGATGTTTTAAAACTGATTTTTCCGCAATCTCTCCTATCTTTTTTCTTATATACATCCAATCGCTTACTCGTCCTTTTTTTGTACTGAACCCGTCCTTAATGTCCTTTGCCAGTTTTTTGTTTGCAGTCCTTACTTCCTGATTGGATAATCCCCGAGAAATTATGGTCGGATAATCAACTATTTGGCCGGTCTGCGAATCTATTTCGACAACTACAATTATTACTCCATCCTTTGAAATTTTTTGCCTGTCCCGAAGAATAAAACTTTCTATTTCTTCTCCAGAGATTTCATCAACAAATACATTTTTAACAGGTATTTTTCTACCTAGTACTGCCTCATCTTTTGAAAAAATAATTTCCTGTCCATCTTCAATTAAAAACATATCTTTATCCTCAAATCCCTGTCTTTTTGCCAAATTTTTATAAGCTACCATTTGTCTATATGTCCCTCCGATTGGAATCAATTTTTTGGGTCTGGTCAATTCCATAAGAAGCATTAAGTCATCGGCTGATCCGTGTCCAGAAACATGAAAATCATCTGTAATTTGCGAGTAAACAACTTTTGCCCCTTTTTTTGCAATACTATCTATTAATGAGTTTATTGATACTTCATTTCCCGGTATTGGATCTGCTGAGAAAACAATAACATCTTTTGGGGAAATCGAAATTTCCCTATGCTCCCCATTTACAATTCGAGACAAGGCAGAATTCTCCTGCGCCTGACTGCCGGCAACAAGAAGCAAAAGCTGGGAGTCTTTATATTTTTTAATTTCATTGATATCAACTTCCATGCCTTTCTCAAGCTTCATATAGCCTAGTTTTTGAGCAATTGTTGATGTATTTATTAAAGATCTTCCGACAAAAACAACTTTTCTTTCAAGTTTTTGGGCGGCTTGTATTGCCTGGTTAAGTCTTGAGATATTAGAAGAATAAGTAGTTAATATAAATTTTCCTTCGCAGTTTCGCATCTGCGCTTCTATATTTTCCGCCAAGACTTGCTCTGATTTTGTAAACCCTTCTTTTTCTGCTCTAAGACAATCAGAGGCTAGACAGAGAATTTCTTCATCTGCTGCTTTTGAAATTTTTAAAAAATCGGTTTTTTTACCATCAAAAGGGGTTAGATCAAACTTAAAGTCGCTTCCATGATAAAAATTCCCAACTGGAGTTTTTATAAAAATATGGCTACTGTCTGGAATTGAATGAGTAACTCTAATAAAAGAAATTGTAAAGCTACCAAGCTTTATTTCTCCATCTTCATAATTAACAGCTTTCACCCTAACAGGAATTCCAAATTCTTCTAACTTCTCATTGGCAAGTCCTGCTGTTAGGGGACCTGCAAAAATAGGAAAAGAAAAACCTGTCTTTTTTGCAAGCTGGGGAAGAATAAAAGGGAGAGCGCCTGTATGATCTTCATGTCCATGTGTTAAAGCCATCCCGACTATTTTTTTATTTACCCCGCCAGAGGCGGGGTTTGTCAAGAGTAAATAGGAAATATCCGGGAGAAGCAGATCTACTCCAAGCATTGTTTCATCTGCGAAACCTAAACCGCAGTCAATAATAAGAACCTCATCTTTATATTCATATAAATACATGTTTCTTGTAACATCACCAATGCCTCCAAGTGGAATAAATGATACTTGATTTTTCATTTTAGGTTGGTAAAAACTGCTTATAGTTTTCCGATGTTATATGAACATAAGAATCCTGAGGAACTTTTCCCTCAACAATAAGTCTTGCCGTTTTTCTGCATACTCCCTCAATTGTCCGCTCTAAACTTCTTATTCCGGCATCAAATCCCAAAGGCCTTATAATAAATGGCCAAACACTATCATCAATTACAGGCTGATTATCCGATAGTCCTGTTTGCTTGCGGATTTTTGGGAAAAGATAACTTTTTGCAATAGCCAATTTTTCCTCATCTGTGTAGGATGGCATTTGAACAACCTCAAGTCTGTCTAAAACCGCAGTTGAGATGTTTGTCGTATTATTTGCGGTTGCAACGAATAAAACGTGAGAAAGATCAAATGGATAATCAATATAATGATCGGTGAAAAATTTATTTTGTTCAGGATCTAAGAGTTCGACTAAAACACCCATAATATCTGCTCTTGCACCTTCTGTCACCCTGTCCAGCTCATCTAGGAGAATAACCGGATTTTTGGAGGAAGCATTAACTATTTTTTTGATAATCTCTCCCGGTTCTGCATCAGCAAAGGATCGCGATTGTCCGCGAAGCGCTCTTGCGTCCCCCATCCCTCCAAGAGGAATCCTCTCAAATTTTCGCCCAAGAGACTCTGCAATAGAATAGGCAAGCGTTGTTTTACCTGTTCCAACTAGTCCGATAAGACAAAGTATCGGAGCTCTTATTATTCCTTCTCCCGGCTCATTCTGCATAGTTAAAATAATTGATGATAAATATTCAAGAATTCTATTTTTAACGCTTAAAAGCCCGTAATGATTTTTATCGAGTATCTCTTTTGCGCGGTGAAGATCCAAGATATCTTTTGTTTCTTTATTAAAAGGCAGAGATGTGACCCAATCTACATAATTTGAGATATTCTCAAAGTTTATAAATGACGCGTTCCCGCTTTTTAAAGATGCTCGCAGGAGATCAATCATGCCTTCTATTTTTTCCAAAAGGTCTGAAGGCAAATTAGAAGCTTTTATTTTCTCCGAAAGTTTTTGAATCTGAACGTCTAAGGACTGGGTAGAATTATCCATGTATTTATAATACAACAATTCGATTTCTTTTAAAACCAGACGTTATGTTTTACCCCAAACCCAAACCTATACTATTAGTTAGGGGTTCAACCCCTAATTTTGTCCTTTGGGAAAAATTGAATATGAGTACTAGAGACTTGCGCCAAAAGAAGCCCTTCGATGAAATTTATGCGCGAATTGGGGTGGAAAATCAAGCGCGAACAGACTCTATCCGTAAAGATTGCTGTGTTTATCAAGCGCGACAAACAACACCGAATCTCTTTCTCTTCTGAATATTGCCCGCAAGTCTCCTGAAATATTTATACTTCTAAAACCTTGATACTTTCCTGTTAAGGCATGGTTATTAAGAATTGGGTTAAACTCGTCTCCAATAAACAAGTTTCTTCTTTCTTTAAACTTTTTCTGTTGTGACGTAGTTAATTTATTATATCCCTTAATAAACTTCTTATGAACGCGGATTTTCATTGAGAATCGAGGAATTTATCCATTTCTTCGGCAGTTTCGAAAGGTCCAAAAATATTTCGATTGTGTTTTATATCTTTCTCAACTTTTGCAATAATTTTCTCAAGCTCAGGAGTCATACGGGGAGTATGGGAAAAAATAACTTCCCGAGTTCTTATGAAATTCCGAAGAGACGCATTTATAACATCGCTAAGCGTAAGCCCAAGTTCTTTTGCCGCTTTCTGAGCGTTTTCCTTTACTTCTTTATCTGATTTAATATGAATAACAGTCTGCATAATATCTAAAGTATATACACTGGATATATGGTTGTCAATAGCTGTCTTTTCTGAATCGGGGTCTTCGCGGAGGAAAGTTTCTTCGCTGTTTACCCTCTTCAGCAGCTCTTTCTCTTTTAAATTGCCTTGATAAGGGATGTTCTTCCTGCGGCGGTCTTCTTTGGAAATCCCTGCTTTTCCTGAACTGTCCGGAGGGTAAGTGCTCAACTCCTGTCTTTGACTCTCCTTCTCTTTGTCTCTGTGACTCTTCCTCAAACTTCATCGAGAGATTTATTCTTCCCTGCTCATCAATCTCTGTAACTCTTACTTTTACTTTTTGCCCGATTGTTACAACTTCGCTTGGATTTTTTACAAAACCCTGTCCCATTTGAGACACGTGAACCATTCCTTCTTTGCCGGGCAAAACTTCCACAAATGCTCCAAAAGGAAGAACTCTCTTAACAATTCCTTCAAAAATTTCTCCTGGCTTTACTTCCCGAGTTAATCCTTTTACCCAATTGACTGCCTTTTGAACTGCCTCCTCAGTTGTTCCCGAAATTGCAACCGAACCGTCATCTTCAACATCAACAGTTGCTCCGGTTTGGGCAATAATATTTTTTATCACTTTCCCACCCGGCCCAATAAGTTCTCCAATTTTCTCAACGGGAATATGAACCAACTCAATCTTTGGAGCATATTTTGAAACTTCCTGTCTTGATTTTGATAAAACACCGAGCATTTTATCTAAAATAGATAGCCTGGCTGTTTTTGCTTTCTCGAATACCTCTTTTATCTGAGATATTGTAATTCCTGGAACTTTAACATCGAGTTGCATTGCCGTTATCCCTTTTTCTGTTCCTGCCACCTTAAAATCCATGTCTCCAGAGAAATCCTCAAGTCCTAGGATATCGGTTAAAATTACATATTTTTCATCATCTGACATCATTCCCATTGCAATTCCTGCAACAGAACTATCTATTGGAACTCCTGCATCCATTAAAGCAAGCGTTGATCCGCAAGTTGCTGCCATCGAAGTTGAACCGTTAGAAGATAAAACTTCGGATACTACCCTTATTGTGTAGGGAAAGGTGTCTTGTTTTGGTATGACGCAAAGGAGAGCTCGCTCGGCAAGTGCGCCGTGTCCGATCTCGCGCCTTGAAGGAAAACCCATTCTTCCTGTTTCTCCAATTGAGTAAGGAGGCATAGAATAATGGTGCATATATCTTTTTGTTTCCTCTCCCTCTGCTGTTTCAACCAATTGCTCAAGCTTGGGAGAGCCAAGGGTGATAACAGTTAGAACTTGCGTATCTCCTCTTTGAAAAATTGCAGATCCGTGAGTTCTGGGAAGTACTGAAACTTGAGAAGAAATCTCTCGTATTTCATCTGCTTCTCTTCCATCTAGTCTTTTGCCTTTCTTTAAAATCTCATCTCTTATTATTTTATAAAGGACAGTTTCTATTCCTCTTGCAATAATTTTTTTATCCAAAGTTGATTCGGGATCAGAAACTTTTTCTCCCTCAAAGACCATATTTGCTAAATCCTCTGTCTCTGTTTCTGTGGACTCTTTGTTCAATCTTGTCTTTATAAGATTTGTTATTTCTTCTTTGTAGGATTTTTCAAGTTTTTTAATAATTTCGAAAAGCTCTGGATCTTTTGAAACAACCTCTTTTTTTCTTTCTACTTGCTTAGCTAATTTTTCGATTAGAGAAATTATTTTTTTGTTTTCTTCGTGAGCCTTCTCTATTGCCTCTAAAACTAACTCCTCCGGCATTTGTATTGCTTCTGCCTCAAGCATTACTGTTTTGTCTTTTGTCTGAGCGGCAACAATATCAAGTTCGGAAAATTCGGTTTCGGCAGCTCCTGGATTTATTATATATTCCTTATTGCCATCATCTTTTTCCTTAACAAATCCTATTCTTACAGCTGCAACCGGACCATTCCATGGAACAGGAGAAATTGAAAGTGCTGCAGATGTTGCAATAATAGAAAGAATGTCCGGTTCGTTCTCTCCATCTACCGAAAGAACTGTTACAACTATCTGAACTTCTTTTTTAAATTCTTTTGGGAATAACGGTCTTATACAGCGGTCTATAAGTCGTGCGGTTAAAATTGCATCATCGCTTGGCCTTCCCTCTCTTTTCACCCAACGGCTCCCTTTTATTCTTCCTCCTGCATAAAGTCTTTCTATATACTCAACTGTTAAGGGAAGGTAATCTATGTCTTCTCTTTCTTTTCCAACAACTAAGGTTACCAAAACCATAGTATCTCCAAGTCTTGCTAAGATTGACGATGTTGCTTGTTGGGCAAGTTCTCCTGCTTCAAGCGTGAGGGTCTTATCCTCCAGTTTTAAGTGGACTTGAGTTTTTTTCATTTATTCTTTAAGGCTGAGATTTTTTAAAATTGCGGAGTAACGGTTTTTATCTACATTTTTTAAAAAATTAGCAAGCCTTCTTCTTTTTGCAATCATAGACAAAAGACCGCGCCTTGAATGGGTATCGTGAATATGCTGTTTTAGATGGCCGGTTAATTTAGTAATTCTATTTGTTAAAAGAGCAATCTGAACCTCGGGACTTCCAGTATCTCCCGAAGTAGTCTGGAATTTTTTTATAATCTCCTGTTTTTGCGTTGATGTTAGCGACATAGTTAATAATTATACCAATTTTTAACTCGCCCCTCAATGGGGAAATTTAATTTTAGAATTAGGGATCAAACCCCTAATAAAGACTTTTAAACTAATAGCTCTGACTGAAGTAAATAATCTGGATAAGTAAAACTATACGAAAAGCTCAAGAAGCTATTGTTAATTATTTTATTGTGTCAGAATTGATTGAGAAAAGAGGGAAGATAATCCCATCTTAAATTCCTCAATTCTCTTTTCAGCAATCTCACAATATTTTTTATCAATATCGTAACCGATGTACTTTCTATTAGTTTTCAATGCGGCTATACAAGTAGTTCCACTCCCTAAAAATGGGTCGAGAACAACATCATTCTCAAATGTATAAAGCTGGATTAACCGATAGGCAAGTTCAACGGGAAAAGGAGCAGGATGCTTAACCCTTGAAGCTCTTTCTGCGGAGAATGTCCAAATACTTTTTGTAAACTCCATAAACTCTTCTTTCGAGATAGTTGATTTCTTATCTGATTTTTTTCGATCATATCTACCTTTCGAGAATACGAGAATATATTCATGGATGTCTCTTAGAGTAGGGTTACTTGCAGACAGCCAACTACCCCAAGCAAAAGACTGACTTGCGCTTGACGCTTTATTCCAGATAATCTCTCCTCTCATTAAGAAGCCTAATTTATCCATTTCTTCAATAACGTAAGAGTGCAGAGGCAGATACGGTTTTCGTCCTAGATTGGCAACATTTATACATGCACGACCGCCTGGTACGAGAACTCGGTAAGTTTCTTTGAAAACATTATAGAGTAATTTTCTATACTCTTCTAAAGTCAAATCATTATCATACTCTTTACCAACGTTATATGGAGGAGATGTAACCATCAAATGAACACTGTTATCTGATAGCTCAGACATCTTTTCACTACTTTTACAGAAAACTCTATTTATATTTTCTCTTAGGATAGAATTTTCAACAAACTCAGGAATGTTTTTTTGACCATTTCCAGAATAAAGCTTGCTATTGTAGAACTTTGAGGAGTCGTGATTAACTCTCCCTGGAGAACCGAAGGCACTTGTTTTAGTTCCGTTATTTTTATTGTAGCGGTTCATTTTAATCCTCCATCCAAAGATCAACCCATCTTTTATAAGAACTCGTATTTGTTTCTACTCTATTCCATTGTACTAAAATACTCTTGACATTTCTATCGTTAATAAGAAGCGACAGAGCTTCTTTTGTTATCTCAACTCCTCGAGGATTTGTGCCAGCTTTAGGAAGTTTTATGTAGCTGTTTTTCCTAAGCTTCTTAAAATATTTAACTTGAACTTCCAAGGGTATATAATATAAGCCACCTATACCATTCCAGTTAACTTGAACTAGTAACATGTCGCAGCTGGGATAATATTTTTCTAAAAATTCTTTTGCTTTTTGAGCGTCGACTGTCCAAATGAGTTTTATACCACCGAGATTTTTTCCAGAAATTGTTTTGATAGAAATCGGTTGATTAAATAATTTCAAGTCCGTTTCTGGTTTAGTTATAGGAATATTAGTATCGACGTTTTGCTCTCCAAATTTATAAATTAGTAATGCAACTAGAATTCTCTCGCGAACTGATCCTATTTCCATTCCAATTTTTCCTGCCCGAGAAGCCTCTAATTCAGCAAGTTGGAAAAGGTAAGGCAAGCGCTTCTTAATTTTGTTAACAAGCTCATTATCTTTAAAAATTTCTATTAATTGACTGCTCATTAAGAAGAGTATAGCGTTTAAGGAGGTTTCAATCAACAATTACTTATTGTTTATAATATATGTGCCTTTAAATATTCGTTGAGCCTTTGTAAATTTTTGGGGCGAGCCAGTCAACCGGTGGATTTTTTCCTTGCTCGCCTCGCTGCGAAGCGGGCCCCGCGGAGCTTTGGCGGAGTGGGGCCTGCCCCGGCCGAACCTGGTCTCTTTTACCGATCCTTTGCTGGGGAATATTTTTGGGAGAAAAGACTGATGCTTCCTCATCTCCCCTTATTTGAGCTTTTGTAAACCTCTTATCGCTTCTTACTGCTCCTTTTTTCATAAGTTCTCCTGCCATTTCAAAAGCTAAAGGACTTGTCCTTGTGTTCTGGAAATTGTCAGTTGCGCTTTCTATTCCAATTAATAAATTTTGTGCAGTATCAATATCCATTGGTAAATCAAGCGACAAAATCAAATCGCCCATTCGCTCGGAAATTGAAGAACTATTTGGAGAAACAAGAGCAATATCTCCAAATCCCTGATTATCTGATTTATTGTCTATATTAATTACAACTGTATCTTTTAAAGCCTGGGGGTCAAAAATTCTATCCAAATCGGAAAGTCTCGGAGTTCCGACAACAAATAAAAGTCCCGGATACCCCTGCGATCTTTTAAAAATAACATCATCCTCGGAAAAACTTAAACCCTCGTCCCCTCCTTTTACAACAATATTCAAAAAACCATCCTCAAGAGTATAAGAAATTTTTTCTATTTCTCCCTCTCTATATGGAAAAGAGACAATCATATCTCCTGCTCCGCCCTCAAAACTTGATTTTACTTTATCTATTCCAACAAGATGAGAATGCTCAACCAAAGCTTCTGTTGGACAAACTATTGACACATCTTTTCCGGAAGATAGACAAGAGAGATAAAGGGATAGAGCCGCACCCATTTCATCAACTGCGGGATTTTTGCCAACGGCAATTCCAATTTTGCTGTTTTTTCCAATAAAATCTTTTATTTGATCTAAAACTCTGTTATCCATAGGGGAATTTTATCCAGCACCAAATTGGTGCTGGATTTATCCATGAGATATTATCACATCTCCTATAGTAAAGTCAAGGAAAGGTGAAATGATTATACCAGCTTCATTGCCCTTTTCTACTTTTGAGATGGGATTTTTACCTTGCCTTAAAGATGAAATTACACTCTCTCCAATTACCTCATCTTTTCTAACAAGCCTTATCTTATCTCCCTTAGCCATTCTTCCCTCAAGTACCGCAACTCCCATAACTTTTGTTTTTTCAAATGGAAACTGCGCAACTACTTTTGCTTTCCCTAAATTTTCTTCAACAAGAGAAAGTTCTCTACCCTCTAAAACATCTGTTATTTCATCGATCAGTTCATAAATAAGATTGTAATTTTTAACAACCACTTCCTCTGTCTTTGCAAGTTTTATGATTTCCGGCTTAATTTTTATATTAAATCCAAGAACAATTGCACCGACTCCCTTTGCAAGCAAAAGATCTGCGGGCGAGATATCTCCTGTTTTGTAAGATACAATATTTATCTGATTTGGCAAGGCATTTATTATTGCCTCTAAGGAACCTAAAGTATCCGCGCAAATTATTAATGAGAGAATTGGTAGGTTTTCAGAAAAAGGGGTGACACGACTGGAAGGGCTCCCGACAGCGCGCATCTCCGATGTAATCGGAGGAGCACTGACGGGAGGGAAAGTCGGGGCAGGACCCCGTTGATTCAAAACACGAAATTTTTTCAAAACTATACTTCCGACTTTAGGAACTTTTTCAAAGCCCAAAATTTCAACTGCTTCGCCTATTGTTACCTTGTCTACTTTTTTTCCCGAAGCATCAGTAAGACTTTTCACTTTTCCAAAGACTCCATTGCTTGATATCTCATCTCTTAAAGATAATGTCCCGCTTTTAATGACAACTGAGGATAGCGGCCCTGATCTTTGATCTTGCTTTGATTCAATAACCACACCCTTAAATTCTCCGCTTTCGGAAGAAATAAATTTTTCCTGCCTGCCGGCAGGCATAGCTTTTTTTATCTCAAAAACTAGAAGAATAAGATCCAAAAGTTCTTTAATATTTGTATTTGTTTTTGCGGATACTTCTACTACCGGCACATCGCCGCCGTATCCTTCAAGAAGAACTTCTGCTTTTAAAAGCTCTCGTTTTGCTTTTTCGGGATTTTTTTCGGCAAGATCAGATTTTGTCAAAACAACAATAAAAGGGATATCAACCTCTTTTAATAATTTTATACTTTCTCTAGTCTGCGGCATTACTCCGTCAACAGATGAAACAACCAAAAGCCCGATATCTGCCGCCATAATTCCTTTTCCTCTCATATTAGAGAATAGTTCATGCCCGGGTGTATCTATAAAAGTGATAGCCTTTTTCTCGCCTTCATTTATAAATTCTATTTTTGATGCGCCAATTCTTTGAGTAATTCCCCCATATTCTTTTTGTGCAACATTTGATTTGCGGATTGTATCCAAAAGGGCAGTCTTTCCGTGGTCTACGTGGCCTACTACGGCAACAACCGGGGGGTAGAATTTTTTATTTGGCGGATTTGGTTTTTGTTTTTTTGCCATATTAAATTATTAAAATCCGAAATTCGAATATCAAAATTCGATGCAAGCCCGAAATTCAAAATTCCAAATGCTCTAAACATAGGTTTCGAATTTGTTATTCATCTTTTTTTGACTTCTTTATCACTTTTTTCTTTACCGATTTTTTTCCTGACACTTCCTTTTTAACTTTCGTAATGACTTTTTTTTCTTCTTCGGGTTCTTTAACTTCCATTTTCTCTCCTTCTATCTCTATTCTGTGCTCCGTCAGTTTTGATGCAAGGCGGGCGTTTTGCCCCTCTTTTCCGATTGCCAGAGAAAGCTCCTCGGACGGAACAAAAACATGAGCGGTTTTTTCATCCTCATTAACCTCGACCCTTACATTTTTTGCAGGAGACAGTGCTTGTGCGACATAGTCTTTTGGGTTCTCCTGCCATTGGATAACATCTAATTTTTCAAGCCCCCCGAATTCCGCAATTACAGCCTGAACCCTTACGCCTTTTTGACCAACACAACTTCCCACAGGATCAATTCCCGACTGAGCTGAATAAACAGCAATTTTACTTCTCGAGCCGGGTTCTCTTGCGATATTTTTAATCTCAACGCTTCCCTGAGCAACTTCCGGCACTTCTCTTTTAAAAAGCCCCTCCAAAAGTCCATTGTCTGTTCGTGAAACTATTAACTCTTCTCCCTTAAGACCTTCTCTTATTTCTAAAAGATAAACTGCAAGTCTTTGATTTAAATGATATTTTTCATTTGGGATTTGTTCATGAAGGGGCATAATTGCTTCTGTTTTGCCAACATCAACGATTATATTGGGCCCTGCAAATCTTAAGATCATTCCATTTATTATTGTACCCACGCGGGTCTTATAGTCCGATATTATCGCTTCTTTTTCTTTTTCTCTAATTTTCTGCAAGATTACTTGTTTTGCAGTTTGAGCAGCAATTCTTCCAAAGCCGGGCGGAGTAACATCTTTATCTTTTAAGAAAATTTTTGCCTCTCCAGAGTTTTTGTCCAAAGTTGCCAAGTATTCCTCAATTTCTACTCCCGGATGATCTTTTTTATAGGCCGCAAGGATTGCATTTTTTACTGTATCCAAAACCACAGAAATATCAACGCCGCGTTCATTTGCGACCTGATTTAAGGCAAGTGAAAACTCACTTCTTTGTACTGCCGGCATAGTCGAAACAGTATACCAAATCTACCTTAAAGCCGCAATGACTTGTGAAAGATTTTCAAACTAAATCTAAAGATTATAAATTTTTTAAAAAGAGTTATAATTTAATTATGGAGTTCAGTGAGATCCCCCAGCTTTTGACAGAAAAAATAAGACGGAGAAAAATTCCTAAAAAGGAGACTTCACTTAGCAGAGACAGTAATCTTTCACAAAGAGGTTTTTTCTTTGAGATGAGAGATACAAGTAAGGAAATCCAGGCTGTTGCAAATGCGGTTGGACAACTTACAGATAAAGGTGGCGAAAACTCTGGAACATGTTTTGTTTTAGAAGATAAAAATAAATATCTAGTTTCCGCTCTACATTGTGGTAACCTTAAAGATAAAAATGCATTACCCGACTATAAAGTTATTATGCCAGATGGAACTGAGATCCAATTAAGCCCAGCAAGTGGTGAAGTTACCTTACAAGACCCTGGTCTGGATTTATTTGTTTTTAAACTCAATAATCCTCCAGACAGCTTGCCATCACTAAAATTAGAGAAAACCGAAAGCATGGGAAAAAAATATATCAAGAAAAGCTTCTGTATAGGTTACCCTTATACTTTTCTCAGACAGAGACCTACAGTGAAAGGACCTGTTGTTTCAGTAGGTGAATTTATTCACGATCCTAACTTGTATGACACAGAATATTATGTAACTGCAAGAATTGAGGGAGGAAACAGTGGCAGCCCAATAATAGATGCTGGTACTGGTGGTCTCTTGGGAATGGCTACATCAGTCGTGGCGAAACCCAGCAAGGAGGAAGGTGCTAATTTCCACTTAATCAATTCTGCGTATATAGTTCCTGCACATCAAATATATTTGAATCTTTTACAACAACAAGAGTCTTCCTCTATTCTATTATGAGAAGATTAATGATATCTTGACACCCCAGGAATTATTTATCGCTACCTACGAGATAATTTAGATTGCTGATATTGTTATTTGTGAATTGTTAACTGTTATTAATAATTTATCTCCTCTTTTTATCTCATCTTTTAATATTTTTTGGGCGAGGAGGTCTTCGATGTTGTCCTGAATATAGCGGTTGATCGGCCGGGCTCCAAATTCTTCGTCAAACCCTTCTCTTATTATTTTCTCGATCGCTGTCTTATCAAAACTAACCGTTATATCCTGCTCAAGCATTCTATCAGATAGTTCTTTTAAAAGAATTTTAGTAACTTGCTGTATTTCTTCCTGTCCCAAGGGTTTAAAGACAATTATTCCGTCGAACCTATTTAAAAGTTCCGGCTTAAGAATCCCTTTTGTCTGTAAAAACTCAAGAAGTTGCTCTTGAAACTTTTTATCGATTGCCGTTCCTTTATTTACCTCTTCCCGAATAAATTCTGAGGCCGCATTTGAAGTTGCAATAATTATTGCATTGGTAAAAGAAACAGTTTTGCCCTTATTGTCGGTGAGCCTTCCGTCATCAAGAATCTGGAGGAAAAGATTTAAGATGTTTGAACTTGCCTTTTCAAATTCGTCCAAGAGAACCAGTGAGAATGGACTATCTAATATTTTATCTGTCAGCTCTCCCGGCATTTCCTCTTCGCCCGGCATTGAACCTAAGAGTCTTTTTAAAGAGCCCTCCTCCGAGTATTCGCTCATATCAAGCCTAATCATTTTATGCGCATTTCCAAAATATATTTTTGCCAAGGTTTTAGCAGTTTCTGTTTTTCCAACACCGGTTGGTCCTAAAAACAAAAATGAAATCGGCTTATCTTTTATGGTAAGACCAGTTCGCAATCTTCTCATTGCCTCTGATACTTCAGAAACTGCTTCTCTTTGATCAACAACTCTTTTGTGAATTTCATCCTCCAGGTTAAGAAGGAGTTCTTTTTCTTTCTTACCAGGCTTTCCAACAGCAATCTTAGTTTTGCTTTCTATCTTTTGAATAACATCCTGTTCTTCAACAATTTGCTTTTTGGAAAGCACTGCCGAAGCAGCTGCATCCTCAAGAAGGGTTATTGAAGAACCGGGAAGAACTCGGTCTGGCAAATATTTTTTAGCATATTTTAGACTTGCATCAATAGCTCGATAGGATATTTTTATGTTGTCCGATCTTTCTATTTCGCTTGCCTTTTTAAAAAGCATTGTAAGAGAAGTTTCTTCACTTGGCTCATCAACTTTTATTATTTCCAAGTTTTCAAGAAGTGTTTTTCGGGTTTCTACAAATTTTTTAAATGATCCCGGTGTAATAGTTGCTATTATCCGGATTGCTCCCCTTTGAATATATGGGATGAGGATTCCCGAAAGATCAAGGTGAAAGGACGAAGAACCCAAAATATTTTCAAATGACGGTAAAAAAACAATAATGTTTCCGCAGTGAGAAAGCTCTGCGATTACACTATCGAGTCTTTCCTCAAGTTGCCCAAGATTATCTGATCCCGACAAAAGCGCGTCAACCAAAAGCATATAAAACCTTTGATGGTAAAGGCTTCCCCTTAAATTTCCTATAAAGCTTTCAAAAGCAAGACTTTCCGCTAATTCTGTTTTGCCGCTTCCTGTCTCTCCAACCAAAAGAGTGCTTTTCCCCTTATACATTCCCTCAACAAGCTGTCTGATCTCACTTTCTCGTCCTAAAAAAGAAGGTTTTTTTTGCAAAACTTCTCCGGTTAAATCAACCATGTATTTCTTAGTCTCGATTGTCCACCCCGTTACCCAACCTTCTCCAATACCCTCTCCCCAAAAGCTGACTCTAAAAGATTTTGGATTCTCTTCATCGGTAAATCTTGTTCTTGCCCAAGAAAGAATTTGAATTAGTTCTTCTTTTTTAAGATTTTTATTGAAAATAACTTTTGTCTTGTCCTCTGTTAAAAGCAGATAAGAAACAAATAAATCCATTGTTGTAACAAACTTTCCTTTAAGATTTTTTGAAATTTCGAAAGCGTACCTTATTAATTCTTCTCTTGGAATATCAATAAGTTTTATTTCTTCTTGGGAAAGAATATCCATTTTATCGAGTAGGAAATTTATGGAAGGGATTTTTAAAAGTTTTCTTATTAAAGACTGCGTATTATTTGAACTTAAGAAAATACTTAAAGATCTTAGGGTGAATGAATCAAGGGGATCTCCTTTGTTTAATTGAACTTCGATTTCCGGAAGTTTTCTCGAAATTTTAAAATGGAAAAAAGTTTCTATTATTAAAAATAAAGAAAGCAGAAATAAAGGAGTTTTAATCAAAGATAAATTGAGAGAATTGTTGAAGATGGAAAGTAGAATATAGAAAAATAGAAAAATAAATAAAAATATCCTGATTATAAAAACTATCAGGGATTGGTAAATATAATAAATTCTCGCGTATCCGATCATTTTATGAAAAAAATAAAAATACTGTTGCAACAGGCCATAAGATAAATGAAACAAAAAAGATTATTTCAAGAAAGATTAGTAAAGAAAATAATATTAAGTCTGCGATTATTACAAATGACTTGATAAAAATTCCCATAGCGACCGAAAATACAACTAATCCCTTCCTGTACTCGTTTTTCCATGGCTTAAAATAGGTTCTTATTAAAAGGGGGAGCGACAAAAGCGCAAGCATTGAATTGTTTAACGAGGAAAAAAATCTTATGAGTCCTATCGGAGCTTCAAAAAACCAAAATTTTAAAAAAATTATCACCATCTTTTTTTAGTTTAAGAGGTTTCTCTATAAATTGCAATTCACCCCGCCAAAAGCGGGGTTTATTTGGGATAACAGATAAGCGGGCAAAGCTGAATATTTTTTTGGCCCGAAGAACACTTAGGGTCAGGGTAGCAGTTATAAAGTTTTGAGGTTGGGGCAGGGAGGACAGGCGTAGCAGTAGGCGTTGTGGGTGGTATCCCGGGAGAATTTGTTGTTGTAGGTCCGCCCGGGGTTGGAGTATTAGGTGAAGGCAATGATTCAGCATTAGCCAATTCTACAAGCGCTCCTGCTACAGCCTTCGCTGTTTTTGTAAGTTGAGAAAAATTAATTTTATCCATGGTGTCTTGAACTGAATGATAAGTAGGGTTATTATTTATACCGCACTCGTATCCAAATGCAGCAGGCTTACCCGCATAACCAAATGCTGCGTGATCGCTCCTCCCGTTGGTGCTTGACCCAGTACGAATGTTAAGCTCTATGTTATATTTGCTATTAACCTCCAGAATTTTAGAAGTCAAGATATTACTTCCGGTATTCGGCCAGTAATAAAAATTTACACACTCGGAATTCGGACCATACCCAACCATATCAACATTTATAACGCCTTTTACCACTTTGCCTTGCGGAATATGATCAACATAATAATAACTTCCAATAAGTCCCTGCTCTTCCCCCGAGAAGGCAATAAACTCAAGGGAATATTCAAAAGATACACCCAAGCTTTTCAAGACTCTTGCTGATTCCATGACAAGAACGGTTCCACTACCATTATCATCCGCACCCGGAGCTGGATTATTGGTTCCAGACATTGCGGCTGTTGAGTCCATATGAGAAGTTAAAATATAAACTTCATTCTCTTTCCTACCTTTAATCCTCCCGATAATATTTCTAGTTCCCGCACCACCAACAGTAAAATCTTGAAAGCTACTTTCAAGCCCAAGGCTATCAAAATGGCTCTTTATATACTCTGCCTCTACCCTATTTCCGCGGGGCTTACCTTTTTCTCCATTATAAGGACTGTACCTTGTCTGTTTCTGATCGGGCCCGGCTATATCATCATTGTCAGTAAGATTTGTAAGATATTCTCTAAGTTTTTGTTCTGAAACCCGCTCTATTGCAGTCTTTACATGAGTACTTGCTAAACTAACTTTGGGTTTTGCTTTTTTCGTGTAGGAAAGACCTATCAAAAATAACACCAAAAACAGAATTAGAAAAATTTTCCTCATGCTTTCTCGTCATGTCCTTTTCTGCCAATGTAACCCAATTTTCTTAAAATCAAAGCTACAATAACAATAAAAATTACTACAACCAGAAAAACTATCCAAAAAGGAGAAATTTCTTTCTTTTCTTGTTTTGGCACAGATGCAGGAAAAGTTGTTCCAGTGGATGCTGGGATTGTTTTTTTAATCTCGAGGTTTGGGGGGACGATTTTTTCAGGAAAAGGAACATCAAAAAACTCGGCTATTACTCCTTCGTGAGCTAATGTAACACCCACAGGTGTTTTTAGAAGTGTGTAATAAGAAGAGACAGGAATTACTTCCCCAAACGCTTGCAGTTTAGCCGATTGATTAGGTTTTGGATGGTAAAAAAGAGCGTAGCGAGAAATATCTGTGCTGTAGTCTAAGATTTTTGGATTGAATCCTTTATTGATAAAATTCTTTCTTTGTTGCTCTGTGATCAGGGATAGAAAAAGTGGTTCTTTAACTTCTTCTCCTTCAAGATAAGCCAAAACTTTTGTGCTTTGCGAAAATAAAAAATCCGTATCATCCCGAGTTGTGTAGGGAGTTACTGAAAGAAGAAGATTTACCTCTTGAGCAAAAATCTTGGGGAAGGCTGGAACCAAAAGGCAGACAATTATAAGCAGTAGACCTATTCTCCCAATTATTTTTCTCATTATTTCGGAGTACAAATTAATTGGCATTGCTGAATAACTTTCTGTGCGGGTGGACAATTTGGATCAATAACACAATTATAAAAGACTATCGGTGTTGGTGTCGGCGTTGGGCTTAATCCCCCCGAACCTCCGCCTGTTGGAGTTGGCGTTGGTACTCCTGGAGGTAAAGTCGGTATTAAAGTAGGAGTCATCCCAGGAGGCAGGGTTGGTGTTGGACCCGAAGTTGGGGTATTGGTTGGAGGTGGTTGTCCACTACCGCAAGCTTGAAGAGCTCTAAAGACATTTAGTCTTGGACCAATCGGTTTATCGGTCGATATGGGGTCTGCGCTTGCAACTAAACAATCACTGACTTGCTGTGGGGTAAGGTTTGGGTAAAGAGATAAAATAAGAGCCGCTGCTCCTGCAACATGAGGAGAAGCCATGGATGTTCCACTAAGAACTCTATATCCATTGCCAGGTGCCGTCGAGAGAATATTCAACCCTGGAGCAGCTATTTCAACAGTAGAACCATAATTTGAAAAACTAGTCCTGCTGTCAGAGGAGGTGGTGGCCCCCACTGTTATTACTCCAGCACAGTTAGCTGGAGAAAAACCTGACGCTGACACTGCATCGTTGCCTGCCGCAACAGCAATAACCACACCTTTTTGTACAGCATAATCTATAGCTCTTTGCATGCCTATGGAACAGGAACCTGAACCTCCTATGCTCATGTTTATAACCCGTGCTCCCCTATCGGCTGCTGTCGATATAGCTGTAGGGATAGATAAACCCCCAGGACAGCCCCTCAACGTAACCATTAACGACATTAACTTCACTTCCCAGTTAATCCCTGGGACTCCTATGCTGTTATTACCAACTGCTCCTATGGTTCCTGCCACGTGCGTAGCGTGGTAACCACAAATTAAGTTATTTACTTTTTCTATATCATTTAAATCTTCGTGGTCTGCAATCCCACTATCAATTACAGCAACTACTACTCCTTGGGAACCTTTTGTGATGTCCCACGCGTTGGGCACATCAATCTTTCTTAATCCCCACATTTCAGTGTCTGGATATCTTGGGTCATTTGGAGTTATAAACATTTTCATTATATAGTTGGGTTCTGCCGATTCAATACCTTCAGCATTACTTAAAATCTTATGTACTAACCTAACATCAGTCCCCTTTCTTAGCTTCAGAATGTAAAATCTTCGTAAAATGGGGTCATTATTTGTAACGTGAAGCCTCTCTTGCGAGATAACCCCTATTCTTTTAAATAATTCTTCCAAGGCTTCAAGTTTCGTTTCGGGACTATTTGTGGGATCAACAATGTATTTTATTTTTAATAATACGCCCCCTTCGATAATTTTTTTTCTTAAGTCTTCTGGAACATAACCATCCATATATTCAACTATAATCTCATCGGGTACAAATTCTGCATTCTCTGAAATAGGTATGATTTCCTTTACGGGGGGTTTTTGAGATTTTTTGCTAGAGATTAAAAAGAGGCTAAATAGACTTAAAAAAATGAAGAGAATTACTAGTAGTAGCTTGAGTTTTTTTCTGTTTATATTGATCTTTAGTTTATTTATTAGGTTCGGTATTTCAGAAAAGTTCTGGAACATAGTTTAGTTCTACACTTTCAACTTCTTCACGCTCTTTTAATAGGAGGATTAATTTCTGTAAATCTACACCTTTCTTTAGTTTGAGAATAAAAAAAGTCTTTAGAACTGGGTCATTGGTCTCGTGGAGTCTTTCTTGAGATAACACTCCATTTGCCATCAAAAAACTTTCTAGCGTTTTCTTTTTATCCTCGTCCTGTATTTCCTCCGGTGACTGTCCAGATTTATACTTTACAATTAATTGGTCGGGTACATACGAACCCTCAGGAGGTAATTGAAATTTTGTGGGAGTTGGTGAAGATGGAACTTCTCCTGTAATTGTGGGAGATAAACTAGCGGATGGGGTTGGGGCAGGTGAAAAGGGTTGTTTTAGTTTTTTTGAAAAAGTTAAGAGTGAAAGCGGAATACCAATGAGAATCAGAATTACAATAACAATAAGTGCAATTTTCTTAGTCTTAAGAACTTCGGATATTCTGTTAAAAAGAGGATTGGTTTTGAGAACTGAATTTTGAGGATTTATGTTTTCATCACTCATACATTATCAATTTTGCGGTTGCATTTGTGTTCCGTCTGCACTGACTGGACTAACCGGACTAACTGGATTTACCGGCGGGTTTGGAATTGGGTTTTGAGTTGGTGTTCCGTTTATTAACGGCTGGCTGGGAATCTGTTGCCCATCTGCATTTTGAGAGCTCTGGACTTGAGGGGAAGCTTTTGAAAAAGTAAATTCTTCTTTTTGGCTATCAAAATTAACCAAAATTTTATCTCCCTGAATAAAAGTTTTATTAATGATACGGATTGCAATCGGATTTTCGATTGCGCTTTGAATAAGTCTTCTTAAGGGTCTTGCTCCATACACAGGGTCGTATCCTTCTTTTGCCAATTTATCTAAAGCCTCTTTTGTTATATCCAAATCAAATCCTTGCTGTGTCAGAAGTTTCCTTGTGGCATTTATTCCAAGCTTTGCAACTTCGGTCATGTTCTTTTGAGACAGTGATTCAAATATTACAACCTCGTCAAAACGGTTTAGGAGCTCGGGTTTGAAGAATTTACGAAGCTCGGTAAGCAAAATTCTTGAAAGCTCCTGAAATTGTCTCGAAGACTCCTCAGGGGTTGGCTCTTTACCGTCTTTTTTAACACTCTCAAGTTGCTGCTGAATTAATACACTTCCAATGTTTGAAGTTGCAATAATAATAGTATTTTTAAAAGAGATCGTATTTCCCTTATTATCTGTAAGACGTCCGTCCTCTAATAACTGAAGGAGGATATTAAAAACATCAGGATGGGCTTTTTCTATTTCATCCAAGAGAACAATTGAATATGGTTTTGCACGAACAGCCTCTGTTAGCTGACCGCCCTCTTCGTATCCTACATACCCCGGAGGCGCGCCGATAAGTTTTGCAACTTCATGTTTTTCCATATATTCACTCATATCAAGTCTTGCCATTGCCTCTTCTTTACCAAAAAGAATCTCTGCTAAGGTTTTTGCAAGCTCTGTTTTTCCAACACCTGTTGGACCTAAGAAAATAAAAGATGCGATGGGCCGATTTGCACTGGACAGCCCAATTCGCCCTCGTCTTACAGCTTCTGCAACTGCGGCAACTGCAATTTCCTGATTTATTAGTCTTTTATGAATGGTGTCCTCAAGATGAAGTAATTTTTCACTTTCATTTTCTGTAAGTTTTGTTATGGGAATTCCAGTCCAGCCTGAAACAACCTTTTCTATATCGCTTTTGGAAACTGAGTTATCAGATCTTTTTCCCTCATTTAATTCAAGCCTTACCTCTGCTGCCGCTTCATCCAAAAGATCCACTGCCTTATCGGGCAGATATCTTTCTCCTATATACCGCTTTGAGAGATGAACTGCCGCCTCAAGCGTTTCGGCGGGAAAAACAACCTTATGAAAAGCTTCGTACTTGGGTTTTAGAACATTTAGCATTTCAACCGCAGTTTTTTCATCGGGCTCATTTATTAAAACCGGCTGAAATCTTCTTTCAAATGCTTTATCTTTTTCAAAATGTTTTCTGTATTCTGCGGTAGTTGTTGTTCCAATAATCTGAAGCTGCCCTCTTGCTAAAAATGGTTTTATTATATTTGAGGCATCTAAAGCTCCCTCTGTGTCTCCTGCTCCAATAAGCGTGTGGATTTCGTCTATAAAAAGAATTACCGTACCACTTGCAGTTTGTGTTTCTTTGATTACATTCCTTAGTCTTTCTTCAAATTCTCCTCTGTGAGAGGCGCCGGCAACCAGGGAAGAAAGATCAATCTGGATTATTTTTTTATTTAAAAGATCCTTGGGTGCCGTACCATCAATAATTTTAAGTGCTAAGCCTTCTACAACTGCGGTTTTCCCAACGCCTGCTTCCCCAATAACAATGGGGTTATTTTTAGTTCGTCTAAGTAAAATGTGGATTACTCTTTCTATTTCGGCATCTCGCCCTGCAACCGGATCAAGTTCTTTATTTTTTGCCTGCAGAGTCAGATCAACTCCATAACTTTCAAGAGCAGATCTTCGCCCTTTTATATAAGTTGAGGATTTGGAAAGTGTTTTTTCCAAATCCTCTTTTTTAATTCCTTGATTCTCAAGAGTATTTGCCGATGCAGTTTGAGAAAATAGAGAAAGTAAAAGATCTTCTGGTGTAATAAACTCAACTCCTCTGCCTTTTACCATTGCATAAGCTTCATCAAAAATTTTTTTGGTTGTATCGCTTAAAGTCGGCTCTCCAACAAAAGTTCCCATTGTCTGCCTGCCTTGAATCTCTCTAACTATTTTTGTTGGATCCTGGGAAAATTGAGAAATTAATTTAAAAATTTCTCCATCATATAAAAGACCGGTCATTAGCTGATCAGGTTCTATTAAAGCCTGTTTAATTCTTTTCGTCTCCTGTTGTGAAGCATTTAAAACTTGGGTAGCTCTCGTATCTAAATGAGATAAAACCGAAAGTCCTTGCCGAACATTTGGCTCCATAGGTGCAGATTGACCAGAAGTAGTAAAGCTTGGGGAAGGAACAACTGGTTGACTTTGTTGTATTTGATTATCTGATATGTATCTTCTTGAACCGAACAAATTACCAAACATAATTTCTTACTGTGAACAGGTAAATGGAGAGTTTTTATCTGTCTTTACCATCCCTCCCCACTCAACTACTGTAAATCCCTCTCTTTGAGGAGTAATTATCTGAGAATTCTGAACATTTATCGCTCTTTCTAAAAGTTCAAAATATAATCTTATTCTAATTATTGAGTCAGGGCTAGGATTTATATCCAATGGTTCTATTTGATTTATTGATTTCTGATCCATAATTCCTACAAAATAGTAAGGGGAGTTAGGAAGAGCTTTTTCCCAATATTCTATGAACTCTTTTGATTCTTTATTATTAAGACCAAGTTTTGGAAGAAGATCACTAAATAATTCGGGAAGCTCGTTTCGCGTAACTACAAAACCCTTATCTGGTTTTGTTATTTTTGAATCCGGGACTTTGGACTCATAATAGAGATAGGGATATTGATTATTGTTGGTCTCAATAGTTCCATCGGGATTTGCCACAACATCCCAGCCTGTTGAGTTATTATAATCGGGGATAGTTAAAGTAAAGAATCCTGTTGTATTAACTTTTACATTCACATTTTGTTTTTTTGTTGGATATAAGTAAATTGCGGGTTTGCAAGATGGGGTAAACCAAGAATATGTAGGTGTTTGCACAAAGATAATTTTTTTAAGCTGTAAAGATTTTTTAGATTTTGATAAATCAAGCGGTTTATCTGTGGGTAAATATTCATAAGCATCATTACCATCCATAAGATACATTAACTCCAGATGGAAATACAAAGGTAGATTTGTATTTTTTGCCTGAATTTTTAAACTTCCTACATTCCTTGCTCCCAATCCATTCACAAAATCTCGAGTTGTCTTATTTCCGTTGTAAACGTAGGCAGCGGCGACTGCCGGTTCGGATAAACCAATTATATCTGTCTTATTAAAAGCATCCGGAGGAAAACTTGCAGTATCCCCAGCAACTATCTTTATTGTCCCTCCTGTTGATTTGCAATTTTTAATATATTCTGGAATTGGCACCCCGTCTTTTAGATATATTTTGAAAATAAAATCTGGTACTGGAGGAATTTCTTTATTTTGAAGTACAAAAATAAGATTTGGGTCTGTTCCCTCACCAAAAAAATTTGAACCACTCATCGTATAAATTGAGTGACCGTCTTTATCTACTGCTCCGGTATTACGCATCTCAGCAAATTTTCCTGGCTCTTTTACATGCGCATCGCTTTTTATAAGGTTGTATTGTGCTCCCTGATATGTAACGTTGTCTGTTGTAATAGGAGCACTCTCATCAAGACATGAGGTATTGGTGGCTGTAGCAGGAATATTGCCTTTTTCCTTCGGAGGCGTAAAGAAACCGGAAAATGCAGCTGCTCCAATTACTGCAACAACGATTAAAGTCAATATTATTTTATTCATATACCATTACCATAATAGCATTTTATAACGCCTGGAACAATTATCAAGGTAAATTTATTTATCAGTCTTTATATCCTCTTTGGAAGAGGATTCTGATTGATTCTCGGACCCCTCGATTTCTCTTTGTTCTTCAATTTCCATTTCTTTTGGTTTTTCTTCTTTTTTTCTTTCCACACCAAGCATTGTTGATTCCTCTTCCTCCTTTTTGCCTAGCTCCTCAATAACAGACTTTGCAGCCTCAAGTTTTGCCTTAAGATATGCTATAACTTCTGTCTGAGCAAACCCTCCGATTAAAAGGAATGGCAGTATTGCGCCGACTGTCTCCATTCCTTTTGAAATATTTTGAGGATCAGTCGATACCAACATATTTATAGTTTCTGATATTTTATCGATATCATTTAAGACCCAGTCTTTTCTATTTCTCTGTTTCCCTTCTATAGACTTTGGTGGCTCAAGCTTTAAGTAATTTTCCTGCCAAATCTTTTTGACAGATTCATAATCATCTATACTTACTGCTTGAACTCGATTCGCTGCTGGGAAACTTGCTTCTGCTTTGAGCTCTGCCCCACCTGCGGCTTCTAAAATAGAAACGGCAAGTTGACTCCCTTTTTCTTTTGCCTCCAATAATTTTTGCTTAAGACTTTCATCTATTCCCGTCTCTCCTTTTTGCATCGCAGACAATATTGAATTTGCTAGTGGATCACCCTTTTGTTGTGCCTCTGTTAAAGCGCTCTTTATAGAACTTGACTGAAGTACTCTCCCTAATTTGGCTGTTTCAATCGAAGGCTTAAAACCTGTTTTAGTCACTGCATTTGCTGCCGATAAAATAGAGGTTGCCAAGGGATCGCCTCTTTGAGCTTCCTGTCTTAATTTTTCTTGCAATAAATTATATCTTTCTCTTTGTGTTGGAACTGTAATCTGTCTTGGATTTGCTATTCCCTCTAGTGTCTCGTGGAGCCTTGCTATATCCTGATGTTTCCCTATGTCTGATGACAAAAGTGAAGTTTCATACTTTGCAATATCGCGCATTGTTGGAATACTCAAATTTGCAAGACGAAGTATATCTGAACTCATTTGGGCACCTCTAATACTTGCCGCTTGAGCATTTATAATTGCTTCTGTTGCTTGTATCTGCGGTATTGAAATTTTAGCAGGCATAAATGGCAATGGCCGGGCAAGTCCTTCAGGCTGAACTGATGGGGGTGGAGGCAACTGACCCCCACCGGTTCCCCGTCCAACCAAGGAAGATCCACCCGCTATCAATTGTTTTATTATTGTACTTTCCCCAAAGGAAAAGTCATGGAGAAAATCTAGAAATATCTGGAGAAGAAGAAACGGCAGAATAATAACTACCCAAAGCATTAAAAGAGCTATCACATATAAAGCGAATGTATCTCTATTGTTGACGCTGTTAGTTAAACTGATTACTTGCCCCGGACCTCCCAAAAGAATACTGATTGCTGTTGGATAAACAATATCTTTATTGGCAAGATTAAATTGCAATGGAATATTTGTACTGGAACTCCAGATCGCAACAAGACCCGATAAAAAGATCGCAAAAATGGGTGCGTATAGAAGCCAGCGGAAAAATTCTCCAACCCAAATTTTTCCAGTATTTCTAATTGGCGAATAAAGAAGGAGTAAGGGAAATATTGGCGATATTATTATAAAAAACCAAAGTATGATTTTTCTAAGAAGTAAAATTCCTACCATTACATAATAGGTTAGAGCAGTCAGTTTAACAAGAAGAAGAGAAACAAAAACAGATTCATTAAAAGAACTGTCCGAAAGTTTGTAGCCTTGGAAATCTTTATAGCCAAAACCCACAAAAAGAAGATCCTTTTGGCAAATGGCAGTACACCCCGGAGATGAACTTTTCAAGAAGAATCCTTGGATGGCGTCAAAAATTTGGTAAATAAACTGTATAAGAGCAAAAGAAAAAGTAACAAGAAGAACTATCATTATAAATCTTGGAATAAATTTCATTACTGTTATGTTTTTCCCTCGGGTAACTATAATTACAAAGGCTGATACAAGAACAAAAAGAATAAAGAATGCATAAACAATATTTCTGATTGTTGCCCAGAAAGATGCCAGCGGATTATTACTTCCGCTTGAAACAGAAGACCAATTGTAATTTGCAAGTGTCCAGTCTAAAAACTCGCCGGATCTTGCTGCGACTTTCCCAACAAATGTAACTTCATCATCTTTAACCCATTGTCCTTGGGGTAAGGGAGTAGGAGTTTGAGCAATTGTTTTTTGAGGATGGGAAAGAATCGGAAGAACTAAGAGGAGAAAAAATAGCAAGATAAGAAAAATTTTCTTAATTTTGGACAGAAATCTAATCATATCTTCATTTAAAACCAGGTATGTGCAATATGTCAACCGCTATAACCTGAATAAAAACAAACCCAAAAATTGCCAAAAGTAAACCTGCAATTGCATAATAAATATAACTTTTCCCCTTATTAAGCTGATCGGACTGTCCCTGGGAAGCTAGGATAATATAACCTCCGTAAATAATAAAGAGAAGAGCGACTCCACCGATCAGTCCAAGACCAATGCTATAGAATTTAGCGACAAAACCAATTGGGTCATTGGGTATACATCCGATGTCCGTACTTGTCTCATTCACACCACAAGAAGCTGCGGCAAGGAGCGCTAACATAATTTTATGTTAGCATAAAATCCTATTTAAAACCAACCCTTTTTCTCGCCCGTTTTTTCGAATTGCTCAAGAAGTTCTTTCTGCCGGCCGGTTAAATGCTTTGGCACCGTAACTTTTACTCTTACATAATGATCTCCTCTTCCTGAACCTCTTAAGTGCGGTACTCCTCTTTGCCTAAGCCTTACAACCGTATCCGGCTGGGTACCGGAAAGAATTTTAAGCTTAACCTCCCCGTCAATTGTTAAAACATTCACCGTATCTCCTAATGCGGCTTTGAAAAAAGGGATTTCAATCTCGGATATTACATCATTTCCGTCTCTTTTAAATCTGGGGTCGGGTTTTACATCTAAGATAATATCGTAATCACCAAACCTTATCCTGGAACCTTCATCTACTCCGGCCGGAATTTTTATAGTTTGGTTTTTCCCTCCAATTGAGATTTTTTTTGTTGTACCATGTACTGCCTCCATAAAATCTATTGAGAGCGAATACACAAGGCGCCTTTGGCGCTCCCCGAATGGTGACCCGCCGCCAAAAAATTGCTCGAATATCTCAAACGGATCTGAAAATCCTCCAAAATCCCAGCCAGAGGCTGGTCCGCCTTTGGCGGAAAAATCTTCCCCCGAAGTTGTATATGTATAAGTAAAAGGTCCATATCTACCTGTTCGTGCCTGCTTGCCCCCAGCTGTGCCGAAGGGTCCACCAAACCCCTCAAACGGTCCCTGTCCTTGAAAACCTTGAGAAAAAGCGTCTGACCCGTAAAGATCGTATGCTTCTTTTTTCTTAGGATCCGATAGAACTTCGTAAGCTCGATTTATTTCTTTAAATCTTTCGCCTGCTTCTTTTGTTTTATTTCGATCAGGATGATAGGCAAGAGCAAGCTTTCGATAAGCTTTTTTTATCTCATCTGAAGTAGCATTTCTTGAAATTCCCAAAATTTTATAAAAATCTCTCTCTGTCATAAACTTCCCTTGCCTTGCCGGCAGGCAGGTCTATTATATTATAAAAGCGCGTTGACCGCGCCTTATTAATTGTTAAATGTCCTGCCTGCCAACAGACAAGTAAATGTTAGTTTACTACTTCCCCTTCAACAGGTTCCTCTGAGTCTGAAGAGTTTGACTCAGCTTTTTTGTCTTCTTTTTCCTTTTTTGAAGTCTTCGAATCCCCCTGTGAATCTGTTGACTGTTGATTGTCGTCTGTTGACTGTTGTCCGGCGGAGCCGGACTGATACATTGCTTGTCCTACTTTTTGCAGGGAATCGGAAAGATCTTTTGTTTTCGCCTCCAAGTCTTTTTTTGTTCCTGTTTCAAGAACTCCCTTAAGAGCGGAAATCTTATCCTCCACCTCTTTCTTAAGATTTGAGTCAACTTTATCACCTGCATCTTTAAGAGTTTTCTCCGCAGTAAATATTAATGAATCTGCTGTATTTTTGGCTTCGATTAATTCCTTTTTCCCCTGATCTTCTTTTGCATGCTCTTCTGCTTCTTTGGTCATTTTTTCAACTTCATCTTTTGTAAGGCCGGTTGAGCCGGTTATTTTTATACTTTGTTCTTTACCTGTTGCCTTGTCCTGTGCTTTTACATTTAAGATTCCGTTTGCATCTATATCGAAGGTCACTTCTATTTGAGGCACTCCACGGGGAGCTGGCGGAATTCCATCCAGAATAAATCTTCCAAGAGATTTATTATCAGATGCCATTGGTCTTTCTCCCTGCAAAACATTTATTTCAACCTGTGTTTGGTTATCCGCTGCTGTTGAAAAAATTTGAGATTTTGAAGATGGAATTGTTGTGTTTCTTGAAATCAAGGGAGTTGATACACCTCCTAAGGTTTCTATGCCAAGCGTTAAAGGAGTTACATCCAAAAGCAATACATCTTTTACTTCTCCTCCCAACACTCCACCCTGAATAGCTGCACCGATTGCAACAACTTCATCCGGATTGACCGATTTATTAGGCTCTTTTCCAAATAATTTAGTAACAGTCTCAACAATCTTTGGCATTCTTGTCATCCCGCCGACAAGTACCACTTCATCAATATTCGATGTTTTTATCTTTGCGTCCTTAAGCGCCTGTTCAGCTGGCTTTATAGTTCTTTGGATAAGATTATCAACAATCTGCTCTAGTTTTGCCCTGGTTAAAGTCATTGTAAGATGTAGGGGTCCATCCTTACCCTGAGTAATAAACGGTTGATTAATTTGTGCTTCGGTTGCAGAAGATAATTCGATTTTTGCTTTTTCTGCCGATTCCCGGAGTCTCTGATGGGCTTGAGAGTCTTTCTTAAGATCAACGTTGTTTTCTTTTTTAAATTCTTCTGCAAGATAATTTACGATAGCTTGATCAAAGTCATCTCCTCCCAAATGCGTGTCTCCGCTTGTTGATTTTACTTCGTAAACTCCCTCTCCTAACTCAAGGATGGAAATATCAAATGTACCGCCGCCTAAATCATAAACCGCAATAGTATGAGCATTCTTTTTATCAAGACCGTAAGACAGCGCTGCAGCTGTTGGTTCGTTTATGATTCTTAAAACCTCAAATCCAGCTATTTCTCCTGCTTGTTTTGTTGCCTGACGCTGGCTATCATCAAAGTACGCTGGTACTGTTATAACAGCCTGAGTAACTTTTCCGCCAAGATAACTTTCGGCATCGGACTTTATTTTTTGAAGAATCATTGCGGATATTTCCTGAGGAGTAAAAACTCTTCCTTCAACTTCTACAACTGCCATTCCGTCCCGTCCTGATTTTACCGCATAGGGTAGCCATTTAATATCGTATTGTACGGACTCATCGTTGAATTTTCGTCCAACCAATCTTTTAACAGAAAATACGGTTCTTTTGGGCTTTAAGACTAACTGATGTTTTGCAACATCTCCCACAATGTGAGAAATCGGATCAACTACAGAAGGAGTAACATTTCTTCCTTCTGAGGAATGGATAATCTTAGGAGATCCTCCCTCCATTACCGCAGCTGCCGAATTTGTTGTTCCTAAGTCAATTCCGATAATTTTTCCCATAATAAATTAAGTATTATGTATTACTACTTCCTCCGACTGAAACTTGAGCTGCTCTTAAAACACTATCATTTAGCATATATCCCGCCTTTAATTCTTCTATAACTTTTCCCTCTTGCCCTGAGCCTGTCGAAGGGTCGACTTCTACTGTTTGTACGCATTCCATATATTTTGGGTCAAAGTTTTTTTCTAATGTTTCTATTTTTTTAACTCCCTCCTTTTCTAATATAGAGAATAATTGCTGTATTGAAAGCTTAAGTCCTTCATCGTTTGTATGTTTTTGTGCGATAACTAATGTATCAAGAGCCGGTAATAATCTTAAAATAAGTCCTCTATTAGCTGCTTTTATTAACTCTTGCCTTCCTTCGGATACTCTCCTTTCTAAATTCTGATAATCTGCTAAAACTCTTTTTAAATGATTTTCAAGATCTTTACTCTTTTTTGTTAACTCTTCTGTATGATCTTGTCTTGTGTTTTTCTTTGCCATCTCATTTTAATTTTAAATTTGAAATTTTAAATTGTTGTTACCATCCTTCGGCTAATTCTTGTATTAAATTACTAAAGTATCTTACGGTTGGAACAACATTTGTGTAGTTTAATCTTGTTGGACCAATAACTCCGACTTCTCCGGTCGTATGTTTTGGGGTCTTATAATGGGCGAAAACAAATCCATATGGGCCGGCAAGTTTTGGACCCAATTCTTCGCCAAAAAGAATATGGATATCTTCATCATTTTCTATTTTTGAAAAAATACTGTCAAAATATCCCAACTCATCTACAACGCTTAAAAGATTTTTTGTAATATCTATATCAAAAAACTCAGGCATGTCTAAAATATTTGAGTAACCGGCGCAGAAAAAATCGCCCTCATCGGTCGTTGCAATCGCCAAAGCCTTAGTTTTTTCTGCTAAGGATCTTGCAACTTCCTTTAACAACCGCTGCTGCGTTGCTCTATAATCCCAAACTTTTTCTTTAAGTTCAACTCCCTCTGTAACAGAAATTTCCTTTTCTTTCATTAGCTGGTTAACATAAAATTTCATACCTGCGGGGGTTGGTATGCGGCCCGAAGACGAGTGAGGCTTTTGAAGATAACCCAAATCCGTCAGCTTTACCATTTCGTTTCGAATGGTTGCAGGAGAAGCTGAAATATTTCGCTTTTTTTCAAGCGTTTCAGAACCCACTGGCAAAGCAGTTTCTATATATTCTTCTATAAGATTTCTTAGAATTTCAATCTGTCTTTGGGTGAGATTGTGCATATCTATTCAAACTCTAATTTCTAATACCTAAATCCTAAACTTTTTTGAATTTAGTATTTATAATTTGTAATTTATTTAGAATTTAAGATTTCGAATTTTTGATTTGCAATCCCGACTTGATCGGGATTGATTAGCACTAATATAGCATGAGTGCTAATTCCTGTCAAGGGGTAATTTTTATATCAAACTTTATGTTACACTAACAATATGAGACGGCGAAAAAGACCAATTTGGCTTTTAGTCGGTGGTTTTTTTTCTTTAGCAATTTTTTTATATATATTGATATCTCTTTCCCCCGATTTTTCATTTTCCATTTTTAATTTTTCATTTACCATGCCTCCCCTTTTCTTCCTCCTGATTTTTACCTCTCTCTTTTTTCTTTTCTCTTTTCTCTTGAGTAATTTTAGAAGAGGAATATTTATTGGTCTTTTTGTTTCAACCTATCTTCTGCTTAGATTTTTAGACCTAACCCACATATTCTTTTTAATTATGCTCTTAATTCTATTCATAACTCTAGAGTTATTTTTTAATTATAAAAAATAACCCCAATTCTTGTTCGAATATATTTTCTCTGATAGAATTACCTCATGAATAAATTCTACATTACAAATGCGATTCCTTATGTCAATGCAAAACCTCACATTGGTCATGCAATGGAATTTGTACAATCTGATACTATCGTAAGATTTCATACACAGATGGGCGAGGATGTCCTCCTTTTGTGCGGATCAGATGAAAATGCTTTAAAAAATGTCCAGGCAGCCGAGGAGGAAAAAATTCCTGTTCAAAAGCTTGTTGATAGAAACAGCAAATTGTTTAAAGATTTGGCTAAAAAATTAAACGTAAAGTTTGATGTTTTTCAAAGAGGGAGCGATCCTAATCATCATAAATCCTCACAAAAACTTTGGGAACTTTGTTCTAAAAATGGGGACATTTATAAAAAACAATACGCAGGGCTTTATTGCGTAGGGTGCGAACTATTTTATGAAAAAAGTGAGTTAAACGAAAATGAAGAGTGCTTTGAACATCCGGGGAGGAAACTTGAAAAAATTAGTGAAGAGAATTATTTTTTTAAACTTTCAAAATATCAAAAAGAAATTGAGGAAATTTTAAAATCCAACAAAATAAAAATCGTTCCGGAGAATAGAAAAAATGAGGCTCTTTCCTTTATTAAAGAGGGTCTTAAGGACATAAGTATTTCAAGATCCAATAAAAGAGCGAGAAACTGGGGAGTGAACGTTCCGGGCGATAATGAACAGAAAATGTATGTTTGGTTTGATGCCCTTAATATTTATCAAAGCGGAATAGGATTCGGTTCTGCATTGCAGAAGGATGATAAAAAATACAAAAAATGGTGGCCTGCGGATTTGCATGTAATTGGAAAAGGAATCTTAAGATTCCATGCAGTTTATTGGCCTGCCTTTCTCTTATCTGCCGGACTTTCCCTTCCAAAAAGTATTTTTGTTCACGAATATATAACCGTAAATGGTAAAAAAATGTCAAAGACATTGGGAAACGTGATTGATCCAATAGAACTTATCGATAAATATGGTTCTGATCCCCTGCGGTATTATTTTTTAAGATATATATCTCCGTTTGCAGATGGAGATTTTTCGTATAAGAAATTTAAAGAACTTTATAATGCTGATTTGGCAAACGGATTGGGAAATTTAATAGCCCGGGTTGCAAAGCTTTGCGAAAATTCAAATTATGTACAGATGGGATCTATGGATAGAGACTCCGGTCATATTATTCCTATCGAAGAATATTCCGATGCAATCTCGCAGTTTCGATTTAATGATGCTCTTTCCTTTGTATGGAAAAAGATCGCGAGTTTGGATAAATTTATTGATGATGAGAGACCCTGGGATCTTTTAAAAAGCGTAGATCCAAGGCTAAAATCTGTTCTTGCTCATTCGGTTGATCAAATTCAGGAAATCGCAGCTCTTCTAGAACCTTTCTTACCGAAAACCGCAGAAAAAATCGAAGACCAATTCAAAAGACCCAATATTAAATCTCAAAATCTTTTATTTCCAAGAATATAATAACTTTTAATTCTTAACTTGTGTTTTTGATTTTTTATTTTTAATATTTATTTTTTATGGTTGATGTTCATTGCCATTTAAATTTCCGCGCTTTTGAGAAAGACTATGATGAAGTTATTAAAAGAGCTTTTTATGCTGGAGTTAAAAAAATAATAAATGTAGGAACTAAGATTGACTCGAGTAAAAAAGCTATTGAACTTGCGGAAAAATACGACAACCTTTATGCAATAATCGGTGTTCATCCCCATCATGCAGATAAACTCGGGAAAGACTGGCTTTCTGAACTTGAAAATCTTTCGAAAAATCCAAAAGTGGTCGGGATAGGAGAAACGGGAATCGATTATTTTAGGTATAAAAGCAATGATATTGTTGATCCGAAACTTCAAAAAGATGTTTTTGTAAAACAAATTGAGCTATCGCTGAAATTAAAACTTCCTCTTCAGATCCACAATCGTCATGCTGGAAAAGATATTCTTAAGATTCTTTCTGCTTATAAAACTGAACTTTTAAATCCTCCCGGAATGTTTCACTGTATGTCCGGGAATATTGATTTTTTAAAAAAAGTTTTAGATTTAGGTTTTTATATTGGTTTTGACGGAAATATTACATATAAAGGTCTTCCTCCCGGAGAAGATACTTCTCTTTCTGATCTGGTCAGATATACACCGCTTGATAAAATAGTTGCGGAGACAGATAGCCCTTTTTTAGCCCCTATTCCCCATCGAGGTAGAAGAAATGAGCCCTCTTGTGTTATAATTGTTGGGCAGTTTTTAGCAAAAATTAAAAGTGTCTCATTTGAAAAAATAATTGAGAAAACAACAGAGAACGCTCATAATATCTTTAATATATGACAGACTTCTTTAATAAAATTTTCACAAGATACCCAATAAAAACGAGAAGGCTCTTGGAAATACTGCCGGGATTTTTTTCCTGGACGTTAATTTTATTTCCCATATGGGGGTCTTTAACAATTCCCTACGTTGTTGCTTATTTTATTTTGTTTTTTGATGTCTATTGGCTCTATAAATCTTTTTCTGTCGCAATAACTGCATTTATTTCCTCAGGTAAAATAAAAGAGGCGGAAAATCAAAATTGGCTAGAGAAATCTTCTAAGCTCTCGGGTTTTGAGCAAATAAACCATATTATAATTATTCCTAATTATCAAGAAGGTATAGAAAAACTCCGAACAACATTAAAAGCGATAGTAGCTCAGACTTTTCCTACAAAGAGACTATTTGTAGTTCTTGCAATGGAAAAAAGAGAACAAGAGGCAAAGAAAAAAGCAAATATACTTATCAAAGAATTCAAAAATACATTCGGCGATGTTTTCGTAACCTACCATCCCGATATAAAGGGTGAGGTAAAAGGCAAGTCCTCAAACGAAGCTTATGCAGGAGAACAAGTTTATAAAAAATTAATTAAAAAGGGCTTAATTGATTTAGATTTTGCAACAGTGTCGTCTGTTGATGCCGATTCAATTTTTGACAGACAGTATTTTGCCTATTTAACACACAGCTTCTTAACCGATGGGAAGCGTTATAATAAATTCTGGCAATCGGCAAATGTGAACTATAATAATTTCTGGAAAATTCCGGCTCCAACACGTATTATAGCCTTTTTTGGAAGCATATGGAGAACCGCAGTTCTCGTACAGCACGATAAACTGGTTGCCAACTCCACTTATTCCCTCTCTTTTAAATTATTAAAGGAAATTGATTACTGGGATAAAGACGCTATTCCCGAAGATTACAGAATATTCTTCAAGGCTTTTTATAAACTTAAAGGGAATGCTTGGGTTGAACCAATTTTTTTAAAAACTTCGATGGACGCCCCTCTTTCCCAAGGTTATCTTAAAAGTCTTAAAAATAAATATGATCAGGAAAGGCGATGGTCATGGGGAGTATCGGATGATCCACTCTTTATAAAATGGTGGCTAACAGTCCCCAATGTTCCTTTTATTAGAAAAACTATTATGCTCTACAATGTTCTTATTGATCATTTCTTATGGCCGGTTAATTGGTTTATAATAACAATTGCAGCAAATATAATTCCATTTATCAATCCTGTTTTCTCAAGAACGACTCTTGGTTATAGACTTCCCGGCATGGCAGGGGCAATATTAACATCGTGTCTTTTTGCTCTTTTAATACTCGTGATTATTGATTTTAGGGGAAGACCCAAGCATCAGTCTTTAAATAAAACTCGCGAGTTTCTTTTCCCGCTTGAATTTATACTTCTTCCAATTGTAGGATTTTTCTTTTCTACTTTACCCGCTCTCATTTCTCACACTCAACTTATGCTGGGAAAAAGGTTAGAATATAAAGTAACAGAAAAAATATGACCCGTTCGGGACATTCGGCTGAGCTCAGTCGAAGCCCAAGCTCAGGGTCATACTGAATGAATTGAACGTATGAAATTTTTAGCAAAGGTAGAAAAAAACAGAGAGTTCTGGTTTCTGCTAGTAGCATCTTTTATTTTTTTTCTACTTCGCTTCCCCTCTCTTTTTGAACCTTATTGGTACGGAGACGAGGGAATATATCAAGTTCTAGGAATTGCTATTAGAAATGGTCGGCTTTTATATAGGGACATTTGGGATAACAAACCGCCACTTCTTTATATTCTCTATTCTTTTTTTAACTCGGATCAATTTTGGTTAAGACTTGTATCTGTTGTCTTTGGAATACTTGCTTTAATTGCTTTCTATGCACTTTCAAAAAAACTTTTTCAGGAAAAAGGAAGAGGTAATAAAATTGCTATACTTTCGACATCGATTTTTGGTTTTCTCTTCGCACTGCCTCTTGTAGAAGGGAATATTGCAAATGCCGAAAACTTTATGCTACTTTTTATAATCCTCGCAGGTTTGCTAATTTTTGACACAAAAGAAAAAATAAATAATAAAGTGCTTGTTTTATCTGGTTTTCTCCTTGGTATTTCTTTTTTATTCAAAATCGTCGGTATTTTTGATTTCGCCGCTTTTTTTGTTTTTCTTTTTATCTTAAACTTACCTAAGAATATTTCAAACCTTAAAAAAATTGTCTATAATCGTCTTTATTTTCTGATGCCGTTGGTATTGGGATTTCTTTTTCCGATAATTATTTCTGCCTTATTTTTTCTTTTTAATGGATTCTCTGTTTTTAAATATTTTCTAGAAGCGATATTTGTTCAAAATGTGGGATATGTGGGATATGGAAACAAATTTATAATTCCTCAAGGTCTTCTTATTTTTAAATTACTACTTCTCATATCATTCACACTATTTCTTCTTATAAGAAGAAATAAGTTTTCAAAATCTGCTCTTTTCATTCTAATATGGTTTGCTTTTTCTCTTTTTAACGCATTATTTGCGGGGCGTTCCTATACCCACTATGTTCTAATTATTATTCCAAGCTTTTCTCTTTTAATAGGGCTATTGTTTTGGGAAAAAAAGTATCAATTTCCTCTTATTGTAATTTTTATAATCTCATTTTATTTGATCCTCGCAAACTTCTCATTTTACGGAAAGACTTTTTCTTATTACCAAAATTTCTTCAGGTTTTTAACAGGGAGAGAAACAGTTGCGCAGTACCGAGGCTTTTTTGACAGAAAGACTCCTGTCGATTACGAACTTGCCCAATTTATAAAAACTAAAAGCATAAAAGATGAAAATGTCTTTATTTGGGGTAACAATGCTCAGGTATATACGCTCTCTGGTAAGCTTCCTCCTGGCCGCTATGCTGTTGCATATCATATAAGTGGGTACAGGGATGGAATTAATAATACGAAAGAAGCATTAGCTAGAAAAAAACCTAAATTCATTATTATAATGCCCGACCAAAATCAAATTCCTTTCTCTTTGTACAATTATGGCAAAGGGGTAAAAATAGACAACGTTCTTATCTATGAACGGCTTTTTTAATGAAGCTAAGAAAGATAAAGTAATATCAGGAGGATTCCTCGTAACTCTAATACTGATCCTTCTTATTTTTATTTATGTTCTGTTAAACATCAGATTGCTCCCCCCTTATATACCTCTTTTTAACCAATTACCATGGGGGGAGAAAAGACTTGGAACAACATTTACAATTTTTATTCCACTGGGAATTGCCATTTTTGTTGCAATCTTTAATGCAATTATTCTCTCTTTTATTTATAAAAAATCGCAAATAATATCTCGGATGCTTGCAGTATTAAGCATTCTTATTGCTTTCTTATCCTTTCTTTTTATCATAAGAACGATTCAGTTAATTACATAAATGTACGAAGTAATTTTTTTGCCTTTTCTAATTTCTTTTATTACAGTTGTTGCCGTCACACCTCTATCTCTTATTTTTATTAAAAGGTTGGGAATTATTGATGATCCTAAAAAACATAAGCATCCTGCAATTCTTCATAAAAAACCCATTCCAAGAGGAGGAGGGATTCCTCTGTTTATCGGAGTTTTTGTTGCGGGAATTTTATTTCTTCCCTTAACAAAAATTGTAATAGCGTTGTTTCTAGCATCTTTTATTTCTCTTCTTGTCGGCGTTTTAGACGATAAGTATGATTTATCTCCTTATGTTCGTTTTATTTTTAATATAATTGCGGGACTGATAATTGTCGGAAGCGGAGTAGGGATACAATTTATTACAAATCCTTTCGGTGGAACTCTCTACCTTAACATATTTAGATTCGCGTTTGATTTTTTCGGACATCATTCTATCCTTGTAATTTCAGACATTATTGCATTAATCTGGCTTGTATGGGTAATGAACATGCTTAATTGGAGTAAGGGTGTAGATGGGCAGATGCCGGGAATAGTTGCGATATCAGCTATCGTAATAGGAATACTAAGCCTAAGGTTTCCTGTTATAGATCAGACAAATTTAATCTCAGCAAAACTTTCTTTTATTCTTGCGGGAGCGTCTTTAGGTTTTTTAATTTTTAATTTTTATCCTGCTAAAATTTTTCCCGGGTACGGGGCTACCTCGATCTATCTTTTGCTTGGAGCATTATCTATACTTTCAAGCGCCAAGCTTGCTACGGCAATATTAGTAATGGGGGTCCCAATGATTGACGGGGTAATTACGGTCGTAAGGCGAATTCTTTCGGGTAAATCTCCATTCTGGCATGACAAGAAGCATCTCCATCATCTTCTACTTGGCTTAGGATACGGGCAACGAAGGATTGCATTGTTTTACTGGATTATTTCTGCTATATTAGGTTCTCTTTCTTTGTTATTGACGAGTAAAGGAAAGCTTTTTGCAGTTATCATGGTAATTATTATAGTCGGCGGATTCTTACTATTTTTACACTCTGCGCTTGAGAGGAATGATAATGAAACTAATATTTAATACAATTCGACTTTTAAGGCCTAGGCAGTGGATAAAAAATTTGGCGATATTTGCCGCGATAACTTTTTCTGGCGAACTCTTTAACCCCTTGGTCTTGGATAAAGTTTTGATAGGATTTGTTGTTTTATGCGGTTTATCTTCTGCAACTTATATAATAAACGACATTTTCGATATTAAAAGCGACCGGCTTCACCCATTTAAAAAATTTAGGCCCCTTGCCCATAATGATATTCCGTTAACTCTTGCTATTTTTATTGCAGCAATTCTTGCACTAGGATCTCTTTTTGTAGGACTAAAGTATGTTACTCTAACATTTTCTATAATTACTTTAATTTACTTATTGCTTCAATTTTTCTACTCATTCTTCTTAAAGGCTATCGCAGTTGCAGATATTTTAGCAATAGCAACTGGCTACATTTTAAGGGTATACGCAGGTGAATTTGCTTCGGGATTTCATATTTCTGTTTGGCTTCTACTAACGGCAATTTCTCTTTCTCTTTTCTTGGCAGTTGGTAAAAGAAAATCAGAACTCACTCTAGTTTCTCAAGTAAAAGATGCAAATATTGCAAGTATTCGAAAATCTCTTTCTCATTATTCGGAAAGACTGCTTGATGTCTATGCTACTACATTTGCAACCTCGACATTTGTTTTTTACTCTCTTTTTACATTTTTAGAAAATCCGAAAGGATTTCAATTGGGTCTTAAGATTTTTCTTCCGGATTTTTTTCCAGCATTTTTCTATCGAAAATGGCTAATGATAACAATTGCTCCTGTTGTCTATGGACTAATGCGCTATATTCAGGATATTTATGAAAAACATGAAGGAGAAAGCCCTGAAAAAGTCCTTTTATCAGACAGGCCTCTTTTAATAACTGTCATTATTTGGGTATTTCTAGTAATTGGGGTAGTTTATTTTATAGCTCCTTAATTACTCTTTTTTGGCGTATTGACTACTGACCCATCCTGTTTTTCCATCCGTCATTTTTATCTGAAACCATCCCTCTTTTTCAGTTACTAATTCAAGACTATCTCCCGGAGATACTCTTCCAATTTCTAAAGATGTAATAGAACTATCTTCTCTTACTCTTAAAAATCCTGTGGGTGTATCAAGAATTTTTACTTTTTCAATTTTGACTTCTTGCGGGGAAGACAAGGACGACTGAGCAGAAGAGCTTGCGATATTAAGATTTACACTTAAAAAAACGACTGACTTTAACCTAAAACCCAATGTGGTTTTGATCCGCAAGGTTTTATCAAGATATCCATCTTTTGTAAGCTTTAGTTCATGATCCGATTCTGTTACGTCTTTAAGCAGAATAGGTGTTACTCCCCTTTGATTATTATCTAAAAATACATTTGTCTTATCCGGAAAAGAAATTACCATAAGCTCTATTTCTTTTTTATTTGAAAGGGGTACCAATGTTATCACACTTCCTGATGAATTTTCTCCTAAAGTTCTATCAACAACTGTCAAAGTCGACTTATTAATTACGATCTGCTCATCATAGGGCTTTAAGTTTCCCTCTTTTGGAGTTAATCTAATCCTATAAGTACCGATAGGAATCACATCCTTTGGATCACACTTACAAAGCGGAGTTTCTCCAATTAACTTTCCGCTTAAATATACTTTGCTTTGGGGAACAGCAGTTACCTGTAAAGCTCCTTTGCCGGAATTCTGATTAAAAAATAATACGATAGCGGCGAAGGTAATCAATACTCCTAAAAAGGGGATAATGTAAAAAAGAAGTCTTTTCATAATGGGTGGAACTTATTATACCAAAGAGAATGATAACTTTAAAAATTCCCTTAGTATTCCATGCCACCAGGCGGCATTGAAGGTACGGCTTCTTTTTTCTCAGGAATATCGGTTACCAAAGCTTCTGTAGTTAATACCATCACTCCAATACTTGCTGCATTTTGGACTGCAGACCGCGTTACTTTTGCTGGATCGACAATCCCAAAAGCTGTCATGGATCCAAAATCAAGCGTCATTGCGTTAAAACCGTAATCTGGGACTTTTGAATCTTCAACATGCTTCATAACCCAACCTTCATCTGCGCCGGAATTTTTTGCTATCCATCTAATCGGCTCGGCAAGCGCATTATAAAGGACATCTACTCCAACTTTTTCCTCTGCAGCGGTCAAGCTTTCTTTAAGTTTTAGTAGACCTTTTCTTGCTCTAAGCAAAGCTACTCCTCCGCCCGGAACAATTCCTTCTTCGATCGCTGCCTTAGTTGCCGATACCGCATCGTTTACTCTCTCTTTTCTGTCCTTAAGCTCAATCTCTGTTGCAGCTCCCACATTTATTACGGCAACTCCTCCTGAAAGTTTTGCCAGTCTTTCCTGGAGTTTTTCTTTATCAAAATCCGATGTTGTCTCTTCTATTGCTCTTTTTATTTGAGCAATTCTTGCTTTAATCGCTTGAGCTTCCCCCTTTCCGCCAATTATTCTTGCATTTTCTTTATCTGCCCAAACTTTATCTGCTCTGCCGCAATCTTCAACAGTTACGCTCTCAAATTTCTTTCCGGTATCTTCTGATATAACAGTTCCTCCGGTTAATATTGCTATATCCTCAAGCATTTCCTTTCTTCTGTCTCCAAATCCCGGAGCCTTGATTGCCAAAGCATTAAAGGTCCCTCTAAGCCTATTTACAACAAGTGTTGCCAAGGCTTCTCCTTCTATCTCGTCTGCTATAATAACCAAATTTTTAGAAACTTTAACAAGGTTTTCTAAAAATGGCAGAAGTTCATTTAGAGCCGAAACCTTTTTATCTGTAATTAAAATGTGTGGATCTTCGATTTCTGCTTCCATCTTATCCGGATTGGTCACAAAGTAAGCAGATGCGTAACCTTTGTCAAATTCCATTCCTTCTTTATAATCAATCGATAACTCAAGTCCTTTTCCTTCCTCAACTGTCACTACTCCGTCTTTTCCGACTTTAGAAAGTGCTTCGGCAATAAGAGAGCCGATTTTTTCATCCTGCGCCGAGATTGTTGCTACTTTTGCAACATCCGCGTCCTGAACTTTTTTTGCCATTTTTCCGATTTCGGCAACAACTGTATCAACTGCTTTTTCCATTCCTGCTCTAAGCATCATTGGGTTTGTGCCTGCGGTGACATTTTTAAATCCTGTATTTATTATGGATTGAGCAAGAAGGGTTGCGGTTGTTGTTCCATCTCCCGCAACGTCATTGGTTTTTGAAGCTGCTTCTTTTACAAGCTGGGCTCCCATATTCTCAAATGGGTCTTCAAGATCAATTTCTTTTGCAACAGTCACTCCGTCATGAACAACATTCGGCGCTCCCCATTTTTTATCTAAAGCAACATTTCTCCCTTTAGGTCCCAGGGTCGTAACTACTGCTTTTGCCAGAGCATTTACCCCTTTAACCAGTGACTGCCTTGCCTCTTCTGAAAATATAATTTGTTTTGCCATACCCTGAAAATTTCTAATTACTAATTTCTAATTAACCTAAAATTTAGAAATTAGATCAATTAGGTTAATTAGGTCAATTTAGCCGACAACGGCTAATATGTCTTTTTGCTCAACAATTGCCCACTCTTCTTTATCAACTTTTACTTCATTACCCCCCCATTTTTTATACATAACTTTTTGTCCTACTTTTACCATCATTGGAATTAGTTTTCCATCATTGTTTGTTGCGCCCGGTCCCACTGCCATAACTTCACCAATCTGCGGCTTCTCTTTCGCAGAATCTGGAAGAATAATACCACTTGGAGTTTTTTCTTCTGCTTCAAGCGGTCTTATAAGAACATTGTCAAAAAGTGGTTTAATTTTATTTTTCCCTGCCATAGCTTTCTAAACCGAAAAAATATCACTCTTAAGAAGTGATTGCTAAATTTATACAACAAAATATTCTCGCTGTCAATAACCTATAGTTAAGTATGCTTGACATAGTGTTTTTTCTTCTATACGATAAATTAAGGCTTATATGTCGATATTTACTCCGAAAAAACTAATCCTATTCGGCCTTGCAGCAATTCTTCTTATAGCAATTCCCCTTACAGTCTATCTTGTTCAAAAACAGCAGGAAATTAAAAGCCGAGCCGCGCCATCTACAACACTTTCTTTTCAGCCTCTTACTGCTACAGTAAGCAAAGGTCAAGATGTAAGCTTTGACGTTATGATGGATCCAGGCAGCAATTTTGTAAGTTTTGTTCATTTAGTTATCGATTATGACACGACAAAATTAACAAAATCAGGCGACGGATTTGTTATTAATACAACTGTTTTCCCGGGTTTTGATCCCAGTAAACCACCTGTGCCAACATATGACCCTGCGGGTAAAATCACAGTAGATCTTGCAGTTGGCTCAAATCCAACAGCATCAATACAAAAACAAACAAAAATTGGTACGTTAACATTAAAAGCGACAGCGATCACTGATCCGGGTACGCCTACAAAAATTACTTTTGATAGCCAGACTCAAGTCTTAACAAGCCAAGGAGACCAATTTAATACAAACGTTTTATCAACAACAAATCCAGCAAGTGTAACCATAACAGAAGCTGAAACTCTTACTCCTACGCCAACACAAGGGATAACTCCGACGCTATCTCCTGCACCAACAGAAACACCACAGGTTTCGCCTACGCCAACAACAACACCGGGTCCGGGAGGACCGGTTAATCAATCGCCAACTTGTACTGCTTTATCTCTTGATAGAGAGACGAGCGGTACTGCTCCATATTCAATAACACTTACAGCATCAGGCAGTGATTCGGACGGAACAATAAATAAAGTAGCATTTAGCTTTGGAGACGGCGCAGTGCAGGACATGACAGAGGGAGGAGGTATTGGAACAAGCACGGTAAGTGCTCAAATCTCCCATACATACAACAATGCTGGCACTTTTTCGGCAACTGCCGCTTTAACAGATGATAGCGGTGGAGTAAGCAGTGCTACAACCTGCACACAAACAATCACTGTTAATGCTGCCCAACCATCTCCTCCTCCTGTTGTAACAACACCTACCCCAACCATGGCTCCTGGTCCTTCGGATGTAATAATCGGAATAGGAGTTTTTGGCATAATCCTTGCAATTATTGGAGGCTTTCTTCTTTTTGCTCTCTAACTTTTAAATCTTTAACACTGCTAGAAAAGCTTCCTGTGGTATCTCTATTTGACCAAATTTCTTCATTCGTTTTTTACCCTTTTTCTGTTTTTCCAAAAGTTTCGTTTTTCGCGTAATATCGCCGCCATAGAGTTTTGCTGTAACGTCCTTTCGATATGCTGGAATTGTCTCACGTGCCAAAATTTTTCCGCCTACTCCTCCTTTTATTTTCGAAAAATTAATAACAGCCTGTATGGCAATCGGAATATTTTGACGGGGGATTTCCTCCTTTAATTTTTCCACCAGTTTCCTACCGAATTCCTCAGCTTTTTCAACCGGAATTACTTGAGCAAGCCCCTCAACCGGCTCGTAATTTACTAAAATATCTAGCTTTACCAATTTAGCATCGCGGTAACCAATTACTTCAAAGTCAAAGGAGGCAAAACCCGAAGTTTGAGATTTAAGCTCGTCATAAAAACTGATCAATATTTCAAGAAGCGGAATGACCGCTTCAATCTTTAAAGACGCGCCAATATTTTCAAAATGCCTAATTTCTCCCCTCTTTTTATAAATCAGTTCGTTTATTTGTCCGTAGTATTTTTGGGGAGCAAAAATTGTAATCTTGGCATATGGCTCCCTAACTTTAGAGTGTGGGCTTGGACTAAATTCGGAAGGTTTGTTAATTGTCTTTCCGTCGATGATAAAGTTAACAGATGGTGAAGTTACTACAATATCAAGACCATATTCACGCTCAAGTCTTTCCTGAGTAATCTGAGCATGCAAAAGACCAAGGAAACCGACACGAAGACCCTGTCCTAAGCTAGCAGAAGATTCAGCTGAATACATAAGAGCCGCATCATTTAGTTTAAGTTTTTCAAAAGCATCTTTCATTTTTTGGAAATCCGATGAATCGGTAGGAAAAAAAGAAAGAAAAACAACAGGTCTTGCTTCCCGATACCCAGGTAGTGGTTCTACGATTTCTTTTGGATGAGTTATCGTATCACCAACTCTAACCTGTGGTAAATCTTTTATGTTTGTGGCAATAAAACCAATTTCACCCTCCTTTAACTCTTGTATATAATGCGGTTGCGGGGTCAAATAACCAACTTGCAGAATGGCACCCTTGGCTTTAGTTGCTAAAAAAGAGATTTCCTCCCCAAGTTTTAGACAGCCGCCAAAAAGTCTTACTGTTGCAATAACTCCTTTGTATGGATCGAGGCTTGAGTCAAAAATCAGAGCGGAAAGTTTTTGAGAAATGATTTTGGGTGGAGGAATTTTTTCAATAATTTCCGAAAGCAAGTTTTCAACATTTTCTCCGGTTTTGGCTGAAACTTTTATAATTTCATCTTTTTTAAATCCTAAATCCATAAGTTCCGAAGTTGTCTTGACAATATTTGCAGAAGGCATGTCAATTTTGTTGATAACGGGAATGATTGACAGTTTAGCATTAATTGCCAAGTTAAAATTGGAAAGGGTTTGAGCCTGAATTCCTTGTGTTGCGTCAACGATTAACAATGCTCCTTCAACAGACGCCAGGGATCTTGAAACTTCGTAGGAAAAATCCACATGGCCCGGGGTATCAAGAAGATTCAGTTGATAGTTGATAGTTGACCCCGATTGCGGGGTTGATAGTTGATAGTTGAGACGGATTGCCTTAAGTTTTATAGTTATTCCATGCTCCCGTTCAAGCTCTAGGCTATCTAATATTTGCTCCTCGTGTTTTTCGGGAATGGCACCGCATATCTCCATAATACGGTCTGCCAATGTTGATTTACCATGATCAATATGAGCAATAATCGCAAAATTCTTAATATTTTTCTGATCCACTGTGGAGAAATTATATCATGCTCAGCACTTTATCGATTCTCTTAATTCTTTCTTTGAGAGTCCCGCTTAATAATTCGTATGGAATTCCGGATTCTTGAAAAAATTCTAAAAATGCATTGTGGAAACCTTGTCATTTTTTCACCCCAGCCTTGCAGTCGCCGCACCACAAACAAGTATACGGAATTTTTTATGGGTAGCCAGAATTTTATCAAAACCCTCTTGATTTGCTAGATTAATTAAGTCGTAATACGCTTGATTTGTTACTTCTGATATTGGTGCCCGTTCTTTAGCTATTGGAAAAGTCATCTCGCTATATGCTCGCACAAAATTCTGCACTCCTTCAAAACCACCTTGCTGCCATGCATCAAGAACGGGTCTTAAGTTACGCATATCCTCCGTTGCTACAGCAACTTTAGCATTTCTAAGTGCATAAGCATTTCCGTTAATTGCAATTGGTAGACCTCCTTCTTCGGCTAGATATGTATGCATTGCATCATCGGTAATACTGTCTCCGACATACGGAATATCAGATATTTTGACTCCTAAATCGCGAGCGGATTGCCATGCGGCATCTATTTTTCTTCGACCTCCCATTACTATTACGGCCTCGAGAGTTTTGTAACCTTGTTCTGGAAGATCTCTCCAGTAAAGATTGTCTAGTTCTTCGCGAAGATGCGCAAATTTTTCACTTTCTAACACTCTTACAACCGGACTGTCATTATCATTTACCTCTACCATTGCTTCTTCCCAAAGCGGAAGAGCGGCAAGAACTCTTTCTTCCGTTTGTCTTACTCTTTCATAAAACTCCTGAGTACCGAACATTTTGCGAAGTGATGCTAAATTTAATTCAGTACAAGCAATTTTATCCATTGATATTCCTAAATAATCCCCCACCAATTCCCACATTTGGCTATAAGCAGTTGAAATTATTCTAATCTCCCAACCATCTTTTTTTAATCCATCAACATATTCTTTAACACCTTTGCAAACTTGAGCATCCTTAGCTTCTTCTGTTATATCTTCATCTGTTACGCCATGAGCAAGAAAATGCGGAACAACAAGCGCCAAAGTGTCTCCCGCTTGATAACCTTCTCTTCCAATTTCGGCTAGATAATCATCATAAAAACTTAATACCTTAAAAAAACCAGGGACAACTCTTTCGGTCATGTCGGCAGCTAAATCTTTAAAAACAATCGGTCCTTCTCCATCTGTGAATAAAACCTTTGGCTTTATCATTTCATTCCCTTTTGGGGTAAATTCCCTTCAGTTTTTGGTTTAATTATTTCATCTATTGGCCCAGTTAAATCGTGGCCTTCCTTCAATACTTGACCATTCCTGTCAATTACTAAACCACCTTCTACTCTTACTGCTCCTTGCGCAAAAGCCTTTGTTGTTTGAATAACGAGCGGAATTTCCCGAATAAATCCTTCTTCTCTTATAGCTCTAAATAGAGGGTTTGTTGCTTTTTCTTTTTGAGATCGTCCCTCTTGAATTAACTCTCGCAACTCTCCTTTATTTTCTGGCAATTGTTCCCACAAATGATCAAACCTCGAACCTCTTATTGAAAATCGACAAAATGCAACCGGATGTCCTTGATCAAGAACCGGAGTCACGAAATGCATCATAACTCCCGTTTCATTCGCATTATTTTCAATAAGATCCCATACGACGTTGTACCATCCTCCTTGTGGTCCACCAGGAAGAGCAGGATGTAAATTTATCGCGGTTCGACCTTCACACATATTCTCGCCCCAGATGGTCATATCACCAAGAAGTAGATCTATGTCAGTCTGCGGCAATCTTCTCATAACTTCCTCGCCGTATTTATTACGCCAGGCAATTATAGAAGAGCTGTCATCTTCTTCTCTTTCTTTTTTTCTTGCTAACTTTTTTTCTTCCGGTAAAAACTCCTTATAAGAAAAGGCTAGGACATTCGGAACACCCAGACTTGCGACTTCATCAAGAATCCCATCTGTTACTGGGCTTTCTCCTCTCTCACGGTTTGAAAAAATAAAAGTGGCGCGTGAGTTAGGAATCTCGCCATTTATTACACTAGAACAAATTGCATTAACCAAAGTAAAAGCATCTTGCTCGATAAATGAAGAAAAAATACCAATTCTCATTCTTTCTTGTGAGACAGACGATTCCTTCTAGAATTATATCCTTGGACACTATTGTAATCATTTTTATCTTTTTTCAATATAGTATAAAATTAAATTCTGAGATTATGCAGTCATATTTAAGGATTAATCAATTACTAACTTATTGAATTACAAAATTCCAAATCTTACTTTGATCCATGGTGGAGAAATTATATCAGAGATTGAGGCTATATAATACCAAGTACTTTATCAACTTTTGCACTTCTTTCTTTTATATTGCCGCTTAATAATTCGTATGGAATTCCGGATTCTTGAAAAAATTCTAAAAATGCTTTATGAAGGGCTTGTCTTACTTTTTTATCTTCTTGCCGAATCTTGTCCTTCTCATAAATAATATCAGTAGGATCCAAAAGAAAAAACTTATAATAAGTAGGTAACCAAAATCTAACTTTTTCCAATAATTCCCTTGCTCCTTCTAAATCTCCTGTGGATTTTACATAAACCACGGCATCTATTACAGACCTGTCACATAAAATTATTTTTGCTCTGGACATATGAGCTTTCTTTTCTCTTTTTAACATCAGCGATTGAATTTTTTCTGACGCATCTTTTGCAAATCTTTTCTTAACAGTTGGATTATCTTTAAAAAAATCTCTTGCTGCCTCATGAACAAAGGCTACAGAAGGATTGTTTTTCATTCTTTTTTTATATTCCCAAAGAAGACTAGTCTTTCCAACAGAACTCGTCCCAACAAATGCAACTTTTATTTGTTTTTTATTATTTGATGCTAAAGTCATTAAACTTTAATATGGGTGCCGTCGATGGTTTCTTCGCTTTTTGTAAGTATCTCTCTCCAGTTTCCTATCTTCCTAAAAATCAGAAGAAATGTTGATGCTTCCTTAACATCAAAAAGCCACGTTAAGAAAAGGTAAAGAGAAAGCCCGGCAAAGGAAGAGATTCCAGTTAAAGCTAAGAGGTTTATTGTACGCGTTGTATCAAAAACTAATTGATCTAAAAGTTTTATCGGAATGTAAAGTGCAAAACCGGTAAAAATGGTGGCTAGAAAAATTTTTGATACGGAAAGTAAAAATTCTAATCTCTTAAATCCTCCGATTTTAATATCAAGTAAAAAGAGGGAAACTAAAAGATTAACAATTGTTGCTATAGAAACTGCTATCGCTAAACTCTCAACTCCCAAATGATAAACAAAAATAAATATAGCACCAAGTCCTATCATAAGTATTGTTGTAAGAGAGCCTACGAAAAGAGGAATTTTCGTGTCATGAAGTGCATAAAAACCGCGAGAAACAAGATAAATAAGAGATTGTGCAAAAATGGACATACTAAAAAAGGCGAGTGTTTTTCCTGTTAATACTGTTGCAGCCCAATCCAATTTTGGTGCTCCATAGACGAGTCTAACTATTGGAATTCTTAAAACCAGAAAAAGAACAGATAAAGGAAGTATAAGATAAAGCATCTGGGTAAAGCTTGTTATAAATGTTGCTTTAAAATACTCTAGCCTATCTTTTTCTCTTGATAAAACCGGGAATGCAGCCTGAGCGATAGCTTGGCCAATCAAGACAACAGGCGCAAAATAAAGACTTTGGGCAATATCAAAAATTACATATTTTCTTCCAGGATCTTGAAGAAAAGAAACTAATGTAACAGTAATTACTGTCCCCAACTGAAAAACACCAATCGAAATTGTCCTTGGCCACATAAGCTTTAGTATCTGAATTACTCCCTTTTCTCTAAAAGATAAAGATGGTTTAAAATTAAATTTAACACGGGCCATAAGAGGAATCTGAGCAACAACAAAAATAAGAGCTCCCAATATAACTCCGTAAGCTGCAGAATAAATACCTAAAGTAGAATGAAAAAAAATAATCGCAATAATTATTCCAAAATTATATAAGGCAGCGGCAAATCCGGGTATAAAAAAATGATTATACGATTGGAGAACTGCTGAAAAAAAACTCCCAAATATAAAAAGCAGTTCTCCAATAATTATTACTCTCATTAAGTTTGCCAATAAATTTAACTGGTCCGCAGGAAAACCCGGAAAAAGGATTCTTGAAAAAGTATTAGAAAAAATAAATAGAATAACAGCAAGTATAGAAAATGCAATAAGTCCTAAAATAAGAATAGTGGATGCAACTTTGTAAGCTTCTTCTTTTTTTCCTTTTTCTAAATAATCCGAGAAGACAGGAATAAAAGCCGAAGACAGTGCTCCGGCAATAATAAGCTGAAATAAAAAATCCGGAAGACGGGATGAAGCAAGATAAATTCCCAATGTGTTTGATGCCCCAAAAATCGAAATCAGAAGTCTTTGCTTTACAAGACCCAATACTTGAGAGAGTATTATCGTTGCCATAATTATAAATGCGGCTGTTAAAATATTTGTCTGGCGGGAAAGCAGTATTCCGAGGCTTTTCTTAAAAAGGTTCTGAACCATATTGTGTTTAATAGTATAGCATGGTAAAATCTGCCCATGCCAGTAACAAAAGGTGCTCGAAAAAAATTGAGAAAGGATAAAGTAAGAACAGCGGAAAATAAAA
>Ga0209541_10000081_pt1 | contig 160938 bp, 151 predicted proteins | sample RifCSPlowO2_01_FD_184027 | JGI IMG/M metagenome (GOLD analysis project Ga0209541, IMG submission 184027) | Groundwater microbial communities from Rifle, Colorado - Rifle CSP2_plank lowO2_0.1 (SPAdes) (version 2) | ecosystem: Environmental > Aquatic > Deep subsurface > Groundwater | place...
CCACGGCCGGCTAAGTTATCTCAGCGATCCTTGCCTGAGTTTCTGAAAAACCCGTACCAATTACAGTAATTCTTATCTGATCCGACATGTCATCGCGAATAACAGCGCCAAAAATAATATTTGCGTCCGGATCAGCCGAACTTGATATTACTTTTGCCGCCTCGTCAACCTCAAACATTGTCAAGTCCGGCCCACCGGCAATATTAAACAGCACTCCTTTAGCCCCCTCAATCGACAAGTCCAGTAATGGCGACGAGACTGCTGCACGCGCGGCCATTTGTGCTCTATTTTCGCCTACGCCGTGACCGATACCTAAAAGTGCCGTCCCTGAATCTTTCATAACAGACTTTACGTCTGCAAAGTCTACGTTAATTAACCCCGGGGTCGTAATTATGTCGGCTATCCCCGAAACTGCCTGGCCAAGGACGGAGTCAACAACTTTAAAAGCCTCAATAAGAGTCATTTTGCGGTCAATCACATCCATCAATCGCTGGTTAGGAATGACAATCAAGGTGTCTACATATTCTTTAAGCTTCTCTATCCCCTCCTCCGCCAATACCATTCTGCGCGTTCCTTCAAAACTAAACGGCTTTGTGACAATCGCTACGGTCAACGCACCCGATTCCTTGGCTAATTTTGCTATAGTAGGCGAAGCGCCGGTCCCGGTACCTCCGCCCATTCCGGCAGTGATAAACACCATATCAGAATCAATCAGTAATTCCTTTATTTTTTCAACCGATTCTTCAGCGGCTTGGGATCCGATATCAGGATTGCCACCGACACCTAAGCCTTTTGTAATTTTTTCGCCAATTTGAATCTTAGTTGAAGCTTTATTTGCAAGGAGTACCTGTGCATCCGTATTTACCGCGATAAATTCTACTCCAGAGATCTGGCTTGTCTCGATCATTGAAGAGATTGCGTTTCCGCCGCCGCCACCCACACCTATCACTCTGATTTTGGCTATCCTTGCAGAATCCGGTTTTACTAAAGCCATCTACGTCTTCCTTTTGGCGTGATTGTATCGTGGAAACAAATCAATTACAAGCGTTTAAATTCTTGTATTCAAGGCAGAAGGTTGCGAACAGTTTCGATGAATTTCTTAAACACCCCTTTTGTTGGAAATCTTAGCTTTTTGGTGAGAGAACTTATTCCACCCGACTCAATATTTTTTGATCCCCACAAAACCAACCCTATCGAAGTCGAATACGCTGGGTTCATTATATCGTCGATAAGGCCACCTACTCCTTTCGGCTCGCCAATCCGTGCCGGCAAAGACATCATCCTTTTAGCGCTGTCGACTACCCCTATAGTCAAGGCACCCCCGCCGGTGATTACCACACCGGAGGGAATTTTAGTAACCATTTCCGCCTTTGCAAGGTCTAATTTAACCATAGTAAAAATTTCATTCAATCTTGGTCTTATTATCCCTTCGATTAGGGTTTTTTTTGACACTTTTTTGGACTCATCTGCACCGAACGTGGCTATGTCAATGTAATCTTCTTCTTCTTTGGATTTTAAAGACTTTAATTTTTGGGAAAGGGCCAGTTTAATTTTTTCAGCAGTTTCCAGAGAAACCCGCAGTCCAATCGCCAAATCGTTGGTTACATTTTTCGCCCCAATCGGAATCTCTGTAGAGTACGACAGTGCCCCTTCGATAAAAACTGCTACCGAGGTGGTCCCGCCGCCAATATCTACCAGCACGCAGCCAAGCTCTTTTTCGGTATTAGTCAAAACTGCTTCAGAGGCAGCAAGACCTGAAAACACCAACTCCTCCACTTCCACACCGACTTCGTTCACCGTCTTGACTAAATTTCTAATAGCAGGCGAAGAAGCACTAACAAGATGGGTTTCTACCTCAAGCCGAACTCCCGTCATTCCCACAGGGTCCTTCACACCCCCTTCGCCGTCAACTGTGTATTCCCTAGGAATCACATGAATAACTTCGCGAGACGTCGGAATCGATACGGCCTTAGCAGCATCGATTACACGATCGATGTCGGCATTATTAATTTCAGAGTCTGGACTGGAAATAGCCACCACACCATGGCTATTCATACTAGCAATGTGGGCACCCCCGACGGAAATATATGCAGAACTCAAATTATAGCCTGCCATTCGCTCAGCAGATTCGACGGAGGCCACCACAGTTTCTACAGCTTCTTCAATATCCACAATTTGTCCTTTACGAACTCCTCTGGATTCACTCGAAGACACTCCTGCTATACTGATGCTTTTATCACCCGAGCTTTCATTCACTCCGACTCGGGCAATCAAAGTAGTTATTTTCGACGAGCCTATATCAACCGCGGCAATGATTTTATTGTCTTTCATAAACACTAATTAGCGTCTTATAATTGGATTCTTATAACGCAAATCTATTGTAGTGCCTGTCGATATTTGTTTCAACCGTGAAAGCAAATATCTTAGGCTACCCAACAACAAATCTTCGTCTCCGACAAGCGGAAAAATGACTTCAGTCTTATCATTTAGTGTAACATGTAGCCCGTCGCCACTCACCCTCCCGCTACCCACACCGTAGGTATCAGACAGCAAGGCAATTAGTTTGCAGACAAATAAGTATTCTTCGCTAACTTTATACCCCACCTGAGTCTTGTAATCCTTGGTATACAAAACCGGTAAGGCCGTGGTATTGTCTGTTTTTATAACCAAGCCGTCGGAATCGACAATCCAAAAACTAGTACCTGTTTTGCCAGCAATTGCCACGCGGCCAACCCGCTCCACAAGCTGAATTTCCAGGTTTGTCGGAGATTTTAAATTTAGCGAGTATTTATACACAAGTGGATTTTCTCGCAACAATTTTGACAACTCCTGTTTTGCTTTGAAAATATTCTTCTCTTTATAACCCAGGATGGTCTTATCTAAATCCGTATTACACGGCCCAAACTGACTGGAACAACTGATGTTTATAACAACAAATACTTTGGCCAAAAGAAACACAAGCCCAAGACACAAAGGAACAGCCAAGATTACCCTTCTTTTCACTTTTTTCATGCCAAAGAGCTTAAGATTATCTTACAAATCAGTCTCGAAGAATAAAAATCGAGTTTTGTGTATTTACCAACAGAGGAGTTAGCCATCCCTTGCCAGTTAGAACGCACAATTTCAATTGTTTTCAGCAAACGCCCTGGGCTAATTTTATTCTGATTTAATGTCACAGAAATACCACAGTTTTGTGCAATTCGTGCACTAATAACTTGCTCATCCTTGTAAGTCCATGGTATCGGAATGAGTACAGCCGGCCTATGGACTGCCATGATCTCAGACACAATATTTGCTCCGGCGCGCGAAACGATAATGTCGCTATTAATATAAGTTTGCGCAACGTCTTTTATAAAGGCTACAACTTTATATTTTTGGGTTGCGGACTTATCAAAGCTTTGACGAAGGGTTAAAAAACGACCGTAGTCCAATTCGCCCGTCTGGTGAATAATGTGATAGTTTTTTAATAATTCAGGCAATATTTGCTCGAGCAATTTGTTCAGAACTTTCGAACCGCGAGACCCACCAAGTACAAGCAATACGGGAGGATTCCCAATGGATCGCTTAGGTTTTACTCTTTTAATGCTTTTCCGAATAGGATTGCCTACCAGAACCGTTTTGCGCTTTGGGAAAAACGTCCCGCTTTCTCCCCTGGCAAGTAAAATTTTAGTAGCAAACGGGCTTGACAAAAGATTTGCTCTTCCTGCGGCAAACGTCTGCTCGTGGACCAAAACCCGAGTTCGTAGTAAAAACCCACAGAGGCAAGCCAAAAACCCTACCGACCCGCCTAGCGAAAAAACGACATCCGGCTTAATTTTTCTCATCAAAAAATATGCCTGAATTAAACCATAGGGAACCTTTAGTATCGCTGGCAATGTCCAAACCGAAAACTTCATCTGCAGCCTGCCCGCATCTACGCTATAGTAAGCAACACCAAGTTTTGGAAATAATCTGGCTTCAAACGGCTTCCTGTCAATTCCCTCGAAGGCTCGTCTTGCTCCGATCCAGCTAATTTGCCAATTTATGGGCTTGATTTTTTTCAACTCTTGGATAATTGAAACTGCGGTAGTTGCCCCATGACTCCCCGCAAACACAATTTTTTTCATTATTTACCCACCTTGATTTTTTGAAATATTTAAAACTATACCTATACTTGTCAAAAGCGCAATTAACGACGTTCCGCCAAAGGAGAAAAAAGGAAGCGGTATTCCGGTTAGTGGCACCAGAACAACCATCGAACCTATATTCAAAAATGACTGCAATCCAATCCAAATACCAACGCAGGTAGTAAAACTCGCAGCAAAGCGGTCGGGAGAGCCAAGTGCAATCTTAAAAATCCTGTAAACCAGCAAACCGAGAAGTAAAATGACCGTAACGGCACCAAGGAATCCCAACTCTTCTGCAATGACCACAAAAACAGAATCGGTTGCCGATTCCGGCAAAAACAAGAACTTTTGCCTTGACTGGCCGAGACCTGTCCCAAAAAATCCACCTAAGCCAAGCCCAAGCAATATCTGTTTTACATGATACGAGCCGGTGAGCGGGTCGTTTGAGGAATTTAAAAATGACATTAATCTTTCTCTCCGATAGTCGGAAATCAAAACAGTCGCCAGACCCACAACAGACGCGACTAACGATAACGAGATTAACTTGAATAAATTAATACCCTCGATAAAAATCGCAGAGGAGGCAATTCCAAGTATCACAAGCGCCGTACCCATGTCCGGTTGAAGTACGACAAGAAATGCCACTATCACGGTCGGAATTAAAAAAGACAGCAAGCTCTTTTTAGCACCGACAAGGCTGGACACATAGACAGCAAAAAAAAGTTTCACGAACTCTGACGGCTGGAAACTTACAAGTCCTAAGTTTATCCACCTTCTAGCCCCAAGACTTTTTATGCCAAAACCCGGTATCAGAACCACAATAAGCATGACCAGAATCACAACCAAAAAAACTACAGAAAATTTTTTCCAAATCCGAAAGTCAATCTTACTAAAAATAATCAGGCTGATCAAACCGATCACAAGAGAAACTATCTGGCTCTTTACGAAATAAAAGCTATCCGAAAAATACCTCAAAGCTTGGGGTGTGGACGCATCCGTTATTGCTAGAACACCAAACAAAGACAGGCCGACTGTCAAAAATAACAGCTTCCTGTCTACAGGTCTCTTTTCTATTTTTAATCTTTTTCTCAAGAGTTAAACCGTCGACAACCATAAACCTAGAATAGCTAAAATTATTCCAGCCAACCAAGCTCTGGTAACAATTTTTGGTTCTTCCCAACCTATTGCTAAAAAGGTGTGATGAATAGGCGCAAGCGGCAATAGTGGTCTTTTCAGTGTCTTCCAACCAAGTATTTGTATCGCGGAGCTAACCAATTCAATCACAAACAGGCCACCGATCACAAAGACTACCGCAATGTTCCCGGTCAGTAAACCTATAACCGCAACCGTTGCACCGAAGGACAGTGCGCCAGTGTCACCCAAAATAATTCTCGCAGGCCAAACATTAAAATAGAGAAAGGCGATCAGGGCTCCTATCCACAAAGAAATAAAAACAGAAAGGGGTGTGTCCAGAGCTGTGGCCGTAATAAAAATGTAGGAGACTAGAAATATTAGCAACAAACCACAAGATAAACCGTCAAGGCCGTCGGTGAGGTTAAAAGCATTTGCAAAAAAAACAATTATTAAGGCCGCCAAGGGTATATAAAATACCCCTAAATTAATAACTTTATCTATAACCGGAATATGAACAATACTTATACCCAGAAAATGGTAAATCAGAAAAGCGACTGTAAAACCAAGCGTCCATTGTAGGATGAATTTTAGTTTCCGATTTAACCCAAACCACAACCCTAGAGTTCCTTTTTTGGGTTTACCAAATATTTTTAGCCAATCGTCAGATAAGCCCAATAGAGCAAAAGATATAAATGTAAAAATCAATATGAAAATCTCCCAGTAAAGGTTGTGAGAGGATTGTATGTAGAAACCTGAAGAAGAAAGAATTCTAATCAGTATCAAAAACAGCAGAGTAACAATGGCTACGAGCAATATCCCCCCGCCGGTCGGTACTCCGGCTTTTTTGTCCAAAAGTTTATCGATTAACGGCACCTTACCCAGCTTAGGAGCTTCTTTAAAACGAAGAAACTTAAGCTTGTATAAAATATCTATAAACGGAACAATAAGAACACTCGTAAACGAAAAGGAAAAAAGAACTAACCCTAAAATCAGGCTTAAGGAATTTGTTCCGGACATCGTCAAGTTTTATTATACAAGAAACTAAAGTCGGCGCACTTTCTTTCTAATTTTCTCAAAAAAATGTGTCAGCCAATAAAAACTACTTAGTGGTATGTCGAAGGCCGGCAACCAATCAACTCTTAGACCACCAAAACCTTTTTTGAAAACAGTTACGCCATAAAACCTGTGATTGGGATCGTCGGTTGGTGCAATTCCCCATAAGTTATATTTTCTACAGCCTCTTCTTTTAGCCTCTTTGATGATCTCCCATTGCAACAAATACGATGAAGGGGTCTTTGGAAACTTTAGTGTGGATGCGCTGTGATGATAATAAGCTATATCATTATAAAAAATAATTATCGCCGCATTAAGAGGAATACTTCTGTGATAACAGACAAACAGAAATGCCTGTTCGTCACCACCAAAAGTGTCCATCTGGGCTTTAAACAGTGTTTGACTAAAACCAACAAACCGGTGGCGCGAAGCAGTTTCCTTTTGCAGTTGACCTAATACGCTAACATTTTGATTGGAATTGCTAAAAGTTACCTTCAAATCGTCTAGTCCAATGGCCTGACGGATTAAATACCTGGTAGTTTTGCGCATGCCGGACATAATTTCGTCTTCGCTTCGACTGATATCCAATACCCATGTATTTTGGGCATGCAGATGCATCGGCGAGACTACAAATCCCAAGCTTTTCATAAGCGAACGGTGCCGAGAATTGTCAAGTAGCTCTGGACGGAAACGCACAAACCAAACCCTTTCTTTTCTGGCTAAATTATTAACGCTCTCGACAAATATATCTACAAGCTTTTTATTTTTCCAGTTTATTACTGGGCCGCCAGGAACTAGCAGGTGTGGGCCACGTTTTGCGCTTTCCATAATTGCCATACATACCCCAACTAATGTTTTTTTATCGTAATAGCCCAATCGCCAAACTTGCTTACCCAACTTGCTATTGGTTTCGCCCCAATTCCAGGATTGTAAAAATGACTGTGGCTGTGTCGATACTACAAAACCATCCCACACTTTTTGATCGTTAATCTCGACTACTTTGTAATTGACCATTTTTTTATCATAGCTATAACTTTTTGTACATCGGTACCATTTAAACCAGGGTAAGTAGGCAGGTTCAAGACGGTTCGGGCGAGCTTCTCCGCGTTTGGACAAGATCCCAGTTCATAACCAACAACCGAAAGGTCCTTCGCGGGCTCAATTACACTCTTATACCACCTGCCAAGAAGCATACCTCTTGCCTTTGCGTATTCAAATAACTCGCCGGCTTTATCTAGCCTTACAGGGTATCTAAGCCAAACCGAATTTTTATCATAATTGGGCGTTATCACTTTTGTACCCTTCAGGCCATCAAAGTAAAGCCGTGCTATTTCCCTTCTGTGCCGATTATATCTATTTAGCTTTGTAAATTGGTGCTTAGCCAATGAAGCCAGCGATCCAGGCATCTTTCTGGGAAACAAATCAATTTTACCTCCCGATTTCTCCTTTTCATAAACAGGCAAGGAAAGTAATTTAATTCTTTGAAAGAAAAAAAGCAAAAACTTACCAAGGGTAAACTTACCAATACCCAAGTTATAAACAGGTAGAAGCAAACTAAAAAGTATGGGGTGTAGTTGCTGCTGCAATACCCAAAACCTACTTGGAAATTTCAGCCTTTCAATTTTTGCAGTGATCAAATTAAATATTTTATCGTTTCTCGTTATTACAGCGCCGCCAAAAACAGCCGATAACACCTTGTCGCGGCCAAAACTTAAAAACGCTATATCGCCAAAAGTGCCAAGTTTCCGCCCCTTATAAGTTCCACCCAAGCAATGAGCGCAATCTTCAATTAAATGAAGTTTATGTTTTACCGCGATCTTTTTAATCTCCTCTATCCTTGCAGGAAGCCCAAATGTATGCTGAACAACTATTGCCTTCGTATTCTTGTTTATTTTCTTTTCCAAAGTATTTACATCCAAGTTATAATTATCGTCGACATCCGTATATACCGGTTTTGCGCCGCACCAAAGGACAGAATTTGGAACCGCGACGCAAGTGAATGCTTGGATTATAACCTCGTCCCCCCCGCCAATCCCCAAGGTTTCCAAAATCAGGTACAGGGCACTCCTGCCACTGTTGACGGCGAGGGATTTAAAACCGTCACCGAAGTAATCGTTTAGTGTACTTTCAAGCGCAGTAATTTTAGCAGATGCATACCAACCGTTAAAGATTAGTAATTCTTTTATGGCCAAACGAACGTCGTCGGGCTCGGTGTTTGGTGAAAGTGATATAGCAATAGGTTTATCAAACATCTGTTTCAAGATTCTCCAATTGATATGAAATCGCCTTAGGCATTTTTCCCTCCAATAAAATAATAATACCTTTTTGAGTAGCACTTTCTTTAAACAACTCGCTTAAATAATTAGGATTCCCATCAGAAATCTTAAGTATTTTAACGGAGCTTCCAAGGCCCTTTTTTAGTGCCGACTCGAATCCTTTTCTTGTCAAAACTACTTCGTCTACCTTTGAAGCCAATAGCTTACCCAACCTAGTATGAACTTTGTCTGAAACAGATCCTAATTCAATAATTCCAGGCGTGAACACAGTTTTTCTTCCTTGAAACTCGTCAAGATACGCTAGTGCCGCTTCAAAGGCCTTGGGAGTACTGTTGTGCGAATCATCAATTATAGTCGCCCCGCTTTTTGTTTTATATACCTTCATAGTTTTCTCATATGTGGATAGTTCATCGCTCACTTTACCCACGTCTTTCCAGTCTAATCCCATCACAAAAGCGACTAATATTGCCGCCATTGCGTTTTCGACAAAATGCGCTCCAGCAAATTTAAATTCAAGTGTTTTCTTTTTATTTTTATAATCAAATTCAACCTTTACACCCTTGCCCGACATTTCCAAAACTCGGGCAGACAAATCCACAGCCAGACTTCTCTGTCTTGGGCCAAGGCAATAGCTTAAAACTTTTACGCCGCTTTCTTTTGCCCACTGCCCTATTTGCCTGCAATAACTATTGCCATAATTCAGGACGGCAACGCCGCCTTTTCCCAAACTTTCTATAAGTTCGTATTTGGTCAGTTGGATATTTTTAATTGACCCAAACAGATCCAAGTGCTGAGGTTCAATACCGGTCACGACTGCTATAGTTGGTCGAACTATATCAGTTATGTGTTTAATTTCCCCCCGCTTATAGGCGCCCATCTCAACAACAAAAACTTGAGTGCTGCCGGGCAAATTATGGATAATTGTGCGAACTATAGCAAAAAGAGTATTTTCTCCACCTCTTGTTTTGGCAACAACATACTTTCGTGAAAGTAGGGTAGCAATAAATTCCTTAGTTGTAGTCTTGCCATAACTGCCCGTGACTCCAACAACTTTTGGCTTGACATTTCTAAAAACAGCTTCTGCCTGTAAAACTTCCTTTCTGAGTGTTCGCCTGACAAGGAGACCCGACCAATAAACACCAATGATGGGCGAAATGAGCAGGCTTAACTGAGCAAAGATAATACTGCCGACGGCACTCGCCAAAAACGCAAGGCTAACTAGGGTCAAGTAGACCTCTCTTGCTCTTAAAGTAAAAATTGGCCTTGTAAGACCCTTCGTCCTAATCTTGTCTAAGTAAACTAATAGGATAAAGCCGACAATAATCAGAGAAATTAAAAACGGCAAAAAAAACAACGAAGCAACTTTAGCGGCTATAAAGTGAACATTAAGGGTAAACAGTCCCTCCCTGCTTTTAACAAAACTTCTAAATCTGTCCCAACGATATTCTTTTTGCTGCACCCAATAGGTAATGACAAGAGACTCGTAAACTATCTGGGCAATAAGGACTAGTTTTATTACCAAATCAACTATATTTTCCATTGGTCAATTAATTTTGCAATTTGTTTTGGCCGTACGTAAGGCAAGGTGTGACCCAAATTTTTAAAAACGTACAGCTTAGAACGGCCGATTAAAGATTTTAGTTTCTTTGCGTCAGCCAAAGGTGTCATACGGTCACTATCCCCCCAAATAATGAAAACGGGCACTTTAATCTTCTTGACTTCTGGTAGTGAGTCGTAGGCTACCACTTTTTTAAAAATCTCTTTCATTACCCCTTCCAACTTTTCATAATCATGCTCACGGGAAAGTTTATGAAGAAAGCTCTTAAAGAGTTTTCTCGGCCTCTTACCCAAAATAATTTTGCCAGATTTGGCAAGTGTGCTAAATACAAACCTTTTAGCTTTATTTCCTCTTGAAACACCCGAAGTTGCGCACAAAACAATTCCCTCGGTAGCAGGTAACCTTCTTGCGCCAATATTAATTGCCACTCTACCCCCAAATGAATGGCCAAAGACAACAAAGTGTGACCCATTAAAAAATTTTGACGACTCTTTGTAAATGTAGTCGGCGTATTCTTTCACTCCCCATACTGTACTTGGAGGCTGTAAATCAAAGCCGGGAAGTGGCAGTAACAACACTTGCCAACCAAGCTCTTCCAAGTCCATTGACAGCTTATCCAACTTCAAAGTCGAAGAACCCCAGCCATGTATCAGAACAACATTCTTATTCATAAAGTATATTACTTTCCGTATACTTTGCTACTTTAGCTAGCCAAGGGTAAACATTATGCTCATTCTTAAGCACTTGGTTACGAGTTTCAATAGTGACCAGCTGACTATTTTGCGGCAATAGAGTGCCGTAATCCGGAAAGTTAATAAAAACTTCGCTTTGATCGGTTAAATCCACCAAACCTACCCCGTCGCGCCTGTATTTAAGATCACGGCCATAAATACCTGCTTGCAAACTTTTTTTAACAACTTTTTCTCCTCGCGAGCCGGTTCTCAAGCTAATTTGAGAGCCAACCACTTTAGGAACATGCCAACTACCAGCTATTCTCTGGGCAAAAGCGGCTATGTGACTCGCCAACAAAGTGACATCAGATCCGTTTAATACCTCAAGTTGCGTATAAAAAGAAAAGGAAGCAGTCAGCCGGGCATTGTTTTCAGAGAGTACAACTTCTCCGTCAGTGCTTAGTATAAAATCCAAGCCAAACCAGCCTTTATATCCGCTTTGCGCCATAATGTGTCCTACCTTCTTGGTGATTGTGGCAATTCTAGCCTCTTGCTCGTCGGGTATTAAGTTCCCACCCCATTGCCTACCGAAAGTCACAGCTTCACTCTGGCCAAAGAGCGCACCTGACAATTGAATGGCGGGCTGACTAACCAATACTTGATCATCACTTGTAATACACGCATTATTAAGGACAGTAATACCTTCGACCTTTTGTGAAAACTTTACCTTGGTCTTATGGAATTTCTTTTGAAGACTCAAATAATCTTTGGCGTTGGCTATAAAAAAAGTGGTTCCGCCTGCCCAACCCCTACCGAATTGAATTACAAGAGGTAAACCCAATTTACTTTTAGCTCTTTCGAAATCGACCTCCCCAAACCTAGCTACGAACCCTTTTGGAACTTCCAGATTATTGTCAAGGCAAAGTTTATAAAAACTTGTCTTGTCCTCGAACTTTTTATTTAGTACCGCACTGTTGGCAAGCAACTTATAGCCTTTGTTTCTGGCTAGTAAGTCAATTTTTGCAGATGGCTTAAACACCAAAATTTCGGGAGTGATACCGCCCGAGTAATCTGAAATAAATTTGCCCACTTTCGCTTCCGCAAGAATTTTGCCGCTGTTGTTGTAGTTAGATTTTAAAACCAAAGCCTTTATTCCCCGACGGCTTAGCCAGTCAACAACGTAAGAGTGCTTTTCGCATATCAAGACAAAATCGCTTGTAAATAGTGCCAAGCCAACTGCCCTAAAAGGATCAGAGGAAATAAAGAAAAATGGCTTGGACATCTTGCCAATTTTACCATTTTTGAGGTGTTAGAGATATAATTTAACTTAGTTGTATGAAAATTATTACCGACTATAACCTAAAAAGGCTTAACTCCTTCAAAGTTAATATCAAGACGAAATACTTTGTAGAAATAAAAAAGCGTGAAGACTTGCGGGAAATTAGCAAAAGTTCGCTTTTAAAAGTAGAAAAGTTCCATATTTTGGGCGACGGGACAAATACCCTCTTCACACAAAATTTTGACGGATTGGTGATCAAGATCTCTATTCCAAAAAAACAAATACTGAGCGATGACACAAAAGAGGTCTTAGTCAAAGTAAACGCAGGAGAAAACTGGCACAAGTTTGTAATGTGGTCTGTAAATAACAGATTATCGGGAATTGAAGACCTTAGCCTGATACCCGGAACAATAGGGGCCGCGCCCGTTCAAAACCTTGCCGCCTATGGCCAAAATTTTGGAGCGGTGACAAAAGAGGTTGAAGGCATCAGTTTGGACACAAACAAATTAGAAACCATTACAAAAAACGAATGTAAATTTTATTACAGAGACAGCATTTTTAAGCACGAACTCAAAAATAAATTCTTTATTACTTCGGTTTCAGTCAAGTTGTCAAAAACACCTCACTTTAGCACAGACTATTTTGGCAGCGCTCCATACGAATCACTTAAACAAGAGCTTATTAAAATTGTTCCAGACCTAAACAATCTCACTCCAAAAATCGTCGCCCAAGCTGTTACCAACCTACGCAGGATTAAAATGCCTGACTGGACAAAAGTCGGTACCGCGGGAAGTTTTTTTAAAAATCCGGTAGTCACTAAAAATAAATATCGCCAACTACTCAAAGTGGTACCTAATCTTCAGGCATATCCAGTCAACGAAATGCTTTATCCCGACCCCGATGACCCGATTTTTAAGATGGCCAATTACGTCAAAATCCCAGCCGGCAGGCTGCTAGACGAACTTGGTTGGAAAGGTAAGCGAATAGGAAATGTGGGAACTTTCGAAAAACATGCTTTAGTTATTATTAATCACGGGAATGCCACGGGCCAAGAAATATTGGAATTTTCTCAAAAAATGCAAGAAGATATATATACAAACTACGATCTTAAACTCGAGCCAGAAGTTAATATTATCTAAAAACCCGACTAAACCGGTTTTTTGTACGACTCGAAAGCAATGGCGACCCCAGGATTCAATATCTTGAGCAACTCAATCAAAACACCCCGTATATCGGACGACTTGACTACTTCATTTTGAACATTTCTGGTCACCCAATGCTCCATCAATACAGTCAGGCATTCCGCCTCATTGGAGTTGGCACCTGCAGCAGTCAAAGAGCTATAAACTTTGTTTCGATCAAAAGGCTGCATACTCCCGTCGTCTCTTTTTCTTACTTGCACACCGCCCATAAAAATCTCACCTCCCAGTTTTGATATTAGCTAATCCAACTTGTCTTTTCCAGTCACAATTTTCCCGTCAGTCATTTTCATTATCTCCGGAATCCAGCGACAAACTTTTAATGTCTGGCAAGCTTTTTCCCATAATCCCTTGGAGTTCACCGTACATATTCGAAGCGCTTCCCCCCAATTTTCTAATTTGCACCTCTCGCTTTTTCCAAATTCTCTCCATGGAGCGCTTTTCGCCCATCAAATCTTCCTCCATTGCTTTTACGCCTTCGAAAAACGCCTCGAACCTGTGCCTAAAAGCATCGCTTTGAAGATATTCGTGTAAAATTTGAAGGTCTTCGACTTTTGTGGACGCCAAAAATTTTGCTGAAGCAATTTGCATCACCGATCGGCGGAGTAGAGAGGCAAGCGACAGAGCATATTTGTAACTTGTGACAAGTATCCCGTCCACAACCGAAAAAGTATCTATATCCGCAGGTAAATTTTCCGAAACCAGAACAGCCAGAGTAGCACCTGCGGACCTGGTGTCCCCACGAAGTTTGGGTAACCACGACCGGCTCCATTTGGCGCGCTTCGTTTCCCAGATAATTGTCCCGGCTATCTTACCTGCGCGGTTTTTAACTTTTTGTACAATGTCCCCGCCGGCAACACCTTTGCCTACGGGAGTAATCTCGTCTTCAGGAAAAGCGACTTTAAGATTATTTTCCAAATCAAGTTCCAATACTTCACCTTGAAGCTGCCCGGACTTTTGTTGGATTTTAATCTTGAGTTCTTCTATTTGAGCAAGGGCATCGCTAAGCTTCTTGTCCTTTTCCCTGTCATCAAGTTTGTGACGTTCTTCTGCTTCACCAACTGCGGCCTGTTTAATTTTTTCTTGCGCCTCTGCAAGCCTCTTTCTCATTTCAACTTCACGCTCTTCGTCTTTGGTCTTAAGAAGCCGCATCTGGTCCATCAGTTCCTCGATCTGTATAAGAAGCTTCCTGTTGCGTAAATTTGTTTCGGCTATTTCTTTCTGCTGTTGTTTTTGAGTTAGTTCATATTCTTCGTTTACCCGTTTGCCTACCTTTTCTTCAATCTCTACTTCGAGCTCTTGTCTAATTTTAGCCTGAACCTCGTGAGTCAAAGCCTCGGAGATCTCAATATCTTTTCCGCAGTACTTACATTTGATAGTATTTACCATAGTAGTTAGTATTCTAGCAAACTTATTCAAGCTCGTGTAAACTTTAAAGCTGATGACCAAGAAGAAAAAAATTATTTTAATCGGTGCCACAGTAGCTCTCTTTTTAATTTTGCTCACAGGTAGTTACTTGTTTGCCAAAATCTCAAATAGTTTAGTTCCCTCCAAACCCGAACTGATTCCCGTAACTTCCGACATCTTCGAAAAAACTGAAAAACAAAAGCGACCTGTGAATGTTTTGCTTCTTGGTTATGGCGGAGAAGGTCATTCGGGAGGAAATTTAAGTGATGTGATAATTCTTATAAGTATCGATAAAGAAACCAAAAAAGTATTGATTACTTCCATTCCAAGAGACCTTTGGATAAACGACTTTAAAATAAACAATGCCTATGCCACCGGTGGAGGCCCCTTAATTAAGTCCGTTGTAAGTACTATGATTGACATGCCCGTAGACTATTTTGCATCTGTCGATTTTGGAGGGTTTGTCGAAATTATCGATATTATGGGCGGAATCGAAGTTAACGTCCCGGTCACCTTCGACGATTACTTTTATCCCGTAAAAGGGCTTGAAAACGATACCTGCGGGTTTTCGGGCGAGGAGATTGCCAAGTTTCACGAAGAATTTTCAGGTTTTGAACTCGAAAAACAATTTACATGCCGATACGAACATCTACACTTTGACCAAGGTAAAAACACTATGGATGGCCTGACTGCATTAAAATTCGTCAGGTCACGCCACTCGGACTCATACGGCGGAGATTTTGCGCGCAGTCTTCGACAATTTGACGTTTTAGCCGCGATAAAAAACAAACTAATTAGTCTTGGCGTACTGACTAATGCGAACAATATCATCGACAAACTAAGCGAAAGTGTAAAGACAGATATCGACAAGCAATTGATCGTTGAATTAACCGCTTTAAAGTTTGACCCAGATCAATATTCTATCAATACGCTCAATTTATCAACCGACAACGTGCTCAGTAATTCGAAGGGACCCGGCGGCCAATTCATTCTCGTACCAAAGGCTGGAAACGCTAACTTCTCCCAAATCCGGGCGCAAATTAAGGAAAGCTTATTTTAATTAAGTTACACCAAGCACTTCACCATCGACTGGCAGTTCATAGGTAAAGTTAAAAGTACCGGAAACCGGACTCCCGACTGCATCAGTATAAACGACAGACAAAGAAACGGCCAAGACCTGTCCGGTAAGGTCGTCTACTTCAAAGACATAAAAGCCTTCGAAGTCGCTTGCTGTCCCGCTTGCCGACACTTTAACGAAACCGTCTTCCTCCACTTCCCCTATCACTTTATATTCTATACCGGCAAGCAGACTTGAAACAAAGCCGTCGTCCAAATTACCGGTCCGTACTTCTTGTTCTCCGTTGGGTGAGAAAATATAGCTAGTCTTACTTTGAGAAATGAGGGTCGTAACTTCGGCACCAAGATCACCCAAGGAATACTGGGAACTCGGAGCAGTTTGCTCAAACTTCTTAACCAATTCCTCAATTAATTCTGGTGTCGAAAAAGCGTCACCCTCATCAACACTGACAGTTTCCGGCGCTCTTAAGGCCAGTACGGCTATTGTGAATAAAACAACGATAAGTGTAACGGTCACAAAAACAATCAGCCAGTTTAAGATTGTTGACTTTTTGTCAGCCGCTGGTTTAGCGGCCCTATCCGGACCAACAGGCGGCACGCCAACCTGACCGGCAGTTATATTTTCGGCTGCTTCCATTATTTAATATTAGACAAACTAGACAAACTTTAGCAATAGTAAAATTAATATTGGTATAATAAATCCATGAATACAGTCAAGGGTGTTTTGCTTCTGACTCGCTGGAAGGAATATCTACTTTTTGTTCTACCGCTCACACTTCTGGGGCCATTACTTTCTAATAGGGCAGACATTTCGGTTTTTGACTACAGGTTATATGCTGTCTTAATCGGTAACATCGCGACGGTTGCCTTCGCATTCATGCTAAACGATGTCGAGGATGCCGAAGACGACAAGTTCATAACAGCCAAACTGGTCAAAAATCCCATAGCCAGCGGCGCACTAACCAAACGAACAGGCTATTTATTGTCTATGTCAGTCGCCCTGGTCGCCTTTTTTGCCTTCTATTACATCGGTGGACCTGTTTTTTGGCTAGGAAGTGCCAATATACTTCTTTCCTACCTTTATTCAAGTAAATTTGTAAGACTCAAAAAATGGCCTATTGTAGACATTGCTAGCCATGCCATGATGCTTGGAAGCATGCTGATTCTGACCTCATTTTACACCTACTCAAGCAGTCTTGACACAGCAGGTTACTTGGTCGCCGCAGCCTTTTTTATATCCAGTTACGGGCAAATATATAACCAGTTACGTGATTTTATTGCCGACAAAAAAGCAAGGCTCAAAAACACGAGCATTCTTTTGGGTAAAAAAAACGCGCTTTTGCTTGCCAAGCTTTCGCTCGTAGCGGGAATAATTTGCATTTTAATAGCCTTAAGCAAAGGTATTATTCCTTGGTGGTTTTTGATTGTGGCTCCAATCGTTGCCGTCTTTTCTTTTGTTTTCAAAACCGATAAAGACCTTTCAGATAGAAAAATTGAATTTAAAATCGGCGGAGTGCAGCAACCCGGTTATTTTGCAATGAATGCTGCAATTTTAATCTGGTTTGTTTTATCCGTAATATCTTCCAGTAATTAAGCAAACAATTGGTTCTTTTACCTTAAATTTCTTGCCGAGCGCTTTTCGGTATGCGGCCAGACAAGCCGCGCCTTCGTATGACGTATCCAAACCCTTTCCGTATAACTCCACCCAAGCTTTTTTTATTTCATTATCCGACACGACCCAACCAAAACCTTTGGATTTTTTAATCAAAGAAACTACACCGGATTTTAAAGGTGTTGTTTTTGCAACCAGCGCGTCGGCAAGACTACTCTGGCTTGGTTTAAAATCTTTATCAAATTTGCTCGCAATGAAGTTGCAATATGGAGTTTGTACGGCATGCAACGTAGGTAAATAGCCAATTTTGTCAAAACCGCGCGCCACGCCATAAAACAGTGTACCGCTGGAAACGGGAATAAAAACTGCACCTAACTTACCAAGTTTAAAATCAAGCTCGTAAGCAACAGACATGTAGCCTACCCAGCCATTGGGATCCTGGGAGGCGCGAAGATTATATGCATTCGTTTTTTGGGCAAACTGCATACATTCGCTAACTGCTTTTTGGCTGAAATGAACCTTTACGTCTTTGCCGATTATTTTTTTAAGCTTGCCTTTATTAATTTTTCGGCTCACAAAAACATCCAAGGTTCCGCCTGCCAAGCCGACATACGTTACCGCTGATATCGCGGCGTTCCCGGACGAACTGATGCAAAACTTACTAAAGCCGGTACCAATTGCTTTCCAAACCTGAAAAGAAATGCCTCTGTCTTTAACCGACCCGGTGGGGTTGGCCGTTTCCAATTTGTAATACACACCATTGATTTGCCTGATAGGTGTGTTGCCTTCTTCGTAATCCATTGTTATAGTATAACTTATGAAAACCAAATGTCCCGATTGCTTAACTGATTTAGTCATTCCCAGGGACGCCGCCATTGGAGAAATTATTGAATGCGGGAACTGCGGCGCCGAGTGTGAGCTGCTCTCTAAAAAGCCGCTCAAAATCGAGATTTTAGAGGAAGAGAAGTAAATTTACCACCAATTAAACCTTCGAAGAGAATCGCCCTGGCTGGGATCAAAATATTTTTTACCAAAACTTTCTCCTTTCGGAGTCTTTTCAAGCCAGAGCTGGTCTTCTAAACCTTTTAACCGGTCAGTTACTTTTATTTTTCCCAAATGGACCCCAGATTTTTTAGTGAGAAACTTCGATGAATGCGCGTAGGTAATATATTTCCCGGTGACGTCTATGACAAACAAAACGTGCCTTCCGCTTGTTAATCTGATCAGGTCGCCTACTCGGATATCTGACAATTTTATTTCTCTAGTTTTGGCATTACTTGTGAGTATCTGCACACTTGTACGCCAAGCTGGGTTCCAACGGGGGAAAATTTTTTTGTTAAATAGTTTGCGGGCAAGGCCCTCTCCACCTTTTTCTTTGTCCAGGTAATTTGCCAAATTATAAACAAACCCCGAACAGTCAACACCGATTCTGTTTTGTCTCAAAAAAATAAGTATTTGCCTTCTACTAAGCTTGGCTAAATTTATATTCCGCTTTAAAGCACGAGTTAAAGCCGATTTTTTTATCTGCTTTGGTGTTCCCTTGCCCGAAAACGGTCCGCGGATGTGTTGGTTAAGCTTGTTTATCCAATATGGACAAGCGATATCGGCGTTGCCGAAAGTAAGGTGTAAATACTCCTGCAAGAGCTTATAAGTTTTTGGGAAATTCTTCAGCTTCATTTTAATTTAGCCACAAATTTTTGGATCAGCGAATCTATCCCCCCGCTTGAGCAAAACATGATAACGCAATTTCCTTTTTTGGCTTGGTTAAGAAGTTCCTTTACTAAATCCTCATCAAGGGGAATGTATTTAGTCTTAACATCCGAAAGTCCGCTTGCTTTAACTATCAAAGGACCAGTGACTTTATGGCGACCTTTTAAAAGTTTCAGCCTTAGTATGAATAAAGCGTCCACTTTGTCAAACACAGTACTAAGTTTTTTTAGAATAGTCGGGTCTTTAAATATCGACGCGTGTGGGTCCAAAACCACGACCAGGCGTTTCTTATACTCTTCTCTTACTGCGTCAATTGAGGCCTTAAGTCGGGATGGGTGCTGGGCAAAGTCATTTATTACTACAAGGTTTTTGTCTTTATAAATTACTTCCAATCTTCTTTTGACACCTCTAAAATTCGATAAACCTTTGATTATGTCTTCCCTGGGAAAACCCAATTCACAAAGTAAAGTAAAAACTCCCGCGGCATTTGCCCTATTGTGTCTGCCAATTACTTGGAGTTGCTCACTAAAATTGTCACTTGAGAAACGAACTACTTTACAGCCGGCAAAACCTAGTACCTTCTCAACGTTTTTGCCCGAACTTGGCGCGACTACCAACCCGTCTTTGGGAACAATTTTCATAAGATTAACAAATCTTTGGATATAATCTTTTTCTTTTGGGAAGACGTCAAAGTGATCCCACTCTACAGAAGTTAAAATCACGAATTTAGGCTTATAAAACATAAATTTTGACTCGTTATCAAAAAAAACTGCCGCCGGATATTCATCTCCTTCGGCAACAGAAAAACTTGATTCACCCAAATGAATCGGCTCTGGCAAGTCAACTGCAATCCCGGGGACAAAATAACTTGCGTCAACTTTCATATTTTTAAACACCCAAGCAATCATAGCCGAAACGGTTGTTTTACCGTACGTTCCGGCTACGACTATTGACTCCGGCCTAATTACATACTCTGCAATCAACTCTGGATAGGTTTTGATGGGAAGTTTAAGTTTTTTGGCTTGCACAAATTCGGGGTTGTTTCGGTCATCAATCAAAGCACTTCCGCCGATAACCACCATGTCTATCTGGGAGCTTATCCTTGTTGCATCAAAACCTGTCTCAATTTTCACACCGGTTTTTCTGAGCAAATCACTGATGGGTGGATAAAAATCTATGTCTGAGCCTGTTACTCTATAACCTTTGCTTTTGAGAACAACTGCAACTGCTCCCATCCCTGTCCCGCAAATGGCAATGAAGTGAACCCACGGTTTCTTAGAGTTCATATTTGAGTTTTTTGACAAGTCTAGTCAGACTCGGGAAATTATAGTATTTTTTAATATGACTCTTGTTTTGTAAAAGATGGCCTGAAAACTTTCCTTCTTCAAGTTTAATAATCTCTTTTAATTTTCCAATGTCAATAGACCAGCCAACGCCGTCGAAAAATTCAAAACCTTTAAATTGAGTTTTATAGAGTGAACTTTTACCATAAACTGTCCCCAGGTATACATACTTCTTGGAAGACGCGCTTGCCCAATCAACAACAGATGTCATCATCCCCAACCCCAGGTCCTTAAATCGTTCATCAATGGCATAAAATGGATGAGCATAGTGAACTGTTTTCCCGTTTACACAAAGAACAGCCAAGCCTTGCAAGCCTATTTTGTCCGAAAAACAGGCAACTTTGTTATAGTTACCAAGTACCGAAAAAATCTTTTTTAAGGATGAATCCTTCAAAAGTGCCTTATCAAATTTGGACTTTGCAAACTGCCTTATTATTTTAAGGGCACTCTCGTCCAACTTAAACTTATCTATATCTTTAACTTCGAAATAAAAATTTTCTACCTTACGAAGTATTCTTCTATTTTCGCTCGACAATTCAAAGTTACCCAAATCAACTCTGGTGCTTCTAGCTAAATAATACAAATCGTAAATCGTTCTGACCGGAAGAAACCCTTTGGCATAAATCTCTTCAGCGCTATCAGCTTCCTCTTTAATTAAATAAACTTGATATGGGAACAAATATTTTGAATAGTCTGCTTTTGTTGGCGAATAAAAATATTTCATCTTACAAACTCTTAACAAAATTCTTGATTGTTTCCACCTCTTCTGCTGGAGTAGCACCATGTTCTCCTTTAGTTAAAAGGTGACTCGTTCTAATAGAATCAACTACTTCTGCACTTGCTTTATAGTCTTGTGGTATTTTACCAACAATTCTATCGCTAGCAAACTCAACGACAAGCACTTTTCCTTTGGGGGTTTTTCCCATATATTTTCCAATCGACTCTAGAGCAAAAGAGTCATCGGGTTTACGACTCCGAATCACGCCATCATCACCTCCGAATACCGGCTCTTCATTATGTCTTTTCCCAAACTTTACATGATGTGCATATACAGAATATGCCGCTGGTTCGGTCAGGATAACTCCATCCGGAAAAAGCTTTTCAGATACTACAGACATAACCTCGCCACCCATACTGTCTCCAATCAAGACTAATTTTCCATTCCATCTTATTCCTTGCTTTTCATACTCCTCTACTAAAGCACCCATTGCATATCTCATTGCAACTATATATCTGCAACCCTGTCGTCTAAGCCGTAGTCAACTTTTACATCGTGAGACTGCGATCCTCTATGATCAACTGCGCACAAAAGCATATTCGGATTATGTTTTTGGAGCATAGTCAAATAGCCTGACGAGGCAATTACCTCGGGATGAATTTTGCCGCCGTGGCTAAAAACAACCAAGGGAACCCCTATATTTTTAGCCGGTTCGCTCATGGCTTCCGGATCACCAAAGTCATAAAATAGCAGCTCTTGGTCTTGTCCACGTCGGTTAACTTCAGATGGAACATTTTCCCTGAAAGATAATACTGTTCTTTTAACGGACGCTTTTGCATCGTGTTTTATACCTAATTGGGTCAAAGTGTCTTTTGTTGACTCAATAAACTCTGCTTGTTTACCAGGCTTAACCGCAGGCTTATCCGGTATTGCTGGAATCATCACGTTTCCTTTATTCTCCGCACTTTCAGGACCAATTCCGCGTATTGACAACTCCCGATCCAACCTACTATTTAAAGTACTTCTTTCACTAACTTTCGGCGCGCTTTCAAATGCAGTTTGCATGTCAACCATGATTTACCTTAAATATTTTACCCTCCAAGGCCAGTTTGACCGCTTTGCGGTCACTCCAAGGGTATTCTATCCCCTTATAGGCCATCGACTTTTCGTGGCCTTTGCCGCAAATGACAACTGTGTCGCCTAACTTGGCAACTTTATTTATAGCATACCAAACTGCTTCCCCTCGTTCCGGTATACAGATAACCTTACTTTTGGCATTTACCCCTTTTTTTATCTGGGCAATTATCCGGTCAACATCCTCATATCTCGGGTCCTCGGCAGTTAATACAGTAACATCTGCAAGCTTCGAGGATATCTCACCCATTAAGGGTCTTTTTAAAAGATCTCTTTCACCAGCGCAACCAAATACACAAACAAGTTTGCCTTGACTGCTTGCCTTAAGCACAGCCAAAACGCTTTTTAAGCCATTCGGCGTATGAGCAAAATCGACTATAAGTTTTATACCTCTCGTGTTACCCACTTTCTCGCATCTCCCTGGGATTTTTCTGATTGCCCGTAAACCTGAATTAATATTCTCGTCCAAGATACTAAACTTTCGACACAATACTGCCGCGCCCAAAGCATTCATGACATTGTAGTTTCCGGGGAACAGTTGGGCCAAATGCTCATTCGTCTTTTTATCCAAGAAGTTGTCATGAATGGAAAAGGTAAGATGGTCTGCGGGAGCCATTCTTTTAAGTTTTCTATATGAACCGTCGTCCTTGTTCAAAACCACAAAATCACTTATCGTCATTAATTTCGCTTTAGTTAAAAGATAGCTATCGTAAGTTTTGTGGTAATCCAAGTGCTCGTGGGTAACATTGGTAATTAGCCCGGCTTTAAACCCGACTCCGGCAACCCTTTCCTGGTCAAGTCCGTGCGAGGTAACTTCAATAGCTGCAAACTCGCAGCCTGCATCAACCATCAGCTTTAAAATTTTTTGAAGTTCCAACTGCTCAGGATTTGTGACATGAAAACCTGTGTCTAGGCTTTTGTCTCCAATTTTCGCGTTAATCGACGTCACCAACCCTGTTTTGTGACCGGAAAAGTTTAAAATCGAATAAATAAAATTACAGGTAGTAGTCTTACCGTCTGTGCCTGTTACCCCAATGACAGCAAGCTTCCGCGAAGGATTACCAAACCAGTTAGCTGCAAGGCAGCCAAGTACTTTTCTTGAGTTAGCCACTTTGACATATGTAATCTTGCCAAGCCAATCGGCAGCCGGCTTTACCTCGCCGACAACAACTGCCGCACCTTTTTCAATAACCTGATCTATAAATTCATGGGAATCAACATTGAGGCCCTTAACAGCGACAAATAGACTATTTTTTTTTACCCTTCTGGAATCCGGCGTAACGGCACTTATATTAATATCCTTTCCGCCAAAGACCTCGCATTTTATACCCTTAAGAAGATCGGTTAATTTCATTACTTTTCTTTGATCGAAGCGCCTAATTTTTTGAGGTTTTCGGCAAAATGAGGGTGTCCGCGATAAAGGGCCTCGGCATTTAATATTTCCGAATCGCCTTGGGAAACCATTGCTGCCATCACCATAGCGACAGTAGCACGGATAATATAAGGTGCTTCCATTTTTGCCCCTTTAAGTTTACTTCCGGAGAGCACAATAACACGGTGGGGATCTGCCATCACAATATTTGCACCAAGTTTGGTCAGCTGGGAAGTCCAGAAAAGCCCGGCCTCGTACATCCAATTATGAAACAAGACGTGTCCTGACGCTGCCGTTAAAGCTATCGGAATAAAAAGCGGCAATGTATCTACCGGAAGCCCCGGCCAAGGCTGTGCCTTGACAGTCATTAAATTTCTGCCTTCTTCATATTTTAGCGCGACCTTCTGGCCTTTTTTGACAACCGCCGTATCACCGTCATAGGAAATCACTATGCCAAACTTGCTAAAGACCTGATTAATATAGCCGAAATAGTCAGGCGTGGCGTTTTTTACTCGGACTTCTCCACCGGTGACCGCACCCATAGCTAAAAATGTCGTAATTTCATAATGATCGCTTAAAATATCGTGTGTTACCGAACTTAAACTTTTGACTCCTTCGACAACAAGGACGCTTGAGCCAATTCCGGAAATCTTTGCTCCCGCCGAAGCTAAAAAGTTACATAAATCCTGTACTTGGGGTTCACTGGCCGCACCTACTATCTTTGTTACCCCCGAAAGTCCAGTCGCAAGCATTATAACGTTTGCTGTCGCCGTCGGACTCATTTCACTCATCCATACAGTACCAGCCACAACGTGCGAGGCATCCATCACAACCCCATCTCCGCGATTAGCAACTTGCACTCCAAGGCTCTCAAGCGCTTTATAGTGCGGAGACAGAGTTCTGAAACCCAAAGTACAACCACCGGGGAGCTGGCCAAAATTAACTTTACCGAACCGCATGAGCATTGGCCCCCACAGAAGTGACGTTCCGCGCATCTTACCCAGCGACTCGGAATCCACTTTCTCAAACGATAAATTTTTATTGTCTATATCGATTATTTTTTTGGTCTTATCCCACTTTATTTTGGAACCGAAACCGCGAAGTATGTCGACCAGAGAAGCCACATCGGTGATATCCGGAATATTAGTAAGTTTTACTGGTTTATCAAATAAAACGGTAGCGGGTATAATGGCAACTGCGGAGTTCTTACTTCCGGAAGGCGTAACCTCACCGGCTAACGTCTGCCCACCTTTTACAACTATATCCATGAATCTCGTGCCCGATCATTATACTACTCCCCCGGCGTAATTCCAAAATAGGGAAACAGGTCTTTAGCAATATCAAACCATAAAGGTGCAGCCGTTTCACTAGCCCACTGTGATGACTCGGGTTCACGAAGAGTTACTAACATAGCAAACTTGGGCTTGTCCGCGGGCGCAAAACCCACAAACGACCCCACGGTTTTGTCTTTATCATAATGCCCGGCAACTGGAATTTGCGCCGTGCCAGTCTTACCGGCAACTTTAAATCCTCTTAAACTGGTCCACTTCGCCTCACCATTTTTTGCAGCCTCAACCATCATATTTTTAACTTTTGCCGCAGTTTCCGGCCTTAGTACTCTACGTTTATTTTCAGGTTTAATGTCTTCCACCCAATCTTCTCGAACAACTTTGTCAACAACCTGGGGTTTAACAAGGGTACCCCCATTTGCGATTGCCGAGACACTGGTTAGCATTTGAATTGGTGTAACAGCAACCCCCTGGCCGAATGAAATTGTAGCCAAATCAATTTGGGACCAGCTATTCTTTTCTCTCAAAGGCACACTAACTTCGCCTTGTAAATCAATGCCCGTTACTTCACCTATTCCGAAACTTTCTAAATAGTCGTACAAAGCATCCGCGCCAATTCGCCTAGCCGCAAACACCATCCCGACGTTATCCGAGTGAACAATCACATCGGTCATCGTAGAATCCGGATAGTATTTTCCATCCCATGTCTCAATCAGATACTTGTCTACCTTATAGGCGCCGCTGCACATGTCGCACTTGGTGTCTGGTTCAATAACACCCGCATCAAGCGCCGATGCCATAACCAAAACCTTAAATATTGATCCCGGCTCAAAAGTGTCCGAAACCACTGAATCTTTGAAATAGTCATTTGAGTAATCGGTATAATTTTGCGGTTCGTAAAATGGGTAGGACGAGTTGGCCATTACCGCTCCGGTATATGGGTCCATAACTATGATTGTCCCCGCCTTCGCACCGTATTTGTCAATGCCTTCAGCAAGTTTTTTTTGAACAACCAGTTGCACCCCTTTGTCTATATGAGTAACGACATCCACACCGGTTGAGGCTTCGACTTGCGTTTGTTTACCGTGAATAATCGGGATACCTATGGCATCCGTCTCCCTTTCCAAAAAACCCATTTTCCCCTTCAATGCCAAATCCCAATAGCCTTCAAGTCCGAAATAGCCAACATCCTCGCCCTGTTCATTCTTTCCCACAAAACCCAATGTTTGGCCGGCTAACTCACCTTCAGGGTAAACACGTCTATTCTCGCTCTCGAAACCCAATCCCGAAATTTGCATCGACTCGATCTGTTCTTTTTTACTTCTGTCTACTCTGGCCTTTATTGGTACCCAAACCGCACCTGCTTTTGCTAAAAGGCCCTCGATTCTTAATGTCTCCCCGAGTAAAACTGCGTTATCTTTATCGTCGACAAATACAGGCGCGAGTTTATTTGCAATTGTTTTGGGATCTAAAATCACATCCGGCAATTGTGCAAACAGAAGCCAGCCTTCGACACTTGTAGCCAGCCACGAACCGTCACTTCCTAAAATACTGCCACGAGAGGCAGAAATTGACGTACCCAGACTGTGCTGAAGCTTTGCGAAAGCCGTAAGTTCGGAATTTCTGACAACTTGCCAGTAAAATAGCCTGGCAATAAGCCCCAGAATTGCCACGCAAAAAACGATGAAAAGTATTTTGATTCGCACTCGCATATTTTTGAGACCCAATCACCGACTGGCAACCGAGTCCGGCGTATTTAAGTAGTAAATTGTCCCCGGTTTGTCCATCCCCAACTCTCGGGCTGTTTGGGCAACTTGCGAAAGCGAGCTTGAATTAACTAAATCCGACTTTAAGGACAAATTCTCATTCTCCAGTTTTTCCCTTTGAATTTCCAGTTCATGCAAAACAGTACTATTTGTCGACATAAAAACAATTAGTGAAATATTAATCAAAAACAGCCCACACAAAACCACCAAAATAATTTTGGGTAACTTTACTGTCTGCATTAATCGCTGCATTTTTTCATATTTTTTCGACCACTCTCATTTTTGCGCTTCTTGATCTCCTGTTTCTTTCTAACTCCTGATAACCCGGTGTTATAGGTTTTTTTGTAATACTTTGTGCCAATTTACTTGCTACCAAACTAGTAAAACAAGCTTTAACAATTTTGTCTTCGAGCGAGTGAAAAGAGATAATACACAGCCTTCCGCCCGCTCTAAGCAGAGCAAAAGCTTTTGGTAACGCCTCTTTGATATTTTCAGTTTCCAAATTTACCGCAATTCGTAGCGCCAAAAACGCCTTAGTGGCAGGATTCCTACCCGTGGTTCTCACGCCTCCTACCACACCAAGAAGATCCTCCACGGCAGTAAAACGCTTGCCATTTCTAAACTCTACTATTCTGTCTACAAGCGACTTTGTTGCCCGAAAGCCCAGTACCTTTCCAAAAAGATCCGTCAATTGGTCTTTCCTCAAAACATTGAGTAGATCGGCAGCCTTGACGCCCTGATCCTGCTCATTTAACCTCATATCGAGTAAGGCCTCCGGGGTGTCAAAAGAGAAACCTCGCTTTATATCTTTTAGGTGCAAGTTACTTACCCCCAAATCGAAAAGCACGCCGTCGATATCCGTAAAGCCTTCTTTCTTGGCAATACTGTCAATGTCTTTGAAGTTTCCAAGAATTAATTTATATGGCATCTCACCCAATCTAAACCTTGCTATCTGGCTCATTTTTGGATCGATTTCTAGCCCCAAAACCAAAGCTCCGTTCTTAATTAGTTCCAAAGTATGGCCTCCGGTTCCAACCGTGGCATCGATTATCCTTTGGTTTCGCTTTATTTTTAATTTAAAAGTGCTGATAACCTCCTCAACAAGTACACTTTCATGAGTCGCGTCTGTCTTTTGCTTCCTTACCATTTACATTAGCCTCCTTTTTTTCAAACATTCTTATAAATTCTACTGTTTCATCCAGTCTTTTTTTCATTTCGGTACAATTTAGTCTAATCACCTATCTTTCTTCCCTCCTCTCTATTTGCTAAACTTTCCAGAGCAAATTCTTCAATTTTAGATTCCCTTTTCTCCCACTCTTTTTTATTCCAAATTTCAGCTCTGTCACCGAGACCTAAAAAAACAACCTCGTCACCTATATTTGCATAGCCCCTCAACACTTGAGGCACCACAAACCTTCCTTGGCTATCCATATCGACTTCAAATGCTGATCCTAAAATAAAGCGTTCGACATCTCTCATCGGCTCTGTTATGAACTCACTTTTATTTGTCAGTTTAGTCATCAGATTTTCCCAACGAGACAAACCCACCAATACCAAACATTTTTCGTAAAACCTCGTAACGATAGCCTTGTTTCCAATCTCACGTCTGAATTTTGACGGTATAGCCAGCCTACCCTTTGCAGTCAGTTTTACAAAATAATGACCTATCAACATACACTATTATTCACTTATCACCACTTTACACCATTTTGATACAATGCCGTGATAATTGTCAATATGTCTTTCAGAAAACAATCACCACTAGATATGGGGTACAACTATCGGAAGTTATTTGCTTGAAGAATTTATAGTCACACTGGGGCCATCGGCAGTCTCATCCAGTGTAAAATCGGTCGACAGTTTACCAATAACCTTACCGCCTTTATCCCTGAATTTGACGGTCAACGTTCCTCGCCGGACGTCCTTATCTTGCGAAAACTTACCGTTAGACTCACTTCCCAGATAAATATCGCGCTCCATTCGGGTTTGGTTAGCCAATTCGACAGATGCACGCACGCCGTTTTGTCTGCCGCTCTCCAAAAAATAAAACAGGTCATAGTCAAGAGAAGCGGCGTTATCCACCTTGATGTCTTCAATAACCAGCCTTAGCCAGAGGCCGCTCCTGGGCTTGAGATCAAACATTGGTGTGAGCGAAATATTCGGCCGCTGGTCCACGGGTATTTGGGCTAATTGATCGCTGTCTTCGTCAATGGTGACATTGTTTCGGGACTTGACGACAAAAACGGCACCAATAACTACAAGTAGTCCAACAACGAAGAGAATAATCGGCAAAAATTTTTTCATGTATTAATCCTCTAATTTATTTTGGAAGTAGGTCGAAAGTTTGTCAACCGACACTCGCTCCTGACGGGCAGTATTTCGATCACGAACTGTAACAGTGTCTTTATCAAGCGTTTCAAAGTCGATCGTAACGCACCAAGGTGTACCTATTTCGTCTTGTGCAAAATAGCGTTTGCCTATGTTTCCTCTATTGTCCCAAGTTACAACTAAATCTCTTTTAAGTGCTTCATAAATCTTGCGGGCTTTCTTTACCAATTTTTCCTTATTGGCAAGCAGCGGAAAAATCGCGACCTTATATGGTGCAAGACGTGGGTTAATTTTTAACACAATTCTTTTTTCATCTTCGCTATAAGCATTAAACAGGATAATACCTGTTAATCTTGAAAGCCCGAAAGTAGGCTCAATAACATGCGGTATAAATTTATCTCCCGTGTCCGGATCGGTGTAGTGCATATCCACACCCGTCTTTTCCATGTGATTTTTGAGATCAAAGTCTGTTCGATAAGCAATCCCCCACATTTCTTTCCAACCAAATGGATATTTAAATTCAATATCCATAGTTCTTTTGGAATAGTGTGACCTTTCAAAGTCCTCGTGTTCTCGCCATTTGAGACTCTTTTCATTAATTCCCAGGTTTAAGGCCCATTTCCACATTTCCTTGCGCCACATTTCAAAAACTTCTTCCCATGTTTCTGGCTTTATAAAATATTCAAATTCCATTAAATCAAATTCAAACGTACGGTGAGTAAACTGACCCATTGTAATTTCATTCCTGTAGGCTTTTCCTTGCTGGGCTATCCCAAAAGGAATCTTCACACGAGTAGTATTTAAGACATTTTTAAAATTCAAAAACAGTCCCTGTGCAATTTCTCCTCGAAGATAAGCCAAATTCTTTCCTTCCTCCAAAACCCCAATTTTTACTTCCACAAGTTGATTAAACTTGCGCACATTCGTCCAATCAGTTTTGCCACACTTAGGACAGACAATTTTATTTTTTGAGATGATCCTATCCAACTCCTCAAAGGGCAAACCCTCAACCTTTTTATCTGAAAATCTATCTTCAATTAAGTGGTCTGCCCGGACTCTATTACCACACTCCTTGCAGTCAACCATAGCTTCATTAAATCCTGCTACATGACCGGAAGCATGCCAGACTTCCGGACGCAAAATCGTTGACGAGTCAATTCCAACCATATCGGCTCGATCAAGTACGAAGTGTTTCCACCAAGCGTCACGAATATTATTCTTCAGCAGTGTACCCATTGGACCAAAATCCCAAACGTTAGCTAGGCCGCCATATATCTCAGAAGAGGGATAAACAAACCCCCGTCTCTTCGCAAGACTTACAACTTTGTCCATTAAATCCATCATATCAACAAAAACCGTGCTTTTTTGGGTGTGCAAGAACTCCAGCAGCAGATTCAACGGCTGCTCTTGCGGTCATGCCAACATCCCTTGAAATACGATAAACAATACTAGCGTCTCCAATCACCTGCTGCGTAAATTTTTCGGGACGACAGTTGCATGCACCAAGCGGAAGCCCAACAACACTTCCTATAGTTCCTCCAACTAAAGTTGCAAGGGCTTCTGGTCGCGAAAACTCATTTATTTCCACACAAGTATCCACTACAAACAAGACTGCTTGACTAATCGCTTGCCCAGGAGTCATGTCTCTATTCAAAGCATCACGCATAGTATCTTCAAATCTTTGTGAACATGAACGACCATTTACAACACAAGCTTCAGTACTGCCCGGTTTCTTATAACGATAAAAGCCCAACGCTGACTCAACTAATCTTATTTCAATAGACATCGAGTTATGGTGCAATTTTATACATCTTTTATTTAAAATTCCACTTTTACAACTCCAGCAGTCAAATTCTAAAATTCTCTTCTAAACTCTTCGGGTCGTCTGCCAAGTTAATTCACAAGAAAATTGTAACAAATTTCAGGAAACGCAAGAATACCGTTCGTTCTACTATTCTAGAACAGTAGAACAAGAAGCAATCTGACATGTTAATTGCCAGGAGTTTTTGATAATATTCCACTATGTTTGCGCTCTTTCTTACCATACTTTTGGCGGTCATTGTATTTGTATGGATTGTGATCTTTATTAATCTCAACGACTTTTCAATTAAAACAACAAGAGACATCCCGTTTAAGAAAATCCTCGTGACTTTTCCTCACCCGGATGATGAAATTTTTACCTGTGGTGGATTCATTAAAAAAACAGCAAAACAGGGAGCCGACACAACTCTTTTACTTTTCACCAAAGGTGAAAAAGGGACAACGGACGCACACCGCGAGCACATCCTTCGCAAAATCAGAACAAAGGAAGGCAAGCGGTCGGGGAAAATCTTAGGCTACAAAAAAGTGATAGTCAAAGACTTTGGCGACGGCTTACTCAGTCAAAAAAAACAAAGAATGGCTATTTATTTTGAAAAATTACTGGCCAAAGAAAACTTTGACCTGGTGATTACTTATGATCTATCGGGTCTTTACGGGCATGAAGACCATATGGCGCTGTCCCGTGTGGTAACCGATGCAGTTAACAAACATGAACGGGCTAAGCTTTGGTACGCGAGCCCGAACAGAAAGTTCATAAGCAAAATAAAATTGCCCGAACATATGGCCAAGTCACCTACCTTTAAGAAACTAAGAACTGCTCCGACTCTCAAAATATTTATAGGCGGACAAATAACTTCAAAAATAAAGGCATTTTACGCTCACCGTAGCCAAATGCAAACCTTGGGCAGCGGCAGGCCGTTTAAACCAAGCCCGAAATGGTTTTATTTGTCGACACTACTGTTTGAATATTTCTACGAAGTTAATTGAGAATTTTTTTGCCGATCTTTAATGAAAAGATCTCCCGCTCGACAACCCCCTTCAAAGCTTCATCCGGGTCGGTGAGGTCTTTAACCTCTTCCCAAAACCCCAACAATACCAAAATCTTTTTACTAAACATATCTCTTTGACTCCGGAGTCCCTTGACACTTTCAAGCAGTTTAAAAGTATCAAGTAAGTATGTATATACCACTTCGTTTTTCTCCGCCTCACCCGTAAGTTTATCCACTACTTCACAAAAAAAGTAAGCAATAGACACTTTCTTTAAGTCTTTCTTCCAACCTGCAAAACTGTGTATTAACTTCGTTTCAGTGATAATATCTATCCCTTTGCTGCTTGCCACCGATAGCGCAACGTGCGAAAAGTTATCGAGCGAGCCTCTTTTGCGTGAAGTCGGTTTGCGCACACCCTTGGCCAAAAGTGTAGTCTTCCCCATCTGTCTGCTATAGACTTTAACCAATGAGTCAGCCTCACCTATCCTTTTTTTTGAAAGGACAATCGCCTCAAGTTTATAATATCTTTGCATTTAACTCCTTAGCTCTAAATTTTTATCTGTGTCTAAGAAAAACTCTTCAATGGTTTTCCCAAAGTTAATTGTGTAAAACGGCTTGTCTGTGCCCGGTTGTTTCTGAATAAGTAGCCTATAATTGCCTTTAACTTTAAATGGTAGCTTGTATTCAACCACAATTTTTACCACTCCTTTTGGCCGCAAACTAAAACTTCCCGAAAATACTGTTTTACCATGCTCATCATAAGTGTCATAGGTCTTATCAAACCCGCCCATATTAACAAGGGTAGCACCTTTGGGTACATATATTCTGGTCCAGTTTGGAAGCACCGAATTTAGCCAGCCATCGTAATCTTGAGGGTTAGCGTAAGTAAGCGTCAATGTTTTCGTGACATTACCATCGCCGTCCACCTTTACGTCTTGGATAACCTCCGAAATTACGTAGAGATTTGATTTTCTTCCGCCCAAATTCGCGTCGTTGATGTGTAAATAGTCTCCTTCGGTTTCTTCAATCCTACCCGCCAAATGAGCCTCCTCCAAGGCCTTCTGGACGTCTTCCTCATACATGTAAAAAAGCACGTGCTTTTCGGTCAGTGACTTGTAAATTGCTCCGAACAACCCCGGAACTTTTTCTTTTGGCTGGCCCAGCGCATTCGCCAAGACGGAGTTCATCAATGGACCGATTATGCCCTTCCTGTTTTCGGAATTGGGAGGTCTGTAGACAATTTTACCCGGTTCGTTTTCACTCCAGACAATAGGGCCTTCTATGTCTGCAAATTTCTCCAGCTCGTGGACGACTTGAGGGCAATTGCATTCCGGATCAATCAAAGTATTATAGTTACCAAAGCCGCTCACTCCAACTTCACCCAACACATCCAAAATATTAACCAATGTTTGGGTATCAACAGCAATGATACCGTCAACATCAGCTATCCCAGTTTTTGAGGACTCTTTGGCAAACAAGTCCATACTTTCTTTAAAATCGGCCAAATAATTCATATCACGAAGTCGAAGATTATTTGATAAAACATAAGGCCCTTTCAAAAATTCCAGAAATTGGGGTGGAGCCTCAATAACAGGTATATACCTGTCGTCAAGCGCATAAATGTCTGAGCTAACTACAGAACTTATCTTACCCTTAGTCACTTTCATAATTGTATAGGCAGTGATAAAGCCACCTGTGGGACGAAGTTCTTTGTCGTTCTGGAAAAGAACGAGGTAAGTCCTCTCCTTATCTACGCCGAGTAAGTACTTTGCCTTTTCGATAACCGGCTTAGTATCAAGCACAAATCTTGCAGCTTCATTTGCTACCCGAAGAAGATTCTGTAGTTTTGGTCTGACTTCATATTTCCCCAAAGTCTCAGGATATTTGGAAACATCAATGCTTTTGAGCTCATTATTTGCTTTTTCAACTCTCTCAGTAATACTGGCAAGTTTTGGTAAAACTGCATCCAGAGTACTAATTACAAACTCCATCCTGTCTTGTGCCGATTCTTCCCCGCTTTGGGCTTCTTTTCCTCCCGGCGCAAAACCAATTATGTCTGCGTAAGGTTTGATCGTTCCAAGAGTGATTTCGGAAGCTTCCAGCCCATAAAAGGCCGCCTTGAGCATTTTTTCACCGTCACGCCAATAGCCGCCGACAAGGGGCAAAACTTTAGTCCAAGCCAAACTGTAGTATGCTCCTTTAAATTCCGTCAACTGCGACTTGGTTCGGTCAATTTCACTGGAAACGATTCCAATATCCTGCTTCTCAATAGCCGTTTTAAACCTTGACTCCAAACCCTTCAAAAATTGTGCCTTCCGATACAGATTTATCAGCGGGAAAACAGCAAAAATTGCCATCAGCAACAGCAATATAAAAACCGGCAGACCAACTTTTAAAACTAACCCTCGATCTATGCTAATTTTGCTAAACAGCAGTTTAAGTCTATTTTTTTTGTCAGGATTAATCTGCTTTATTTCAATATTTTGCTTCATACTGCACCTTTCCCGGAAATCATGGCAAACGGCGTCTTTAAAAGAATTAGTACGTCAAGAAGTGCCGACCTTTTTCTTGCATAATAGGCATCCATCTCTATCCGCTTATCAAAGTTGATCTCGCTTCGGCCGGAAACCTGCCAGAATCCGGTTATCCCCGGCTTCACCTTCAGGGTTTCTGTCACAAGTTCACGAGTGGTTGGATACCTTTTTTGCTGAAACGCGAGTTCATCAGGGTAATACGGCCGAGGGCCGACAATACTCATTTCTCTTTTTAAAACGTTCAGAAATTGTGGCACTTCATCAACAGAGTATCTGCGGATTACACTCCCTACCCGTGTTATCCTCGGGTCGTCTTCAGGTGACTTAAAACTTCCTTTTTGGTATTTCTTGTAGAGTTTTTTAAATTTGGGGTCTGTTTGCATAAGTTTGTGGGCATTTTCCACCATCGACCGAAATTTGTAGGGGTAAAACAATTTACCCCCTTTGCCAACCCTTTTCGGTGTATCGGCAAACACGGGACCTGAAGAAGTTAACTTAATGGCGATGCATGTTACAAAGATTACCGGTGAGAATAATATCAATAAAAGAAAAGCGCCAAAAAAGTCGGTCAGTCGCTTGAACCAATCGTAAAACATATGGGCAGGTGATTATATCATTAATCGTTTCAAAACTAGGTAAGTGAAATGTTTCTCTTTTTTACCTCTTTTAATACCTCACCGACTTGGCCTGTTTGGTCTTTGTTGCAAATCAAAATCGCGTCTCCGGTATCTACTATAATTAGATCATGAAGCCCAACCAAACAAATTACCTTATTAGGATCGTCGAGCTTTATAAAGTTATCACGACTGTCTTGTACAACAACATTTTCAGGCAGTTTATATAATCCTCTTTCACTCAAATATTTGAAAAGTGATTCATATGTGCCAATATCAACCCACTTGAAAGGCAATTCCACTACTAATGATTCTCCCGCCGCGTGAACTTGTTGGGTAACATCTTCTATCGGACCCGGGGACATCTTTACAAATTCGGTTTTAATATCACCCTCTTCGATAATAGTCATTAACGGCTTATGCCAATCGGGTTTATATTTTTGAAGCATGTTAAGAAAATTGCGTGGCGTCATGCAAGAATGATTTGTGTGAACTAAAGCATTCTCTCCCTTGATAAACTCCTCGGTTTGTTCTCTTGAACCCCGCCAAACAAACTTATCTACCTCATATATACCAACCTCATTGGTAGCTGAGACCCGTTTTCCTTTGACTAAGTAGTCAACCCCCATCACTGGAAAATCAGGTTTAAAGCCACCGGTAATATATTTCGTTTCTTTTCTGGCCAGCCGATCGCAATCCATCATCATTTTAATAAAATTTTCGGTAGGCTCCCGCAAATCATCAACCTGAACTATCATAAACGGCTCATCTGCTAAACCTTTTCTAAACAGTACTGCTGCAATAAGACCTGTGGCTGGGCCTTGATTACGCATCTCCGGCTCCAAAATATAATTAGCGGGAGGAATTTCAGGAGCTTGCTTGGCAGCTATGACAGCTTGGTCCTGGTTAGTAGAAACATAAATGTCTTCGGGCTTAAATTTTGTAATTAGCGCCTCATAGTTTATTTGAAACAAAGATTTTCCACCAATTAGGTTGATAAAATGTTTGGGATTATACTGGCGGCTAATGGGCCACAATTTTGTACCCCAACCGCCACAGATAATTACCGGAATCATAAGTTAGTGTAGTTATTATCCTAAATGCTCAATCCGCAATTTGTCAATCAAAGAGTTTGGATTGAATTATATACCTCAAGAGTTTTTCTAGCAGTTTTGCTCCAGGCAAACTGTTTAACATACCCTTGGGATTTCTTTATCCTTTTAGCTCGCTTGGCAGAACTCATTTTTAAAATTTTCAAAATAGTATCAGCCAGGCTTTGATCACTCCTTGGGTCAAAATATATCGCATTATCGCCGTAAACTTCTTTAAAAGTAGGAATATTGGAGCAAGCCACCAATGCCCCAGTTGCCATCGCCTCCAATCCTGGTAGTCCAAACCCTTCCGAAAGTGAAGGGAAAACAAAAGCCAAAGAGTCGCGATATATTAACCGTAAATTCGAATCCGTCACTTGCGAAACAAATTCAACGAAGGAAAATTGCTCTTTACTAACTTGACTAGCTAACCGCCTACTAAAATAGTCATTTCCCACAATTAATTTTAGTTTAATTGGTTTTTTCTTCTGCTTATTAAGCATATTCACCGCGGCGATTAATAGATGTAAATTTTTATGAGGATAGCTACTGCCTACATAAACCAAATAATCACCAATGCTTCTTTTTGCTTGAGAAGGCTTTCGAAATTGCGAGCTTACACCTTCGGGGATCACCACGATCTTATTTACCGAAATCCCAAATAAATCCAAGAGGTCTGCTTTGACAAATTCACTAGGAACAATTATCGCTGATGCTTTACTTACAGAAGACCGAAAGAGATCTCTATAAGCGAGGTTTTTAATAGCATAAAAAGGAATAGGTAAAGTTGTTGCTTTTCTGTTAAAATCAAGTTGTGTCATGTCGTGAACGGTGACAACCAACCTCCCTGAGTAAATTAGTGGAACATTTGTGTTAAGTGCGTGAAAAATGTCAGGTTTTATCTTATTTAAAAGCAAAGGGAGTCTTATTTGTTCACTAATTGAATAGTGTCTATACTCTGTCTGAATCATACGAAAGTTATTGGCCAACTTCAATTTATTAAAGTACTTTTTTCGAAGCAATATAAAATAGTTATTTTCTTTGTCTTGAGTTTGTAAGTTGTTTACTAATTCTTGAGTATATCTACCGATACCCTTGTTCTCTACTCCATAAAGTCTTGCATCAATAGCTATTTTCATTTTACGATTAAAACGGATAATAAACGCTGCAATTTAATCAGATAAATTCCCAACGAAACCACAGAATTAACCAGAATATTATATTTTTGCCATAAGTGCTTTTTATAGAAAGTTTCCATAGAGTTTACGCTAGCCATTCTTGACCTAAGCCTATCCTTTCTTGAAAGAATCTTTGATTTTTTTGATGCTTTCTTGTAATGCACAATAAAAATTTTAGGGTAATAGACAATTTTCCAACCATCATTTTTTATTCTCCAGCACAAGTCAACGTCCTCACCGTCCATAAAATAGTCCTCGTCAAACCATCCCATTTTGTCTAATACCACTTTGCGTGTAAGCATAAACGCTCCCTGGGCAACGTCTATTTCGTGCTCCAGATCAGGATTGATATAGCCATACCAATATCGCGAAAAAATTTTAGAGTTTGGAAATAATCTATCAAGAGGAATCACCAAGTGACTAAAGGCGGCCCAAGGTGTAGGGAAAGACCGCCGACAGTCTTTATCTAAACTGCCGTCGGGAAGAAGCGTTTTACAGCTAACTAAGCCCACTTTGGGGTGTTTGTCTAAATATCCGACCGATTTGTTGACCGAATCGGCATTTACCAAAGTATCCGAATTGAGAAACAAAACGTACGTACTATTCACATAGTTCTTTGCACGATTATTTCCTCCGGCAAATCCCAAATTCTGACTGCTTACAAGGAGCCTTACCTCCTTAAATTGTGCCTTGACCAGTTCTCGAGAGCCATCCTTCGAGCCATTATCTGAAACTATAATTTCGTACGGATACGTTATTTTGGCCTTAATAATCGAAGTCAGGCATTTTTCCAACAAGTCCTTGGTATTGTAACTTACAATAATAATCGTCAGGCTAGACTTAGCCATTCATAACCTCCTTATAAATAGGCTCGTGCAGCCCGACTATTACTTGCCAATCAAAGTATTTTTTGACAAAGCGTTGGCCATTCACGCCGATTCTTGTAGCTTTAGTTTTGTTTTGCAATAAGTCTATGGTTGCGGCGATTAACCCCTGCGTGTTGTCGGAGACAATCACTTCCTTACCGTTTGTCAATTCCAATCCGGCAACTCCCATAGTTGTTGAAACGACTGGCAAACCTGCCGCCATAGCTTCCAATATTTTAAGCCGCGTACCTCCGCTTCCTCGAATCGGCGTCACCATAACACTTGAGGCAAGATAAGCATCCCTGGCATCCTCTATTGATTCGGTAACTTCGATATCGTTTCTCAATTTACTTAAGGCGACCAACTCCTTTGGTATTTTTCTACCGACAATCCACAGCTTTACATCTTTCATTTTTTTGATAACACCGGGCCAAATATTCTTAACTAAAACGTCGACCGCCTCCCTGTTTTGGAGCCACTCAAAATTAGTAACCCCGTAAAGGACTCTGGGAGGATCGAACCTGGACACGCTTTTGGCATTAAAATAATCAAAGTCTACGCCGTTTGGAATAATATCTACCTTAATTCCGGAAACCAGTCTTTGCATAACCTTTCTATCTTCCTTAGAGACTGCAACTAACCTGTCAGTCTTCCGCCAGAAATATTTTTCCCAAAAGCGGCACTTTAAGACATCAAGCATATAAAACGGCTTTAACAAAGGGCTAACTTCATTATCGACATAATGCTTGTAAACCATATATTCTATTGTTTGTTCCACTAGGATTGTCGGTACCAAAGTGTTTGGGATGTGGGGCATGACATAAAACGCTTCGGCGTGAATCAGATCGTATTTTTCTTTTCTCAACTCTTCTTCGACAGCCCGTTTCTCCACTGAAGACCTATTTCGGATCACCACCAAAGGATATGGACCAAGCTGGGCAAACAATATATTCCGCAATGTCCACGGAGATTTGGCTCGCTTGAAAACTTGAACTTTCTTACAATACCGCTCAAGTTCGGGAATAAATTTACGTTCGCTTTCGTCCTTGATCATTGAAAACAACGTTATCTGGTGACGTTTTGACATGTATTTAATAATGTTATACCACCGCGTTTGCCCCCCGGATGTGGAGGTGTTCGGTAAAAAAGGTACAAGCATTAATATCTTCATTGGTCTGCTCAGTTCCTTAAATCGACAACTACATATTTGTCGGTCTTTTCGATTACCTTGTAGTTTTCCATTGCATATGTTGTATCTTTATCAAAATTTACCGAAACATAAAACTGCGCGCCCTTTTCGACAATTTCAGGGATACTCGAGTCGATTACAGGCCAGCCCCATCTACCTGTCTGGTACAAAAAGGCGGTATCACCGTTGTAAGGAGCAATTACCAATGACTGCTTCGGAGCCACCCTGGCAACTGCGCGGCCCGCTTCGATTATCTCCGGATGGTTTATTTTGTAAAATTCTTTAACCCTATCAAAACCAACAAGGAACATAACAGCAACAACAAATACGGCTGTAAACTTCGGCAATAAATCGTTTTTTTGCCTCCAGTAGCTTATAAAGCCTTGAGCAAGAACAAGAGACACCGGCGCAATTATAAAAGTCTGGTAATAGTCATGCCGGACATTTGCGGTGGCAAAAACCGTTACATATACTAGACTTCCCAAAAAAAACATTTTCAAAAAAGTTTTTGAATGAAGCAGCCCCTCAACAAAAAGCGCAATACCCGAAACACCAAGGATTAAAGTTCCTAACCGCTCTGCAAAGATCCAACGCCAAAAAGCCGGCCGAAAACGGATATTGTCACCATTGAAGGCCCACACAAAACGCGGAATGCCTTGCGGAAACTGGTTTATCCAAGCGCGCCAAAGAAAAAGAGGAATAAGTGCAATATCAAGATAAATAAGTAGACGAATTGATTTAGCAATCCCATAGATACTTTTATGCTTCACAAAAATCAAATAAATAACAGGAATCGAGTAGAACACGGCAAACGGTTTGATTAACAGTGAGATTGCAAACAAAATAGCCGAAAAAAACAAACTAAAGGCGCTATCTGAATAAAAATATTTGACAAAAAACCAAACAGCAGCCACTCCAAAGGCAACCGACAACGGCTCGGGTAAAATAACTCTGGTGAAGTAAATATTGAAAGGGATGAAAAGATAGAAAAAAGCCGTTAGCAAGCCTCCAGCGATTCCAATAAACTTCTGACCAAGTTTATACAAAAACAGTGAGGTCACAAGTGCCGAAAAAACAGAAGTCAGCCTTCCCCAAACTTCAAGTGAGAAAGTGCCAAACAAACTAAAAAACATGTAGTGAAAAAGGTTGAAAACAGGAAATTCCACCATTCTAAACCCGCGCAAATTGGTCATTCCGGACTGAATGCTGGAAACATCGTGATACCGAGGGTACAAAAGATCCACTCCGCGCTCGACAAAGTTTTTGGTTACCGAAGCCGTATCTGCCTGTCTCCAAGAATGCCAGTCCGCCACCGGACTGTCAATCTTGACCAAGCGAACCAAAAAACCACCTAAGACGATTGCCGTCAACAACAATAAAGCTGGTATTCTTTTATTTCGCTTCTTCATTTGCATTCACGCTTGTGCAGATGGAAACTACTATACCCGCAAACAACCAAAACATCGTGGCGAATTTCGATGATTCAAATATATCGATAAACATCGCGTTTAATAAAATTCCCGTAAACGATCCCGCGAAACCTACAACCCACATATTGGCAAAATTTAAAGTTTTATTGACCGGCAACTTCATACTAACAGTCACGGCCAACCACAATAGGACGGCAATAAAGGATATAAATCCGACAGCGCCCGTTTCACCAAGTAACCTTAAATAGTCATTGTCCGTAGCGAGTGTAATTGACGAAAAACCGGTCCCCAGCAACGGGTTTTTGGTCAATGCCCGCAGAGCCCTTGGCCACTCGACATTAAGCCTGATTGATGTCGATCTGTCTTCGCTAACCGGAACACTTTCCTCACTTGCTGCAACGGCGACAAAATTCGTACTAATCTTATCGATTGTTACTTCAATAATTCTTGAGTATCTACTTAGCAAATTAGAAGAAAAGGCAATAAATAAAAGGCTAATCAGTGCTGCCACCAGAATCGCTTTGTACTTTTTAATTAATGCAAGGGAAAGCGTTACGGCAACTAAATAAGAAACTATTGATATTCTTGAAACAGAATTAACCAAAAGCCACAGCGAGGTCACTACACTTACACTCAGCAATAATTTTGAAAGCCGGTCCCTAAATACAAAAAAACTTGTGTAAAACAACGGCAAGACCAATATTAGAAAGCTTGCCAAGTCATAATGACCTGCAAATGTAGAGTTTATGTGTCCTCCGGGGGTATATCTAAGCGCAACTCCTTTAGAATATTCTTGGTTTTGAGTGGTTACTATCGGAAGGCTGAAGTATTTTTGCGCTAGGCCATAAACAAATGCATAATTGACCACAACCACAAGGCAAGCTAAGTATAGTTTCAGGTGGGACTTGGTGTGTTTAATTGACAAAGCGAGGACAAACGGAAAAAAATATTCAACTCTACGCAGCCAGTGCAAAAGTCCAATATGTGGAACAACCGTTTGGGTAACAAAAACTGCAGACAAAACAGACAAAGCCGCAACACTTAAAAAAAGACCCATCGAGAATACCACCCTATTTGAAATCAAATACCCGGCTTTGCGCAAAAACGAAACTGAAAACACAATCAAAGATACAAGGAGTACAAAATCTTCGGCCCGGACGGAAACAAAAGTACCAGAAATTTGAAACAAGGGAAATTTCGGATATAGCGGGATAACTATGATCAACACGGCAATAAAGTAGTGAGGGTCAAGCAAGTTTAAAAGCCTTCGCATAAGTTGCGGCCGACTCCTTTCCTTCAAGTAAACCAAAAAGTAAAATTCTGATAACAGAACCAATTTTAAGTAATAGTCTGAGGATAGGATACTGCCATTTGGGATAGTGCTTTTTATAAAAAGTTTTAATTCCTCTATATTCAGCCAGAATAGATTCTGATCTTTTTCCACTAGCACCACCGTAATGAATTATCGACCATTTTGGTAAATATAAAATTCTCGAACCTTCTTTTTTTATTCGATAGCAAAGGTCAACTTCCTCCACGTACATAAAATAATCCTCATCAAAGTAACCAGATTTTTTAATGACATCCTTTCTTATCAGCATAAAAGCGCCTGTTAACCAATCAAATTCCTGAACAGCTGTGTAAATAGGATTCTTTCCGAAAAAATCTGGAGTGTGTGGGTGAAAAGATCTGATTAGTTTTCCTAAAAGAGGCAGGTCGTCCAAAAATAACATCCAAGAGACCACTCGTAAAATTGTCGGAAAGTAACCACCGGTGGGCTGTAAACTACCGTCTTTGTTTCTAAGTGAGCAACTTGCGATACCCACATCAGGATTGGCTCTCATCCAGTGGATCATGTCGCCAAGCACGTTGTCATAAATTTTAGTGTCTGAATTAAGGAGTAATATAAATTCGCCTTTGGCAATTTTCATCCCCTGGTTATTTGCTTGCCCAAATCCCAAATTTATTTTGTTTTTAACCAGTCGTAGATTTGAGATTTGAGATTTGAGATTTGAGATTTTCGCGACAGATCCGTCGGTTGACCCGTTATCTACCACAATAATCTCGTAATCAACATCCCTCGTGTATTTGACAATAGACCTAATACAGCTTGCCGTAAGTTTCTCTGTATTGTAGCTAACAATGATTATCGATACATCCATAGTCTTGTTAATTGATTGCGAAGCTTGAAAATTGAATTCGCTAAGTTCTTAATACTAAACCAGGACCCAATACAAACTAAAACATAGATTACCAGTCGATTAATGGTGCTACTTGGAATAAACCTGGCTATTATTTTTTGCTTCCACGGCACGGCATTAATCAATATCGCATCCTTTTCCTGGGTTGGTATAAACCCGTTAATATAAAGCGACTCACGGAACGGAACTACCAACTCTTGTAAATAGGAGCTTCTGGTTTGATCACGAATAAGCGTTTGCGCTTCCTCAGGCGGGTAGTTGAGCAGCAGCCCGCCAAAAAAATTTGCGTAATGCGCTAATGCTTCATTCCTGGTGGAATTTGTAAAATAAGCCCTCCTATAAGGGGTTTCGATGTCTGCTGGCTCATCAGACTGTTCGGAATCGAGCGGGGGAATAGGAAAATTATTCGAGGGAGCAAGCAAATAAGCAATAAAAACTACACAAATTAAGACATAAATCAATTTTAATAAGTTTCTCATTGAAAAAGCCGAGCACGGCCAAGCCGATATTGTGGATCTTTTAGCTTTCGCTCGCTTATTATTTTTGCAGGGACACCTCCCACTATTGCGAACGAGGGCACATCTTTTGTCACCACCGCACCCGCAGCGATAACTGCACCTGCACCCACCGAAACGCCTGGAAGAATAATCGCCCTTGGCCCAACAAAGACATAGTCCCCGATTGCAACAGGTGCGTTTGTTGCTTCAAATGTATCCGAACTTATATCGTGCTCCGAATTATAAATAAGTACTTGGGACGCAACAGCAACATGATTGCCAACAACGAGTTTGGCTCTACCATCAAGAAACGCTCCTTCACCAACTACAGTATCTTGGCCAATCTCAACCCCGCTTGGTTCAAAAAATTTGCAACCCATATGAATTATGCTCCCTTTGCCGATTTTTACACCGAACAGGCTAAAAATTGCCTTTCTTACTGACCAAAGAGGTAAATGCAAACTCACACCATGAATTATGAACAATTTAAAATCTATCATCCAGCTAAAAACCCGCTGAAGGCCTTTTTTCACGGCAGTATTCATGGATAATTTGTTTCCGTTTTTGTCAGTGAAAACCAGCCCGTTTTTTGTGAAATGTAAATTTTGAGAATATAGCATATTATTTTTGACTAGCTGCCTCTAAAACCTTAAAAGTTTCATTTGCTGTTTTCAGCCAGGAAAACTTATCTGCTTGGGCTAAACCCTTTGCAACAAGCTTATTATAACTTAACTGCGACATAGACAGTAGCTTTTTAATAGAATCTGCAATGTCATTTTTGTCATAGGGGTTAAAATATATACCCGCATCACCAACTACCTGGGGTATACTGGCGACTTTACTAACAATTACCGGGGTGCCGACTGCCATGGCATAAAGCGGATCCAGGCCAAAGCCCTCCCAAAAAGAAGGCAGTATCAATGCTTTGGCACCCTTTATTAGATACCGCTTGTCTTTCTCCGGAACAAAGTCTGTAAAAATAACAGACCCGTCAATATCAAGTTTTTCAACTTTTTTAAAAATTTCATCGAAAAGCCACCCTTTCTTACCGGCAATTACCAACTTAATTCCTTTATGCTCCTGTATCACTTGTGACCAAGCATCCAATAACCCTTCAATGTTTTTACTAGGCTTTAGTGTACCCATAAAAAGTAGGTAATCACCTACTATAAGGTATTTTTTCGTCGCTCGTCGCACAACTTTTTGAGATATGTCTGTATTATACAGGTATCTGTCGTACGCCAGAAGCGTAACTCGCACCTTATTGGAAGCTTTGGGATAATGTCGTACAATATCATTCATAGTACTTTCTGAAATTGTAATGATATACTTTGATATATATATCGAAATAGCAGTCCAGATCTTTAACTGCCAATAGTCCCTTTTTCTAAATTGTCCCGAGAATTCGAGATACCCTAGGTCCATCACGGAAAATACCAAGGGAACACCTACCAAAGCTGGCAAATAATGGCTGGGGGTAAAGAAAACATCCAGTCGTTCACTCCTCACAAAAGATAGGTGAGGAGTAAGCTTGGTCAGTATCCATAATTTACCGCCATGCAGTACTTTGTACGAAATATGTTTATCTTCTTTGGGTAAATCATCTCGGGCCCCGGATTTCAGATATACTATAAGTCTACATTTCTTTCGGGAATTTTTAACCAAATTATAAAGTCCCCATATAATTTCAAATGCATAAACATTTATACCTACTCTCTCTTTTACATTAGCTTCGTTACCGTCGATTCCTATGATCATAACTCGTGAGCTTCATTGTAGACGTCCAGAGTTTGCCTAGCAACTTCCTCCCAAGAGAACCTTTTATTTACGGATCTACCACGTTTGACTAGGTCTTCGCTATTTTGCATAGCTTTAAGTAATCCTTTTGCAATCGAATCCACATCAAACGGATTTACTAATACAGCCGCGCCACTGGCAACTTCCGGCATACTGGAAATATTTGATGTAACTACGGGGCAACCGCATGCATATGCATCCAATATAGGAATGCCAAAGCCCTCGCAAATAGAAGCATAAACTAACACCTTGGCCCCGCTGTATGCGGCTTGCAACTCTTCATTGCTAATGTGGCCGGTAAAAATAATATTGTGGGTATCGGATATCTCAAGCCATTTTTCGCCTACAAAAACCATATTTATCTTCTTTTTTGGCAACAGTATATTAAGAACTTTCCGGTAAGCGGCAATCAGCCTTTTTGTATTTTTGCGTGGGCTGACTCCTACACCCAGTAAGTACTCGCCTACGATGGCATATTTTCTTTTAAAACTATCCACCTTCACCTGACTTGCAGGCCCGTCAACGTTCGAGGCCTCCGAAATCACCTTTACTTTAGCCTCCTTAACTCCATAATGTAAAAGGTCCCTTTTTGTACTTTGGGATGGCACAATTATCCTATCGACCTCCTTAACTATCCACTTGAGCCTTCTTTGAGTATTTTTTATGACTTTCTCATCAGTTAGACCTGGATAAGTAATTGGCGAAAGGTCATGAATTGTAGTTACTTTGAAAGCGTTAGAAGGCGGTTGAGACCAATCTGACGAATGAAACACGTCTAGGCTACCTACAACAGATTCAATATTGAGCAAGTGCAACTTGTTCCATAAAAAATCAGCCACAGTCGGTGGAATTGGATAGAAACTTATCTTAAACTTACCTCTCAACTTCTGGATTTTGTCCAATAAATCATTGGTGCGGCGTAATGAGCCACCAAACAGGAGGTATTCATTACTTTTGTCTACCCTAAGTAAATTCTTGACCAAATGCCAGGTATACCAGGAAACGCCGCTTTCATAAATTATGGGCGAAATGTCAATTCCGATCTTCATCTTCATCTCCTTTCTAAAATCTCATAATTCCCAATAACTTCCGTGGTTTGATAATATTTCGAAATATAAGCGTTGATGCCTCCCGTATAATCCAGCAGTTTTTGGCTATCTACCGAAACAGTTCTATCAGCAATTATTATCTCAGGCTTGTCCACAATAATTCCAGTGAGGATCCTATCCTGGCTAACACGCATAAACCACGGAAACTGAAAAATAAACACATTTCCGGCAGGTAAAGTTTGTGTCATTTGATATAAATGCGCCGGCGCACCGTATACAAAAATTTTAGATCCGGGACGAATTCTTCCTCTTACTACACTAGCTACTCTATACACATTGTCGTCAAAAAAAGTAATATTTCCGTTCCAGTTTCCCCGATAAAATTTTACTCCCCAAATAAACGCAACAAACAAATAGCACAGTCCAAAGTAGACAACAAGCCGATTCTTAAGTCTCGTAACAGCGTAGGTTGTTAGAATAACCACAAAAGGTAAGGCGGGTTGTAGATGAACAAAATCAAACCTTGCGTAAACAGCTGACAGCGCACCGACGCCGTAAAGCCCGGTCAAAAACACTTTCCTGGTTTTGAAACCTAAAAACCAACCCGACAAACCGGCACCGAACACAAAAGCAAAGCGAATAAAGTGAGAAAGAGAAGGAACCCATTTTCTTCCGTAATCGGCAAAAGTTGTCAGGTTATAAGTTACAGTCCAGTAAAAAAAATCATTTAAAACTCCAATTAACGACAAATACAATAACATCAGTAAAACAGGGAGCAATGTAGACAAGATAAAAATAGAGGCGATTTTCGCACCATTTTTGATAAAGAGATATAAACCAACCAATAAAACAACCGGAATCAACACTTGTTTAAAAATAATTCCCAATCCTAAAACCAGACCCGAAATCTCTAAATACTTCACTTTTTTGGGAGCGTCGATATACTTCAAAAGGAAGTAAGCTGAAGAAATTAAAAATAGTGGCAAAAAAACATCAAGCCACTGTATAAACCCTTCAAAAAACGGTTGCCAAATAAGATAAAGAAGGCTAGGGAGAAGTATAAACTTCCTTTTATCTAATACTTTTTGGGATAGGATAAATACAAAAAGGTGAGTCAGGGCAACTGCGGCCATCTGCCAAAGAAGAGCAGCTTGGGGAGTTCTCATCCCCAAGTTGTCAAAATTGACAGGCAAGAAAAGAAGTCCCGGGAAATGCTGGTCTAAGATTTGCTTATAGGGTAATAAACCTTTATTGGTCAAGTATGGATAAATAAACATTTCGGAATTGGGAAAGAAGGTGATCCGTGTCAACACAAAAAGGTGGATTATTATAATTAAGGCCAGAATTTTTTTCATATTCTCTTCCAATATTCTACAAACCCCACCCCCAAAAAGTCGAATTTAGCAACTTTCTCAAAACCGTCTTTGTTTAAAGCACTGCCAATAAAATTTTGCGGATCTTCAACAGCTTTAAGATATTCAAACAAGTAAACCGCATCATGCCCGCTTATCAATCCTTTTGTCTTGCATAAAGTTTCTTCTCTTGAAGCCGATATAGAATTTGTTGCGCCGAAAGCAATAGGCTTTTTTGCATACCATCTGTAGGGTGCAAAAGGTTCAGGGTTGTGAAAAAGAACAATTTCACCCTCCCGAATTCTGGTTTCAACGAAACTTACTGCACCTCGCCAATTTTCACGCTGCTGTCTGGGGTTTAAATAATATATAGAAAGCCCCACAAGGTTAATAAAAAGGACCAAAAACATAATACTTTTCTTTAAGTTTGCTCCCAATAGTATATAAAAAGCCGGAAGAACATAAACATATCTGAAGTAAGAAAAGGCAGGCGTAGCAACCGAAAACAAAAAGCCCAAAACCAATGGTACCAAAAGCCAAAGCCAGGTTAAAAAAACCTTCTTTCGTACCTTCCAAGCATCTTTTAAAGCAACGGCGAAAGGAATGGACGCAAGACCAACTACCGAGTAGTAAATTAACCTGTTTAGAAAAGATAGTCTACCCAGCACAAATTTTGTCCAAACAAGAACTAGTTGTTTTAGATTGGCACCTCCCACCAAGTCACGCCAAGCCGGCAGAGTCGAAAGCAGCCAATCACCTTTCCAGTACTGAATAATGAAAATCGGAACCCAGAAAAGTAAGCCAACAAAAAGCGGGACAAAAGAAATCATAAGAGAGCCAAACCAAGCCTTTGATTTATGTTTAACAAAACCATAAATCGGAAATACTGGGAACATGAACCAGGGCATATAGTCAGTAAAGGCTAAAACTAAAATAGCTAAAGAAAAGAAAATCCATTTTTGTCTTACGAAAAAGTAAACAGTACTTGCAGCGAAAAAGGCTGCCATAGAATACATTCTTGCTTCTTGAGAATAATATACATGTAAAGGTGAAGTTGCCAACATAATAATTACCAATTTCCAATTTCCAATTTTCAAACTTTTTGAAATCTTATATACCAGATAAATTGTGCCAACACCAAACAATACAGAAGGCATGCGGAGTGAAACTTCAGAAAAACCGAAGAGTGAAACCCAAGCCTTAAGAAATAAATAATAAAGCGGTGGGTGATTGTCAGATAACATAAACTCTCTCAGGATTTTGGAGTAGGAAAAGTCGCGTGCAGCAATTGCCCCTATTGCTTCATCAAGCCACAACGATTGGTTTATCACCACTAACCTTAAAACCAAGGAAAGTATTATAACCAAAAAGGGAAAGTTATTTCGAAGTTTTTCCATATAAAACGTACTCTAAAATGCCAATAAATTGGCCAAGGTCTGAAACCAACTTAAACACGAAAAATAGTGGCAGCCTAAAAATAACCGACTTTATAATTGCATTGCCAAATGACAACGGGGGACTGACGCGAAGCAATCCAACCAAGTAACCAAAACCCCATAACTTATATCTTCTTTTTGCCATCCACTTGGAATGCACAAACACGGTTTTTAAAGAATCCGGGTTTTTATGATACGAAACTGCGCCTTTTGCAACAACAGCTTTTTCCCCTAACTTGTCAGATAGAGAGTAATCATCTGTATAACCAACGTTTTCATCGAACCCGCCTGCTTTGTCGAATTCAGGCTTAAGTATTGCCCTAAATACTTTTTGAGCATCGGGATAACTTGCAGGGTGCATAGCTTCCGGCGGAAGCCCGCGGTTATAATTCCAGCACCTAGCCCAAATGTTATCCGGGTTCGCCAAATACTCTTCTTTACTGAATGTACCGATTGTCTTTCTCTTGGTTATAGGTTTCACGAGCATTTTCACGAAGTTCCGGTCAAAAGTCATATCCGCATCTACAAAAACTAATATGTCACCACTTGCATTTCTTGCCCCCAAATTCCTTGCAGCTCCTGCTCCTTTGTGTTTTTGCTCCAGTATTTGAAAATTGAAATTTGAAAATTGAAAATTCCGCATGGCAGCTAAACTGCCATCGATTGATCCATCATCAACAACAATGACCTCAAAGTCTTTCATTGTTTGTTTAGACAGTGACTTTATACAATCGAGTATATTTTTTTCTTCGTTATAAACGGGAATTATTACAGAGACTTTCATGCTGCTAGTTTCAAAAATAGATCTTCATACATCCGACTAACCTTATCCCATCCAAACTTTTCAGCTTGTATCCGAGGTTTATTCCCCCAATCCTCGCCAGCACATTCCTCCAAAGCTTTTGTATAATCTTCGACGATGGTGGGATCAACTAATATACCTGCATCGCCGACAATTTCTCTTCTTAAGTCATCATCTGTTGCGACTACCGGAAGCCCGCAAGCCATTGCTTCCAAATAAACCATCCCGAAAGCTTCCCTACCCCAAGAGGGGAGCGTGAAAACGTCAACAGCCCTGTAATATTCTTGGATATTTTGGTAACTTACTTTCATCATTTTGAATCTATTACCTAATATCCTCGTTCCTAAAGCCATGATATCTTTTTCCTTGGAACCCCCACCCAAAACCAACAAGCTCCCCTTCTTCATTTTGCTAACTGCTTTAATTGCCAAGCCAATTCTTTTACTTTCTTCAAGTGCGGCAACAAGAAGAACAATCGGCCTTTCCGTCCCGATTTTTACTTTTGGGCCACTTTTACCAAATTTTCTCAAGTCTACCCCATCTGGTATTACAACTACACTTTTAAAAGGGGTCACTCTGATCGCCCAGTCTTTTGCTACTGTTGACAGGGCAACAAATGTATCCGGAAAGCACCACAAATTGTTTCTGTCATCCCAACCAATACCAGAATGGCCAACTATAACCATTTTCGCCCCAGTCAACCATGTAAATAATCTCATCATCGCGGATTGCCAACCGCCATTCGTAGGAACAACAATGTCATAACCCTTCTTGAATAACTTAGGGAAACACTTAAGTGTGAACCATGCAATTTTCAGACTCGCGTAATCAATAAAAAACCTCCTTGCTATACCTAATTGATTTGTGGCATAACTGTCATTGAAACCTACTTTTACAACCTCTACTCCGTAACTTTGTCCTACTGTACTAGTACGTTGATAGACAACTACCTTATGATTAACAGAAAGCTTGCCCGCAATCTCTTGAGTCCAATTTTCAACTCCCCTCTCGCTGCTTCCACTGTAAAAACTCAAAATTGCAATTTTCATTTGCCAAAACTCTCTCTCAACAATACTTTTATTGCAATTAAGCCATCGCGCCAGGTAATTTTTTTGCCCTCACTGTAGCTTCTAGGTGAAACGGTTATCGGGACCTCGACAATCTTTATTCCTTTTTTAAGCACTTTTGCTGTAAACTCCGGCTCGAAGTCAAATCTGTCAGCCTTTATTTCCTCCGGGGAAACAATCACTTTTTTAAAAACTTTGTAACATGTTTCCATATCCGTTAACTTGGAACCGTAAAGCAAATTTGTAAGAGCCGTCAACACTTTGTTTCCGACAAAATGAAAAGGTAGCGGAGTTTTGTTTTTCCCAACCAGAGCAAATTTTAAATTCTTGAAGCGTGAACCGTAAACGACTTCTGCCTCCTTTTTAAGAATCGGTGCAATAAGTCTTTTATAGTCGCTGGGGTCATACTCCAGATCCGCATCCTGAATCAAAACAATGTCTCCCCTAGCCTTGCTCATTGCGGTTTTAATTGCAGCGCCTTTTCCATAGTTTTTCTTATGTGCAAAAAAACGAACTCCGGAAATTTTTTTGATTTTTTTTGCAGTTCGATCACCCGACCCATCATCGACAACTATAATTTCGCGACTTAGATACTCGGGCAATTTTGCCAATTTTACTTTTTCAATCAGTTCAGAAATTGTATTCTCTTCATTAAAGACTGGAATAATTACAGTAAGTTTCATAATTTTTTGGCAACCGCAAACACCGACAAACCAAAGGGCATGGAAACGAATTTCTCAATCCAAAGTAAATATTTACCAAAGAAATTAAATAACGAAACTTTATCTTTTGGGATACTTTCCAGCTTCAAAACCTTTACAAACAGCCACCAACCTAAAGCTGCCCACCAGTTTATGTAGAGTACTTTCACTATCTCGCAGCTTGCCGTGCTCAACACACTCTCCAGATGTTTAGTAGTGTATCTTCTATAATGGCCCAAATTTTTATCAACCTTACTGTAAAGGATCATGTGTGCCGGCACGTTTAAAACAAGATAACCCCCTTTTTTAAGTAAATTAAACATATTTTTTACGGCTTTTTTATCATCTTTAATGTGTTCCAAAACATTTGAACAAAAAATGCAGTCGAATTTTTTTTTACCAAAAAAATATTTTCCTTTTTCTATATCACCAAAGCCAACTCTTTCACCAAACCTCCTTTTCCCTTCCTTTATATAATCATAATTAACGTCAATCGCCGTAACATAACCATATTTTGAAAGCTTAGTCGTAAAACTCCCGATCCCAAAACCTACTTCCAAAATCTCGCCTTTCAAATATTGGCAAGCCGTGTCGATAAGCCATTTGTTATACCACTCGGCTCTATCCATGACATCAAGCGTCTTTCTACCGTAATTACCCATATCAGTATCCAACGTCACTTCTAAATAACCTCCGTTTTATTTTCCTCAAGGGCGTTTGAAACATTGCTTTTTTAGCGAAATCACTACTCATCTTGCTCCAAGGTGAAGTTATATAGGAGGGAGCCGGTTTAAAAAACGCCTCCGGGTAATAAAAATCTTTCGGAAAATTATTGCCGATCTCATATTTAATTTTCATCTTTCTCTTGGATACAAACACATCCCGGCCCGTTGATCTGGGGACATTGGTAAAATGTAAGTAGCATTTTTTATCAATAAAAATTCTCTTTGCTTTATCTCTGTTTTGGATAAGAATACCATCTTTGTCAAAAAGGCCTTGTGTTCCGTGCGGTTTTTCAAAGTGAAGACCCGGAATTTTAAGACTAATAAATCTAATATTAAAGTGTCCCCTTCTGTTGTCAATTTTGTACATCCCAGCAGTCTCTTCTTGATAATAAAAAACGTCTCCGACAACATTATAGTGAGGAGTAACCACTGTTTCTAAATTGGAATTAAGGCTCTTAATAGTCTCTTTAATCCCCTCTTCCCACCAAACTTCATCACCATCAAGGATCATCAGCCAGTCTGCCTGGGTTTGGTCAAGCATCTTCTGGCGGGTCAGCGTGAAATCATATATATCTTTTTGGACAACTTGCCTAAAATCAATCCTTTCCAAATAACGTCTTTTTAGTTCTTTCGCGACTTTAATAGTGTCATCAGTACTCCCAGTGTCCCAGAGTAAAATTCTATCGACATAATCAACAACGCTTGTCACAGTAAACCACAAATACTTATCCTCATTTTTAACCAATGTGTGCGCCCAAATTGACATAAATTATTTACTTTTAATTTTCAACTTTTTCAATACCCACAACAAGGGTATTAAAAAATTAACAATATTGCCTATTACTACAATATAAGCTGCCCCAAGAACTCCGTAAAGCGAAATTAAATACAACCCACCAACTACCGTGATCGTAAGGTGGACAAGCGAAAGCCAGAAGAAAAGTCTTGGATAGCTGAAGTAATAAAAAACCGCACTGTGTACAGGAACCGAAATAAGGAAAATCAATTCTCCCAAAAAAAGAATCACAAAGATAGGAATTGATCCCAGGTATTCACTACCAAAGACATAAGGCACTAAAAATGCCACGATAGGTATTGTGACAATACCCAAAAAGGCAACTCCAAGTATCATTATTTGAGTTTTTTTTAAATACTTTACAAAAACCTCTTTATTTCCCATTGAAGCCATTTTTGGAGAAATTACAGTGCCCATAGCTACAACAATTTGGGGAATAATAACTGTTAACTGGCTTGCCGCTGAGTAAAGTCCGACTTCAAAGGCAGACAGCAACCGAGCAGAAATAAACGTGTCTAGCCTGGAAGAAACAGCTGCAACCAAAGTGAAAGCCGCAACCCATTTGTTATAATGAAAAAACTCAGCCCCAACAGACATTTCTTTATCCACTCTCAAAAATTTCTTAGGCAGTATAGACATACCGACCAAAAAACCCAAAAATGGCGTTGCTATATAGACTGTAAGCGTACTCGTAAGATTAAAAATGCCAAAAACTAGAAGTATTATAATTATAACGACGCGCACGGCATTGGTTCCAATTTGAATACCACTCCACGCCCAAAATTTTTGCATTCCCTGTAAAGCATGAGTAATAAATGAAAAAAACAAAAAACCGCCCACCCCGAAAAATGCCAGTCTTAGAGGATTGGTGAGTTCAACCTTCTTAAATAACAAGAGCGCAATTTGGTCTGAAAAAACGAACCCAACGCCAAGCACTATTAACCAGACCATAAGTTTTATTTTTAGACCCAATTTTAAGAAACGGTAGGCTTTGAAAGGTTTCTTTTTTATGTTTCTCCCGACAAAATTAACCAACCCTGTATCGGTTCCTAAATCTCCGATATCGGATATTAAAGTAAGAAGTGTGATTGTAACCATCAAAAGACCGAAACTTGCAGGCCCAAGAAATCGTGCAACGAGAATATAAAACACCGCCCCGAGAATTCCGTTTATCGCTGTACCCAAAAAAGTTATAGCCGACTGATGAAAGGTAGCTGACTTTAGCGAAGAGAGGATACTATAACCAAGCCTAGCTATTTGCCCCATTGCCAAATTATACCCGCATCAGCCGTTTATATACCAGGAAAGTCACCATAAGCACACCTACCCAACCAAACAACAGGCCCGGTAACACATACTTTTGAGGTGTAAAATAAACGTCGTACTCACCATTCTCCGCTACCATAAACCCATTTACAAAGCTATATACCGGATACGCGCCTACATCGTTCATTGTCCAAAGAGGATCAAAGTTTTGAGAAAATACCAATAAACTTTTATCCTCAAGACCCGTAACTCTAACTTTAAAGTGTGTCGGAGAAACGGGCGTGTAGTCAACCTCTCCACTATTTTTCCCCTCAAAAAGACTTTTTTGATCTAATTCTGAAATTTCATCCCATAAAACCACAGATGCAGCTGCTGCTTTCCTCTTTGCTTCGTCCCAGAGATTCTTTGGGATAACACCGAGCGCATTTACTACGTTTATATTTCCCCGGGTCTCGATTTGCAATTTCCCCATCGAAGTGACCTCCCCAACTTCACTCCACTCCACATTTCCTTTATCGTATTCTAAAAACTTGTCGGGGGTATCTTTATAGCCGGCAAGTTTTCTGACTACTTTTGATGGCTTTTCTAGCTTTGTATTTACTTGCCCTATTTCATTCCCGTCTACACTAAAACGCAGTATCCCCCCTTGACTACTCAGAAGAAATCTTGCAATAAGAATACAATCACATGATTTAGTAATATTATAAACGGTACGCGATGTCGCCCCTTCGGCTACCGCCCACCCACCCCCATAATCAAAATCGGTATTTTCGATTTTGTATTTTGACTCTAAAAAGCTTCTCCATGTCAAAAAATCTCCGGTTTCTCTCTTCCACCACCCGGACCCATCAGGTGAAAAGTCAAGAGTTCTTGACGGAAACAGAAAATAGTCCCTGCCTAAAAAAAACGCGGCTACGTCAGTAAGATTTTTTTGATACGCTACTATTCGAGCGTCATCCCCGGTAAGAATTTTTTCGTCCAATAACCCCTCTTCCAAAAAAATAAATGAGGATTGTTTAAAACTCTCCTTTGGTACTTGACCGTAGATCTCGTCGGACCCTATTACAAACCAAGGCTCTTGGGTCAAGAAAAATAAATCCTCATGTTCTCTAGTTTTTAATATTAGTAAGTCTTCCTTTCTCTCACTCCAACTCACCCAAGGTAAATCCGCAAGTTGATCAGAAAATACCTCATAATACTCTGAATCGCTTTTGGAAATAGGTTTTGTATACAGGAGATTTGCAATAGAGCTAATACGCAAAAACTCATCAACCTCCGGGTAATCCCGTAAAAAATTAAAAAGCTCATAAGTCCCAACCACGCCAATACTAAAAGGGCGCTTAACGGCCAGCAACGTTGCCTCGGTTAAAGGATGTTTATGATCGGCAAACGCAAATGGATGACGGAATGGCATCCAAAGAGATCTGGAATATTTTTCACCATTCAAGGAAATGTTTTTTATGTAATCAATTTTTATATTGCTCTGAGGTATCCTCAAAAGTCCTGTCATTTTATCTGACCAGGCCGGATAAAGAAGGACCGACCAAATACCTAATACCGATAAAAACAGGCAGATTCTAGCTGTTTTGGTTCGAACCTTAGAAAGAATCCAATCTACACTAAACCCGGCCAGAACACTATAACTAATACCCACCATGAAGAAAAATTTTGTCGAGTCGCGAAACAACGAAAAGCCCGGAAAATTGGTAAAAAGCCATTGATACACCGTGCCCAGTGGAGGACTAACTCCCTTGGCTAGGAAGACACCACTTAACGCTATAAGTGTCCAAAACCCGACCGACTTACCCTTCTTGATGACAAAGATAGGTAAAAAGGCAAGAAGCGGGAAAATTACAAAGTAAAATAACACCCCAGTAACTTGGCCGAAAATATTTTGAAACCAATGAGGTGTAATAAAAAAAAGTGCATGGCCAAGTGTTGTAAAGTTTAAAAATGACAGTTGAGTAACCCTGCCGTAATTTGAAGGCAGTAACGGTGCTCTGGCAAAAATCGCGGGAAGTAACCAATAAAGGTGCAGGAAAAAAAGAAAACTTGTAGTAATAAATCCAAGTTTAAAATATCTTAAAATCACCTTTCCTCTTTGTTTCTGTACAAGATCAAAAATAAATTTTATAGATACCAAAACGGCTAAAATATACAGGAAGCGAATATCGGAAATTGAGATGAAAGCTACGACAAGAGCGAACTTAAATGGTGCATTTGGTGAACTTTTATCCATCACTTCCTTCAAAAAGTAAAAGGCAAGGGGAAACAGAGAATAAGCAAGGGCAATAGATAGCTGACCACCGTCGATGAGAAGGGCAAGATAAGAATTTGCCAAAAATACAAGTTGCCCGACAAAGATTCCGACCCCTTTAATCCCAAAATCTTCTAAAAGTTTGTGGATCCCGATACATCCAATTACAAATGTCGGAATAATAAAAACACCAAGAGTGATCACCCAAAATGGCAACCCTATCAGCGAAAGTAAACCTATACCAAAGTCGAGTGGCCAAGACCAAAGAGTATCAACTGCATAATAGCCCATTCCCTCCGACCCCCTTGTCGACCAGACTTGCGGAAGTGAAATATTTTCTTTAAGTGCTTCAGGATAAATATTTGGGAAGTCATGCCCGATATGTATTCCCGGAAAAAAGATAGTCCAAAATAAAAAAACTGTAAAGATAAGAGAAAAATACCTGCGAACCATTTTATTTATGATCAGGTTGTCTAAATCGCCAAATATAAATAACTAAGCGCAACAGGACAAAAAGTGCAGTAATCTCTAAAAGTCTTCCTGCCAGTCCCGAATGGTTAACCAAATAAAAAAAGGCCGAAGCGACCAATAGAAACAGGAAAACCCCAAGCCACACAAATTCTCCGACTTTAACTCTTTTAATAAATCCCAAATAAACCAGATCTTTCACCATGCCTGTAATTAATAACAATAACATAATATTAAAAGCAAACTTTGAAAATTCAACGGAAACTATAAATGTAACAACCCCAACCAGATAAGAAACTGTCGCAAGCTTATAGAAAACTTTTACGCTTATCTTAAACTTGTAAATTGCAATAAGCATTAAGTACAAGATAACCATATAAAAATACGGTAAGACGGATGCACTTGAGCTTACAAACAGCAAGTACAGCTTGATAACCAAAATACAGACCACAAAAACAACTCCAACTACCCACAAAAAAGGGGTGGCGAGAGTTTTACTTAGTGAAATAAGTCTTTTTAGCATAAATAAATACAATGAAAGTTAAAAAGACAAATAGGGAAATTACAGAAACAGTTCTTCCAATTAAAAGAACTTTTTCGTCTTGAAACTCAACAACCAGTGTATAGTTTCCCAATTTGTCCAAATACCAACCGTTGGCAAATCCGTCGATTAACACATGCTCACCCTCCAATTCCAATGCCTCATCACCTTTAACCTTGATACCCCATGACGGGTGAAATAACTGTCTAAAGACCAAAAGATACGGAGTTGTAGCATTTTGAATTTCAACTTCCCAGGAGGAGGAGTTATGTTTTTTAAAAGTGATATCAGGCGGCACCATTTCGCTTGTCTTTGACTCCTCATTTACAAGAATCAGGCTGTCAAGAAATAATCGCTCAACCCGCAAGTTTTTAACTTCGACTTCGACAGGTTTTTCGAATCTGTTCCTATAAGTAATGTCGTCGCATTTAAAGCTCAAGAAAAAATTTGACCGCGGGCAAAAATCAAATTTAGTAGCACCAAACTCAACCCACGCCCGGGATGATCCGCGGTTTGGGCTTACAGTTGTTTCATAATGTTTCCAATAGTGATCATAACCATCTATTGATATTGTTGAATTTATTCTTTGCCTTTCTTCTTCAAGCTTCTCAATATTTAAATCATCTACAATATTTACTGAAAATTTATCCCCTTTCTTAATTAAATAATCAAAAGCTACTCTATATGTCGAGTAAGGATTAAAATTATTAATTTCAAATCTGGGGTGATTATCCGACGAGACATTTACCGTTTCTTGCAAGGGAACATCCACTAAGTTTAAAAGCATGGGAATTGGTATGCTAATTTCATGGTCTCCGGCGGCAAAATAAAAAGATACAATCTTAAGAAAGTTATTATCGACTTGTGGCTCAAGGGTAAGGGGTTTTCCATCAAGAGCTATCTCCCAAATTTTTGGGTACTCGTAAGTGCCTTTAGAGTCAATTCCGTAGAGATTAACCGTATAATCTCCTTTGTTTTCCACACGAAACTGGTATATTCTCGAAGCCTCGGATAAACCAACCGTTATCGGGTAGAAACTTCTTAAACCCATGATTTGTAATTGTCCGCTCATGTAGGATTCAAACGTTAACAATATCTTCTGATTTTCCAAACTTGATTCTTTTTGAGCACTTGAAAGTATTACAAAATGTTTATTGAACATTTCGATAAAAAGATCTTTCATAAACTGTTCTCGACCCGACTCGCTTATAATTTCGTCGCTTAACTTCGAGAGAAAGTCCTTGTATCGTTCTACTGCCAGTTCTAAAGTCTCCTTACTATCATTTTTGACACCGTCAATTTCTATCATGCGTTTCCCGAGTGTTTGAAGGTCATAAAGGAGCCTCGCTGAACTTTCAGTTAAAGCCATTCTTTCAATGGATTCCTTAAGAAGAATTAGTGGATAAAGTCTATTTGTCGGCAAAAAACGTATAGCTGGTAGCTGGGCTCGCGCTTGGTCAATATTTATCTGGCGACTAGGGTTTAGTTGAAACTGTCTAGTTGGACGAAGTATCCTGGCTGAAACATACTTTTCCACTCCTGAGGACACCGGGTTAATTACTGCGACTGTGTCTATATCAGGATAAGTGTGTATCTTGTCAAAGAATACATCTCTACCATTTTGCACTGCCACAATGTCATTAGGTGCAGAAAATAACGGAACAAAATACTTGTTTGAAAGTTCATAAAAGCGCAAATCTTCAAATTCACGCGAGAGTGTAAGATCTCCTTTTTCGACTAAAGCTTCAACATAATCTTTTACTATCCCCGGGTCTCGCATACCGCGACGAGAATAATCAATATCCCGCCTTAGCAAAAAATATTTCGAGCTTAGTGTCCCGAGTAAATTTGGAAAAACTTCCGTATTTTGAAAAAGAACCGGTTCAAGTGTACTAGTGATAGGTTCAAGGTAGGGTACAGAGGTAGAAAAAGAGATAAAAGGAGTAGAAAACAACTCACTTGAAAGTTCCACTCCATTGAAGGGACGATCCCAGGAATATGTCATCCCTTCCCCGTCTATGGGTAGGGCAACGACCCTGAACCCTTCCCCGAGGGTGGAAAGCCAATTGTCTGCATCTTTATAAAAAGAAGGTACTTTTATATAACTAGTTATTTTGTCTTGGTTACCTCCAAAAACCTCTCCGTTCCACATCGGTAATACATAGTAAAAAAACAAAACAGACGAGACTAAAATTACTAACGCGTACTTTAGGAGAGAAACTTTGGAGGCAAGAAATTTCGCGATCATTGATAACCCAATGCCGAAAAGAATAGAATATGCCAACATCAAGGCAAAACCAGCCTTCTCAAAAGGATTACGAAAAACTTCAAGCAAACGGATATTAGAAAAGGAAAACAAAGTAATATTACCCAGGGCGTCACTTACACCCTTTGATAACATAAGTACAAAAACCGAAAATATTAGAAAGTACTTAAAGAGCGAACTTTTTTTTCTCTTAAATATTGAAAGCAAACACACCGCTCCCGGGATGAATCCAATAATTTGAATGACGGGGTTTAAGTAATTGATACCCCAAGTGCTCCCTATTTGATCAATAAAAGACTTATCCAGCAGTCTTAGGACAAAAGGCAGCCCACCCACGGCTTGACTAACTGAAACAAAGGATTGAATATTTCCCGTTTGAGTAACTGCTTCAGTAGATGCGTAAGGTGTGGCGAAAGTCGAATACATTGTCGGGAAAAACCACCAGGCATGAAAAAGTACCCAGAGGATGATGGTAATTCCGAAGTACTTCGTAGAAAAAAGCAAATTCTTTTTAACGTGCTTTAACACGTTAAACATTACAAAAGATATAAGTGTAATAAACCATAATATCAATAACGGAAAAGAGGCAAAACTTAAAGAAAAGGCTACGCTGCTTGCCACTACCAAAAAAGCGTATATGTACTTTCTCGCGGTAATCCCTTTTATGAATAGAAACAAAGATAAGGGGTAAAGCGCATAAAAAAACATGAAAGTATATTGAAGCCTATTGACGACCGTCACCATGGTAAAAGGATTAAAAATATAAAAGACAGACGCGAAAAACGAGGCAAATTTGTCTTCACTTACGAGACAGGCTAATTTATACACTGAGACGCTACCTACCGCCAAAACAAAAAAATAAAACATTGCTTGAATAACTACCGATGACATACCGGCGTGAGAAAGCAGCCCAATTGTACCTAAGAAAATGATGCTAACAGTATTTGAGGGAGACCCAAGTAATGCATCGCTCCACTGGTGAAAGGTTCTCGGTATCAGCCTTGCAAAATTGTGGAATGGCAGCCCGGACTCACCCGAACCAACCATAAACCCATCCTTGAACCAAACAAAAATTAAACTTAAGCAAAGAAAGACAATCACACCCATTTGGAATATCGGATGTGTTAAAACTTTCTTCATGTTTAATTTTTGGAAGCCACGACTCTCACGACTTCCGATCTACCTGTAAGCGATGCCAAGAGTGCTTCCAACAAAGAAAGTGGCAATGAAACAATAAAAAGTATATTTGCAACAAAAGTTCCGATTTTTTGTGCCACTATTTTCCGGACACTCAGGCTAAAGTTTAGAATCGCACGAGTAGGGAATGAAAACTCCACAACATGCAAGCCAGCCAGATCCAGAAGTTTTGCAATACTTTGCGGGGAGTAGTAGAAGATATGCTCCGGAACCATTAGCCAAGAATAATACTGCCTAAATAGCCACAAATTTATAGAATCAGCGTTTGGCAACTCAAAAATAAATTTTCCTTTTGGCTTCAACCAAAGACCTATTTTATGCACAAATTCGGAAGGATTAGGTACATGCTCTAAAACGTGCCAGGCAGTAATAACATCAAAACTTGATTTGAGATCGACTTCTGTTACCTCACCCACTTTTATTTTTCCTATGCCTATTCTTTTTTCGGCCCGTTTTGCAGCCACAATACTTTTTTCAATACACTGAACACTCCACCCCCTCAAAAGCATTTTTTCGGCAAATTCACCATTGCCACAACCAATATCTAAAAGGGAGCCTTTGCTGGTGTGTTTCTCTACATACTCATCATACTCCGGAAAGAAGCGAATCGATAAAATAGCATTGAGAAAAGGTGTTGCAATTGGTTTTGCAAGCTTTTCGAAATACTCTACGTCTGAATATAAAGACTCCAACTCGTTAACCTTAAGCATAGGATGAATCCTCGTCAGGGTACAAAATTTACATTTTTCATAATACAGCCTCTTTGCTCCAATAGAACGAGGGTTTACAAAAGAAAATAAATGAATGAAAGTATTTGACAAACAAAGTGGGCACGGGACACTAGCTTTTTTCATTTTTGACAAACAGCAAAAACAACAGAATTTACTACACTTGGCGAATCTACTTCTGAGGAGCGAGATCTGGAAGAAGGTATCCACTCCCTTTCTTCTCTTATAAAATATTCCAAGAGTAGTATTTTAAAACCACCAAGTAGCTGCTTCAGGTGTTTTTCATCGTACACCCGGTAAGACTTCGTTATCCTCCACTTTCCATATGGAACTGTGAGGATAAACTTGCCTTTAGGCTTTAATATTCGAATTATCTCTTCAACTGCTTTTTTGTCGCCATCTATATCTTTTTTTGTTTTTTCATAAAAACCCAAGCCAATATGTTCAACTGTAGATACCGCAATTACCGTATTAAAAAAATTCTTCTTGAAATTAGTCTTCCGAATGTCCCCTGTCACAAACTTCAAATTCCTGTGACTATAAGGATAAGGTTCGATGTCTATGCCGTAGGTTTTGTACCCAAGACTCGCAAGTGTAAGAACTAAGTTACTGTAACGGCACCCCACATCAAGCACCACTTTTCCCCCGCCGGGAATATGTCTAACTACCCATGCATATTCTATGATTCGCTCTGAAACTACATCCTGATAAAAAATGTTTCTTATTTCCTCTTTCAGGCCGAATTCCGGCAATCGTGAAATAAAATCAACGCCTGAATGCACAAATTTTTTTAGAATAGTATTCATTTAACTCGCAAAAACTTCGTGAGCAATTTTGTGGGTTGGGAGAACCTGATTCTTCACGACTTGTAATACATTTCCCTTAATCATCACCCTGTTAAAAATGTATTTATCCGATGACTTTCTGATTTCGGCCACCTTTCTCCTTTCTCCAAGGATATATCCGATATTGCCCAAAATCCAGAGCCAAGCCTTAAGGAATCCTTTCAACGGGAGAGTGTTTCTTTTAAGAATTAGGTGCTTGACCGCGCGGAGCAAATAGATAACAAAAATCCAGGGTAAGTAGTGAAGCAGGTTAACAAACTGATAGTTTTTAATAAAAACAGCAGGCATTTTGTTAAAATAATACTCTGCTTTAATTGTTGATATCGGCCTTGCAGCTTGAGGCTTCCCTCCCCAATGGTAAGTTACAGCCTGGGGTACACAAACCGACCTGAACCCTGCTATCCATATTCTCCAACCCAGATCAATGTCGTCAACTTTGTGTCCCAATTTTTCATCGAATCCACCGATTTTGTCCAGAATAGCTTTCCTTACGATTGTACCCACTGATCCAATAACTACATTGGCAATTGAATCATCTGCTTCATTTATTGTCAGGCCGTAATTTCTCATTACAACCCACCCAGTATGGGGAATAAGAAGCATCCCATCGGCTTGAATATATGCTTTTCGCTTTAAGTCAAAAACCCTGCTGTGACAGGCACCGATTCCTGGTTTTTTTTCAAGTACTCTAACCATTTGACTTATCCATAGAGGGGAAGCTTCCATGTCCGTCTCAAAAAAAACAACGTACTTACCTTCGGAATTTTTTACACCAACGTTACGCGTAATAGAAGGGCCGCTGTTCTTTTCGTTAAACAAAACCTTCAGATTTTTGTATTTCCGGGAAAAACCCAATAATACTTCTCTCGCGCCATCGGTCGACCCGTCGTCAACAATAATAACTTCATAATTTGCGTACCGGGTCGCCACTATGGATTTTAGACAAGAGCTTATTAGCTCCTTCCTGTTATAGTTTGGGATAACAATCGATACAAGAGGAACGTTTCCCATTTCAATTATCCTTCCAGCAAAACATATAAATTGCCCATTCAGGCTTTAGAGCAAGCATGGGCCAAAAAATAAATGATACTAGAGAAAATATATAACTGATAGGCCCCAATTTTCTAACTCGGTTTCCATAACCGTAAAGAATTCTCGCACCTTGTCCCCAAACTTTATAACCTTTTTCTTTGAAGTCTCTCGGATACCAGGCCGACAAGTGTTTTTGATAAGGGTTGCCATCATACGGGTCTTGGGGCAACCCACCCACAGGAATAATAAAAATAATCCTTCTTTTGGCTATATTTTCCAAATTAGCAATCAGTTTTAAGCCTTCCCTTCTAGTCAAGTGTTCAATTACTTGTGAACACAAAACAATGTCAAACCTACCAATGCTTTCATCTAGGTTTTTAATGTCTTTTTTTACCAATCTTTTATAAATTTTTCTTGTCTTTGCTTTCTTTAAATAAGGTTCAAAAATATCTACCCCGGTCGGGATTTTATTTTCTTTGGAATTTTTAATAATAAATTCCATAAAAGCGCCATCAGCACAACCGACATCAAGTATAGTCTCGCCATGACCCCTGACCAGCCTCATAACCAATCCATAGTGGGTAAAGGGCAAAATCGCGTATATCGGGGCAAAAAAGGCATCTACTTTTTTAAGTATTGGTCTCCAGTCCATAACTATCTAGTTAACCAAAATTTAGATTCTTTACTGATTTCCGACCAAATATTTACCATATCCTTATAAGGGCTAATGTCCATATGCCTCGAGTCTTTATCAATAAACCTTCTCATCAAAGCCTTTAACATAACGAAAGAAATCGACTCAGCAAGTAAATCTTTGTTAATTTTTTTGGTATCACAAAAATAACCCCAGATTGTTTTCATTATCTTTGAGTAAACTCCAACGCCCTTTAAGTTCTCTCTAAAATAATCCCAGCTTTCCCGTCTACTATTATTAATAATAAAAAAAATAAAATCAAAAAAAGGATCTTTTTCTTTCTCAAAAAACTCCCAGTCGATAACATAAATTTTTTTGTTGTCAATTATTATGTTTGTTTTTACAAAGTCCCCGTGACTGGCCACTTTTTTTATTTTTGTTTCCCCCATTTTCTTTGTGAATAATGCCAGATCCGAAGCAACAATTTTTTCAACCTTATCTGTAAAATTTTGTGATCTTAAAAAACCTACTGCGTTTGACATCTCTTTCTCAAATATTCGGGAATCGACTAGCCCGCTTTCGGTCTTTGTCTGAAACTCAAGTAACCAGCTAACCGCAAGCTCATTGTCTTCAAGACTCAATGATCTACATGTGTGACCCTTAAGGTAAGGCTCAAGAAACACATCCCTATCTCCCACCTTAGTCTTCTTGATATTCATCCCATTCCATTTGGCAACTAGAGCTTCCTCCCTAACAAGACTTTCCTGGAACTGTGAAAAACGGGCAAACTTAACTACACTCTTGGCTTGCCCGTTTTCAAGTAAAAAATAGTTTATTTTAGAGGTTAACCCATGTGTACCACTTCTTCTTAAAAAACTTGTTTGCTTTTTACCCAGGCTCAAAACCCGACTTTCAAACAAATCTTTTTTGCTTCCACCTTCTTTATTTGCGTAAATTAAAAAACTCGGTGCAAATATCGGGAAAAACACTCTTAGTAACCTTGGCCGAAATAGTAATGCTAGCTTTGTCGCAATTTTGCTGGTTATCGTCACGCTGAAATCATGCATTCGCAAAAAATTCAACAAAAAAGAAAAACTCTCCCCGTCCATTGGTCCTGCCTCACTTGGACTGTTGTAATTAAGGGTCCAATAAATTTTAAAACCGAAAAATCCCGCTTCTTTCATAATATTTTGATAACCCCAGTAAGAGTAGGTATAAGTTCGATAATCGGACCAATCCAAGCCCATCCTCTTTGTATCTTCATATTTTCCCCCCGTATTTCTAAACTTTCTGACTAAAACACTTGCCAACCTCCTCGGCATTAAACTTGTGAAAGGAAGCCCACTATGATCAATTGCTCCAAAAAAGAAAAAAAAGGCAAATCTGTTCTCAATTCCGATATATAACACTCCCCCAGGTTTTAATACTCTTTTCACTTCTTGAAGAAACTTTATCTGAAGTTCTTTCGGATTTTTATTGAAATCCGAAAGGCCAATCCATTCTAGTACTCCGTTGACTACGACTAAGTCGAAAAAGTTATCAGGAAACGGTAAGGTTAACCAGTCGGACTGAATAAATTTTATATTTGTCCGACCCTCTTGCTTCGCCCGAACTTTTTGAAACTCAAGGCGCTCTTTTACCAACTCAAGAGAATAAACATCGTCAAACTGGTAAGAGAGAGAAATTGAATTGGCACCCCATCCGCTACCAATATCCAGAGCCTTATCCCTGCCTTTCAAATTCAGGCAGTCAAAAAGCCAATCTGCCCGATCATAAGCTAAAATATACTCGTTTAGTCTATTCACTCCTAAAAAATTTGCGGCATTCTGGTAACCAATTCTTTTGGCGACTTCAACAATTTGCCGCGCTTTATCTTGTGGAATTTCTCCCCAATAATAACTCATTGGTAGTACCTTCTGTAAATAGTTACAAGACTTTCCTTAGTCATTACTTTCTCATAAATGTAGCCATCATTAACAACTCTTAAAGATTGTACAAATTTTCTTCGCTTTAGTGTATCTCGGAAATTAGCGATATTCCATATTACCGCTTTAATAAATTGACTAAATGCGCTAAATTCTTTGTCTCGAACAACAACAACGACACCCCTTGCAAACAAAATCAAAAATGCCATTGGCAAATATTTGATTAAACTTTTTAATTCATAATTCTTGATTAAGGTCCTAAAAGTATTTTTATTTATATGAAAATATACAAAACTTTTCGTTGCATTCATCAGTCTTGCACGTTCTTCGTAACCTTTAGACTTATGATAAACGACAGAGGCAGGAACATATATTATTTTCCATCCTCCAATCCAGATCCTCCACGAAAAATCCAAATCCTCGGTGTGAACAGCCAGTTTTTCATCGAAACCACCAATTTTTTCAATTACTCCTTTCCTCACGGCCATACAAGCAGATATTGAAATCACTTCGCGTGTCTTTTCTCCTTTTAAGGCAATACCCCAACCTGTATGGGGAATCAAAAGCAGCCCCGCTGTAGTAATCCTGCTTTTATCTTGAAGCATTGGCATCTTGGGACACGTCGCACCCACGGCTGTGTTTTCAAAAGGCTTCAAGAGCTCGTTGAGCCACCACGTTTCAACTTCCGTATCGTTATCCAAAAAAACAATTATTTCACCTATTGCCACCTTAATGGCACGGTTTCTGCTTGCCGCAGCCCCGATATTCATTTTGTTTCTCAAAAGCTTAATCTTCTTAAATTTTTTTAAATATAATTTAATTACTTTCAGGCTTTCGTCGTATGACCCGTCATCTACTAAGATAACTTCAAATTTCTGATACTTAGTCTTCATAAGGCTGGACAAACAAAGAGGCAAATACTTCTCACCGTTATAATTTGCAATAATAATGGAAACCTGTGGTTGTTTATTCATCAAAATCTTTCACGGCAACTAAGTAGCCTGCAATCCGGGGGAAAAAATATGAAATCGGGGTGAGAATATACTGTAAAGCAAAATAAAACTTTACCTGCCAGAGAGCTCTCGGCGGATAGACCCTGGCACCAAAACCATAAACCCTATAACCGAAACGCTTAAAATCATCTGCTCCCCACTTTGAGTGGTGGGAGTCGCTTTTGACAAACTCCGGCTGACTATGTTTCATCATGTTCGGACAGACAATAATCGACCGGCCCCGGCAAATCTTATCAAGATCGCCTAAAAACTTTTCTCCGTTTTTTTTAGTAAGATGAGATATCACTTCAACTGCAAGAATCAAGTCTACGCTTGACTTGACAAAGGGCATTTTATCTAAACTCGCAACTACATACTCGTCGTAGACGCGATTTTTTTTAGCGATTGTCAAATATTCATCAGAAACATCAACACCTATCATTTTTGCCTTTGATGTATCCCTGGTCGCACGTATCAAAAACCCATATACCCCTTTTCCGCAACCGACATCAACAACAACCTTAGCGAACAAATCATGAGGAATAAAATTAAATACAATCGGGTGGTGGAAAAAAGGTGATATTCCCGCCCACTTAAACTTATTTATTCTTGAACTTTTATTCATTGCGCTTTAACTGCCAATTCTTCAAGCTTACCATTTCTGAAATCTTCTGATTTATCAACCAGTCTATAATTTTTTACTTCAAATATATAGATTAATTCTTTGGGGGTATTATACTTTTTTATATAATCTCGAAAGTCCTCTTTCTTGAAAGTAAACATATACCCTATATCGGAGATTCTCTTAAATCTAGGATATTCAACCCAAATTTTATAAGTAGAACTAAAATCGATCGTTGCACCAACTATTTGAGATGACTTTTCGTCCTTTGGCAAAAAAAGAAAGAGAGCGTTGCGTGATCGATCTTTCTCATTATAATTCGGGATGTCTGGCACCAAATTTATAAAATCAGACCAAACCTGCCTTACTGCAACCGCAGGGTGTTTCTTGTAATTTTCTTCTATGAAAATCCGTGACGAGTGAATATGGACTAGAGTGAAGAGTGAAAATACAATGTACGCACTATACTTTAAAGTTTTTGCAGCGTGTGATTTTAATACCAATGTCAGAATGCATGACCAAAAAACTGCGACACTAATCATGTTGCTTACCAGGTACCGATTAAATATCCCGAAATATGTCAAGGGGAAGTAAATTTGTGATATTAGCGAAAGAGAGGGGATGGTCAAAACCCCAAGTAAAGCAAATAATCTAAGCTTACGCGTGCCTGAAAACGCAAAACCAATAAATACCGACAGTATAATTGCACCAAGCGACGAAAGGGTATACAAATAATAATCATTTAGGTTCAAAGGGTTTAATTTCCTAGCCAAAAATATCACTAACCAAAAGATTGCATAAAAACCAAATGAGATAATTAAAAATCCTTTTCTAGATTTTTGTTTCATTAGTAAACTAAGACTTGAAAAAGTCCCAATGGCAAAAGCTGCAAGAGTAATAAAATACATAATAAAAATATTGGTACCGCTCGCGAATCTGCCTAGCAGCGGCATTACAAAATCTTTCTGAACTAAAGTGTCGGGAAGAAACATTTTTGCGGTAGTTGCCAAGGGATTAATTAAAAAATCAAAATTGCTTAAGTTTATAGCCTGACGAATTTCCCCAACTGCTTTAGTGACTCTAAAAGTATTATCCACGGAAGTACCAAAAAAATGAAATTTATAAAATATAAACTGTAACAGAATTAAAAGTGTTGAAACAAGCAACAAGTGCTTAAATTTTGCTTTTAAAAAAACCACAGATAAAAATAGGTATGCAATACCAACAATAATCAGTGTGTTCATTCGGTTCGGCATTAAAATTACACTTAAAGTAAATGTAGAGGTAAGAATAAGGATTTTTAGCAAACTAATTTCTCTTTTCTCCGCGACCAACAATAGTGTAGCTAAAAATATAGCGGCAAGACCTATCGATAAGTAAGCAGGAGAATTAAATACCCAATCAGTTGTTTGAAGGCCTGTTGAAAGCACAGAAAACAATAGAGATGCCAAGAAAGCAACAATTCGGCTTCCTGTACCGAAATAGACAAATGAAAAAATTCCTAAAGCGGCAAAAAGTCTTAGAACCATTGATGTTCCATAGAAGGCAAGAAAATTTTCACGACCGAAAAGATTAATTACAACACGCATAAAAAAGGTGTTCGAGCCGTAAGATCCTGCAAAACTTTCCCAAAAACCCTGGTATTCTGGTTTCGTTGCAAACCCAACAAATCCCCAATCATCGCCGAAAAGTCCCATATCAAGCGTTTTCCTGAAAACCAAAAATATAATCAGGCCACAAACTAATCCAGATACCAGAAAGCCGATAATCCCGATTTTGTGATAAGAAAGACCTTCTTTAAAAATCTTTTTAAAAAATGACCAACCGTCTCTCAAAATCCTCGATTTTGCCACACCTTTTTCTCTTGCAGGTTCGAAGGTTGGTATCTCAACTACACGATAACCCAACCTTAAAGCGCTTGAGATCAACTCTATCTCGATAGCATACCCCTCCGGATGGAAAATAAACCGATCATATACATCCCGCCTAAAAACCTTAAACCCGTTTATTGCATCGGTCAGCTTCGTACCAAAGAATAGGTTAACAAACTTGTTAAGAACAATTCCCCCAAACTTTCTGATATGAGTTTCGTCCGCACTGCCACCGGTAATTCTCGATCCCACAACTAAACCGACTTCATTGTCTGCCATGCATTTAAGAAGCTTGCTGATGTCTCCTGGCATATGAGACATGTCCGCATCCATCATCACCAATATTTCACCCTTACTTGCAGCAAATCCATCAAGCAAAGCTTGTGATTTGCTGGGTTTTGAATATTTTTTTTCGATACAGACAGCCCCAAGCCCTCTTACAACTTTTGCGGAATCGTCGCTGCAATTATTACAATTTACGATAATTTCAAAACTAAAATTTTTTATTTTACTCGTCGCAGCTTTTATCTGTGGCAGAAGTAACCTAAGATTTTCGGCCTCGTCATAAGCTGGGATAATAATACTAACTAATCTTTCGTTTCTTTTCATTATGACTTACATAGCTATACCACATTTGACCCCATCTGGTTCTCATAATAGTATCTGCCCTCTGTTTCGCAAATAAATAAAACCATAAATCGTTATATATTTTGGCGGCAAGCCGGAAAAGATGAAGGATGGGTGTCTTAAACAAAAACCACTCGATTTGCGGACCCATTCTCCTTAGAGCCATCTCTGTAAAGAACACTATTTGTCTTGGGCTAGGTTTCTTAAACTTTAACATTGGTGGTTGATTCCCTACTAATTTGTAGTGGCTGGTTCCGACACCGTTCTTTTCACAGGTTCTAATTGTTGGCACCTCTGAGTATTTGTACCCCATTATGTCGGCCGCCAAAGCGTCCATTGCTACAAGGTCATGGGAGGCAAAAATGTGTCCCACTTCAACAGGTGTACCAGTTTTTGGACCCGTACCCTCCATCGCCAAAATTGCATCTCCGACAGCAAATCTTAACTTGTTCGAGAAATATTTATTAACATCGGCTAAGGCTTGGGCAAGAACCAAATGAAAATTATGTCTCATATCATGAATACAACCCCACTGATTTTTTATCGCAAAAGTTAGGCCTGACAACCCGTGTGTTTTCATTATCGGCAAAGTCACAATACTGTCAGCAGCAAGCAAAACTTCACTGACCTTCAGGTGATTTAAAACTGTTCCGTCAAATGGGATAACTTTAAATTTCGTTCTGGTAAGACTGACCAGTTCTGCATTATATTTCTTTGCCAATTTATCTATCCCTAATATTTTAAATGATATGTCTGTGTGCATCATTGCAGCAGTATCAGTATCAGCAATAATTATTTTTTTTGGTTTAACATATTTTTTTACCATCCGCAAAACCCCCTCCAACACCATCGGAGAGGTAACTGCACATGGATATACCTTATCCCACACCGCATTAGTTTTAAGTAGAACTGTTTCTCCTTTTACATACCTCTTCCATGAAGCTAAATTCATTGCTTTTTCAACCGCATCGAAAACAAGCTCCTTTTTATTCCCCAGACCAACCGCCACGGAAGCAACAATACTCTTCATATATATAATATAATAAATACTGTCAATGATTTTACTTGCAAATTATACATCTGTCTACCGATCAAAACTACTAATCAACACTATAGAAAATTGGGTAAAAAATGATCAAAAGGTTTTAGACGTCGGTTGCGGAAATGCCGTTGTAACCAGAGAGCTACAAAAATATTTTAAAATTGACTTTGTAGGATGCGACGTACTCGACTACCGCAAAGAAATGATAAAGTTCGTTAAAATGAAGTCGGAAGATACTCTCCCTTTCAGAGAAAAGCAGTTTGATTCTACTATTTTTACAGATGTACTTCATCATACATCGAAAGATACACAGCTAAAATTAATCAAGGAGTCATTAAGAATTTCAAACAAAGTGATACTTTTTGAACTCCTACCGACAATTCGCGGGTATCTTGCTGACTTTTCGGTTAACAAAATTCACAATCGAAAAATGAGCATACCATTTACATACAGAAAATTAGAGGACTGGAAAAATGTTTTTAGATCCTTTAACGTTTCTTACAAAACCAAACTCGTTAAGTCCCCCTGGTGGTACCCATTCTCACATGTCGCCTTTCTTTTATATTAACTAGCATAAATCCTTCCAATGTCCCTTTCAGAAATTTTAAATAGCCAGATAAATGCTTGTATTTAACAGCCAAATACAAATAATAGATTAAATAAATCGGCAAAAAAAACAGAAATATAAAGAGGTTTTTCCCATATCTCCTCATAAAAATTATCCTGTTTTTGCCTAAGTTCCTGGCATACCTGACCAAAAGTCTTTCTGCGTCTTTTTGGGTATCGTACTCTATATCATGATACGCGATTGCATCTGGGGTATAATAAGTTCTATAACCCTCAAACCTCGCCATATAGCAAAAGTCAGCGTCTTCCCAAGAAGACTCGAAAATGTTGTCAAATCCTTCTATTTTTTCAACTAATTCTCTTTTAACCAAAATCGCAGCTGGAGAAACCCCCACTTCCACAGTTTTATCATACTGCCCCACGTCAATTCCGTTTCGAAAAATTACCTGTCCCGTCCATAAATTTATATCCGTGCCTGCAGACCAAATTCTTTTCCTTTCACTCTTGTAATAAATCTTTGGTGTCACTATTCCTATATCATTTTTATTTTCTGCAACCTTCACCAGTTTTTCCAACATTTTCTTATCGGCAAGCATATCGTGGTCAAAAAAAAGTAGGTAATCACTTTCCTTAGCGCAAACCTCTATTCCTTTATTTCTTCCACCAGTTACTCCCAAATTTTTGTCATTTCTCACAAATTTAACAGTCTTATTTCTTTTAACTAACCTGTTAACCAGATCGGGTGTGCTGTCAGTCGAAGCATTATCAATAACAATTGTTTCATAAGGTTTATAAGTCTGGCTGACTAAGGATTTTATACAACCAACAACGCTAGAACCCCCATTCCACGTTGGCACTATTACTGTTATCCTTTTCATGCTTTGCTAATATAAATAAGTGGATACATTAACTTTCATATTCAACCCATCATACTTTCCACACTATTTTAAGATATTTGCTGTTCTAATCATAATTTGCTTTGGTGGGATAGCTATATTTTCACTTATTTACAGTACTAAAAACAAACTAATTATTGTAGGCGGTGGAGCGATACTAGGTTTTTTGACTTTTCTTTTATTACTGGGATTGGCCTCTTACCTTGTTAAAGGCGAAATCGGAATAAGAATAATTTTTTTGCTGTATATTATAACTTCTGCGTTTGCATTTACCCGTAATAAAAACTTTTACAAACATCTATTTAACCCAAGGTTGAGTATTAATTCTATATTACTGATTGGATTAATTTTGGTTAACCTGGCTTTTTTATTCCTATTTATTAGAGACGTTATTTTAGGATCCAGCGCTCCCCTTTACTGGGGGATTGCACTTTCATTTGCAAGAGGGAATTACCCAACCGTACTGCCTTGGCAACCTGAATTCTTAAGCGCATATCATCAAGGTTCAATGATGGTTATGGGTGCTATTCAAAGCTTGACTTCTACTCACATTTCAATCATTCACAGTTCCCTGTCATTTTACCTAATATCCTCAATTTTTCTGTTCCTGACCGGGATAGCCCGTGAAAAAACTCGTTCTTTACTTTGTCTCCTGCCAGGACTCACAGCAACGGTGTTAATCGGCGGGCCGGTAATATTTATTGGAAACGCGGCTAAATTTCTACAAACAGTTGTTAGTTTTCCTCTTTTAACACCTCACGCCTGGCAACAAGCTACTTATTTTCTCGATTACTCAAGTTTTTCACTTTGGTTAGGAACCGGGGTAACCAGCCTGCATACTTTGATTTACAATATATACCACTCTTCCGCTTGGGCTGCATTTATATTGTTTCTTGTCTTATTCCTACTAATTCAAAACTCAGTCCGTGATTCGCTTTTGTCACCTTCACACCAGATGTCAAGATTTCGATTAGCAAACGTAAGCGAATTTCCCACCAGTGCCCCATTTTCATACCTCACAGGTTCTCCTAAATTGACTAACCTGGGAATGTGGTTTCTTCCCAATTTTTTGATATTAGCTATTACAACTTGTTTATTTTCGTTCGCAGCAAAGTCAGTCATACCGAAGTATCTAGTCGTATCTTCAACGATAAGCGCAATATCATCCCTACTTATTGTAGAAACTTTTTTTCCAACAAACAGTGTCCGTTTCGCAAACTACGCATATCATATGATTTTTTTAGCTTTAGTTTTTGTGCTGACAGAGTTCTTAGCATACAGGCGAAGACTGTACCAATTACTCGGGTTCATTGTTGTGATTTTAGTTTTTATTCCACAATTAATTACTACCTATTTCCCGTTTGTAAACAGGGCAATTTTTAACCAGTACGACTCTTTTACAGATTATCTTATGGTGGATTATCCTGCTTTCAGGTGGTTTGCAAAAAACGTCCCTTACGACAAGCGCATAATAGTCATCGATGAATATCCCTTTGACAAACCCAGTCTTACCCCGGCTGCCGTTGAGTCTTACGGTTTGTTTATTCCAACATCCCCTCCCGGGTACAAAGTTCATTTACCCGAAACAGGCTTGGAGTGGTTTGACGCGATAACAACACTGAATCCTTCGACCCTCAAAAAACTAAAAATTGACTATGTATTCATTAAAAATGGTGAAGAAAAGCGCTTCAGCAAGATTCGACAATCACAACTAAAAGACTCTTCCCTTTTTACTCCTAAATTAGGCGATACTTTAGGAACACTTTTCGAAGTAAGCAGCGAATTTAAACAAAAGGCGGATGATGTAAATACAATTGAGAATATTATTCAGAAAATACCCGACAATTCCAATGTCTATATCGGTTTATTCAAAGCTCGGGAAATAAGAAGAGGTGCAGCCCTAGAATTAAAACGGAGAGTTACTCTATACGGACCTGCTTTCGCGGATCCGTATGTTGACTGGTTCGTAAAAATAGAAACTTCAATGCCTCAACTTAAGGATACAACGGACAAAGTCCAATACTTTTTACTTGATAAAGAGACGCTCCCGGTTATTTTAACTGACAAAAAGGCGGCAAAAATGATGGATAACGACTTTGCTGTCTTATGGAAAACAATGGACTAGGAAGTAATTTTCAAAATAACTTCCAAAGCGCGCTTATCCCAAGACCAATCTTTTAGTATCATGCCCCTACCTTCTTTTCCAAGTTTAAGTCTCAGCTGTTCGTTGTTTAAAAGTCTCAAAATAGCCTCAGTAAATTTTTCCAGATCTCCAACCGGGACCTTCAACATGCCTTTTGGATAATATGATTTGTAAGACTTTAAATTAAAACCCACGGCGGGTAAACCAAAAGCCATTGCTTCGGCTGAGGCCATACCTCCCGAGTCATAAAAAGCCGGATGGACAACAACTTTACTCTGCGTAAAAATCTTGTACTTCTCTGGTCCATCATACAAATAGCCAAAAAGTTTAATATTTCTTTCCAGTTTTTTGCTCCTAATTTTTGAGACTACATTACTCATAAGTTCTCCATCCCCTATCATCCCAAGAACAGCACTGCTTCTCTTTCTAACTACCTTAGCCCAAATATCAATTAGCTCTATAACACCTTTTTGGGGGTGAAAACGGCCTTGGTAAACTGCATCGTATATTAGTGCTTGGTGTTTGGTGATTAGTGATTGGTAGTTTATAATTTTTTCAAGATCGACGGCGCCTAAAACCACCACGGTTTTGCCCTTTTTAGCGTGATCCGGAAACTGTCTTCTCTCATTCTCATTGTTTACCAAAACATAATCAGCAAATCTTGAAATTAACGGCTTAGCCAGTTTTTGTGAAAGCCAATAAAAAAACGCAGTCAGCCTATAGGTATTTTCTCTTTTTCCCTCTCTAAAACCTTTTAATAGGCTTGGAGCTGTTTGGTACCAACCTGCTACCCACTTAACTTTACCTCTAAACCTTACTTTGAGTAAAAAAGCCGGAAGCAAATCCATTAAGAAATCAGAGCACGAGTAAACAATATCCAACCGTTCAGGTTTTATTTTTAAGCCCAACATGACACCGGCTAAAATTCTGGCAATATAACTAACTAAAAAGCCAAATTTAGGCAAAATGCCCATGTTAACAATTTCAAACTTAATGTTTTTGTGCTGAAGTTTTTGCACTTGAGTAATGTTATACCCCTCTGTCCAAAGATGAATATCTAGTCTGTTCCCCCATTTGGCCCAACGCCTGGCAAATTCTATAAATAGCCTGTCTCCTCCAGAAAGTCCAACCCCAACGGCTGCAAGTGCAAAAAAATGAAACTTTGATTTCTTAGTCATAAATTTTTCACAAGATCGGCAACTTTCTCCCCCAATTCTACTGCATAATTAGTACCCCGATCGTGGGGATAAACTTGCTGAATATTTGCCAGGAACACACCGTTAATGGGGGTCTTAATTGGTGGAATTTTCTCTGAATAGTTTGTAGCCACAACCGGCTGGGCAAAAGCAGTTTTAAATAGCCAATAGTCATTTATCATTGATCTTTTAAACTCTGGGTTAATTTTTTTAAGATAGGGTATAAAAATTTTTAATAATTCCTCTTTGTTCTTTGAAAAATAGTCGTGATCATGCGACAAATAGTTGCCTATATAGAGCAAGTGCTCGCCGTTGTAAAATTTATTATCCATATAATTAGTGTGTTCAACCAAAGCCAGAAACGGATAACTCCTGTCATTAATATTCAACCAGTAAGTGTTGTCTTCAAAGAACTTTTGCTTTAGTGACAAAATTAAATTTATCGCACCCAATCCCGGTAAACCTGAATAGCTATTTTTATAACTTTCCGGAATTCCGTGAGTCATTTTTATAAAGACGGTAGTTGGAAGTGTACATATTACTTTGTCAAAATAATATCTTTTACCAACACCCGTTACAACCAATATCCTGCCTTTTATATTTCTAAGAGATTCAACCACCGTATTGTAATGAAACTTAGCATTCAAAATCCTTAATTTTGACTCTATTTTTTGAGCAAAATTTAAAAATCCTCCAGTTGGGTAAACAAGAGAAGAAGTCCTTTTTGAAATTCTGGACCAAAACCAAGAAGCGCAAATTAAGTCCGAATATTCGCCGAATTTTCCTTTAAAAAGGGGCTCCCACAAAACCTTCCAAGAAGATGTGCCCATAACTTTTTTTATGAAACCACTTGCCGAAATTTTCTCAAACGGCTTCCAGAAAGGATTAAAACGAAGCAACGCTATCCCAACACCGGTTCTAATTCTATCTAAAAATGGTATCGGACTAAACCTCAGAAGACTCATTGGCGAGTCCGTTTGATAAATAACACAGTCGAAAAAAGTCGATGTTTTGGGCCTTTTTGTAATCACTCTATGCTTTAACTTTTTAGCAAGATTGATTACATGAGTGTCGTTAGTGAACCAATGATGATAATGCTGCTCTAATGTCCACTTCCAATTCTTTCTCTTAAATCCACCCGCAAGTCCACCAGGACTACTTTCTTTTTCAAAGACCACTACTTTATCCCCTCTTTCGGCAAGACATAGAGCCGCTGAAAGCCCTACAAACCCTGCGCCGATAATTCCCACTTTTATTCCCATGGCCATACTTTAAGAATTAAATCAATATAAAAATCTCCTTCTCTTTCTACCAACCAACCATTAGCGAAGCCGTTTACCAAAAAGTGGTTTTGAACCGATTTACCATCTGTTTTGGCTTTCCAGAGGTCACTATAGGTGTTGGTCAAAACCAAAATGAAATTTCCCCTCGACCCAATTACCCGTACTTTGTAATTCCTCGGGCTTATTTTTTCAAAACTAATCCCCGGCGTCCAGTTACTTAGTTTCTTGTCGCTGTCTGTAGCCACAAAACTTAAGGGCTCAAAATTACGATCTAGCATAATCTCCATAGTTTCGTTTGAATCGCGTGCAAGTTTTATCTCTGATACAGCATAAATACGAGGCACAACTTTGTTTTTATCCAAAGAGTAAATTTTAATTAACCCTATTTCTTTTTCAAATTTCAGATCGTGCCACTTTTTAATGTTTTCCTCGGTTATATCCATTCCTGCTTCATTTGCCCAAGATGCATCCACGTCTTTGTGAAAAATAACATTAGACACGCCTGTTGCATATAAGATATTGCTAAATTTTTCTTGGTCCAGGTAATGCTTTAATGCCAGGTAAAAATCATCAAAGTACCGCGAGGTCCGAAGTGACTTAGATATAGACTCCCTATCAAAGATAAACTCGGATGGTTCCAAGCCCCGATAGCCCCAACTATAGCGAATCCCGTCACCGTTTAAAAAAGGCAAATGAAATAACCTTTCACTCCCAAAGCTGTTTAAATAGGCATTCGCTGATTTATAATAATCCGGTACCTGAATCTTGACCGACCCGCTTATGAATTTACCTGTCCAAAAAGGCCAAACAAGTACCAAAGTGATAATCAATATTATTTGTGCTAATATCTTCGATAGTCTGTCTCGCTTAAATAAATAAAAGTATCCCAAGGCAAAAAAGATTGAATACGGGATTAGTATAATAAGCCCAAATTTCTCAAACGGATTCCTAAAAACGCCCATGAAAGGGAACACATTAAACAGAGTGGAAAAGAACTCTTTACCAAAAGGCGGATTTAGTCCTTTAACAAAAAATAGCGATGCTACAAGTATAAATAGCAAATATTTGTGAATTTTTGCCTTTCTGCTGACCGAAATACCCAAAATTACAACTGACAAAACAGTTAAACTCAAAATCAAATATTTCGCTTCCCCATAAAAGCTCCACAAAGAACCCAAATTATCACCAAAATAACCTTCACGCAAAAAAATAATACTATCGAACTTGAAAAATTTACTTAGGCCGGCTAAAACCGAAATACTGTCATTCGGAGTAGCTTGTTTGGAAAACGATTCCGAACTTAAAATCATGTAAGGAATAAGCCACCAAAAATGAAAAACAGCCCATATAAATCCGCTTAAAAAAAACGATAATATTTTTTTAATCACATTTTTTACCCTAAATACCTCATGGAGAAAAAATACCACCGAGGGAAACCAGATGGTAATAATATACGATGGTGCACCGTAAGCTATGGGTACTATCAAAGACACGCAAGAGGCAGCCAAAGCGTACCTGATACGGCTTTCGCGAACAAATTTTATTTGAAAATAGGTAAATACTGGCAGGACCGCCCAGCCTGCAATCTGTGTATACAAAAACCTCCCCCAAATCTGGATCAGACTGTATAAATTAAAAACATAAAAAACAGCAGCCACAAAGTACAAAACCTTGCTTTTATAGTTTTGTCCAAGAAGTTCTTTGGCCAAAAAGTAAAAGCCAATTAACCCAAGAAGCAAAAAGAAACATAGTAAAATTGCCTGAGTCAGCCAGTTGGTTATCCCAAGATTAACAAATACGCCAGCCAAGGAGTAAAATGACAATCTTGGAAGATTAACCGGCAACAAATATCCAGTGCCTGTTTGGTACCAAGCCGAAGAGTACAGATATTGTGTTCTCTTGGGCTCAAACAAAGTTATACCCTCTTCTCCAGTCGCCATCATTTTTCCATCCTTAAACCAGATAAAAACCAAAAATACCGCGACCCAAAAATATAGATGTAACACTCGCTTGCTCATAGACCGTGCCTAGCATTAAACCCCAAAGACTTAAATGTTTTTTTATTTTCAAGAAAGTAACTTACGACTATGCTTCCTTTGAAAACAGGAAGGTCTTTAAGTTTTTTGTGATTTCCGGTCCGTTTTTTAACAAATTTAGGAACCATATAGAAGAGGGTCAAATGAGCCAAAAAAAGAGAGAGGGCAAATTTAAATTTAAGCTGTACAATATAGCTTACATAGGTAAGAAGTTCAAACATAGGCCTTATGGTCAAAAAAATTAACAAGTCCGTCCTCTCAAGATTCTTTAGCATCAACAGTACATTATTTCTGTGTTCCCAGAATCTTTTTTTAAGCAAATTTTTACCGGCACTCCCTGCAACTTTATGATATACAACAGATTGGGGGACAGAATATATTCTGTAACCTTTATTCATCAGTCTCCAGCAGAAATCTATTTCTTCCATATAGTTAAAAAAATCGTCGTCAAAAAGATAATCTTCATCCTCTAGTATGCTTTTTTTAATTAGCATTACCGCGCCACTAGCCCAAAATATTCTCGCGGGGTTGTCATATTGTCCTCTATCAATTTCCCGACTTTCAAATATTCTTCCCCTTGTGAAGGGATAGCCAAAATAGTCGATATATCCTCCGCATGCACCTGCATAATCAAACCTTTTTTGGTCGTAACTAAGTTTTATTTTAGGCTGGAAAACCGCGCCATCTTTTTTTCTTTGGGCAAAACCGACAAGTCTTTTAAGCCAAAATTTGTCAACTATCGTGTCGTTATTCAAAAGTACAAAATACTTGCTTTTAACACGCCTCACTAACCAATTATTTCCACCAGTAAAACCAAGATTTTGACCAATTTTGAATACTTTTAGCTTCTTACTATTAATACTTCTTTGAATAATTTTTGCTTCGTTTGATGTCGAACCATTATCAAGTACTAGTATTTCAAAATCAGGATAATCTGTCTTCAGTAAGGATTTTAAGCAAGTAATAGTATCATCTATGCCGTTATAATTTAAGATGATTATAGAAACACCAGGCAACCTAATCATTGTTCCCTCCAATAAATTCTGGCTATCGAATATTTGCTTTCGATTTTGTATTTGTTCTCAGACAAAAACTCCAAAAACCATTTTTCCTCTTGCCCTCCATAGGTAACCATAACTTTAGGTTTTTTCGAGAGTCCATTTTTGAGTACTTCCAATTGCACAGGAATTAACGTACCAAAGGTATTTAGGTGGCGGGACGTAGAATTTCGATTCGAATAAAACAAGATCTCGGGCTCGTCAATCCAAAGAAAAATCAGGTCTTCCTTTGAGGTCCTTTCTTTTATTTCAAAACCAATTTCCCGGCCTTCATATGCATACCTGACTGTGCTCCCAAAAGTTTTCGTATAAGCGCTTCTTGGGTTTATAAACCATAAATAGCCCCAGAGGGATAAAAAAATAAAGATGTTGACAAAAAATATTTTTGGGGCTTGTCTTTCTTGCCAAAATACACCAAAAACCAAAACGCCAGCAGAAATTATCGGGAAATAGTAATGTAACACATCCCTACTAGTGAGCTTCGCAGCAATCCAATACGCAGCTAACCACAACAAAAAGAAAATTCTTTGATTGTTAAGCTTCTTTCTATATACAAATCCTAAAACTAAGGCAGAAACAAGCAACATGTTCATAAGTAAATTACCTCGAGTAACAATGCCGACTAGCCCGACTTTGTCAACCACATTTTCTATCCCTGAACTTACATAGATACGGTTAAAAACCACGACAGATTCCCAAAACGCACCCCAAGCTCCGCGAAAATAGAAATATATTATGACTGCAGCAACGGGTACAGCTAGCCCTGCCCCAAACTTAGCAAAAGCTAATAATTTACTCTTTAAAAAGATTAACAATATGACTAAGACTCCGATATTCGTGAAAGCAATAGGTTTAATTAAAAAGGAAAACCCGGCCAAAAATCCGGCCAAGACATATAACCTTTTTTGAATAACAAGTAATAGTGATAGCATCAAAAACGTAACCATAAACATCTCTGTATTGGCGACCAGCCCTTCCAAGACAAAGGAGTTTGCCATCAACATATAAAAGCCGACTAAAAGAAATTTCTTTTTAACCTTAACTATTTCTAAAATATTTATTATTATCAAAGTTGAAACAACGGAGTTTATAAATGAGAGTATCCTTACACTAAGTTGGGATTCCCCAAAAATTTGAAAACCAATCCAGTACAGCAAATGGATACCAGGAGGCTTGTGCTCGAAAGCATCTTTATAAAGAACAAAGTCGCTGTCAAAAAATCGAGTTGCCATGTAAGCATATGCACCTTCATCGCGGTTTAAGGGCAACCCCCAAGATTGCCATCGCAGTATTAAACTAAAAAAGGAAATAATTAAAATCTTTTTAAGCACGTTGCTTTATAGCCACAAGAGAAATTCCTACAGTGGATGTATCGAGACTAAATTCTTTATCGTTAAAACGGTCAATAAAATTAACAGCTTTTAATAAAAGATGGTACAAATCCCGACTTCCGCCATCATCTGAAGAAAACTTACTTAGAGACTTTGTAATATTACGAGGAAGCGTTTTAGATTTTCTGATCTTGTATCCCAGATTCAAAAGAAAGTGATTAAACGGTAATCCGTAATGGGTCAATACTTTCACTTCTTCCACTTTTAACCCAGACTTTTTGACTGCTTGGATTAAGCCATCGGGTGTGTAAAGTCTTATGTGCTGATTCCAAACCCCAGCCCAAAAACCGTTTGTTATGTGGGTACCAAAAACATTTTCCAAAATGAAACTTACCGGGTCCCATAAAAAAGGGTAATTATGAGACGGTACTGTAATCGCCAAAACTCCGCCTTTTTTCAAAACGCGCTTAAACTCTCTCAAACCCCCAACATCGTCCGGTAAATGCTCCAAGACTTCACTGCAAATTATCTTGTCAAATTTATTATTATTAAAAGGCATCTTCATCACGCTGCCTTCAACCAATTTCAGTCGCTTACTTTTAACATAATTTTTGGCTAAATCTAGAGCCTTCGGATTGTCGTCTAAACCAATAAGATGAGCATTGGTAAATTTTGACAACAAGTGGAGGTAAAACCCATCGCCACAACCAGCGTCTAATACAATCTCATTTTTTTTGGGAGATAGAGATGTGATAATCGCTTTGGCTCTTCTTTTAAGACACATATCCCCTGTATTAGAAAGTAGTTCGTCCAGTATTTTAGTGTTAATCATTAAGGTTTTATAATGTAATATTAATGCATGAGTGAATATAATTCCATATCGGTTGTACTTCCTGCATACAACGAGGAAGACAATATTAAAAAAGCGCTAACAAGCATCTATTCGTATTTAGCCGCAAAATTCGAGACTTTTGAAATTATAGTTGTAAGTGATGGCAGCACTGACAGAACCAATACTATTGTTAAAAAATTATCTAACAAATTTAAAAATATTCATCTTGTCTTACACCCAAAAAACAAAGGCTATGGCTCAACTTTAAGATCAGGGTTTAAGGCTGCCAAAAACGATTTAATTTTTTATACCGACTCGGACAATCAATATAACATCAACGATCTCGATAAACTTTTAAATCTTGTCAAAAAATTCGACATTGTAGCCGGTTACAGAGTCAAACGAAAAGACCCGCTATTTAGAATTTTTATTGCAAGCGTTTATAATTTAATAATCAAAACCCTTTTGGGCTTAAACACAAAAGACATTGATTGCTCGTTTAAAATTTACAAAAAGGAAGTCATTAAAACTTTAAAACTAAAGTCTAAAACCGGACTCATAGACGCCGAAATACTAATCAAAGCCCAAAAAAAGGGTTTTAAAGTCGGTCAGGTAGGAGTAAGCCATTTCCCAAGAGTCAAAGGTCGAACAATCTATGAAGCTGGCCCGAGAAACAAAATCTTGGCCTTTGTCAAACCCTCTGTTGTCATAAATATTTTTAAAGAGATTAAAGAACTTTGGCCCGATCTTAAGCGCTCCTAACCAGCTTATCGTAAACATCTGTTATGATTTTAGCCAAACGATCACCAAAACGTGTCGCAAATCTTCTGGCTTGCTTGGACATACTGCCCGCAAGCTTTGAATTCTTCATTAGCAGTTCAATCTTGTCTGCAATCTCGCCCTCATACGGCTTAACTACAAAGGCAACATCTTCACTCAACGCGTAAACCCCCGAACCAGGATTGGTATTAATCACTGGCGTACCACAAGACAGGGCATCAAGCAAAACATAAGCCATATCCTCTTTGTACAGCGCCGGATAAACTAGAACATCGGCTGCCTGATAATATTTAGCAAGCTCCCTGTAACTCTTGGAACCCAAAAAATCTATGTTGGAATTTTGAACTGCCTTTTGCTTCACGAACTCTTCTTCCGGTCCTTCACTTCCGATTATTTTCATTTGGCAACCGTTTGCAACCTTCTCAAAAGCGCCTATAGCCAATCTCACGCCTTTTTCAGGAATAAGCCTGCCGACATACAACACTGTGAATTTATTTTCCCAGCCAAGTCTTTTCTTGGCAACAGATTTATCTGTCGGCTTAAATAAATTCAGATCTACCCAGTGGCTAAAAACGACTATCTTCTTAGGGTTAACACCCAAATCAACAAATTCTTTCTTTGACTGCTCGGACTGTGCCAGAAGTATGTCAGTATTCTCAACAACCCACTTAGCAACTCCTGCAAACAAACTTTTACTATTAAAATTGAATAAAGTTTCTGTTGTCATTATAACCGGCTTTTTAAAAACCCTTTTAAACACAACGGCAGGCATAGCCACCGAAAGACCTATCGCGTGAATCAAATCAACCTTACTATGATGGGTAAGCAAAAATAAAAATAATCTGACCGCAAGGTAAGGTGTCAGATAGAAAAAGTTAAAAATTGGATGCCAGTTAACAAAGATATTAAAGTAATTTCCCGAAAACCAACTGTATCGATGAACTTCCAAGTTTTTCTTTTTTTCAACTCCAAGTCCTTTAATACTGACCGTTATTGGCTGATACGTAAGGACATAAGAAAAATAATCATTCTTGGCGAGGTGCTCAGTCAAATCAGTCAGGTGTGTCTCTACTCCCCCCAAATTTGGGCGGAAAGCAGGAGTCAAAATCAAAATTCTTAGCCTGCTCACAATAGCTTTTTAAACTCCCTGTAACTCTTTTCCCAATCAAATTTTGCTGCCCACTTAATGGCGTTGGAAGATAATTTGCTTCTTAGTTTGTGGTCTTCAACTATTCTAAACATCGCTTCAGCAAGCTCTTCAACCGACGGATTAGTATTCACTATCATACCAGTTTTGCTGCCAATGACAGAATCCCGCAAACCAGAAACGTCCGTAACTATTGATAACGTTCCACAAGCAGCACATTCAGTTACAGTCATTCCCCAACCCTCTTTAATCGAAGGGAAAACCAAAGCCCAGGCCTGTTGCATCAATTTAACTTTTTGATCCTTCACATTTTTACTAAAAAACAAGTTGTCTTTGTCCACGAAATATACAGCTTCACCAAGTCCCAAAGTATCTCTTACCTCTTCAAGTCTTTTTCTTTCATACCCATTGCCAACAACAGCCAGTTTTGCATCATTATATTTAGTAAACACACTCTTAAATGCGTTAATAACCAGATCGTTTCTTTTCATTTTTACCAACCTACTTACTGCTAAAAATAGAGGGTAAGAAGCTTTTTTGCCGGGTCGATATCTAGTGTGATCAATACCCAAATTAAATACCCCAATACTCTTTTTTGGAACACCAACCGAAATTAAGTCATCCCTTGTACTGTTTGAGTAACAAATAAATTTTATTTTTTTATAAGTGAGATATTGCAAACGCTCAACCAAATATCCGAAATGTGAAACAAAAGGAGGAAATTCATAAAAAAACACTTCCTTTGCCATTTGGTTAAGATAGCCAATTCTCTTTGATTTTAAAGCCCAAACAGGTGTTTGCCAAAAAATAGTATTAGAGCAATCCAAAACAACATCAGGCTTTTTTTGTAATAACCAATAATAGAGAGGAGCAAGTAAGTACATTATAACTCTATTCCTCCCCATTCTAACAATTTTTATTTGATCAACGGACTCAAACCTTTTACCTTCGGGAAAACTCCGGCAAAACCAATTAACTTCATGACCATCCTTGACTAATCTCTTGGCAAGCTCGTACAGTATTATCTCAGCGCCGCCGACTTCTGGATGTTTTATATCTTTCCAATTCAAAATTAAAACATTCATACCATATATTTATACTTTTTAATTAAACTTAAAACTGTTCCATAGCCATACATCAAAGTTACTCCGAAACACATGATGGGATGGACAAACCAAGCAAAATCCCGCAATTTAACATAGCCCTTAAACGAGTCCAGGGTGGGCTTCACAAAAGTAATAGATATAATAATAAATTTTGCCAATTTCCAAAAGTCTCCAGGCATATAGACACTGTACCGCCTTCTCGACAAATCCTCAAAATGATATTCTCGCATAAATTTAAGTCTCCTTTTCAAAAAAAAGACCAGTCCTCGAGCGCCCGTTGCGTGGATAAGCGAGTTTTTAACAAATGCGAATTTATTAAATCCTCGCAGTATCACATCCGTCATTACGTCGATTGGATAATGATAGTTGGGTGAAATTTTTGCATTCTCAAAAACAATTTTTCTTCTCATCATACAACCGTTTGTTCCTACCGTCGGAATTTTTCGCGGATCACTTTTAAACTCCACCAAAAAGTATTTTCCCATATCACGTGATTCCCCGAGTCCGTTCCATTTTTTTTGAATCCACATCAAACGGTCTGCTTTGCCAAAATAATACGGGACCGGGTCGAGTGCGCCAAAAAGAGCAAAATACCTGTCCATCAAGCTCATTTTGGGGTCATAGTGGTACCAACAGCTCTCAACTGCCACAAGGTCTTTGTGATTTAAGAAAGGCTCAACATACTCTCTCAGAAAATTTTTCGTCGGCATATAATTGTCATGATCCAAAATAAGCACAAGCTCGCCTTTGGCCCTGTTGAAAGCAACTCCTCTATTGTATTCCGCATTTTGTTTGCTTTCAGAAATCTTGACAACTTCCGCCCTGTACTTTTTAGCTACATCCAGCGTGTCGTCGTTTGAGTCACCGTCACCTATAATTATTTCAATTTTACTTTGAGGATAATTCTGCACCCGTACACGTTTAAGACACTCATTAAGAGTTTTACCTGAATTATACGTTGCTGTAACAATACTAATTGTCGGCAATTTCATTACTTGTTCCAAATAAACTTTTGAAGCTTATCCCACAAAGCTCTGGGTAATAATCTATTTAAAACCCAAATTATTTTAGCATCGCGGCCTACGACTGTTATTACGGGCGGTCTATCCATTTTTATAATCTCGTATATTTTTTGGACAATTTTCTCTCCCCTGACAAAGGGTAATAGCAATCTTAAGGGCCACAATTTTTGTCTCGCACTTTTGTGTTGTAATTTAACTTTTTCCTCTGAATAAATTGCTCCCGGCGCAACAACAGTAATATTTATATTGTCTTTGAGTAGCTCATATCTAATACTTTCCGAAAACGCCTGGAAAGCAAACTTTGAAGCCGAATAAACACTAAAGTTGGGAAAAGAAACAAGTCCGGACAATGATGTTATGTTAATTATTTTACCGCCGCCCCGGCTTTTCATATTTACCAATACTTCCTTAATTAAACGGAATGCCCCAACTGCGTTTGTGTCCAATATCTTTAGATAGTCATAACTCGAGAATTTTTCAAATGGCCCTGAAAGGGCATAACCGGCATTATTTATCAAAACATCGATCTTTCCCTCTTTTTTGATAATTTCATGGACAGCCTCCTTACAGCTTTTATCCGAAGTAATATCGAGTTTTAGCCATTTCACTCCATCAATCTCTGTCTCCGTCCTCGACCCCCCATAAACTACAAAATCCTTTTTACTCAAAAAAAGCGTAATTTCCTGCCCCAACCCCGATGAAGAACCTGTTACCAAAACAACTTCTTTCACAAATCACAGTATACAACTTTCATTTGATCCTTCGCCACACCTGGGTGTTGGCATTACCAAAAATCTTTTCTACACCAAAGTCCCCCGGTGAGAACGGGAGACTCTCTTTGTACTCGCCGTACCTTACCAGGTAAATGTAATCTACTCCAAGACTTTTAAAAATTCGTGTTGCTTTTTCCCTGTCAATCTCTGTAAAAATTCTTTTGTCAGAAACAATTTTTTTGCCGGAAATATTTTGCACATACCCCTTTTTAGTAATAAATGCCGCCGGTTTATAAGGTGTTTCATACGGACACTGTAAGCATTCTCTATCACTAATCAATACTTTGTCGCCCGTATTTGCTTTAATATAAGTAAGTGCCGCTATTTCATCTTGGCTCACATAATAAGTTAAAGAATTTTTCTTGTACCATAGATATACTCCGATTCCTAGTAAAAAGAGACTTACAAAAATGATTATTTTCTTTTTTCGAAAAAAAAATGCGGGTGCCACAAATAAAAGTCCGTTCAAAAGCCACAGTTTTTTATTTTTCAAAAGGTGGATTGCTTCAGGTGACAAGTGAGAAAGTAATAATCCTTCCTTCCCGACAAACCAGTTATAACGAGGCTTAATAATCAAGTCACCCCCATACCTCTCAACCTCCAAAGTTTCTTTATAAGCCGGCCAATCGGGAATATCACCCTGATACCCTCGAAGAACAACCCTGTCTTCAAAGTAGTCAAATAACGTGTCCCCCAAATTCCACACACTTTTTTCGTCACTTGCCTCATCAATATAAAAGGGTACATTAACGGCTAATTGAAAATCGGAGTTTGGATTTACAAAGTAGGGCTCGACCAGATCTTCATGATAACTTCTGAAATCAAATATTTGTGCTTTCCCTTCCCCATCATGGTATCTTACGCCAATCCGAAATTTCGCAGACTGGTACCAAGTTACATTTTTTGCTTTAATTTTATATGAAGGTGAACCCTCGGGATATGTTTTTCGGAACCACTCTCCAAACTCGCTCATCGAAAGGACTACAAGTTTATGGTTTTTTTGTCTGTCTGAAATCAGTTTTAACTGATCTTCATATTCACCTTTATAAGCCGATGGATCCAAATCTGCCTCCAGTCCAATTGTAAACTGGCCGAAGTCGTTTTCATTGTCTAAGTAAACGTCCATCAGCCACTCAAAATATTTTAAATCAAGCTTCTCAGGTAAAATATGATAATCCTGCGCACTATAAAGACTGTTTTTATATCCCCTGTCGGGGTCTCTGGGCGCCCACTGAATAGTTACAATATCTATTTTAGATTTCCGACTGCCTGGTACTCCGGCATGGCTCATTGACGGATAAAAAGGGACTCCGAAGTATTGACCCCACACCTGATAACCATCCACTGAAAATTGATCGGCTACTCCAAGATTTGTTATAGAACCATATTTTTCCCTGATGTAGGCAAGGGAAAAACTGTCCGTCCACCAGGATCCGACAGACTTGGGGTAGAATCCAAAAACTTCATAAAATTTACTAAACACTTTATTAATAAGTTTTAGTCTATCCTCCCTTTTATATCCTGATAGAAAAACAGATGCGGCGTGATGCCACGAGCCTGTATCGTTATAAATAACGCCGGAATCTTCCGAGAACTTCTTTGAGACTTCCAGAAAAATGCCAACCTCTTGTTTAGCATCCATACCCAAAATTACTTTAAGTGCCTTCTCGTCTCTTAAAACATCGTATGTCAAAAGCCAGGTCGCGGCTAAATTGTTTTCCTGAACCGGTTTGTAACTGGCTAAAATACTCCTAGACACATCTTTTGTGTAAGGAGCAATTCTGACCGGATTAACAATGTTCACAAATTTTTCTCTTTCATTTGCAAAAATATTTTTTGGTAAAGAAAAAATTAGCACAAATAAAATAATTACAAGGAGAACTTTTCTCACAAAGACACCCTTAACATCTCTTCCAAAAGATGAATTTTATTCTTTTCGACTGCGTGCTCCCAAAGAAAAATTATTACACCTTTCGAGGGTGGTTTTACAGCCTCTTTTGCCGCACTTAAGGCTTCTTCCCTGCTCAATTTGTCTACAAGACTATCGGGCATATCTTTAATTTGAATTATTGGCATAATCGGCCTATTTGTTAAATTATACAAATATTCAACGTACTCATGAATATAGCTTATTGGCTTTTTTATCATTCTGTGATAAAGCATGGGGCTTATTGCGTCAAAATACTTAGCCAGAAGTTTGTGGTCTTGTCCTAAAATAGTCACCAAGTCCGAATATTCCTCATGTTTGAAAGGAACTGCAAAATAGCCAATCTCTACGTTTTTGGGAACATACTTTCTGACTTTGTTTGCAATATTTAATAATACTTTAAATCTTGACTTTTTTATACAAAATTTACACTCCTTATGAACTTTGGCTAATTTTTGAGTTCTTACTTCCCACCTTCCGTCAAACCTAAAGTGATCTAACCAAATCTCGTTGGGTTTATACTTTAAAGCATTGTCGATTTTGACTCTGAGCTTTCCAAAGGACGCAGGATTAGCTGGGCAACCGTCTTCACCAAAACAATCCACACAGATTCCGATTTTACACTTTAATTTATTAAACTGTTTTATATTTTCTCTGTTAATCCTGCTTTCCGAAAGAATAAAATGATTAGCACCAATTTCATCCAAATCTTTATAGTCTTCCCCCCTACCCCAGAGCGCCACAAATACAGAGTTTATTATCATTTCTTATCAAATAATCCTTTCCTAGTCCAATAATGGGTATGGGCGAGCGAGAACCCACCGTCAACTACTATAGCTTGACCTGTAATATAATTTCCCTTTTCGGAAGCAAGAAAAACCATTACATTAGCAATATCTTGAGGTGTTCCAGAATACCCCAGTGGAACATGGATGTTTTTCCGATTTTTCTCACCGCGTATGGCAATCGCTCCAGGCGAAACTGCGTTAACCCTAATTCCGTATTCCGCAAGCTCAAGCGCAATATCCTTTACAAACATCTCTAGGGCAGCTTTTGAAGAAGAATATGCTGGATGCAGTTGTGTGATATGACTATGTATCGAGGAAGTAAAAAGAATACTACCTGTAATCTCCTTCTTAATCATCACGTTTACCACTCTTTGTGTCAGAAAGAAAGGACCTATTAAATTTGTATTAAAAACACTTATCGCTTCTTCCCTGCCAATCTCAGTTATCCCTCCTCGTGTATTTATTCCAGCGTTATTTATTAAAATATCAATTTTCCCAAACGTTCTAAGAGTCACATCAACCAGCTCGTTATTATCTTTTTCTATACTGACATCTGTACATACAGTAAGCGATTTATTGCCAAAGGTTTTTAGCATTTTTTGGGTTATTTTAGAATTTTTTTCATCTATGTCAGCAATCACAACATGTGCCCCTTCCCGGGCCATCTCAGTTGCTATACACCTGCCGATGCCCTTGGCTGAACCTGTCACGATAGCAACTTTACCCTTTAATAGCATATTAAGAATAATTAAAACAGTTCCTTGTTCTCCTCCACCCATTTACAAAGCATTCTTATTCCCTTTTCTGGGGAAACCTTTGGTTTCCACCCCAACATTTTCCCAATCTTTCTAATATCACTTACATAAATTTTTTGATCACCCGGCCGCCAATCTGAGAACTTGACATCTATCTTTCTCCCAAAATAATCCTTCAAAACAGAACCAAATTCGCTCCATACAGAAATCGTAAATTTTCGGCCTCCACCTACGTTAAAAATCTCCCCACGCATTGCCAGTCTGTTTGCGAATGCCAGTTCGTAAGCCTTAACCAGATCGTCAATATACAAAATATCCCTGACCTGCCGACCGTCACCATAGATGGTAATCGGCTTGCCCGTTACAATTGCGATAATAAACCAGGCAACCCAACCTTGATCTTCAACTCCAAACTGCCGCGGGCCATAAACACAAGATTGCCGGAAAACACACGTTTTAAGCCCATAAATCCTGGAATAATCACGAACATATTGATCGGCAGCTCCCTTGGAACAACCGTAAGGTGAATGAAAATCCAAAGGTTTATCCTCTGAAATCCCAAAGGGATAAGTTTCATACGCATATCTGCTCTGCAATTGCCTGACTCTGATCCCCTCCATCCCACCATAAACTTTATTCGTTGATGCAAAAATTAACGCCGGTTTATTCTTGCTCTTTCGAACTGCTTCCAAAACATTAAGGGTCCCTAATGCATTAATCTCAAAATCTTCTTTTGGATAACTAACAGAGGTCGTAACTGCAACCTGAGCTGCTAAATGGAGAACTGTGTCTGTTTGGGCTATTTCTTTATCCAAAAGTCTTTGGTCATGTCTTATATCCCCTTTTACCATTTGAATATTTCTTTTTAAACTTTTTAAAAACTTGGCATTCTTAACACTCCCGGCTCTGGAAAAATTATCAAAAACTGTAACTTTCCAACCTTTACCCGCAAAATATTCTGCCGAATTACTGCCGATAAACCCAGCTCCCCCAGTTATGAACATTCTTTTTTTAGTCATGCTTATTATTCAAAGTAAGATACTTGGGTGTTAACCAATTTTTACGGTTTGCCCAATCATAATAATGCAATATGCGTAGCCTATAAAAAACTGCTGCGGTATCCCAAATCATACTAAAAACTGTAGAGGCGAATCCTTTTGTTAAAATCGTGGAATTTTTAAAATCCATTTTGGACTCTATTGGTGCCTCGTAAATACGCCTAAAACCAAGGTAGTTAGCAACAGCCAATAATTCAATATCAAATGCAAACTGTTTAACCAATACCCTCGGCAATACTTTCTCCAGCACTTCCCGCCTAAAGAATTTAATTCCGACCTGAGTATCTCTAACCTTTAAACCGAATAACAATTTTACCAACATCTGGTATACAAACGATATTAATGCACGAAATTTCGTGTAATGTACTTTTGATACTGGATGTCTTTTAGAACCAACAATTATGTCTGCGTCATACCATTCAAAATGCGAAAGTAGCATCTGAATACCAACTGGGTTTATATCCATACCAGCGTCCACAAATCCCACTATGTCACCCTTTGCTTTTGCCATGCCAAAGCGCACTGCGTGGCCCTTGCCGTGGTTTATGGAATAACCAACAACTTTAATTACCTCGGGAAACTTTTTGGCCGCTTTGTGAGCAATTTCTTTGGTTCTATCAGCTGAAGTGCCATCTACACAACAAACTATTTCGTAAGGATATCTGATCTGATCAAGCACGTTTTTAACTTTAAGTATGTCACGATATATCGTCTTCTCTTTCAAGTAAGCTGGCATCACAACCGAAACCAGTTTGGTTTTTCTATCAGTTACTTTTGAGTTCACGCTTCAGATATATTAACAAACCAATAAACAAAAATGAAATGCATGCTATTGAAATTTTAACCACATTAAAAAGCGAGTTGTGAAACATCAAAATTCCCCCTATTTGAAGTAGCGCCGCCGCAAGTTGCAGTCGCACTATCCAAGTCTTGCCAATTGAAAAAAAGAAATTTGCCAAAATACCAGTCAGTGCAAAAACGAAAAAGAAAGAGCCAAAGATGAAGATGAGAGGGGTGGCTTCCAAAAATTCTTTACCGTAAAGAACCATTATTGCAAATTCCGGAAAAAGATAATAAAAAACCAAGATACAAAGTGACAAGATCGCGGTCAAAAAGAGACTATACACCAGAACCTTTTTATACTCGGCCCCCTTAGAGTGTCTTTTGGCAATTATTGGGAACATCACCGCTCCAATCGGCCCAGTACCAAAATAAATTATTTTCCCCAAATTAGACGCAGCAGCATAAAGCCCTGCGTCATGCGCACCAAAATAGTGCTTCACTAAAATGACATCCAGCGACATCAGACTGGTAGTTGCTATAGCCTGTAACAACACAGGAACACCATAGGAAACCAACTTTCGACCATCCTGATAATTACTTCTAACGCCGAAAATTCTCAACTTAGGCAGGAAAGGGAAAGTTACTAGCCAACCAATCACAACCGAGACCAATACTCCGAATGTTGCCCCCGCAACCGAAAAACCTATATAAACCAGGATTGATCCGACAATTAGTCTGGTAATCATTTCTATATTCAAGGTAAAAATCATGGCGTTAAATTTTATAAATCCTTGAAGAAACGAGCGGTTCAAAAAACCTAAAACAGAAAAAAAGACAATGAAACCCGATATCACTACCGGCAAATATTCTATCCTTAAAAAATTTGAAATAAAACTCGAAACCAACAACACCAGGATGCTTAAGACTGCGGCAAAGATAAGAATTCTTTTAGCTATCCAAGAATAAAAAATTCTGTTTTGTTTCAAGTGACTTGAAGAAACGAATTTAACTATCGCCATCCCGAGCGACGTATAGGTCACCGAAATTATTCCCAGAAATGATAAAATAGAAGCTACTTCCGAAAATTTTACGGGCCCCAACAAATTGCCTAAAATAATATGGTAGACAAATGCTAAAAAATTGGCAAAATTGCTTCCGAGCATCATTACCAAACTTCCGGAAAATAAAGGATGAACCAGCATGGAAGCAGCTACAGGACCGAAAATCGGTACTTTTGCAACTAGTAATGATACTCTTTTCATGAAATCCAAAAACCTCTGAAAAATAATCCGAAGGCCACGGTTAATAATAGCGCGCTACCGGCAATAAAAACAATTCGAGAAAACTTTCGACATGTACTTAACCACCTGCCAAACAAAATAAACGCTGGAAACAAAACCAAAACGTAACGAGGAAGAGAGGAAAAACTTCCCGAAAAGGTAGGAATTAAAAAAGCTAATGTTGTATAGATGGCGTAGGAAGGTCTAAGGCGGAAAAACGTCAAAACTGTGAGCGCTGAGAATACGGAGGCCACTGAGAATTCAAGAAAAGTAGTTAATATTACTGGAAAATATGAGTAGTCCAAGCTGGGTAAAATTTTAAATATGTAGCGGTAAAAAACCTGTGGCAATAAAATTAAAGTTGACGACCGCTGGCTTCCAAATATTTCTACCGAATGTAAAAATTCCAAAGGATCACCCGTCACTTTATTTAAATAAAGTATATATATAATTAGTCCCGTGGGAACAACAACTAATGAGACTTTCTTAAATAGTTTTGTTTTATCCCAAAAAAGCGCCGGTAGTAACACAACTCCAACTAATCTAGTCGCAGAAGCAAAGGCACCTAATAACCCTGAAAACAAATACATTTTTTTTCTGGCAAAATAAAATGACCATATAACAAGCATCAAAAATATGCTTTCGGTGTAAAAGCTAGCAAAATAAAATGACGTCGGAAAAACAAGAAGCGCAATCAAACTCCATTTAGCCACATTTTCCTTAAAATCCAATTTCACCAATTTATAAAACCCAACCAGTGTTAAAAAAAATGATAGGTGTGATATTAACAAACCGACAACGGCGTAAACAGTTACTGAGCTACTGATTAATTGAGTTATTGACTTAACTAACAGTGGATATCCCGGAAAATAAAAATACTCCAAGTCACGGTAACTCCTTTGGGCTATCGCTAAATAGTGCTCTCCGTCAAAGTTGACGTGACCCCAAAATAAAGGATTTTGTATATATAATTGTCTGCCACCACCAATAAAATTGTCCTGAAGCTCAAAAAAAACTGGGACAACCAAAGCAATGAGTAGTAAAAATAGTCTCCATAGTACAAAAATTTCAAAAATATTCTTGACTGTCCACCGACTACTGCCCACTAGCCACTTCTCTGTAAGCATCAAGGATAAGTTTAGCAGTTTTTATCCATGAGAAGAACTTAAGTCTTTTTTTGCCTTTCAGAACTAGTTCTTTTCGTAACTTATCGTCGGAAATCACTTTTATTAAACCCTTCGCAATGTCTTTATAATCTCTTGGGTTTACATACCGGGCAGCGTCGCCTGCAATTTCAACCAGTGCCTGCGTCCTGGCATCCACAACCGGAACCCCGGCCGTAAATGCTTCCAGTACCCCCATACCAAACCCTTCATAAAACGATGGCTGGCAGTATGCTGATGCAAGGCTATAAATTGCCGAAAGTTCATCTGCTTCCACAAATCCCAACCTTCTGATTAACTTAGTGCTCCCAATCTCGTTTAATAATTTTTTGTAGTGCGAAATCTCTGGATGAAGTTTACCCATAAACCATCTGACCATATCTCTAGGACCTTCCAAGTGCACTTCATAATTAACACTGTCTTCAAGCATTGTTGCATGTTTACCTACAATCACCAGAGGAATCTTGGCTATTTTTATAGCTTTCACCAGATTGACTATGTTTTTGTTATAATTTACATCTCCGACATACAAAATAAACTTCTCCGGCAAATCATATTTCTTCTTGATCCCATCTTGCTTACCCCGCAAAACCTTGTGCGAAGTGGGGTTTCCCGGACCCGCATAAACGACGTGAATTTTCTCGGCTGGCACATCTAAAAACCTAACGATGTCTTTCTTGGAAGTTTCCGAAATTGTGATTACCGCATCCGCCTTTTTTAGAGCATTTTTTTGTTGTCGAAAATTTATCATCCCGCGGAATCCAGCCGGATAGTGCTTTGAGTAAATAAGTGGAATGCAGTCGTAAACAGTTACGACATTTTTCACTCCAGAAGCAGGCTTTAGTGTGTCAAAGAAAAAATCAAAATACGGCCAGTGAATAATGGCATCACCTGTCTGCGCAGGCAGGTGATGGGTGATCGATTCAATACTAAAGCCACGCTTTTTACCCAGCTTTTGAAGCTCAGGTAGTAAGTTTTTGTTATATACATCGATCCCCCGCACGGCATGGCCTTTTGGCTCCCCAATTACATACGCGACTCGAAGCATATATCCTATTTTAGCGCGGTTTTGCCCTTTTTGCTCTCGGCAAAGTAATGTGAGGGATAGATTGTGACTTCGTCCTCCAAAGTATCGTTTTTAATTTTGGCAACGATTGTGTGAGCAAGCCAGGACGGGTCCAAATACTTCTTTCCCTTTTTTTGACTCGCCAGCTTATCTTCCAACGACAGCGGACCGAATGCTGTCAGGACACTTCCCAAAGTCAGATGACAAAATTGAATATTAGTCTTTTTATATTCTTTTGCCAAACTTAACATTAGCCCACGGAGGGCAAATTTACTCGTGCAATAGGCTGATCTTTTAGCCATAGCAACCCTTCCCATACCGCTTCCTGTACTTAAAACACAAGCTTTTTGAGACTTTTTAAGTAAGGGGAGTAATTTTTGAATAAGCAAAAACGGTGCCGTAACATTTACTTCGAGAGACCTCTGCCATTCATCAAGTTTAATTTCTGGAAGCGGTTTATAAACTCCTACTCCTGCAGCGTTAATTAAAACATCAACTTGTTTATGGTCCTTGTTAAGGACAGAAACGAATTTCTCTACCGAGCCGGATTTGGTCAGATCGCATTCAAACACGTCTACTTTTGCACCAAGTTTTTCGGTTTCCTGTTTTAGAGAATCCAATATAACTTTTCTTCTCGCAACCAAAACCAAGTTGACCTTTTCTTTTGCAAAAGCCTTGGTGATTTCCCTGCCTATTCCTCCCGTCGCCCCGGCGATTACTACAACTTTATTTTTAAGATCCATACTACAATCTTACAGTTTTACATCCTTCTTCGCCATAAAGTTTTTGGTTGAAGTATTTAATGAAAGTCGGCTGAATTTTGTAAACTCTGGAGCTGATTATTTTTTCCTTCATACTTTTAACATTTACAACTCCCTCCATTCCAGGCGCTGCCCGATGCCACATTTTCAAAAGTACTTTTGTTCTCTCCCAACCTTTTACTTGACTCGCAACTCCCTGAGCTTGGATACCCACTTTTTTAGCCGAGTTTGGTGTGTGCGAATCGGCAACATTGACAGCGACTTTGCTGTTCTTTTCAATATCTTTACAGTGCTTTGATTTAGGTGAGCTAACAAAATAGAAATTCAGGTCATTATCAACAGCAAAATACACTGTCGCAACCCATGGTTTATCTGCACAAGTCGCCAAAGTCATCAACCGCTGACTTTTCAGGTATTTCGAGAACTCTTTCTTAATATCTTTATTCATTTTCAATCAATTTTAACAGAAAAGGAAATTTTTTATACTCTGGACCCTTTTCAAGATTGAAATGGCCTTGGCCTTCTTTGATTATTAACTCCCCATTCAAATTTTTGGCCAGCATTTTCGCCTGACTCAAAGGAGTATAAGGATCATTATCCGAGTGAATCAAAATAAACTTTTTTGAGTGCCTTTTTATTTTTTTCCAATCGTACTTATAGTCAAAAAGTTCACTGTTTGCCTCCCAGTCAGATTTTATAAACGCACTAACAAAAATGCACATACTTACGATTACGTCATCCGGCAATTCTTGCAAAATGGCCCATATAGTCGCCGGGCTTGAGGAATGCCCGACCAGAACAGAATCTCTGTCAAATTTCCATTTTCTCTTGAAAATATAATCTACATTTTCCGAAACTCGGGGTTTTTCGGATTTTGGCAATTTTGGCACCCAAACTTTATATCCCTTTTTGACCAGCTCACTTTCTAACCATCGAAACCAGTTACCATCAGGGCTTCCCATCGTCCCGTGCAAAATCAGCGCATTTTTCATTTTCTTTGAATAAACTCTACTTTATTACCGTCTGGGTCAACCACGCTAAATTCGTTTCCCCATGGCCTAACTTGCATATGTTTAATAAAATTAACGTCCTCTTTTATCATTCTTTTATAATCTTTTTCTATACTGTCGGTTGCAATAAAAATGGTCTGTGCCCCTGGAATTTCCCTTTTTTCGACTTTTTTCTTAACGCCAAGTCGAGCATTGTCGAACAAAAATGAAGCATACTTTTCCTGTTCGACATATTCAACTTTTAACCCAATAATATCTCGATAAAACTCGATGGCTTTATTAATATCATTGCTATACAAAACCGCACTATCTAATTTCATCTCAATCTTCCACTTCCTCTGACTGTTCCATGTAAAAAGCTGGAAAGTCTATTGTAATGTATTTCATTTTACAAACTCGCAATATCACTTTTAAATTTCATCCCCTCGCGCAAAACAGAAACTTTTAAATACCCCTCCCCGTTACCCATTATTTCCAAGATTTGCAGAGCACAAAGCCCGCTCGTAAGGTATAATATACTAAATATATGCCTACTATACCACAATCACTCCAAGGTGTTTTATGGTCACGTAAAATTAAAAATCTGGATCTTAAAAAGGATAAAAATTATATAATCCACCAAGTTTTAGCATACGGAACGTGGGAAGACCTCAAATGGCTTTTTAAAACCTACTCAAGGTTACAAATTAAAAACATTTTTCTAAAATATCCCGCCAAAGATTACAAACCGGTGGTTTTTAACTTCGTTACCAAAATCCTACTTGGCTTAAAACAATACCCCGACCAGCAAAAATATGTCACAACTTATCCTCGCATCATTGAATAAAAACAGGTTTAAAGTTTTTAATAAATTAAGAGCTTTTAAAAATATGGGGGTGCTCGGTGGTGGTACGGCTTTAGCCCTGCAAGTCGGTCATAGAGTTTCCTTTGACTTCGATATTTTTTCCTACCACGCGTTACCTGGCCATTTATGGAAAGATGCCAAAAAAGTTTTAGGGCAAGATTGCGAAAAGCTGCTGGACTTTGAGGATCAACTGAATTTAATAACTCCAGGGGGTGTTGAGGTAACTTTTTTCCATGACGAATATCAGCCTCTCTTCAAAGCAATAAAAACTAACTTCATCGACCTCATGGATCTTCGGGATATAGCCTGTAATAAAGCTTATATTATTGGGAGAAGACCCAAATGGAGAGACTATGTAGATATATATTTTCTACTCAAAGATAAAAAAATATCTTTAGATCAACTTTTAAAGTTATCGATAAGGAAATTTAAAAACGATTTCTCTAAGCGCCTATTCCTACAACAACTTGTTTATTATAGTGATATTACTGACTATAAAATAGAGTTTCTAAAGGATGAAATATCACCAGATAAGATTAAAGTCTTCCTAGAAGGAGAAGTAAGCAGATACAAAACGAGAGAGCTGTAATTTAATCAGTAACAATGCCAACGGCTTCGGAAATGTTTTTAAAGCCTTTCCTTTCCATTATATCCAATAGTTCAAAATTAATCTGGTTAACCAGTTGCGGGCCTTCGTAAACTAATCCTGTTATTAATTGCACAAGCGACGCTCCAAGTGTAATTTTCTCCCACGCATCCCGGCCACTGAATACTCCGCCGCAACCGATGATTATAAACCTGTCCCTGTAATGTTTATAAGCAAGCTTTATAAGTTCGTTGCTTCTTTTGTAAGTCGGTTTACCGCTAAAACTGCCTACTTTAAACTTTTTTACTTCTTCTTTAACAAGCGCCGGGTCGTTCCTGTCCTTTTGCAGGTTGCCAAAAATCACGCCCTTGGGGCAGCGCTTCGCAATCACTTCCAACATCTCTAGCACTTCAGTGTCGTTTTTTTCAATCGGCATTTTGGCAAAAATCGGTTTTTTGATTCTTAGTTTATCAACTGCTTTCAGAAGTTCTTCCAAATTTTTCGGAGGATAAAACGCCACATTTCCGTGAATCAAGTTAGGACAACTGATATTCAATTCGTAGTAAGAATTATTAACGTGCGCTTTCTCAAAAGTTTCAAAAGCTTGAACAATATCTTTGATGCTGTCTTTCTGATTGGATAACTTGGGAGAATTTGTCCGTCCGATACTTATTCCGACCGGAATCTTGAAATCTAATCCCTTCAATCTGCTCGCAACATTTATTGCGCCTGAGCTTTTAAAACCTTTATTTACCATCAAAGATTTGGACATTGGAAGGCGCCCAAGCATAGGTTTGGGATTTCCCTCGTAGGGCATATTGGTCACTGTCCCGACACTCATAAAACCAAAATTAAGTGACGGCAGAAATTGAGTCAACCGGGCTTCATAATCAAAACCGGCAGCCAAACCAATAGGATTACCGAAGCCGATTCCGTAAATTTTTTGGCTAAGCCGCGTGTTTTTGCTCTTCAAAAAGATTTCAGCAGTTTTTTTAATTAAATTAGATTTTCCTGCAAATTCGCCTGCAACAAGCATGTTATTGTGAACAGCCTCAGGATCAATTAGAAATAAAATATTTTTAATAAAATGCTTATACAGCACATTAATTTTTATCGCAGCCAGTCTTTTTCTCTCCCCACTAAATTTAGTCCAGATAAAATAAAATAAACCGAAACTGATCAGGGCCGACGCCGTACAGTACAAACAAATCGAACCTATTACAAAAAACTGTAAATACATCAAATACACAGACACTACTAATCCGACCAAAGTTTGAAGTAAACTCAAATATCTAAATATTTTTTTACCCGCTTTAATACTCAACACAACAAATCCCATCAACACCAGATAATTAACCAACCCAACCAGTGCAAGCGGGATACCGAAAACTACAGAATACTGGCTGTTTAACACTTTCCCACAATCAATAAAAATATTTGTTGAGCAGGGTGGGATTGAATTTGAATAATGCTCCCAAGTCAGGTAGGCGGTATCCAAAATCCCAAAAAAAACCAATGAAATAATAACTTTAAACTTATTAAATTTCATAAAAATTCGCTTACCAGTATAATACTACTTAGCTCCCCAATATGGAACTTAAAAAGATACTGATTTTAATGGCTAAAACCGGCGGAGGCCACAATGCAGTCGCCGAAGCAGTCAAAGAAGTTTTTGATAAAAGCTACAAAGGCCGTGTGGAGGCGCAAGTAGTTGACGGCTTGAGAACGTTTGCTCCTTTCCCAATCAGTCACCTGGACTCGACTTACCCCTGGCAAATTAAGCTTGACGGAGGTTTGACCTACGGGGCGGCCTGGAGACTATTGAATCACAAAGGAATAGCCAAAGGATTTATGAGGTCATGGCAACCTGTAGTCGAGTCAGCAGCCAAAAAAATCGTAAACCAAAAAGTTGATGCAATTGTCATAACCCACCCAGTTTTTGTCCACCCATGCGTCTGGGCAATCAAGAAATTTAAAAAGAAAACAAAATTTATCGTCATTGTCCCGGATCTTAAAGTCACTCACGCCTTGTACGGTAATCCTGATATTGATTTAATGTTAGTTCCTTCGCATGAATGTTTCGATCAAGCAATTCGTCATGGAGTTTCTTCGCAAAAAATTAAATTAGTAGGTCTACCTCTACGAATGAGTTTTAGAAAAAAATATCCCGCCAAAAAAGATTTGAGGAAAAATCTGGGATTTGATCCTAATAAATCTCTAGTTTTATTAATGGGTGGAGGGGAAGGGTTAGGAAGTTTTAAAAAAACAGCAGTTTACTTAAACAAACTAAAAGATATTCAGACAATCGCATTTGTCGGCAAAAATGACAATCTCAAAAATTCTTTACTTAATGAAAATCTAGGCCCGGATTTTCATGTCCAGGGGTTTACCGACGAAATCGCGATGTTTATGAAAGCAGCTGACATCGTGGTGACAAAGGCTGGCCCCACGACAATCTGCGAAGCACTTGTCTGTGGGTTACCAATAATAATTAACGGTTTTATCCCAAATCAGGAAAGCAAAAATGCAAAATATGTTGAAGAGATCGGCTCCGGAAAAATTGTCGAGGATCCCGAAAAAATTACCAGAACGGTAAAAAGATGGCTTAAAGACAAGTCCCTGCTTACTAAAATGGCAAAAAACGCACTAGACAGTTCCGACCCAAAATCTGCTTTGAAAGCCGCAAAAGAGATTTACAATTTTTTAGCCACTAAATGATAATAGTAACTTCCGGAACAAAATATACAGACGTCGATGTTTTGGCCTGTGCAACAGCGTATAGCGATTTGCTAAATCTGCTAAATAAACCTGCAACGGCGGTTCTTTACGGACCATTAAACGCAAGTATCACAAAAACAGTCAAATCTTGGAAACTTAATTACAAAAGCCGGCATAGTCCAAAACCAAAAGACTGTTTTGTTTTAGTGGATACATCAAATCCGGATGTTTTTTTGAATAAAGTCAATTTAGATAACGTAATCGAAATTTACGACCACCATTTTGGCTGGGAAAAATATTGGTCCGCGAAACTCGGAAGAAATTCACACATTGAACACGTAGGTGCCTGTGCCACATTAATTTGGGAAGAATTTAGAAAGAAAAAGTTAACAAACAAAGTATCCAAGACGTCAGCAAGATTGTTACTCACCGCAATAGTTTCAAACACATTAAACTTCAAGTCGTCTGTGACTATAAATAGAGATAAGAACGCTTACAAAGAATTATCGAAATATGCCAGACTGGGTAATAACTGGGCACAAAAATACTTTAGGGAAGTAGAGGAAAACGTTTACCAAAATCCTGACGCTTCGCTAAAAAACGACTCCAAAGGTCTTAGTGACATAGCCATAGGTCAAATAGAACTTTGGGACAGTAGTAAGTTTTTCTCGAAGTACCTACCAATAGCTAAAAAAGTTCTTACAGGATTTGGCAATCCAAAATGGTTTCTTACGTCACCAAGCATATCTGAAGGAGTCAACTACATATACTCTGAGAATGATGAGGTTAAATTCCTTCTTTCGAAACACATCGGCGCAAAATTTGAAGGGGACATCGGAAAAACAAGGAAACTTTGGCTCAGGAAAGAGATTTTAAAAGTATTAAACTTGTGACAAAAGAGTTCCCTAAAATTGTAACAAGCTAATTAAATCATCAAGATCGATCTCTGGCCTAAGTCTTTTTGTTCTATGGCTCGTTTGCATTGTATCAGTAAGTGGAATAATACTTCGAATATCAAATGTTCTCCCTCTTCGTATTTTTGTTGCAAGATTGGGATCACCCCTAGTTGTAAAACTCAAGTCGACTCCTGTTCTTCTAACTACATCGGCATAAAAAACGTTCATATCCTCTGTAACATCCCTCGGTGGAATCATCCCGGTATACCCGACATACGGCCAGTAGTCCCAAAGTGATAAGATTACCGTTCTTGGCAAAAAAGGTCTTCTTCTTCCTGGATTTTGCCCAAAATAAGAATCAGGCTCAAATAAATAAACAACTTTGTCGACAACACCGCTCATATATTCCGCCGCACTTCGATGGCCGGCATGGCCTTCGCCCGTTGCAAGTAAAAGAACTCCACTCGTAAGCCCGTGACTACGGTCAACTTCGACAGCGGCAGCCAAATCAACCAAATTCCTTTGCAGTTTCACCGAAGGAGTTAAAGTGGTACTTTCCGGAGAGAATTTACTCAAGTGGTTTATCCAAAAATTTAACCAGTCCCTCAAACCTTCTCGTCTTTGGTTCAAATGTGGGCCGGGTACTGTTGACAAAAATTCTGATGCTTCTGCCAACGCAACACCCAAGTAACCGGGAGAGATTACCATCCTGTTTTGGACCATCTCGTCAAGGGTTAGTCCGCCCAAAACTTCAGGTCTAAAATCACTTAAGTATTCCGGAGCCATTGATCAGATTATACCCTCTCTTTCAAGCACCGATTATATAATCAAATTGCTATGATTGTTCACATTGAAATGGACGCTGGGTCAATAGGGATAGATTTTGAAGACAACGCTATGCATATTTAAGAAGTTGTGGTATTTTTACTACACCGTCTTTTTTAGTAAAATGGCCTGAATCTTTAATTAGAATAAATTTCCCTTTTAATCTTTTGCTCATTTGCTCAGTTACGACAGCTGTTGTATACGGGTCATTATCTGAAGATACACAATAGATTTCTTTAACATTTTTCTTTATTTTCGAATGATTAATTTTATTCTTCCAAAACAAACGATGTCGTGGCTCTGTTAAATCGTCAAAATCCCAACCTGCAACCAGAAACATTTTCTGATATTTATATCTTTCGGCTAACCTCAAGGCCAAAATTGCCCCTAAACTGTGGCCGATAATTACCGTACTTTCGTCAATTCTGAAATTTTTCTCGACGAACTTTATTTGCTTTTGCATGTCAGGAAGTTTTGTGTCCATCGTCGGCAACTCGGGAATATAAACCTTGTATCCTTTCTTCTCCAATTCTTTTTTTAGCCATGGGTACCAATTATCATCCGGATTATTAAACCACCCCTCCAAGATCAGTGCTTTTCTCACAGCTTTAACTACTTAATAATACTTTCAATATCTTGTATAGTCTTTTCGTCAACATCGACAAAACCGCTTTTCATGGTTCGATTGCGAATTCCTATTTTATTTTCACCGGGAATCCGAATCTTTTCACCACTAACAGACTTTGAGTTTCTCACCCTGCCAACCAGCTTCTCTACTTTTTCCTTAAACTTACCAGTACTAGTTAACAGGCCGGGATCAATCACGATAAACAAATTTCCCCAACCGTCACCGTCTTTTAAATCCAGATATTGCGCACCCGGAAACACTCCAGCAAGAATTTCGACCATCATTGCAAGACCGTAACCTTTGTATGAATTATCGAAGGTTAAAAACGCCCCTTCAAGCGCCTCGCTTGGATCTGTGGTCATTTTCCCTTGCCTATCAATTGCAACATTCTCAGGAAGTTTTTCACCAAGATTTTTTGCCCGTGCTACCGCTCCATAACTTATGGCTGCAGTTGCCATATCAAAAATCAAAGGGCTCCCCTTTTTGGGAATACCGAATGAAATTGGATTGGTTCCAAACAATCTGTCCAGCCCTCCGTGAGGAGCAACGTCCGAAGGAGCCCTTGCCATCACGATTGCAATCAAATCTTCATTAGCTATCTTTTCTAGATAATAAGTAAGACACCCTGAAGAACTGGTCGAGTCTTTGCTGCCCACAATACCAATACCGTATTTTTTACCAAGCTTAATAACCGCTTGGCAGGCAATTGCTCCAATTAACATACCGGGGTTACCTTTCCCTTGGATTAGTTCTGAGTTTCTTGATCTTTTTACTACTGAAGGATAGCCTTTGGGCTTCCGCGAAAGAATATTTTCACCAGATGAGCATATCCTGATAATTCCGTGAGATTTTGTGTTTGACAACTCCCCAAACATAATAATTGGAGTCATTAAGTCAACCGCCCTTTTGTCGTATTTTGTAAACAGAGCTTTACGTACTACCTTTTCCAGTTCTTTAATTTTTATTTTCATTTTTTAGTTTCCTAAAATTACCAACCAGTCCAACATTTGTTATCCTAAAATGTTGTAAGGTCAACCAAAACATTCCTCCTCCAATAAGCATTAGGCCTAAGTATTGATTTAGTGTCGGTACTTCTTTTAGAATCAAAATCGAACCGAGGAAAGAAATAGCAACCGACAAAGGAAGTATTGCCGATGCTTTTGATAGCGGTAACCTAGCCAATCCTTGATGCCACAGGAAAAAATCAAAAGCTCTAAAAATCAAGCCAAAAATAACTATATTAAAAAGATTATTAAAACTTGATAGTTGCGTTATATCGGCCGGGTTAGATATTAAAGCAACAATTGTAACAATCAACCCTCCATACAGAAGCCTGGAGACTATAATAAAGTTTGGGTCTTTCAATCTAACAAGTATTTTCTTCATTATTACATGAGAAAGCTGAAAAAATAATGGAACCGTAACCAGAAACAAATCTCCAATATTTACAGCCGAGAGCCCTTTATAGGCAACTACCATCGCACCAAAAACCATTATAATTGTGGAAAACAATTGGTCTTTTTTAATAACTTCGTGTAATAAGATTGCAGAAAGTATTACCGAGTAGACCGGTTCTATTTGGATAATAAGCCCTGTATTTATCCCACTCGATAACCTTGTTCCCGAGAAAAATGCCATACTGCCAAGAGCTGTCAGCAGGGCAATCATAAGAAGTGGTTTTAAGTAAAGTGCAGAATACATTGTGTTAAACTTTTTTTGTTTTGCAAGCAAGACTGTAAACGGGAGAGACCCAACCAGCATTGCCAATCCAGCAAATAGTAAAGGGTTCATTGTATATGAAAATTTATGGGCAAAGACCGGGAATAACCCATAAATAAACATGTCAGCTACAACTAAGAAATACCCTAAATTAACCGACTTTGAAAATTTATTTTTCATTTCTTGTTATTATACTCCCCAGTCCAGTATTTAAAGTAAGAAATTGGGAAATGCCAGGCGGAAAAAACCGACCAGACAAAGCCGTACATTCCGTCGAGGAAACCTTTGTGGCGAATATATAACTTCAGAAATGTGAATAGTGGTTTGTGGATGGTGTAAAGAGCGAGATAAAACAAATTCTTGGGAACTTTTTCGTCAGCAAGCTCTTGGGCCTGCAAGTCGGTGTAGCGGTTAAGTCGTGCTATATAGCGAGCGAGTGTCGGTGAATCGGTGTGAATCAAATCATTAAACAACCATGCCACTTCTCCGTCTATTATCATCTGCTCATGAACGGATTTTGCCGGAAGCCTTGCCTTTCCTTGTTTAATTAAACGAATTACGGCATCAGGATAAACTCCGGCATGGATTAAGGGTTTGCCCAAAAACAGGTTTCTGCGGGGAATAAAAAAAGCGACGACTTCGCCTGTATTTTTGCCTAGTTTCCCATCCCGGGTTTCAATGACCCTTTGATGCCTCGCAAAAAGTCTCGCTTTTTTGCTGGATGGTGGATGGTGAATTGTGGATGGTGAATTAATAACCTCCCTAATCTCTTTTGCAAGTTCGGGAGTAACGCTCTCGTCTGCATCGAGTTGTAAAACCCATTCTCCTAAGGCCTTATCAATCGCCTTCTGTTTAGTTTTATGGAAAATCGGCTCGTGTGAAACAATAAAAACTTTAGCGCCGAATTTTTTTGCGATCTCGCGAGTTTTGTCAGTTGACTCTTCGTCAAAAACAATGATTTCTCCGGCAATGTCCTTTACTGACTCAAGACATCTGCCAATGTTTTCCTCTTCGTTTCTAGTGGCCAAAACAACTGAAAGCCTTTTCATTTCAATTTTCAACTACCCTAAAATACCTGAAACCATTTGTTCCATAAATATCCTTAATAACGTTCACGCCCTCCGGAATTTCTTCTTCCGTCCCTATTATAAGACTATTGGGATAATTTTCCCGCGTCTCATTAAACTTTATTGACTCAAATTTAAAATTGGCGAATTCCCGAACAGTCGAGAAACCAAAATTATCGCGGGACGTCAGTGTGTGTTTATTTTGAAACTTCTCCGGAGGATACTTCAAATAAAATAAAAACAACACATATGGTTGGTCATATCTGTCCGTAACTATTATCCTGTCAAACTTCCCACTGATTTCTTTTACATAGGCTACCAACTCTTTTACTCCGTATTGTGACGAATACGGATACTCTTTAGCCATATGTACCCAGTACATGTGTAAATACCGGCTGGATTCCAAAGCAACAATCCCGAACACCATACACCATACACCGAGCACTAAAATTCTTTTCCCAAATATATATCTTATAAAATCAAAGAACTTTAATAGCCCGTATGCGGATATGATTGTCAACGGTATTACCATGTTTTGAGATCGCAGCGCATGCGGCGACTGAAAAGTCAATGCGGCGGCAACGGGCGAAACCAATAACCAATAGCTAATAACCAAGAACTTTTTATTGAGTTTTTTGACCATAAACCATAAACCAACGACTAAAGCTATTAATTGGAACAAATATAATTGCCCTGTTTCCGGGGCTCTGTTTCTTTGAATGTCGTCCCCGGATAAAAACAAAAACTCACCCCAAAAATGCTTTCCCCAGTTTTCCAAAAATGCGAGACTGTAGTTGACAATTTTATTGTGCAAAATTATTGACGGAAGCCCGACATGGTTCTCATGCTCACCCCTTTGCTCTTGTATTCTTGAAATAATTCCCTGATCAGCAAAAATTCCGACACCTTGCACACGAGAAAAGAAACTGCCACCTGATGTTTCCTTGATCAAAGGCATTAGTAAAAAAAGACCGATGACCGCAGACACTACTAAACTTTTTTTATTTTTGAATATTTCTTTGGAGTAAATACCAAGAAGTCCAAAAACCAATAACGGAGTTATTATTCTCGCGGCATGATAAGTATATAAAGAAAGTACAAACAACGTACAACTTACAACTAAGTACTTTGAATTTTTTAAAGACTTGAAAAAGAATAATAATCCGGACGTGATAAAAAATGTCGCAACATTTACTTCCCAACCACCGCGAGAAAAATGAATATGCCAAGGACTAATCACCAGCAGAGCCGGCGCCATAATTTCCAATTTCCAATTTCCAATTTTCAATTGTTTAACTAATAAATACAAAACCAGAACTGTTCCTACGCCGGCTAAGGCTCCAGGAACTCTGACCGCCCAGACATTTAACCCTAAAGTCTTGACAAACGGTAAAACCAAGTAAACTAAAAGCCCCGGTTTATAGTCATTAAAAGATTGGAAACTAATTGGCCAAGGATTCCCATGCTGATCCTTGCCTGTTTGAATAAGAGAATACGCGTCATAGCCGATAGAAGCTTCATCGGCATTTAAAGCGGGGTAATCTCCGAGTTGCCAAAAACGTAAAACAGTAACTAATAAAAGTATTAATATCAATAAAACTTTAGTTTTCATCTAGTCTCAACAATTCTAAAAGCAACTTGCCCGTCCGGATAAGTCACATCGTTTACCAATTTAAATTCAGGTATTCTAGTCAATATCTCTTCCGGCAAAGTAACGTAATTGGCAACTACCAAATACTTATTTTGATTACGCAGATCTGGGATATTAATATCGGCAAACTCGATTTTCTCCAAACTCTTGACCAAACCGACATCCGGACCGGTCAAGACCAGGTTTGCTTGTTTTTGAAAAGTTGAAGGATCGTATTTTGCATAAAACAAAAAATACATATATGGCTGACTGTAGCTTTGCTGAAAAACTATTTTTGTATAATTTTCTCTAGCTGGCCAAATTTGCTGAACAACCTGTTCATAGCCATAGAACCAATACTTGGCGTTGTGAGTCGGCTGATGAACAAAATAGGAATCGAGAAAGTAAATAATATTTCCGAAATACAAAATACAAAATACGACATATACCAAACGCTTAAATTTAAATCTTCTAACAAATTCAAAAAACTGGATTACACCTAATGCAACTATAATAATCAACGAAACTGCCATACTTAGGCTTCTGATTGAATTTACCTGATCACGAGAAACCGCCCCCGGTAAAGGAGCCAGGATCAGCCATGCCAAAACAAACCACTTAAATCGGGATTTGAATTTTACCAAATACATAAGACCTAGAATTAGCAATACAGAATCTAAAAGCAATAACATTCCGGCATTCGGCGGAGTGTGACCGGGATTTGCATAGTCACCTTCAAAAAACAGAAATCTGGCAGAAAAGTAATTAAACCACCGGCCCATTACACCCCTTAGGAAGTTGAAAGTTTCCGAGTGAAACAAATAGTAATTGATACCTCCGATTTTTTCTCCACCTTCGTCTAAAAAGTTTTGCATATAGTCAACCGGTCTTGGATAAGAAAAAACACTAAAGACTTCGAGTCTTCCTGCTTGACCATGCAGGAGACTCAGTATAATCGGTGCACAAATAAGTAGACCCAAAACCCCTGACGAAACCAAAACTTGCCGATCAATTTTTAATACAGATTTGAAATACACAATTACCAATACCGCAACTACAATTGTCGTTGACAATTTTGCTCCTTGGTAAGTCAAATACGTCAATGCCAAAAAACCGGATGACAGAAGCAAAAGTTTGCTGTATTTAAAAGATTTAAAAAAGAAATAAATGCCCGCCAGAGTAAGAGTTAGCGCTACATTTGCTTCCCAAGCACCGCGGGAAAAGTAAATCAACCAAGGATTGACCGCAGCAAAAAAAGCCGCGGGAATTGCCAATTTCCAATTATCAGTTTTCAAACAAATTCTAAATATCAAAAATACCGATAAAATACCAAAAAGGGCACTTGGAAGCCGAACGGCAAATTCCGTAAGCCCAAAGATGGCCACAAAGGGAACTGTCAAATATACATACAGACCTGGTTTATAATCACCAAAGGATTTGAAAATGACAGGTAAAATCTGCCCATACTCGTCTTTACCTGTCTTTAATATAGAATAAGCATTGTATCCCAACGCCGCCTCGTCTGGCGTTAAATGCGGCGGATTACCGCCCAAATTCCAGAGGCGCAAGATTGCTGCAATAATAATTATTACTAATAAAATTATTTTTATAACAATGAATCGATTCATCGAAATATACACTTATCTAACAATTTCGATACACTCCCGAACTCTCCTTTTTCGGCTAACGCCAGACCCTGAATACGCCCTTCAAAATTTCTGAACTCTTTAATTAGTTTATTCATTGCCTTAATTCCCAAACTTTCATTTTCGAATTTAACTAAATTCATGTGAGGTCTATACAAATCCAAAACATAAGGATAACCAAATTCCCTTATATTTATAGCTTCTGATTGCGAGTAAATCCCTTTTTCTATCTCCTCGTGATACTTTTCTCTCACGTGTCCCTCTCTAAGTAAATTAAGTTCTTTAACTAAATCTTCATGTATTTTCAAGATATCTTTTGTTTTTTTAAAGTTCACCCCCACATATCCCCAACCGCTTTCCAAGCCCTGAGACCACAGCTTACTGCCATGCAACTTATTAGAATAATTTTTGAGGGAAGATCTAATCTTACTTAAATTCTTTACCGGGTATTCGGCGTGGTAGATTGTAATGTGTGGTAGGTGATCTACATCTAACTTGAATTGGCATTTACCAAATTTTTCAGCTTCATTCGCTAGTCTGTATGCAAGTTTTTCTGATCTTTCATCTAGTAAAAATAAGACTCTTAGAGCGATAAATTTACTCATATATTTTCATAAATTTCAAACGCCAGATCGCCGTCCAGAAAATTGATTGTTTCAAACTTTTTCCAAATACCTGAAAAATCTTGACCTCCGGCAATCAATAAACATTTTGAGCTTTTGCAATCAACAGTTATTTTGCTTTCCAAAATAAACTTCCTTTCCCTCACTCTATCTTCCGTTATTTCCCAGTCATTAACAAAATAAAATTTGTCAAACCCATCCACCCACCACCAATTCGATTGATAAAAGCGAACGAGACTAGTATCCTTCAAATAATTTCCCGGGTCCCACTTTAAATAAAACAATATAAACTCATGCGGTTCACCATGTTTTTTTGTAATTAATATTTTGTCGTACTTGTCATAATTTTCCTTTACAAAACCTACCATTTCTTTATATCCGTACTGCCAACTGTCAGAATAATTAACCCTGTAATCATTAAAATAAGTCTGCATGTAACCTTCCAATGAAATAAGGACCAAGACAAGGTATACAAAAACAAATAAATGTTTGAATTTTTTTAAGAAAAACCCCAAGCCAAGGGCAGTCAAGATCATCGGAACAGGAAGAATGACAATAGACCGCAAAACATGGGGGGCCTCGCGGGTCAAGCTTGAAGCGGTTGGTGCCAAAAGTAACCAAACAATTAACAACCGTCCATATTTATAATTTCTGAATTTTAAAAATACCATCACCAGTCCCAAATAAAAAAACGGTAAATTAACCAAATGTAATAATCCACGCTCCGGAATACTGAATTGATAATTGCTTCCGCCTTCAAAAAACAAAAACCTCGGACCGAAATGCGGTATGTAGTTCTTTACAAATATGGGTACAAAATAAGTTACCTTATTACACACAAGTCTTGAGCAACCGTTGTTTCTGGCTTCATTAATTTTGGCAATTAGACCTTGATCCAATATTTGCACTTCACCGTAGCGCGCTTGGCCAATTGGGCGGGCAAGCTGCCAAAACATGGGCACTAAAAACACCAGTGCAGTGATTAGTGAACAGCGAATAGTGGATGGTGATATTTTATAAATTGCCAAGAATTTTTCACGATAAATAATTACTAAGGAAACTAAAAATAGTGGTACAAACACTCTAGCCGAGTTATAAGACCAAACCGATAAACCAAAAAAAAGCGAGGCAAATAACAAATAGTTTTTTGTTCTTAGCCCTCTTAGAAAAAAATAGGTGCCGGAGATAATGAAAAACACCGCAATATCAGCCTCGAGAGCTATCCTGGAAGTAAACAAACTCCAAGGCTCGACTGCCATGAGCAGGGCGGAAAGCGCTGCAAACGTTCGAGTGTATGGTGTCCGGTGTTTTTTACTATCAAATAGCTCTAAAACAAGAAAATAGGTAAACAAAATACTCAATGTCCCGGCAACTAGCGAAGGAAGCCGGACGGCGAACTCGGTCAAACCGAAAACGGCAATACCCGGGATGGATATATATACGTATGCCGGTAATTTATAATCGCCGTATGCTCTAAAAATTGTCGGCAGCTTATTTCCCCATTCATCATGGCCCGTTTTAAAAACCGAATAGGCATTATACCCGAGGCTTACCTCATCCCAATTCAAAGCCGGCGGTACTTGCGAAATTTGATAAATCCGCAGAGCCAGCGACAGTAATAGAATCAAAAAGATAGAGATGTTAGCTTTAATTAGCCGCATAATACTCTGCTTTACCGCGCACAATAACAACAGCTTCTTCGCCAGAAGGGTAGCTAAAAGAAATTAGTTTAGCAAGTTTATCGCCAAACTCCGACGGCTTGCCTACCAAATAGTGTGCCTCGTTTATGTCCAAATCCAATTCTATGTTTTTAAAAGTAAAATTGGCCAACTGATAAATGGGGATCTGGTCGACCCAATTGACTCCGTTAGCTTTGTAATCCCATCGCTTGCTTGCATTCTGGAAAAGCTCCGGGTCAATTTTTTTTGCAAAAGCGATATATATTTGAGGTTCGGACAACCCTCGACTAACAATCACCTTTTCATTTTTTCCTATATTTTCGCTTAGCCACTCGGCAACTTCCAAGTTACCATAAAGCATTCCCTGAGCAATAACCCTAGGAGCTACAAGAAAGTAGCCCTCAAGAAAAAAGTATAAAAACACAAAACTGGCGACAAATACGACCTTGTAGACCAGTTTACTAACACGTTCCCGATTAGCAAAAAACAAAATTCCCAAAGCGGAAAAAATATGAATGACAGGCAGCATTCCGGCGGCCCGATTGGCAGCATACCCTGACCCGCTGGTTAGTGCGGCAGGCATGGGAGAAACCAAAAGCCACACCAGCAAAACCTTAACGGCTTTAACTGAAAATAATTTACGAAAATGCACTAAAAATGCCAAAAGAAGCGGCAACTCAAGCCAAAAAAGAGCCCCCCGCCCGGGAAACATTCCATAAGTCGTTTCCGCAGCCCCGCTTGAAAAAAGAAATTGCGGCGAAAAGTAGCTAAAATAATTACCAGCAGCCATCCTCACCCCAACAAAATATTTATTGTGGACAAAGCGGGCAACCCAAGCGGGGGCACCGTTGGACAGGAGAGCGGCACGCGCTTGTGTAGCCGGTCCTAATGCAGTATTAAAAATATTGACCTCCGACACACGCGATCCCCCCCCTTGAAACATAGTCACAAAACCAAGAAGCAAAAAAATAGCAAGAACCGAAGAAAAGATCACCAAATGGCCTTTGGAAACCTTTTTCACTTCGGTTCTGAAAAACCAAAGGCAGGCAAAAACAACAAAAGGAGTAAGCAGTTTTGCAGAATGATATGTAAACAAATTAAGCCCGAAAACTACGGCGCTTAGTACAAAATAGCTATTCTTTTTAAGGCCCTTCAAAAAGAAATACAAACCAAGCGGCATAAAAAAACTCGTAAGGTTGGCTTCAAAGGCACCCCGCGAAAGCATTGTATGCCAAGGGGAAACAACAAGAAGAAAACCGGCCAAAAGTCCGACCCTTGCCTTTTTAAACATTTCTTTGACTAACAAATACGTTGCAAGGACAGCAAAAGTTCCCAAAAGCGCATTTGGCAACCTGACAGCAAACTTAGTAAGCCCAAAAACTGCAACTGTGGGCACCGCAAGATAAGAATAAAGTGGAGCCTTAAAGTCACCAAACGACTTTAAAACCAACGGCATGGGATTACCCCACTGATCCCTACCAGTTTTTAATATTGAATATGCATCATATCCGAAAGATGCTTCATCGGGGGTAAAACCGGGAGGAAAATTATCCAGCCACAAAACCCTCAGCAGGAAGGCCAGTACCAATAGCAGCCCCAGTGTCCAGCTAATTTTCACTAACTAAATTATATCTGATATGATAATTTAATGCCCGATTTGGTCCTACTAACTATCTTTGTGGGTTTGTTTACACTCCTGAGTCCTTTTTACATGATACTTCGCAATAAAATGGTCCTGCAAGCAAAAAAAAGAAAACACCCTCTGAGTTATTACTCTAAAAAAAGGATCTTTAAGATTGCAATAACCATTTTGCTTCTGATGTTGCCTACTCTAATTTTAATGTCTGGGATATTCATTACCATTAAACTAAGGACGGGTTCCGCCGACTTAAGTCAAAATGACCTGCCATTTGTATTAGCATTCTTTATCGCCAGTCTGTTTGTTGCATACGGCAGTGGGATATACATCGTTTCGGTAATCAAAGAAGAGTTCACCAAAGAGGACTTAACCCTTGACCCGAAATTTGTCTTGGAATACATCACTAACGAGTTTTTCCACGGTCCGGTAAGTCATGTAATGATTTTTTCCGGAGCTGTGTTCCTACTACTAATTATCAGCTTATTCGAACTAAGCTATCCAACAAATATGGCTGAGCAAAACTATTTAATCCTATATGCCCTGGATGGCGTTGTTCTGGGAATTTCGCTCGCACTGTCACATTTTTACAATGACACATGGAAACATCAGCTCATCTGGACAATTATAGCTCTACTGATCCATCAGTCGGTTTTGGTATCGGGTACCCAAGCATCGTTTTACGAGATTCCTTTCAATCTCTTTTTTGCGATTTTTACTTTCGTTTTAAACATCACACTTCTCGGCAAACTAATTTGGTATCACGCCGGTCGTGCAGTTTACAAATATGAACAAGAAGAAAAGTCACTTACGGACTCTGTCGCCGTCAAAAAGTAATCTTCTATATACCGAAACAAAAAGCACAAAGTTGACTGCACCCATCACTCTTGGAAGCAATCTGTCTCCGTATTCAAAAATCGACCTTACCAACCCGATTTCAGGATACCACCAAAAATGATACATATTAAAAAGTGTCAACAAACTAATAATCCAATACAGTGATCTTAATTTATTGTTTAATAAAACCATTATTGTGAATACTGGAAATAGAGGATAAAGATATCTTTCGTGCATATTAGTTAAAAGCATAAACGAAGAATAGGCCACAAGACTTAGCGTGGTAAAGACCGAAGAAGCATTTTGCTTTTTGTATATTTTATACAAAGGTAAAACCAAAAACCCAGCAAAGATGATGTAGCCCCAGGTGCGATAATTTATAATGGCAAATATCAGGCTGTCCGGCTGTTCATGAATGCCGGTTAATGCCGACCAGATATTAAACCCGTTAGCTGTAATAACATGAAGTTGCTGGGCAAAAACCTTGTCTTTGTAAATTCTAAAGAGCCAATTATGAGGAGCTTCGGGGGCAAACGGAAGAGTAATAAACAATACTGCCAAGAGCGAAAAAACAACCGCATTCAAAATCTCCACCAATTTGTATTTCTGTCTTACAACAATTATTGCGAAGACGGGAACAAATATCAAAAGTGATACCTTTATATAAAGAGATAGACTTAAAACCATAACCGCCAGCAGTAATTGCCTTTTTACAAGAAGGTAAAAAGCGGCAAGCGCAACAAAATTGATTATCGAGTCTGTTTGTCCCCAAACGCTGGAATTGTACCAAACTACCGGGTTAACCAGAAAAACCAATGCGCCAAAGTAACCCAACCTTTTAGATTTCAATTGCGAAAGGAGTTTATAAATTATAAATGCAATTCCCAAGTCAGCCAAAATCGCAGGAAGTTTCAAAAGTGCCGGGTACAAGTTGCTTTCCAAAAAAAACATCATTTGCGAAGGAAATGGTGGGACAGTGGTGTTTATCCACCAAAAAATACCAAACACCGCTTCAAAAAGTTTTCTTACCCCCGCAAATATATATATTGTACCGGGGGGTTGATTTGGCCAAGTATAGCTCCAAACGTTGGCAGTATAAAACTTTTCTGGCCCATAGTCCCAAAATCTTATTCCCCAATCCATGTGATTCCGAAGATCGGGGTGATAAACCCCGAAAGCCAAGACCATCCTAAATACAAACGCCAAACCAAAAAGAATTGCTAATTTCTTTTTCACAAAATTATTTTACACCTTTGCAGTGAGTATTTTCGTACTTGATGGATTCACACTTTGATTTGGGACTTGTTTTAAAGCCTGAAAGTAACACTTCACCCAAAGGATCGGTTATCTCAAATTCTTTTTTCAAAAAGTGCTCTCTTGCCTGTTCTTGTGAAATACTAATGTTGTCACCAACTATAATCTGGTTTTTGTAAATATCTGTTTCCCAGTCTAGCGAGCGAAGCTCGACATTTGCAAACGAATAGCTTGGGTTGTAAGGAAACGCTGAATAGTAATTTTCTTCAATTTCCAGGCTTTGTGGCTGTTGAAAAATCAAAGGGTCAATGTCGGCTATATATGCTATCGTGGCGTAAGCAATTTTTAGTCTCCCCTGGTCAATTAAATAAAGGTTTTGGTGATCTTGCTTAATTAATTTGGCCAATTCCACATACTGCTGTCCCCAATAAAACGACCGCTCGCCCGGTAAGAGTACAAAAAAGGATCTCCATAAAAGAAGTGCTGAGACCATAAAAATTAACAGAAACAAAAAAACACCCAAAAACGGTTTTAGAATCTCAAAAATTTTGTTAACACCTATCCCTATAACCAGTAGAAGTGGTGCAAGCAGTGGCATGGCTCTGTGGGTTGCAAAAGGATCTGAAGTCAATGCCGCCGGAAGTGGAGATATCAAAGCCGAAGCTATTATCAGTTTGGACAAATTCGAAAATCTTTTTTTGAAACAAAAATACCAACCAACAAAATAAGGAATTACCAGCCAAAAAGGAAAAACCGCCATTTCCGGAACAGACCGCTGCAGGTCTGGGTCGCCTTTGAAAAAAAGTGCTTCGGGTGAGAAATAATAAATGTAGCGGGCAATAAACCCGCCTAAAGAAAATAGGTCTCCTTTCGGGAAAAATGCCGGAGTGGATACAAGAAATAAATGGGGAATTTGAATTAATAGCGCGCCAGATGTCCCCAGTAATAAATACTTTCGATTTTCTTTTCTAAACAAATACTCTTTAAAAATAAATATCAGTAAAAGCGCAAGAAGCGGTGACACGAATCGCTCGGTATACGCAGCATACGTTGAAAACGAAAATAACCAAAAAGAAATTGCTATATATTTCGGTTTCTTCGTGCCTAAGTAAAAGGTGAAAAGTCCGAGCAAAAACAAAAAGAAAGCTAAAGAAACCTCAAAGCCAGTGCGTGAATAAAGCAATAGCCATGGACTCATAGCCCCCAATAGGCCAACAATAACAGATGTCGTCCTGTTTTTTGTAACCTTGAGCATGAAAAAATATATTAAAATTGTCGATAACACCCCGGCTAAAGCCGAAATGAGCCTGGCTGCAAAAATGGTCTCTCCAAACAACCAAATAGAAATAGTTGTAAGGTACACATAAAGTGGCTCATTATAGGAGCCGAAAAATCTAAAAAGCACAGGGAAACCTTTGCCATATTCGTCTTTTCCTGTTTCAAGTATTGAAAGTGCGTTATAAGAATGGAGTGACTCATCGATATAAAAACCCGGTGGGACTTTATCCAATCTCCAAAAAAACAAGAAGGCACAAAAGATTAACAGTACAGATACAGACAATTTATTTAACATAATTATTTACCGAATAAGCACTCAATGAAACGACGAATGGAAACACTAAAACAAATCCAACGGGCTCGTTTGGATAAACGGCGGCTGTTACAACAACTGCAAACATAAATAACAGATGGAACTTTAAATTTCTTTTTTGTTTTAAAGACAGATACAACCCTCCCAAAAACGGTGGCAAATAAAACCACGGAAACTTCGCGTATTCGGTAACTGCTGCTCTTTCTCTTGGATGGTTAGCAAAGAAGTAGTAATTAAAATCCAAAACTTCTCCTGAGTTATCAGTAAATCTGTAAAAAGCGATTGCTTCCGGCCTTTGTTCTAGCCAATGAGCAACTCGAGGGCTTGGATAGAGCCTCATTCGCTTGTCAATAAAATCTCTCTCTAGTGCAGAGGTACCAGTAAACGATCTGATATCAAATTTTTTTATTTGAAACAAACCAATAATTACTAATAGAGCCGAAGAAAGTATCAATAGATATCGCTTATTATTAATTAAATAGTTCGACAAACCAACCGAGGCGATAATACAGGAAAGACCAAGTATCAAACTGGTCTCGAAAATCCTCCAAATCCAATAATTACCTAAGCCAATCAGTATAAAGATCAGTATTTTTTTCACCAATCAATATTAACACCGATAAACTACCTTTCAAACACACTACAGCTAACTAGTTGTATGAAGTGTATTAGTGTACTAGTACGTTAATACAAGGAACATTTACTATTTAACTAATTTAAAATCAAAAATTATAAATGGGTCGTCGTCGCAGATTTCCCGACCGATGTACGTGTAATAACCACTTAAAACTTTTTTCTGGTGCTCTTTACTGCTGTATGATTCATGACTACCAAGATTGTTATACGGTAATTTTGAAAATATTTTATAAGCTTTATCTGTTATTATTGCTTTTCCAATTATTCCTTTTGTTATCACGTTCCGAATTTTAACGTTGTCCCCAACTTTCAGATAATCATACTTATCTCCATACCTAAAAGTTTGACATTTTTTTCTTTCTCTAATAAACCTGCATAATTCAGGAGCAAACTGAATGACATATTTGTCATTTTTTGGTTCTTTTTTAAATATAGATGTATTTTTAGGGGCTTTGAACATTATTTTGGTAAGGCTGATTTCAAATCCCAGCTAAACCTTTTTGCGGTTGCCCTTCCCTCTTTACTCTTAATCAGTCTTAGAATCATTTCATCATGCAAGATTTTGCTGTATTTAAAATGTAACCTGTTACGCATTGTTTTTAAGTACTTTTCTTTAAACGTGCTTGCATAGTAGCTAACAAAAGATTTTGGAATTTTCCCGTTTTTCTCGGCCTGAATAAATCTCTGCCACCTGTTCAAACCTAAAACACCAAGCTTATCTGCATCCCACAAAATTTTACCTTCTACACTTCTCGGCTTTTCATCAAAATGGTGGTATTTTTTTGCTATAACAACTTTATTTATAAACTCTTTACTAAATTTATATTTTTTTAAGAGAACAACCAAATACTCTAAAGAGTCATCTGTCATTTTTGTTTTCAGTAATACGTCTTTAGTTGGCAACTTGGTAACAACCACATCATGCCACAAACATGCAGTTTTAAGTGCATCCATATCAATTTTTTCATCTATATTTTTAGTGATTCGTTTAGCCAATCTCCAAACCATTGTGTGGTGACTCAAATCATGACCAACATCAAACGGATTCTCTTTCAATAATTTTTTAGCTTCGTTAACAACTATATCGACCTTATTCATGATTTTGTAAATAAGTAAAAAGCCGGCTCGCCGGAAGGAAATGCTACCGAGTCAATTAACTTTAAGCCAATCGGGGTCTTATCTGGCTCTCTAATCAAATTTCCTCCAACTTCTTTTGCATTGGCAAGATACAAAGTTTTACCGTCAATAAGACTAGGTAGTGAATATATTCCGCCCTCGACGTTCGCTGTACCGAAATAATACTTGGCTATATGAGATACATCGCCAAACCCGCGCAGGGATGTCTTGTTGTCTATTGGAAAGTTTTCCTGCCAAGCTTCAGGAGGATATTCCATGTAGGCCGCAAAAAATATCCACGCCGGTTCGCCGGCCATTGAAATTATCACTTTGTCATAATTCTTCTCATCTTGTTTAATCAATTGAATCGCCTCTCCCCAACCGGCATGCCACCATCTCTCCGACTGATACGGGTTATGAACCCAATAATTATGCTGGTAAAAAATAAAGTTAACAACATACAGCAAACAACACATAACAAATGCTGTTTTATGTTTTCTTAGCCAATTTAAGCCGTAGGAAACAAGCAGAACAATAAATGGCAGCATTAGAATGAGTCGGGTCGCGTGATTGCCGCCGTCTCTGGTAATTGCAGCCGATATTGGAGAAAGTAATAACAAAATGACTAAAAACGTTTTGACCTTAATCTCCAATTTAGACTTCAAAAAGACTATTATTCCAACCAACAACATTATCGAGTCTATCCTATAAAATTCCCCTATCCCGTCTATGGAATGCCTTGGATTGGGGTCACCATTCATAAATAAAAAATCTGTAGAAAAAGACTGCAAATAGTTATTTGTTATGACCTTGAGCCAGACTGTATATTTGTTGTGAATAAGCCTGTCGGCAATTGCCGGAGACAAGCCTTCGCCAGTTTCACCTCTTGATTTGGCATCTTCCCACCTGTCTACTCCGACTTCGGGAACAACAGTCGGGTCACTGAAAACACTCACATAGCCGAACCTCTGGCTACCCTCGCCTGTTAAAGTAACGACAATTAGTGGCAATCCCAAAACAAGACCAGTGCCAACAGCCAAAATTTTGTGCTTCAACGGTATCAATGCTAGCCATTTTCTCCAAATAAAAATTGCTGTAAGTAACACAAGGGGAACATACAACTTAGAAGTGCTATAGACCCAGGGCATAAGCATCGCGAAAAACACCGCGACCCACAAGTACTTTGACTTTTCCCTTGCTTTAAAGTAAAAAAGTAAAGCCATTAAAAGAAAAAATAGCATCTCGGTTACTTCAAAAGCCGCTCTCGAATACTGAATATGCCACGGGGAAACTGTTAAAAGAAAAGCCGCAAACATTGCCAGCCGCTTCGTCTTTGTTACTTTTTTGACCAACAAATAAACCGCAATCACCCCTGCTATGCCAAAAAAAGCTGCCGGCAACCTCACGCCGTAAGGGCTAATTCCGAATATCGCAACTGTGGGAACGGTGGAATAAAGATACAATGGAGTCCGCCATTCAGCCAGTGAATGGAAATGCAAAGGCATAAAGTTACCTTGGTAATCCCGGCCTGTTTTGAGTATGGAATAGGCATGGTAACCAACGTCAAGTTCATCACCAAACATCGAAACGGGGACACGATCAAGTTTATACAATCTTAAGATTGAAGCTAACAAGACGACAAGTAAAAACACAGTCTTGTGTTTCATGAGATTTATTTTAACATTAGTCTGGTGTCTAAAGCTAAGTTAAGAATAATTTTGTTTTTTGGCTTAATTATTACTTCTCCCTGGTTTATCACGCTTTCGGTCAACAGCCAAATGATCAACTACACTCTACCACCACGACTTATTATCAGTAATCAACACTTTGTTGACAATATAAATACTTTACGAGGCGAGCTTGGACCGACCAATATGATTTCAAAACTATTGGTAAACAAACCTGTCTTTTTTGCAAAAGAGGTTTTTCAAAGATATTTCGAGTCCTTTGACCCAAGTTTTCTGTTTTTTAAAGGCGACCCTGAAACAACAAAAAGCTCGCACCTTGCAGGTGCAATTTATCTTAGCTTTCTACCTTTCTTTTTATATGGTGCGTATAAAAACAAACCTCTGATTTTGCTCCTAATTGTATTGGCTGTGCCCGCCGCGTTTTTTGCACCCCATTTTGAAACGTTAACCCGAATACCGTTCCTAATTGGTTTAACTTACCTAACAGCGCTTGGAACCCAGAAGGCTTATGAAAAAGATAAAAGAATTTTTTCTATTCTGGTAGCCTTTTTGTTTTTTGAAATATTAAGATTTTTCCACAACTATACCGTTCACTATCCTTGGTTTCTGGCCGAACTACTAAACAAAACATGAAATTTAAAGCCGGAGATTTTCTAGTAATAATACTAATTTTCACACTATCTGCCGTTATAAGGTTCTACAAGCTTGACGACTTTAGATGTCTAAATTGGGATGAAGCCAGTTTTGGCTATAATGCCTATTCGATACTTCAAACAGGCAAAGATGAATATGGAACAAGTTTACCGATGGAATTTAAGTCGGTCGGAGACTACAAGTACCCATTTTACGTGTATAGTCTGGTTCCGATAATTAAGTTGTGGGGATTAAGCGAATTTTCGGTACGATTTTTCCCATCACTATTAGGGTCAATCGCACCGATTTTTCTCTATTTCATTACACGGAAACTTCTTCAAAAGAGAGTCATCGCCTTTTTTTCTGCTCTGGCATTGGCAATTTCCCCTTGGCATATCCAATTCACTAGAGCGGGAACTGAAGGAGGAATAGCCTACACAATCACACTTGCCGGCATATACTTATTATTAAAAGCGGTCATTGAAAAAAGAGGTAGCTTTGTGTTACCTGCAATTATCTTTTTTCTTTCACTGTACACCTATTTCGGCGAGCGGGTATTCATTCCTTTAATTTTACTAACCACAGTTTTCGTGTTTAAAAAAGAAATTATTGCCAAAGGGAGAAAGTTGGCCAAGACTGCAATCTTAACTCTTTTTCTATTAGTTCCAATTTTACTTAGCGTCGTTTCCATTGGTCAGGGCGAAAAATTTGCAAAAACCACGATCTTTGGTTATAGACGACCCGACGAATATGTGTTTGAACTCAAAGCCCAGGGCGACAGTAACCCGACAGTTAATATTTTCCATTCCGCAACTTTAGAAAACGGCCTTTCTTTTATTAACCACTTTTTAAACCACTTTTCCCCGGACTTTTTATTTGTCAAAGGACCGACTGAAGACGGAAGACAATATATCTGGGGAATGGGAATGTTGTATTTAACCGATATTGTTTTAATTATTTTCGGAGCCGCATTTTTATACAAAAGCAAAATCTCTACCAAATACAAAAAATTCATTCTATTTTGGATTTTAGTTTCTCCTATCACTTCGGCCATTACACGAGATCCTGTTCATGCCAGAAGAGCCCTGGCCTTGACCGCGCCACTTTCGATAATTACCGGCGCCGGGATGTATTATTTAATACTGATTATCGGCAAACTAAAAAATAGTTTTATCAAAATATTACTTGCTTCGGTGTTTGCCGCAAGCTTTATTTATTTTGTAGCATTTTATTTTGCAAGCTATTATGTCTTCACTTCCAAGCGAACTGCAGTCGGACCATCCGGTTGGCAGTGCGGATATGAAGAGGTAGTTACCGCAACCCAAAAATATAAAGGTTCATTTAATAAAATAATAATCGACACTTCGTATCAGGGTCCATATATTTTTTACCTTTTTTATGAAAAATATCCCCCGCAAAAATATCAACGCCAAGCAAGATTACTTGGCAACAGATCCGACACTCTGGGGGAAGGCGGGGGTTATGATAATTACGAATTCCGAGCCATTTATTGGCCGGAAGATAGATATCTTACTAAAACATTATTTATAGGTCCCCCGGAGCGTTTGCCGGAAAAAGACATCAAGTCAGAAGAGTCACAAATATTAGAAAAAGTTTATCCTTACAATAACGGCTTTTTATTCCATATAGTTGAAACTTTTTGACTTGTCCAAGTAACTAAGAAAATTAAGTAGTGCATTATTATGCCGTGATATATTTTACTGGAAGGAACTAGGCGTCGCCATTGGTTTGCCCTATCCGCCAACTTTTTTCCGCTTGCACCATGAAAATGAAAAACATGAGCCGTCGGCAAATAATAAACTTTAAGACCTGCCTTCCTTATTTTCCTGCAATAATCCAGGTCTTCAAAAAACATAAAATATCTCTCGTCAAGCAAACCTACTTTTTCCCTAGCTTTCGGAGTAATTAAAAATGCTGCACCAACAACAGCCTCCACCTCAACAGTTTTTTGAGAACTGGGTGCGTATTTGTCCAGCACCCCTTGCTGACCCAACCAATACTGCTTAACAGTCCTCCATAACGTCGGGAATCTAAAACAAGATTCCTGAGTACTTCCATCTGTGTTCAGTAATTTGGCTCCGACAACTCCAGCATCAGGAGTAATTTTCGCAAAGTGATAAAGTTCGTCGATTGCACCTTTTTGAACCTTAGTATCAGAATTTAAAAGCAATATGTATTTACCCCGAGAAGCTTTTATCCCAACATTAACAGCCTTAGCAAAGCCTAAGTTTATCTTGTTCTGTATGACAGATACGTCATAAAGGTGAAGATCTCGGTTACCGATAGGTTCACGCGAAGCGTTATCAATGGCAATAATTTCAAAATTTGATTCTGTTCCTAAAGTCGATACCGATTTAACACACTCCTTTACCAATTTGGGAGTATTAAAATTAACTATTATTACCGATAAATCTACCTTCATGGAATTCCCAACACTTCCTCATCTGTCACAATACATTCGTTCTTTTCCTTTTTCCGACATTTAAAAACTACAGGTAATTTAAGCGCTGCAAAAACAACTACTTTAGCGTAACCTGGATGGCTAAATAGCCGCCTTAACAAGCCAAAAAGATGTGAATTTATAAGTCGTACGCTGGTGACATTTTTCCATATCATAAGCAATTGGTTTCTTTCTTTTATTAAGTCGATATAGGACTTGCTAAGTCTTTTCGAAGTAGATTCATGTTGATGATAAACGAGTGCTTCCGGCGCCCACAACAGACTATATCCCCGCTTAACTGCCCGAAAGCAAATGTCTAAATCCTCCCAATAACCCGGTGTGAACATTTTGGCAAAACCTCCCAACTTATCCCAAACATTTTTTCTAAATAAGCCGCTGCCCCCGCTTACCCAAAAAGTGTTTTGTATTTCATTAGATTCCTGTCCGCGCGTAAATTCTACGAACCCGTGTTCAAATTTGCCTTGTGGTGGGCCCTCGCCTTTCTCATGAAGACTTACCGCAAAAACACGGTTATCGGAAAAAAGGTTCAGAGCTTTTTCAAGAAAATTTTTTGTCGGCCTGACATCATTATTAAGCGAACAGATAATTTCGCCTGTCGCAAGCCTAACCCCCTGATTTACAGCGGCTGTGAAGCCAAAATTCTTTCTATTCTCAATTATTTTTAATTTAGAAAAATTTAACCCTCTAAGATAACTAACTGAATCATCTGTTGAGCCGTTGTCAACAACAATCACCTCATAAATTAAATTTTTTGTGTAGTTAGCAGAAATAATTAAATACGGAAAATTTTTTTTGAGTAATTCTATCCCGCTCCAATTTACAACAACTACAGAAACCCTCATACTTTCCTGACTTTTACAACATTTAACATACCCAAAATAAATTTTTTATTCTGTTCAACTTTAAACCCTATTTGCTCAACCATTTTTCTCAAAAAATCGTTATTGTAAGTCTGGATATGTGTATCGACCCAAATTTTACCGCGAAACTTAGTCCAAACCGGCCAAACTATATTTTTGAAAAGGAAATTATCCGATGGCACCAAAAATACGCCGTAGCCTTCTTTTTTCAGCACCCGTTTTACTTCACGAAAAACTTCCATCGGTTCGAACACGTGTTCCAACACTTCGAGCGCGAAAACCGCGTCAAAGCTACCCGCTCTGAAGGGAAGATTATGCGCGTCGGCAACTATGAATTTTAACCTTGGATCTTTCCAATGCTTATTTGCCCAGTCAACCGAAGACTTTAGTACATCAATACCGATGATTTGTTTTGCATTAGACTTTTTTAAGATCTCGTTCGTAAAAACGCCGTCGGCGCTTCCTATGTCAAGGATAGTGCCGCCTGAGGATTCGACAAGTTTACCAACCTCTTCGAATCTGCAACCATGCCAATATTTTTGAAAAACATTTTCCTTTATAGACCGCCAATACCAGTCCGGTGGCACATTTTTGTGAAGTTTACTCGCGCTTTTCTGTCCTTTTCTCATTTAAATAATATAAAAAGATGAGTAACGCACCAAAAATAAACAGATACTTTCCTATTTTAAAAGAATTAGGGTAATATTGGAAATCTACTGAGTGATTTCCTTGTTGGATCTCTACTGATTGAAATAAATCGTCTGCTTTTTTTATCTCAACTTCTATCCCATCAACTAAAGCTCTCCAACCGGGATAGAAAGTTTCTGAGAGGAATAGATACCCGTTTTTGTTCGTACTAATATTAAACTCCATTTCATTTAAACCTTGTTTAAAATCAGTTACCTCGAAAACTACATCTTGTTGTGGAACTAAAATAAGCTGATCGTCTTTAAATTCAAACTTAGGAGTAATCCAAATTTTAGGTAAAACGTTCATATTTTCAAAAATACTCAAACGCCCTTCCTTAAATACTTCTTTGTACCTATTTGTCTCAATTCCTTTCGCATAGTCCCCTTTTTCAGCCGGAGCCCCGTACTGATTTTTTCTATAGTCAAGCACATACTTTACACCTGCATAGTCAAGAAATTCAGAATCAAAATAGTGAACAATTCCATACCTTCGGCTCAGATTTTCCTTATTTGAAAAATTAACCAACGAAAGCCACTGGGCATTAGCCCTCGGATATATTGGATCATAACCTTCGGGAGAATTTAATTTATAGGGCATATGCAAATTAAGAGGTATTCCGCTTACAAAACGATATTCACTCAAATTTTCCTGTAAAAACTTTGTTGTTTGGGTTTGAGGAAAAACAAATTGTCGCGGTGAAAAAGGCGTATTTTTACGTGCATACCAAAGCATCTCGCAGACCGCCAAAAAAATGAATAAATACACCCCAATTTTTTTGTTGCGAGAGAACACAAAAACTGTTATCAAAACAAAAGTCGCGGGTATCATATTTTTAAGAGCAACAGCCAGATTTTTCGCTTGTTCAGGTTGTACTTTAGCCAAGACAATAACCATAACACCCACAACTACAGTCAATATCAGCAAAGTAGTCACTATCTTATTCAAACTTTGTTTTTTAATCCGTATCCACTTGGTCAAGCCGTAGGCCGCAAGTACCGACAGGCAAAAATCTGCAACAAAAAGTAGCCTACTGGCCGAACTTGTCGATAAACCGGGTAATTTCAACTTATAAGGCAAAAGTGCTGTAGGGAAAGGAAACAAAAACAAGAGAGTAACAATTAAGGTCATCACAAAAAACTTTTCGTATTTTTGTTTTCTTGTAAAAAGGGAGAACAATACAAATATAAGAGCAACTACCCCGACAAAGCCCATGTACTCGTGAAAGCCGAATTTTCCCCAATAATTGCCCGTCACCACATTTCCGAAAAAATCCGGCCAAATAAAATTTACAATTTTCTCCCAGTGCAATATGCCATAAAAATAGTCACTAATATATGGATCATCACCTCGTATCGAGTTGGCAAACAGCTCTAATGTCGGAAGCAATTGAACAGCTGAGAGTAGCAAACCGACAATAAATGCGAAAACCGACCTTAATAGAAAACTGCTTTCCCGGGAAATATAAAGCGAAAAACAAAAATAAATAGCAGCCACATACAACGGAACTTGAAAGTCCCCGGCGCTAAAGACAAAAAAGACAATCACCGAAATAGGAATAAGAGCACTTTTTTTCTCTTTTAAAACAAGTAAAAAATATAGTAACAGCGGCAACCAAAGACCTGCATGCGGCCCGGTTGCAAACTCTAACCATGCGATCATATAACCGCTAAAGGCGAAAGCAACCGCGCCTAAAAAACATGCTTTCCGATCCAAGTTTAGTTTCTTTAATAACAGATAAGTAAAAATTGCAGCTAAAAAGGTTTGTGACATAACCAGGATATTCCAAGAATCAATATTGCCAAATAGCAAATAGACGACATTTAACGGGTATAGCGACGCAGAGTGAAGTGTTGCTAAAAACGGGGTACCGTTTAGTATATAGGGGTTCCACAAAGGCGCAGTTAAATTTCGCCAAAACTCGCCAGCAAGAGATCTCCACGGATAAAACTGCGAAATCGCATCTGTTATTTCTAAATTTTTTATGGGAACACCTGTGGGGTAGCCTGGCCAATTTACTTCCGTCCAAGGTAAATGCGCGCCAACCAACGCATCTACGGGTAGAGCAACTTTATTCTGAAAAAAAACAGGGAAGTAGAAAACAAAACAGACTAAAAGAGTTAACACCAAAAATTTTTCTTTAACCAAGAAGGTTAATAATTTCTTTTTTAAATCTCTCATACGAATATTTTTGCGAAGCTTCAATGGAATGCATAGCTAATTCACCGAGCCTCTTTTTGTTTTCAGTTAATTCCAAAGTGGTAGTTAATAACTCTTTTTCTTTCCTCCAAGTATACCCTGTCTTTCCGGTTTCAATTATTTCTCCATGTCCCCCACCATCATAAATAATCGGTACAGCACCACTAGCCATTGCCTCAACAACGCTTATTCCAAAATGTTCCATCTTTTCCGGCGTACTTTTCTCATCGACCCCATACCCTGCAGCAGACCAAAATATCTTAGCTTTTGAATATAACTTGACAATTTCTCTGAAAGCTGCATTTTCAATAATTGTTATTGGATAATTAACACTTTCTTTAATTAAACTATCAACGAAACCTGTCCTACCAACATTACTTGCTCCGGCCAATACCAGCTTCCAACCTCTAAGGCCGGCCTCTATTAAGTTTATAAAATTTTTAACTAACACGTCCTGTCCTTTAGATTGCTCGAGTTGTGAAAACCTTCCCACATATAGAAGCATATTCTCTTTCCGCCCAGCTTTTAGCTTGTCAATGTCCACAGGCGGATAGACAACAATACTTTTTTTAGGATACTCAGTGTCGATCCATTTTTTAGTAAACACAGAGTTAACAACAACTGAATTTATTCGAAAAAACTTCATCCTATTAAGCAAACTCTTTCCGTCCACACCACTAAATGGCCTTTGGAAATGTAAAACATTACATCTGGCAAAAAGCGTCGGGACACTCCCGTCACTCAGCCAAAAACACAAATCGTAACCGTTACCCCGTTGAACGCTTTCGACAAAATTAGCCTTAACCAAATCAAACCCAAATCTTTTTTTAACTTTTTGACCCAGATTCTGGTCGCTAGATTCAATGTCCACGTTCCAACCAGTTTCGATTAATGCTCTGGCAACTGAGAGCACATAGCGCTCTCCACCCCCAAGAGTATCAAGATACGGGCTGTAAATCGCAGCTTTCATTTTTTATCTTTTATTTGTAATTCCCAGAGCTTTGAGTAACTAACATATCTGCTAAACGCTTGATACAGAGCGTAAATCATGCCTTTTGTCCCATCAAGAAATGCCCGCTGGCTTATCATCCTAAGCCAAAATTCCCTAACTATCGCAGAGGCGAACCTGAAAATATTCATCTGTGGATGTTTTGCTTCAAACATAAGGCGCGCTTCAATGTCAGACCATTGATTTGTTTTTTCAATCATTTCACTTATATTCTCATGCTTGTTGTGGATCATTGAGTTAGTCAAATGCCCTAATACACCATCAAATACAGGCTCTTCATGTACAGCACCTTCAAACTTTTGAAACTTACCCCTCTTAAAAAGCCTTTTTGCATAATCCGGCCACTGACCAACGTGTTTAAATTCTTGATTAAAGATTATATTTCTTCTCGGAATAGCATAAGCAGAATACTGATTTTCAGAATTACCTGCTTGCGCAGGCAGGCTAATTGATCGAATTATTTCCTTACGAAGTAAGGGTGTTACTCTCTCATCAGCATCTATATATAAAATCCATTCGCCTTGTGATTTTTCAAATCCTTTATTTCTGGGTCCTGAATAATCGAATCTTTTCCAAGGATAGTTGATTATTGTTACATTAAATTTCCTGGCAACCGTGAGTGTGTCATCTGAAGATTCCATGTCCACAACTATTATTTCATCAGCAAAACCAAGGGATTCCAGGCAAGGACCTAGCATTTTCCCCTCGTTCCTTGTTGCGACAATAGCACTTAGTTTCACCACGATTCTCTCCCCAACTTTCCTAAATAAAAATCCCTAACTCCTTTTTTTTGCCAGGGCCGACCAAAAAACAAAAACCTAACACTTTCTTTCAATAATGCCAGCTTCGCGTGCATTGGAGCATAGCGAATGCCAAACAATAACCTATTCCTGTGAATATAGTAGTCATTTAAGTCACTGCCTATCTTGGAACTTTGAGCTACTTTGTGCCAAAGAATTGCTTTTGGTACAAATAACACCTTCCACCCAAACTTCTTCATCCGTAAAGACAGGTCTGCATCCTCAAAATACATGAAATAGCGCTCATCGAAGATACCCGTCTTTTTTAGACTCTCAGCTTTTATGAACATGCATGCTCCGGTCGCAAAGTCGATCTCACGTTTATTAGCGAACTGGCCCCTGTCAACTTCGTCGACTCCTAAATTTGTTGCATAAACATTATGCCAGTCAATAGTACCACCCGCATACCAGATCACTCTCCCAAATTCACTCTTTCTATACCACTCTTTGTGAAACTCAAAGCCTTTGGCAAAATAAATTTTTGGAGAAAAAATTCCGACATCGGGATGTTTCTGGACCATTTCAACAAACCGACTAATTAAATTAACATCAACTAGTGTGTCGTTATTTAAAACCATCACATAATCTGCACCGCCCTTGAGGGCGTAACTAATGCCGATATTATTACCTCCTGCGTAGCCCAAATTTTCCTTGTTTTTAATTATTTTCAAGCCACTCAGTTTTTGAGTTGCGCTTTCTGTTTTACGTGTTATTAAATCAACTGAATTATCGTCAGATGCATTATCAACTACAACCACATTTAATTCGTAACCTGTAACCTGTGACTGGCCAACAGATTTTAAACACTCGATCGTATCCCCCGGTCTATTCCAATTCAGAATTACAACAAAAACTCTCGTCATCTCAAAAATAACTTCCGGTATGTTTTAAGAAGTATTTTTTTAGGAACCGACGCACTTTTAAGAAGTGTTTGTATACACCACCAGTTGTATTCCTTAATTTGATTTTTAGACTGCTTTATAAACTCCGCTGGATCAACATCTATGTGTTTAAAGCCCTCTTTTTGCCAAACCTTAACATAAACCACAAATTCGGAAAAACCCTGAAGCACGGACAACACCAAACCATGCAATCCGTCCTTGTAACCAAATCCGGCAAAATACCTACTCAAAAATTCACTTGCCGGAAAACGGAGCAAGTCTTGCCATTTGAATTTGTAACCCTCACTAATCCTACCCTCCGCCTGAACCGACGTATATCTATTCAACCTTTCAAGATACTCCTCAACGCTATTGTAGTGATTATGGCTAATCGCAAATTCTTCCTTAACAGGAAATTCGTAACCTTTACCAACGGTAGCCGGCGGTATGTGGATCTCATCGCTCCATGTAACTTTACCTTTTCTAAAAAACCTCACATTAAAATCCGGCCACCAGCGTGAGTGCTTAAGCCAACTATCAAAAACCATATTTTTTCTCGGAATGAGGCAGTAGTTTAGAGTACTATCTTTGATTACCGACCTGAGTTTTTTGATTAAAGCACTCCCAAGCAACTCATCCGGATCAAGTATCAAAACCCACTCGTGACTCGCTTTCGCTATTCCGAAGTTTCTTAGCGGCTCGACATAATTAAGAAATTTATGATTATATATTATTGCTTTAAACCTGCCCGCAACTTTTTCCAATTCGCCCGATTCCCCGTTAATTACAAAAATGATCTCGTCGGCAAAATACCTAATCGACTCCAAGCACTTTTCAAGTTTAGCAATGTCATCGTAACCCGGAGTTGCTGTGACTATTGCGCTGATTTTCACCACTGCTCTAAATTTTAACACGAAATCGATAATTATAAATAAAATAGCCAAAATTTGATATAATCCCAATTATGAAAGGTCTGAAACAATCTGAAACAGTTGTATCTGAATGGCTCAAAATTCTTAACACTAAAGGAAGAAATAAAGCCGACGAGCATTGGGTAAAACATATCTTGCCAACTCTATCCAAAAATAAAGATCTTTATAAAAAATTTAGTAGAATCATCGTTCCACTTGGTCGAGCAGTTGACAAACTCGCTCTTCTTATCCAAACAGTAGAAGCCGATGAATATCATTTCTTAATAGGAACAAAAGAGAGTTTCGATTCTTTAGACACTCTAACTAAACTTACTTATTTAAAACCTTCCATGATTAGGGTACATAAAGTAGTTATAAACGACCCGTTTAGCGTACACAAAATAGTCCGGGAAATTTGGGAGGAAGACAGACTGGCGAAAACTGCAGTATACATATCTTCCGGATCAACTTCTCTAAGCGCACCTCTCATTATGGTGGCAAGATATTTTGAATTTAGCGTTTTATACCAGGAATGGGGCAAATACGACATGAATATAAAACAGGCTGACCCTTTACAAAGAGTTGTCAAATCTTTAAAGGATCCTATTGAATATTACGGAGATTTGGAACTCGAGAAAGCTGTTTCTCTATTTAATAAACAAATGTTCAGGGATGTGATCAAAATACTAGACAACATTAAGCGAAGAACCATGAGAATAGAGCAAGTTTTGTTTTTGGAAACTCTCACCAAAGGCTACCTACACTGGCAAAAATACGAATTTAGAGCAGCAAGTGTTTTTATCCAAGAGGCCAAAGAGCTCTGCTCACGGTTCAATCCCAAATTAGTAAACTTAGTTGAAAAGAATTTAAGATTTTTAAATACGTTAAGTAACCCGTCAAACTTTATTAGCAAGTTAAAGTCTCCTAAATACGTCCTCTCATTTGTTTATGAGCTAAACATTAGGGCAAGTCACGCCGCAGATGAAAACAGTTTTATGTTCGCTATCATTTATCTCTATCGATGCATGGATATCATCTTCCAATCGGACTTGGTATTAAGAAAAATAAATCCATGGAACATTGAGTGGTCTAAATTATCTTCGAAAGTTGTTGCACTTTACTCAAAAGAATGGCAAAAATTAACCGGAGGTCAAGCAAAACAAGATGAAAGAATAGGACTAATGCAATCTGCTACCCTTTTAAAAGCTCTAGACCAAAAGGGTATTTTTGACATAAAAAAAGTCTGGGAGGTTTCTAAATTCAGAAATTCGTTGATAATAGAACATGGAGATGAAGCTGGAAATGAAAAGCAATATAAATTAATTCTTAAAATAACAAAAGAGATAGTTGAGAGCTATAAAAATAAGCATAATTTAAATGAGATAAGCACGGAAGACGCCAAATTTATAAAAATAGGGGAAAAATTATGATTAAATATTTAGTTTCACGATATTGAATATATTAAGGAAATATTGTTTTCAAAGATTTTTTTCGCTCCCAGCTCTTGAAAATTCAGACTTACTTGTTGACCTTTGAGCAAATAAATATATTTAATATTATTATCTTCCAAAAATCTATGAGCGGCGTTTTGGTCACTCGTACTAAAAAATCTAACAATCTCTTCGCGGCGGGTACTCCAACCATAACCGGTGATATCAAGGTTAACTTCATCTTCAAGAAAAACTGGTTTATCGGTGTAAGCCGATACGTAAGCTGTCGATTCATATAAATAAAGCGGTCTGGGAGGATTGTCAACCGCCGCATCTGCCGCTTCACGGTCAAAAGGATAAGTCAAAACCACTCCTTCGGGCTGATCTTTCAAAAAGTCCAATGCCCTAAGTTCCTCGGTTGAGATCTTTGCAGGGGGTCTGCCGGGTAAATAATGGTAGTAGAGTGTGGAAAAAGTCGTCGGCAAAGTAACTAGCAAAACTACAGCATAAACCAGAGATACTTTTAACAATTTTCCTAATTTAACTAGCCCCACACCGGACAAAATTGCTAACAAGAAAAGGCTGTAATAAAAAAACTGAATAGTATTCCAAGAAGTGCCTTTTTGTAAAAAAACCATCGGGACGGTAATCCCGGCTAATATAACCGCCCAAATAAAGACACTTAACAAGTCAATTCTTTTGGACAAAGAAAAAATTGACACCAGTCTTGTTCCCAAGTTCCCAAACACAAAAAGTATAAATGCCAGCACATAACCAAAGGCAGACTTGTAATAAAGACCACCGAGTCTCCAATTTACTAAGGCTTCGCCCAATTTAGACCAATTAAGTCTGTCCGGTGACATCAGGTTTTCCAAAAACCAAAACGGCTGAAAAACCAGCAGGTCCTGCGACCCGCGATTTAAAAATAAATACAATGATAGTGTTATAGCAAATGACCCGGAAAATATTTTTAACACCTTTATATCCCTGTTTTTTACAAACTCATAAACTCCGACAACAAATAAACCAAAAAGTGCCAACAATCCCGCATAAGCTTTAACTTCGAAAAGCACTCCAAAAATAAAAATAGTTATTAGTGATTGGTGATTAGTGATTGGAGACTTTATTAAAAATATCAATCCGAGTAACAACAAAACTAACGAAAGGGCGTAAGGTGGATTAATTAAAGTTGATACCGCTTGCTGGGACCAAAAAACTGATTCTCCACCTAATTGACCGCTTGTTAAAAGAGTGACCAACCAACCGAAACTGCCTCCAAAATATACAAAAAACACACTCCACAAAGCTTCTTTTTTACTTTTTTTCCAAGTCGCAACCAAGCGATATGTCAAAAGCCCTACCAAAATGGCCAAAACCGGAGGAACTATTTGAAAATAGATAATACTCGTAGAAACGCCTGAAATTTTAGCAGCCAAAGCAAGCAACAAATCAAAGCCGATGTGGTAATTTTGCAGAAAGGAGCCGGCAAAAACAGGCATCTCCCAAGATCCACGGGCCAGTGAATTAGCTAAAGCAATGTGCCAAATACCATCGTGACCATTGGGCCCCCAAAAACCAACTCCGAAGTCGTAACCAATCCCACTTTTAACCAAGGGAATTGACCACGAAAGCGATCCTAAAAAAATCAAAAGCGATGCCAGCTTATTTTCTGCTAAAAGTCGCAAAAACTTTTTTAACATCTTCGACGGCAGATTTACCCACTAACAAATAAATCACCAGCGCATAAAAAGTAATACCAATAACCACCATCATACCAATTCCCAAAAAACTCCAGGAAAATAGACCCCTTGCGGCCAGCAAAACAGCACCCATAATGCCTGAGGCAAACAAAGGTTTTACCACGGAATAGTAAAATGAAAAGTTGACAACTCGTTTAACTAAATAAAAGACTACTACCGAACTTGCACCAACGACGGCATAACCGAGGGCCGCGCCTTGGGCGCCAGAAACAATCGACAAAAAGGGCAGAATTGCCCAAGTAAGAACTGTCCACATAACCATAAGTTTGAATGTTGTTTTGATCCTGCCAATCGAGTTGAGTAAGTTGGTCAATTGGGTGGAACCAGCCGCAAACATAGAATTAATGGAGATTAATAAGAAGGGAATATATGCACTCGCCCACTTGCCGTAGCGGGGAATGACCGTTACCAAGACCGGAAACAACACCGATAGCCCGACTAGGCTCGGAAAGACAAGTGCACAAATGAAAAATAGCGATCTGGTCAAGCTCCTTTCCAAGTAGGTTTTGTCATCCTGCATCCTGGAAAATGCGGGAAAGGTAACCTTGGTTACATTATCCATAAAAAACCGCAGTGGGTATTGCGCAAGTTTCTGGGCAGTTCCCAAAATTCCCAGTCCCGCGCTCCCCAGTACCCCTCCCAAGACAATTGTCATACCATCGTCTTTAATTGTTGCCAGAAAATTATTGAGCTGGTAGGGAATACCGAATCTCAAAAGGCCTTTGAGCGAAGCTTTAGAAAATGCTAGCCCCGGTTTCCACGGTTGAAGGATATAAATCGTCACAACTCCAATAACCCCCCGAATCAAAACTGCATACGTAAAACTTGTTATCCCAAAGCCCCTCCAGGCAAAAAACACAACCGCAACGTTGTAGACAACCTGCTCGACAACTTGAGGAATAATAAATTTGCCAAATTCCAGCTTGCGTTCCAAAATTATTGAGGGAATGTTTTTTAAAGACGCCAAGAAAAACGAAATGGTTAGCGCATACAAAAGCGCTATACCCTCGTAAGTCAGGTTATGTGTACGGGCAAGCACCGGGCTAATCAAAAAAACCAATAGCGTAATCGTAACAACCAATGTTTCTTGAACGATAAATACCGTCTTAAAGTCCGCTTCAGTTGGCTTCTCCCTTTTTTGAATCAACGCCGCTCCCAAGCCAATATCCGCAAAATAGCTCAAAAAATTAATGGTTGCAGAAACAATCAAAAATACTCCGAACTGTTCCGGGCTTAAAAACGCCCAAAGAAGACCTTGAGCGAAAAGCGAAATAATATTAAGCACCAACGTGCGGCCGGTCAATGCGACAACACCCTTAACAGCTCTTGACTTTACAGCCTCGAGCGTAATTTCATCGGTCGGGTTTAAATGTTCTCCAATATCCTGCCTCACCACACTAAAATTTTACCATTATATTGATTGTTGTTAAAACTCGAAGATATACTCCCATACGTAGTGGCGTAGTAAATCAAAAACAAGTCATTGCCGGCGAAACTTTTTAACCAAAGGAAACGATAAAAAGCCGAGCCAGGTAACAAGCGAAATGCCATTTGCGATATTTCTGATTGGTGTATTGTAAAGTCTGGCGTAGACAAAGTGCTTGCCTTCCGGGATATCTACATACAGCCTTCCCCACTCTTCAACTTCGTCAATGTACGTTGGCACTTGGTTTCCATCTATTAACACCTTCCAGTCGGGAAAAGCCAGGACATTAATTCGTACGACCGCGCCACCTTCTTTGATATCGGCGTCAAAAGTAAGCCAGTTGGTGCGCTCGGGATGATTCTCAAAATAGATAATCCCCTTACCTTCAATAATTTCGGCTAAAACTGTCCTTTTTGAGTCCGGCGCAATTTTGGCGGTATTGGGTAAATAATCGTAAATCCCGGCCGCTTGCTGGATTCGCCAGGCCTCGCCTGCAAACTTTTCAGTGTCAGTTACCGGGCCTTCACGAACAGGCGCAAAAAACTCCCAATTCCAAACAACAACAGCAATAACCATTATAATAACCAACCACAAAGGCTGCTTTTTGAATTTTTCCAATTTACAAATCAGCCAGCCGGCTGCAAACGAAAAACCTAAACTCGCCAAAGTCAAAAACCTCCAAGGAAACTGGACATACTTAAGTACGGGGATTGCCAGCCAAATTGGAGTAGACCTTCCGTGCGCCATAAAAGCACTAAAAAGGCCTACAGCCATAAAAAAGACAAAAACAAAATCGGCAACTTCAAGCTTTTTCCTTTTCCACCAAAAGTAAACAAAAACCAAGCCGCTTACGGCAACTGCGATCCAATGAATGTGACCTATTGGAAAAGCCATACCGTCCCCAATGCCAAAAGTAGACGGTCCGTCGCCCCAGAATCTTGAAATAAAAAGCTGTCTTAAAGTCGCAAAGTGGCCAGCAAAATCATAATAGCCTTGAGTCAACAGATTAACGTAGACAAGTTTGCTTTCGACTAAGACAGGCAGGGTAAAAAAGGCTGCGAGGCCAAAAGTGAGAATGCCACTTAAAACTAAATACTTAATACTCAATATTTTTTTGGATTTGACAATCCAGAGTAAACACCAAAGAGCAAAAACCGGCGTAAAAATTAAGACCATCAGATTATGGGCCAAAAGAAGACCAACCCAGGAAAGGGAAAGGAGAATTAAATTTTTGTGACTAGTGATTAGTTGATACGAAAAAAGCAAAATTAAGGGAAAAAATACAAAAGCCCAGGCTTCATTCATCGCACCCCGCACATAGATATCAACGGCATGATATGGTGCCCATATGTAAAAAATCCCAGCAACCACCCCGCCGATATTTGCCGCCTGCCTGCCGGCAGGCAGGAAAAATTTCCTGGCAAAAAAATACATTGCCACCCCAGACAGTAAAAAGGCAGATGCAAAGGTCAACTTGACAGTTGCAGTAAACGGAAAAGCAAGCAGCCGAAAAACCATTGCAAAAAGGTAAGGCAGTGGCGGATAGAAATTAAACAATGGGAAGCCAAATCCATAGCCCATATCCGGCACCCAGCGGCAGGGAATTTGAAAGTCTTTAAAGCACTTTTCCATTTCCAAGGTCCGCATCATTTGCAAATCGTCGTGCATGATAAAATAGCCCGGCACAAAAAGCCTTCGCGAAGCCAGTAAAGCCAAGATTGTAATAACTACAACCGGCCAAAAATTCTTAGTTTTGACTATCTTTTTTAGCATCTTTGCTTACTAAAATTAACATAAGGGACAAAAGTGTCGCAAACGAGACTACGTCTAACAGACGTTTATACAAAGGTTCACTGTAAAAATAATGAAGTGTATGCTCACCGGCCGGAATGTCAAAGGAAATTTGGCCAAATGGCTGTCCTGAAACAATATCTACTTTTTGACCATCCACATTAACTTCCCAACCCGGAAAGTAATATTTATTGACGCTTACTACCCCGCCATTTGATTTAACCAAAGCTTTGTACTCCAATAAGTTCATCTTAGTATTACTTAAGACAATGATGTTGTCGCCATAAAAATCCGGGTACAGCGTGGCAGGTCTCGCTTCGCTATTTTCAGGAAGTCTTAAATACTCCTCTTTTGTCGATTTATATTCCGGGCTTGTGCCGTTTAATGTCGTGTATCTAGTCAAATAATAGTCATCTCCCCGACCCAAGTTATCTTGGGGTTTAAAAAAGGAAAAATTTAAAACTACCACAAACACCAGAATAAACAAGGCAAGTACGCCAGATTTTTTAACTCGTGACAAGCTTATAACCATCAGGGTAGTAAAAAAGGTTGTTGCCGTCAAAAACCTCCAAGGAAATTGAAAATAGGGCAGGAGAGGCAGTGCGTCCCAAACTACGCTCGAGCGGTGATTCATCATAAAAACCGAGATTAAAAAAGCGGCAAAAGAGAAAAGTAAAAATGTTTTACTAAGGTCAAGTTTTCTTCTGAAAGACTTAATCAAAACATAAGTCGAAGTCAACACCAGCAAAATGTTTATTCCCCCCAAGAAAAAAGACATACCGTCGCCGGGTCCGGGGACTGATGCACCGTAGCCAAAATACGGTGTAATAAGTTGTTTTAGTGTCGGAAAGTGGTCGAAGTAACTAAAGACCGTATCGTACTTAACAAGATTTGATTCAAGCAAAGCCGGGACCCAAAAAAAAGAGCTACCCACAAGTCCCAAGATGCCGGCAGTTATAATTTGTACAAATTTTTGCCTGAAAAAAACAAGTGCTAGAACTAAAAACCCGAGAAACATGTACGATACTATGTTGTGGCTTAGAATTAAAAACGCCAATGCCAAAGCCGTAAGGCAAATTCCTTTTTTCGTTTCATTTTTCAGTATCTTTACAAAACCCAAAAATAAAAGCGGCAAAAATACAAAACTTAATGCCTCACCGACTGCACCACGGACATAAACTTCCGTAGCACGATAGGGCGCATAAAGGTAAACAACAGCGCCAGCAAGCGATACCAACGGCTTTACCAACGTTCTTAAAAATTTATACATAACAATGCTCGAGGCAACAAAGCTAACTACAAAAACTGACTTAATACTTCCCACTAACCCGAATCCCAGCAAGACAAAAATTTCTCCGATATAAAAAGGCAGCGGAAAGACAAAATTAAACAATGGGTAGCCAAATCCGAAACTCAAGGACGGTACATATCTTGGCGGAAATTGGCCGAGTTTTACTGTTTCATTGAATAAACCAAGCCACGCCACATGCAAGTCATCCGAGGCGCCGTAGTAACCCTCGACAAATAGCGCAAGAATTGCCGGGATAGATCCCAAAATTATTATTGCCAAATAATATTTTGCTACAAACTTTTCGATTTTTTCCATATGCCAACCAAAAAAATAAGACTAACCAACGAAATCACATTGCCCAAAGTTCTGGGCAACGTGTCTGTAAGCCTTACTTTGACGATATGTTCGCCGCTTGGAACTTCTATCGTAACTAAACCCAAACAATTTTTTTGTCCCCTGCAGTCATTTAAAACAGGAACTTCATAGCCGTCAACACTGGCTACCATTCCGGGAAAGTCAAAGATAGGAATTCTCAGCAACGACTTACCGGTCGATACCACTTTTCCTTCTTGGAAGTTACTACCTCTTGTATACGACAAAAGGCTTGCTTCACCTTCAAGCACTTCCGGCAATTCCGAAGCTTTAGACTCTGGTGGAGCACTGGCGGAAACCGGCAGATAGTCAAATATGCTAATTGTAAGCTGTCTTTCCCAATTGCTGCCGCTGAATTTTTCGCGATCGGAGAGCGGGAACCAGTCTTTTGGAGCAAAAAACGAGCCATAGAAAACAAAAACCAACCCAACGAGTACAAAAGCAATTTTTTTATTTTCGGAAAAGTAGAAAGCAGAAATTCCTACAAGGAGCGCTAAAAGAAAATTGGTCAACACTAAAAACCTCCAGGGAAATTGTAAATAGGCAAGCACTGCAAACATTTCCCAAACGAAATGGGATCTGGAGTGAATCAAAAATACAAAGACCAAAAATGCCAGACTGGTTGGTATAACGAGCTTTGCTATTCCGTCCAACTTTCGTTTGGCTAAAAGAACCAGGATTCCAAGAAATGCAACGGGCCAATGCAGCAGCCCGAGTGCCAGATTTAACTCGTCGCCTGAACCGATATCCGACGACCCGAAACCCCAATTATTCGCCAAGAAAAGTTGCTTGATGGAAACAAAGTGCCGCCGGTAATCAAAATACCCCCCGAGTAGGGTTTCTGTGTGTACATATCCGATTTCCAAAAACACCGGAATCAAAAAAAAGGCGGCCAGACCGAAAGCCAAAACTATACCCCAAAAAAGCTTGGTAACCGATTTTAGTTTATTTTTCTTGGGTAAAAAGAATAACGCTATAAACAGCGAAACCGGCAAGAAAAACCATGGCAGCAGATTATGGATAACAAACATTGAGCCAACAGACAAAGAAAACAGTACCAAGTGGTTATTCTTTTGCGATTTAACCAATTTAATTGCCGCCCAAACAACCAGCGGGAAAAAAACTGCCACCCAAAACTCCGAAAGCGATCCTCTAACGTAAACCTGTACCGCCCTAACCGGTCCGTATACATAAAAAAGGCTTGCGACCAGTGCCGGTAACTCACCGAAGATCTCTCGAACCAAGACATACATAAAAATGCCAGAGAGAACGAAGCCTATAATGAAAAGAATTTTAACTACGTCAACAAACTGAAAGCCTACTAAATGAAAAACTTCTCCCAGGTAATATACTCCAGGTGCATAATAGTTAAACTGAGGATAGCCGTAGCCGTAGCCCATGTCCGGCACCCAACGGCAGGGAATCTGAAAATCTCTAAAACACTTATCCATTTGGTGTAGCCGCATTGCCTGTAAGTCATCCTGCATTGGAAAATATCCCGGGCGAAGCAGATTCGCAAACGAAGGTATGATTAACACAAGCAATAAAATAAAAATCCGATGTTTCATTGAGTTTTTAACTTAACCTTCGACCTAATTACGTCAAACGCGTAGTAAAAAGCAGCTGCAGCGAAAAGGCTCCTTATTATGCTCTTTAACTTAAACACTTCGGTATATTTAGAAAGAATCTCGGTCAAGCCCACAACGTTTTTTAGGTCGGGAAACACCGGATAAAACAACCCATAGGAAAGCGACGGTTCAAAGAATAACGTTATCACAAGCCAACACCCAATAAGGATTGTAACCAAGACCCAGCGTTTACGAGTTTTGACGAGGTCGACTATCAAAAGCGGAGTAATCCACAGAAACCATTGTGGATGGTAATGGGTCACCGAAAAGGTAAGAAGAAGAATGCTTAAAAAATACGATAAAAGCAGCCTTGCGTTTTGACCATAAAATGCTAGTAGATACAATAGCACTAAAATAAAAACAAACGGATAAATACCTTCAGCCCCCGAAACGGGCCAGTTCATAAAAAGCATTTTTTGAGATTTGGGACTGAATAAGACCATTTGCCTGAAAGCCAGTGAGCCCAAAAAAGGTAGTATTGTAATTACAAAAGGCACAAACCCAATAAATAGGTTTTTTACTCTGCCTCTTATAGACTTTGAAAACAAAAACGCGGCTACCGGTATAAAAAGCAAAGGAAACATCTTGTAGCTACCGCCGATTCCCAGTGCCACAAGAGACAAAGAATATTTTTTCTTTTTTGCAAAATAAATAGAAAGTATTACAAAAAAAGTCGGTAGCAAGTCAAGTTGCCCCAGCATAAAGGTCGAATATAGCGTCAAAGGGTTAAACAGCCAGAACACAAACGCCTTTTTTTGGTTGCTTTCTTTATCAAACAATCTTGCCAAAAATACAGCCGCCAATACGTCTACAAACAAATAAGGTATTTTTAGAAGAAAAATTTGAAAATGAAATCCCGGGAATGTTTCAACTTTATCCAAGTTTTCCCATATCCACGGCGTAAAGTTCGGATCTGCAAACGGAGATAATACCGTCCGGGCAATACCTAAGGTAAAATAGGAAAGCGGCGGGTAAATAAAAATGTCCCCCACCCCAAGGTTTTTAACCAATGGATGATCAACGGGTAGCGCCGCTAAGTGCTGGTAAATATCCAGTTTCTTTTCATAAGTAAAAAAGTAGGTAACCGAAGAATGGCCTTGAAGGTCTGGATGGAATGTGGAAAACATCAAGACAACTCTCAACAAAATCCCTATCACTAATATTTTTTTGTATTTAGTCAGCATAGTCTCCGGTTAATTCAAATAAATAAAGCACCTCTTGCGAACCCTTTAAAGTATAATGCCAGGTGTCTGGTTTACGCGGCTCCTTTGGGTAAGCAGCAATGAGTTCTAGTCCGAAATTTGCTGGATCAAACAGAAGTCTGCTTTTATTAATCACCAGATAAGTCTTATTGCCAGAAACTTTCGATTCAACCAAGGAAGTCGGCACCTCCTTTAGGTCCACTCCCACCCCAATTACATTCACGTTTGGCAAGTCTTCGATATACATTTGCAGTCCGTCAGGCAACGTCCCGAAATAACCTTCCGTGCCAACCACTATTTGAAGGTTTGGACTTTTGGAGTTTTGGAGTTTTATAAACTCAGCCACTTCTCTTATTCCTATACCCGAAGTCCACTCTTCCAAATAGCCATTTCTTTCGCTTTCGGGCAAGGCAGCTTTTGCTGGCTTAGTAAGTAAATGGAAATTAGAGCCTAAGGACGCTGCAACAAAAACCAAAAGTAATATAACAGAAATACTTTTTCTTTTTACAAAACCGGCACCTGCCAAAATAACCATGAAAGGAATCGAAAAGAAAACGTAACGGGCTGCGAAAACTTTTCCATATTCGGCCTGAATAAGTACCGGCACAATGAACCATAAACCAATAACTAATAACTCCTTTGTATATTTTTTAAAGCTAATTGTTACACCGGTAATTACTAACAAAACTAAGGGCCAGGGTCCAAGCTTAACCAGCCAGTCCCAAAACATACCCAAATGAGAAATCAAAGGGTCTCTCCAGTTATTAAAAAGTCGAGTGACAGGATAGACATAGTCAAAATTCCGACTCGCAATTAGTTGAAAATTTGGACCTAGACGAAGAATGTTATAAATAATGAAACTAATTGCATAATACACAATGCTTAAGCCAACAAGTTTAACCAAGTGTCTCTTGTCAAATTTCTTTAGGAAAAGCCAGGTTACAGGGAGCATCATGACAAAGAAGATTGATGGAGACTTCGTCAGGTGGGCTGCACCTAATAAAAATCCGGTTATCATAGCAAAGTCAAGGCGCAAGGTTCTTACGGTTACAATCGCAAAAAAGACTGTCCAAATGCCAAACATGGCAAGCATGGAGTCAACTAAAGCCATACGATCAAAAAAAATCGCATAGGGTGAAATTGCCCAAATAAGTGAGGAAACCAATGCAGCCAAGTTTGATTTAAATATCAAATAACTAAGCGAGAAAACCCCTATTATTGTTCCCAAACCCGCGAAAACAGAAACCAATCGCCCGGCAATTAACGGGTCGTCAAAACGACTGATAACAACCATTAAAACCCACATAAACAAAGGCTGTTTGCCGTCCGATAAAGGCAGAAACCTTAAAGTCGGCTCGGAGTGCATAATTTGCGACCAGCGGATATAAATTGCCTCATCGGCAAAAACCGGCAAAATGGTCAAATTAGCCAGTCTAATAAGAAAAGCAAGTAGAAGGATAAAAACTAAAGCTGCAACTGTTTTCCACCATTTACGAAACACTTTTTTCATTCTTGAACTTTATATTTTCCAAGCACTGCATTTACACGCACACGGATTAAATCTCTAAGGCCTTCCCAGGAATCCTTGATGGGGTTTACTCCGTGTTTTCCTCGTTCCCCGGAGTCCGACCATTCAACCTGGACCTCGGCCACTTTGTAACCCAACTTTCTGGCAATGTATAACACTTCTAAATCAAATCCCGCGGTGACTGCCGACCCCTTGGAAGCTTGGCCATCACGAAACACCTGCATCCGCCTGAAAATTTCTTTTGCCGCTTTGTTTGTGAAGCCTTTAAAGCCGCATTGAGTATCTTTAAAGGGAAGTCTTAGTATCGCAAAGCGAAGAACAGCAAAACCGTATGCCATTGCCAGCCGTTGTAGTCCGGCACCTTTTCTGCCACTGCGTACACCAATAGCCAATGCATAACCTTCGGCAAACTTGGGAAGCATTTTTTCAAGCTGGTCAATAGGTGTCGCTTGATCCATGTCGGTAAAAATAACAATTTCACCCGCAGCTTTGAGCATTCCCGCGATAACAATACCTGCTTTCCCTCTATGTGGTTCATCTAGAACTCTAAATCCCTTATGCTTGTCGGCAAATTTATGAAGCATTTTGGATGTGTCATCGGTTGACCCGTCGTTTGCAAGCAACACCTCCCAAGTATATTTTTGTTGCTTTAAATAGTCGTAAACGCTCCCCAAAACTCCTCGTTTTATGTTCTCAACCTCATTGTAAGCAGGAATAACAACAGAAAGATAAGGCATTGCACCCATATCCTAGATTTTAGCAGATAAGGAGATCTCGTTCACTTTTACGATCTTTGCTTTAGTAATTTTAAATACTCATTCCCATTTAGTCCTGCTCTTTTTACTTGGGATTTCAAGAGAAACGGGGCGATTTCTTTGTGCAGCGGAATAGACAGCGATGGACAGCCAGACTTTTGCAGTATCGCATGATCACCGGAAGTATGAACATGTTTATAGCCGGATTTTAAAAACGCTTTTACAGCGTTTCTTCCTGAGATATTCGCAAACTTGGGCATTTAGTTAAATGCTGGAAGTGAAATATCAACTGCTCTTTTAGCGAAACCGACAAAGTTTGCTTTTCTGCTCCTGCTTATTACTTTCATGTATGCCTTTATTGCTTTCTCTGCGTTGGCCAAAGCTTCCTTTTTAGTCTTTCCCTGAGACATACAGCCATACAAATTTACAACATCGGCAACATAGCCTTTGTAATCTTTGTCATATATAAGTTTAATAAGATAGTCTAATTTTTTAGTCATACAAAGAGATTATATACTCACAGCTCAAACAAATAAAGCACTCACTTCGAGATCCACACCCATACTATCACGGTCATATCAAGCACACCTTTCTCCGATTCATCGATTAATCAGCAAGCAGTCACTTAGAACGCTTCTTTTTAAATTTATAAATAAATAAAGATGTGATAAACACAAAAGGTATTATGGGAATGTATACCCAAACTGCGAAATCTTTTATACCATCAACCCTATTTCCAACATAAAGTTGCCAAAAGAGAAGCCATGGAATTGGAACTAGAATAGAAATTAGAAAATACACTGAAAATTTAATTTTTGTTAAACCATAAGCATAGGATACAAAATCCGTCATATAACCACTAAAGAGACGTAAAAATATTAAGGCACCGACACCGTAGTACTCTGTGAATTCGTCTATTTTCTGCATATTTTTATTTCCTACCAATTTAATCACCAGACTTCTACCCCACTGTTTTGATATCCAGAAATTTGTGAAAGAAGAAATAACGGTTGCCAAATACATATAAAATACAGTTGGTTTAGCTCCAAAAAGTAAAAATGCAGGAAATAACAATGGAGATGCACTTAGTGGCGCAAGGACGTGCGTTGAAGCAAAAAGGGAAATAAAAACCAATGGCGCAAGTGGCCCTGTTGACTTAACAATATCAGCAACTTTATCAGAGCTAATGCTTTCGCTAAGTAAATAGACTGTTAGTCCAACAAAAGTTAAGATAAAAACGTACGGAAGTAACCTTTTAATTTTCACTGCAAAAGTATAACATTAGTCGTATGGACGATGTGCATGTGGTAACCAGTCCTGGACTAAACAACAGTAGTCAAGACATTTCTTCGTCGAACGAAACTAAGAGCAAACGAAAACCACTGATCATTTTAAGAATTGTCTTGGCGTTTATCTCCGTATTCGTGGTTATATTGGTGTTTTTTCCCAACTTAATAATAAAAGATCCTAAACTATTGATCTCCAACGCATTCGGCAAACTCTCCAAAAGCGATTCTGTCAGTTTTGAGTCACAATTTTACGGGCTGGATGACTTTGGGAAACTGACACTGTCCGGCACAATCAATCAAAACAGCCAGCTCTACTCCAAGATAAAACTCGATTTCACAACCACCGATACTGACGAACTCCAACAAACAGTCATATTGGACTTGATATTTAATAACCAGGAGGTTTACATAAAGCCTTTTATCAGCTCATTTTCACTGTTGGAAAGTGAAATTCTCCAAGAGGCTCCGGAGATTGCCCAAAGCGAATCTTACAAAATACTTAGACCAATCGTGGCAGGTGAAAAGTGGATACTTTTCAAAAATTCAGGCGACTCTAGCGAAGCAGCAAGTTTACTGAAAGAAAAATACAAAAACCTCATCAAAGGGGAGGACATCCAGAAACTTGCCCAAAAATTTGCCGAAGCCGTAACAATCAAATCTTTTGACAAGAATGCCGAACAAAACGGATTAAAGGTTTATAGAATAGTGGCCGGGCTGGAAAAAGCTAAGCTCACTGAATTTGTCAACGAAGTGGATAAAGTAATCCGAAATGATATAACGCGGTCGTATTCCAAAGAGATCAAGGGAGCAATTGACGCTGTAAATTGGGATCAAAACTTATTCGAGATAGTAATCGACAAAAAAACCGGAAACTTGTATTCCATCGACATCAATTTGCCGGACTTAGGCAAAATAAGCACTACGTCCAGTCTGAAAAACACCGAGCCACCGAATTTATTTTTCCGAGCCCTCACTGACGAATATTACAGGGCACAACTCGAAAAAGAATTGCGCGCCAACCAAAACATTCCTTTAGTCAGGATAGTCACGGTCAGTTTCAAAGATTTTGGCAAAGCTACTTTGGTCAGCGTCCCCGATAATTTTTCAGACTGGGAGGACATTTGGAACGTAATCGAAAAAGAACTGGGCAATTACCTTGACAGCATCGGCGGAATTCTGGGTGCTATTAATCCCTCCAAACAATTCGCGGAAGAAAGGGACACCCAGCGCCGCGCTGATCTTTCTGCGATATCAAACGCCATCTACCAATTTGCAGCCGAACATGGTGGCAACTTGCCCGACACTGACAACAATAACTCCACAAGCGACTTTCCTACCAGCCCAACTTGCATAGGGACTTCACCGACCTGCTTTAATTTGTCTGCCGCAGGCACAGTAGATACAATCGTCCCGGTTTATATTGCTCAATTACCCTACGATCCGCTTAATGGCTCTCTGGAGAACTCCAATTACACAATATATTTAAACCAAGCAACCGGAAGAATTGTCATCTCCGCCAAAGGAGAAGTAACCCCGGACATTACAGTAACAAGATAACTGACTACTGCGGAAAACCGAACATTGGATCGGTTAAATTGGAGTTTTCGCCACTACAACTTTTATTAATTTCTTCCCTACCATATCTTTGATAATCAGGTAAGATCAAGCCGATTGCGCCAAAGGTTTTGTCAGTTGTAATGTCCTGCCGTAAAGGGTAAACGATCGTATAAACAGGGCTGCCACTTTTTGGACTGTTTACATGAAAATCTTCCAAATAGTAAAAGTATCTGTAGCCGAAATCGTACCCCGGCTTTGTAATATAGGAAATCGCAACACAAGGATAGCCCTTGGCAATCGAGTCGTTCTTAATAAAGTGCACAATTTCCTTGCGCTCTAGATAGCCGCTTTTGTTAACCGGCAACTTGCTATAGCGAAGTAAATTTATTGAAGCAAACGCAATAAAAACAACCATCCCGAGTCTCCTGTGGCTACCAACAAAAACTGCCAAAACGAGAAACCAAAACAAAGTCAATCCATTCAGGTAGTATTCGGACAAAATAATCGGATTGAGCGAAAAAAATATAATTGGGGTAACCAACCAAGTTACCAGTAAGATAGCCAGTTTTTTACTAAAGATTCTTTGTTTAATTAACAAAACAAAAACCAAAAGCACAGCAACCAGCCAAAATTGATGTTTAATGTCAAGGTTAATGACACCTAAAATATTTGCAATGTTCTTTGAAAGCAAGATTATCACGCGCTCAAAATCACCACCACTTCCTTCAACTATTATTTGTGATGTCGTCGACCTTAGTAAAATTGCTTTGGTTAGGCGAAATCCATGTTTCAGATCAAACAGAATATATGGAGCAAAAGTAATTAGTGTTATTGCCAGTGTTTTAATAATCACGGGAAGTTTGAGCTTGGCTTTTGAAAAGTACCATGCCATAAAAACCAGTGGCGCAAAAAGTATTAATGACAAGTTAATGTTCCAAGCAAGTCCCAACAAAAAGGCAGCCAAATAAAAGCCTTTTGAATTTTTCTTGAGTATCGAATATAAGCTAAACAAAAACCACACAGTCCATAAAACAATAGGCCCGGTAGGAACAACTTCTCTATCGTTTAAAATTGAATAGAGACTTACCGAGTAAAGAAAAGCAATGCCGATCCCGACTTGCCTGCCAAATATTTTCGACACCACAAAATACAAACTGCCTAGTGTAAAAGCAGAAAGCGTAATTACACCAATCAGACCACCAACAGGATCCATTGCAAACAGCAAATAAAACGGGACCATTAAATAATAAAAAACCGGGCCGACAAAGACCCCTTGCTGCGATGTTTCCTGGCCGATCAAGCGCAAATGGCTGTTTTCGACCACATCGCGGACAAACCAGCCAAGCAAATCCTGGTCATGCGAATACAGAAAATTTTCAACAGCTCCATTGGCGCGCAAAAAAATCCCCACCAAAATAATCGCCATAATCCAAGCATGTTTTCTAACTAATTTGAGGTTTGGCATCAAACTTATCAAGCCTAAAACTTTTATCGGACACTCTTTCAAGCTTTACCATACCAGCGCGGCCAATCAGGCATTCCGAAAAACTTTTCAGTCGGTTAACGCAAAACGCCCACAAAAAAACCGCGATCGCCAACTGATGACTTACCATAAGAATATCTCCGCTGGTTTTTAATTTCTTCAAAAAATTCTCAAGCCGCAGTTTAACATCCAGAAAAGATTCGCCGTTAGGGTAGGATTTTTCCACCATGTTATTTTCCCAATTTTTGTACAGCTTTTGTTCAATGGCTCGCTTCTGGGGTAAATCCACACTTTTTTCCATAAATATACCGCCATTAACTTCGATGATGTCGTCGCTTATAATAACGGGTAACTTCAGAGTCCGCGAAATTATCTCGGCTGTCTGCAAAGTTCTTTTTATACTGCTTGCATAAACCCCGGCTATATTCTCATCTTTAAAGTAACTCGCCCAATATTCGCACTGTTTAATACCTGTTTTTGTCAATTCTCCTTCGAATGACCAAACCCGCTTCACATTCGAAGTTGACTCACCATGGCGAAGCATATAAATTGCTTGTTTGGTCATATCCGCTTCCTCTTCTGGACCGTGATCCCACCAAAGCGTACTTCTTTTTCCACAACAGCAATTCCTTTCTGTCGTGCCATCCACGCTTCAAGTCGCTCGGGGTGCGGGGGATCAACTTCATAAATTGTGTAAAGGGGATCAACAAGATCTTTTGACGGTTTAAAGCCGAACTTTTCGGGGCCGTACCAGGTAAAGAGATAATCATACGCATAAGGGATTACAGGAGGCACATAAACATCCACGCTAAATTGACGGCCGCCGGCATCTTCATAAACCCAATCAATCGCCTGTTTTTGGTTGCCAAAAGCCACCGTAGTCGATCCGTCCACACCGGCAATGATAAAGTTTCGCAACAGGGGCAAGTTTATCCTAAAAAAGAAACCAAAAAACAAGACCAACAATATCCACCCTGATTTGGCGCGGAACAACTGTGCTAAAACTACGGAGAAAAACAAAATAAAGACCAAATAGTAACCGGTGAAATAATAATCATAGACGTTACCGTAATTTCCCTGGAAAAATAGCATGCCTACAAGCGGTGAAAGCACAAGAAGTCCCAAAATAACAAATTTGCGGTTTGCAAGTAATTCTCGCCAATTATAGACAAATGTCATAAAGCCAAGCGTTATGGCAGATTTCATTAGATTAGGTTCTCCTGGCCAGATTTTATTGGTAAACACATCCCAATAAAAGGGAAAACGAATTTTGACTATCTCCCAAAACGAAAGTTTGAAACTTCCTTCTTCAAGTAGAAATTTTTGAATATTGGCCGTCAAGATGCCTTGATGCCGAATATCAAAAATAATCTGCGGCAAAAATGTACCAACCACAATGAACAGTGAACTAATAACGATAAGCTTGTTTACTGTTTTACGCTTCCAAATAGCAACAAATAAGACAGTTGGAAAATAGAAAACTTCGGCAGCACTGCCAAACTGCATAGCTAGCCCAAGCAAAAAGCCAATCACCAACCAGTACTTTGTTGGTTTCCTGGATCCAATAACGCGAAATACTGAGTAGACTAACAACACACTAATCAGGAGCATCGGCGTGGGATTACTTAGCCAGCGCGAGGCAATCATTATGTAATAGGAAAAACCAGCTATGACCGTTGCGATAAGACCAGCGCCCCTACCGGCAATTTCCTTACCTAAAACATACAAAAACAAAATAGCCACAACAGTCAAAACAGATAAAAATACCGCCGGCCAAACCGGGTCGCCTCCCCCGATTAAATACATCGGGGCAATTAGCCAGTAGTACCAGGGACCTCTAAAAATGCCGGCGATGCCGGTTGTCGGCCCGACTAAAAAGACTTTTCCGTTATGCCAAAAATCCCAAATTACCAATGCGTCCCTGCCCTGGTCAAAATAAAACCACAAAATTTGATCTACTCGATAAACCCGGATGAAAACTGCACACAGCAATACAAGGCTTAATAATGAATAAAGTACTTTGTGTGAACTAACCTCCTTTAAGAAACCCAGATAATACCTTTTCACTGTCAAATTGTAACACGTTTTGCTATAATCTTTGGCAGGCAACGAGCCTGATTTTTATCCCACGGCATGAAATATTGTATTACCTTAAATGATTGGATAGACAAAGACCTTAATCCCAGGGTAGACGGATTTGCCAAGCTAAAAAAAGCCGGGGCGCAAATTCCAGTTATACGACTATTCACCAATGACCTTTTTGAATTATGGCTTGGAAACAGTAAAAAATTTCCAAAAAAGATCAAGCTCTATCTATTTTTAGAATTTTCAAAACTGCTCAGGAATTCATTTTCACGAGCGGTAATGATACGCCAAGCTTATTACATTCCCGATATCCCCAAGCCTTACGGCGGGCGCTTTTCGGCTCAAACACCCAAAGAAGCCGTAAGATCAATCGAAAATCATTATAAATTTTTTATAGGCCAAAAATGGCACACACATGCCGGACATGAATGTATAATTTTTTCCTATCCTCGGACCGATCCACCAGCATTCCCAGAATTGCCAAAACCTTCCGACCCAATGCCTCGGGGAGGAATGGCATCTTTGCTAGAAACTAACTTGGTCGAAGTCCAAGGAACATTCGGAGATCACGAAACGGTAACCGCTTTCCCTTGTGATGTCTTTACTGTTATCAAACATGCTGACGGAATGTTCGAGATTTCAAACTCGAAAGTTGTCCAAAAAAGACACGTTCTCGTTAGGCCCGACACTGGCGGAAAACCTATCGAGCAAAGTGTTCCAGAAGATAGACAGCTTCGCCCAAGCCTCACCCCATCGGAAATCGAAGAAGCCACCAGAGTATCTATCAGAGTATCTGAAATCGCAAAAACTCCGCAAAGAGTGGAGTTTACATACGGCTTTGGTCCAACAGGGAAACTAGAGCTTGTATTTAACGAGGCAGCAAAATACGCCAAACCTCAAGAAAAGGATGTCTCTTATAAAACACTAACAGGCAAGGTAGATTTTATTGTCAACACTCTAGGCGACTCCAAGACTTTAATCAAAAAACTAAAGATGGGAGAAGATATTAACATTGTCTACGTCACCCAACACCTCGTTGCCGCAATGGACGAATCTGCGCTACTGGAACTTGAAAACACAAGCAAAAAATTGCTTATTCTTTATCCCGGATCTTCGTCAACTACCCATAGGGACCAGATACTTCGACAAATGGGTCACAAAATATATCTTTACGGAGTAAGAAATTTTAAAATCGGGGACCTAGTCAAAATTGAGATTAACAACGGATCTGCCGAAATAACTAACCTTTCATCAAATTATCAGAATTATATTATTCCACTTGAAGAAGGCTTCTTAGCTGGACTGGAAAATATTGGGGGGAAGGCTTTAAGGTTGAGTGAGATAGCTTCGCAGGGAATTTCAACCCCGGGTGGTTTTATTGTAACAACAAAATACCAAGAAAGTATGCTAAAAAATTCCGACCTACTGGATGCCTGGAGCAAAATACCAAATAAGAACGCTCTTCGATCTCTCCAAACCTCGCCGTATAAAGTTGATGACGGTTTTAAGGATCAAGTCAAGAATCTGCTTACAGTTTTGGGCAGTTCTAAACCTCTTTTCTTGAGATCGTCCTCGCTTTCCGAAGACGATCCAGAAGCTAATTTCGCAGGAAAGTATAAAACAGCTGAAAGTGTTGACCCAACAGTTGAAGTAGTTATCCAAGCATATCAAGACGTAGTTCGCTCTGCCTTTTCTGATTCAGTAATTGTTTTCTCCCAAAAATTTGGCATTGATATTTCACGGTCGACGCAGATTGCCGTAATAATACAACAGGATGTCGAACCCAAACAAAGCGGGGTAGCTTTCAGAGAAGATCCAAATGGATCAGGGAACATACTTATCGAAGCCGTTAAGGGCAAAACGTCAGGTGTGGTAACCGGAAAACGAGTCCCCCAAAAAATACTTTGTGTTCCCCACACTGGTGAGGTAACAAAGTCAACTGGGCCGGTTGTGTTGACAACTTCACAAATTAAGGCCATTGCTAAAATGGCAACAACTCTTTCGGGAATTTATCATCACCCGCAAGACGTTGAATGGGGTTTTGACAAAAAAAGCCAACTCATTGTCTTCCAATCCCGCGACCAAAGATAATACATTCAACGAAATAAGCTAGTTTATTCTAATATCTAAACTCACGAGTTTGTCTTTGCCGTCAAATTCGCTTGTGCCAACAAAAATTTCTCCAGGTTTTAAGGATAATATCTTTCTGATAATAGGTTCTACATCCTCAAAAACTTTCACATTGTTCAGATTTGCAACATCTACCCATTCGGGATCACCTTCTTCAGATGAAGTAAGATCACCAATCAAATAATTGCCCGCAACAACGAACAACATTACGTTTTTACCAAAGAAATTAGAGACGTGTACTATCCCCTTAAGTTGTAATTCAGATATTTCGAGGCCAGATTCTTCTTTGATCTCGCGTCTTGCAGACTCAATAATAGCCTCGCCTTTTTCTATGTGTCCACCTATCGGATCATACATTCCAGACCAATCCTTTTCATCACTTGCTTTGAGCAAAAGTACCTGGTTACCTTTGAATACAAAACACAATGTTCTCGGAACAACTGTATACCTCTTTCTACTCATAACACGAATTCTAACACGAATCCCACCCACACCGAAAACCTTGTCACTACATCTAACTAGTTAACTGTAGTGTATAACCTGAAACTTGACATACCAAACCACCTTCTATATTATAAGAAAGTTAGAAAGTAGGAAAGTATGCAAACTATTCAAGAACAAATTGTGAAAATTCAACCAAAGGGTTTGATTACCATCCCTAAAGCCTTCAGAAAAGCGCTATTTGAAGAAAACGGCTTGGCAAGAGTCACAAAACTCAAAAGAGCTATCGTTATTGAGCCTGTCCGAACATTGCCTTACCCTGTGCGAAGTTACACTGACCGTGAGATTGAAGAGTTTGTCCAACTAGACAAAGATGAAACAAAAATTCTCAAAGCCAAAGGTCTTCTTTAATGCTTCGGTAATTTTAGCGGGACTTAAATCCCCCACAGGCGGATCTGGGAAACTTCTGGATTGGTCAAAAGAAAAAATAATTAATGCCGTTATCAGCGAAGTGGTGGCAAATGAAGTCGAAAGGAATGCGTCCAAGCTTGGGTTATACAGATCAAGAGTTCATAAACTGCTGAATTCTGTAACTATATTGGAGGCACCGAATAAAGAAACCGTAAGAAAGTATAATAAAATCGTCATTGACGAAGGCGACCGTCATCTTTTTGCATCTGCGAAACAAAGTAAATCAAGATATTTGGTTTCACTGGACAAAAAACATGTTTTGTCCCTAAAAAACAAAATCAAATGGACTAAAATCATTTCTCCTGGAAAATTAATAACAACACTCGCTACATCTCACTAGTTAACTGTAGTGAGTTATTTCATTTTCATCAATCTTTTAAAGACTAATAAGGAAAGTTTCGCATCAACTAAAGCGCCGTGTTGTTTGGGAAATTTCATCCCAAAATAATTTAAGACACCAGTCCTAAGTCCTAACCCTTTAAGTCTCTTGTCTTTATATAACTTCGCATAAGCAATTGTGTCAACTGGCAGCATTCTATAATTGAATTTAGGCGTAATATTATATTTCTCAAAAGCTCTTTCTAAAAATTCCCAATCATGAAATATCGCCCAACCCACCAGCATTGCGTTCGGTGCCACATTAGCCAGCTTCTCAAGAACTTTTTCCAATTCAATAGCATTTTCCCACTTTTTTTCTGAAAAACCAGCAATTACCAGTCCTTCATTGTCATTTGTATCTAGATGTAACGGTTTAACTTTGGATACAAAACTGGAAAGAATTTTAAAATTGTTTCCATTGACAACGATCCATGCCACCTCAATAATTTCATGTCTATGGGGGTCAGAGCCAGTCATCTCAAGATCTAAAAAAATTAGCTTCCTTTTTCTAAAGTCTGTCGGTTTTCTTCCTTTGAGATGGCGGTCAGAGGTAAACATTAATCAAATGAGCTCCAAGCCTTATCAACTTTCGATTCTTTAATAATTCTTTCTGTTAATCCAATTGTCCGTTTTGAAAACCATAGGTTATTCTTAAAATCATCAAAATCTTCAACTGTGTGAGCATCGGCACCACCACTATGTAATATATTATGTTTATCCACTAAATTCTTAAGAACTTTAAGTTCCTCCTCCTGCTCTTCCCACTTCCCAGCTTTAAAATTCCACAAACCATAAACAGTTTCAGCACCATCGATTCTATTTTCTCTAAAAACTTCATCCACATACTCGGTAGTCATTTTGAATCTACAACTGTTCCAATGAGCAAGAATCGTCAATCCCCCGGCTTTTCTAATCAACTTCACTGTGTTATCAAAATCGGAATAATACTGATAATCAACATATACACCCTTTATGTAGGAATCTTCTCCAAGAAATAGGATGTAAGGGTACTGCTCTTCACCTCTTGCAACCAAGTTTTTATACAGCCCCTTTGTAACTGCGTCTTTTTTAGCATCTACTTTTAGCTTCCGAATTAATTTTTGGTAAACTTCTTTGTTTGATGGATAGAAATTTAGTGCCGATACAATGTGAGGCCTACCAACAGATTCTCCTCCAGACGTTTTAAAACAATCATTTTCCGTTAGCTTAAATCCTAACTTTCTAATGTTCTTTACCATTTTTTGCATCCTAATCACCCTTGCTTCCTGTGCCTTTCGACAATGCGTAAGCAGGTCCCTATTTGTGGGATCCACAAAAAGTCCAACTACATGAAGGCCACTCGTTGGTCCCCCACCTAAGTCAAGAGGCCATCCCGATGAGACTTCTATCCCGATTATCCATTTTGTGTACAAGTCTCTATTATTGTTAAGGATATTAACCACTTTACTATCCGGTAGAGAATCGTGGTCCGTAAAGGCAACCACGCCAATATTTCTTTCTTCACAAATTTCCAACACCTGTCTATGGCTAAGCTTGCCGTCCGATGTTATTGTATGACTGTGAAGTGTCTCGATCTTCTTCATTTTTGTTTTAGGCTTTCGATTTCTTCTTTAGTTGACTAAATCATACCGAGAAGCACGTTTTGGTCGTCGCGAACCTGGTCGGCAAAGGAGTCGCCAAACCGCGTACGGACCAACTCGCCGTTTAATTTCAATTTTTCAGCATATCTAGCTTCATAATTCTTAAGTTTAGCTTCAAGCTCTCTTACCCTGCTGGTCTTACCCATATTTACAGATTATAGCATTTTCATTTCTTAGTATTGACAAAAAACAATGTTACCTTTAATATTACCTTATATGGATACAAATATTGTAACATTTTCGGTTAGCGATTTGAGGCATGACACCACTAAAGTCTTAAAAGAGACATTAAACCGAGGGTTTGCATATCTTTTGAGGCATTCCAAACCGGAATTTGCATTGGTCGACATTAATTATTTACAGTCTCTAAGAGAGGCGTACGAAGATTACTTGGATATGCTGGAATTCGACAAAACAGTTAATCTCAAAAAAGTGCCTCTTGGAGCTCACAAAAGTAAGTTTATTGGCAATAAATGAAAACTTTCCTATCCTCCAAAGCAGATAAACAACTTACAAAACTTCCGCGCAAAATGCATGAAACGCTCCTTATTAGAATCGAGGCTCTACAAATTAATCCATTTCCACCAAATTCGAAAAAACTACAAGGCAGAGCGGGCTGGCGAATCAGGGTCGGTGATTACCGAATTCTCTATACAGTTGATTCACGGAAAAAAGAGTTGACCGCACTGTCGATAGCCCACAGGAAAGACGCTTACAAAGAATGAACTAATTTGTATAATGTAACCCCCCCCACATCCCACTCTCCTTCAATTTTGCTCCAGCCGAAGTTTGCCACTTCCGTTTTTGGATTATGCGTCGGGTCGCATTTTTCTTTCTGCAATTCGCAGACAACAAATAACTGATCCGTCGATGTGGCCTCATAGTTTAAAGGGTCAATATCAACAACCGGGTCAAATCGCCACTCTAAAATATATTGATAAGCATCTTCGTAATTTCGCTCAGCGATCACGGCTATATTGAATCTGGCAAAATTTGACTCCTCAACAATTTTGTCTGCCACTTCAAGGCTCCTCTGCAGCTGCCGGTTGAGGGAATACCTCAATGGATTGCCCGCCAAATTAACCAGAACCAGGTAGCCAACCGTAAGCACTAAAATTATTTTTCCGACTCTATTTGACTTTTTCCAAATAAAACTAAACAGAGTACCCAAAAATATAAATATGGCTGGGAATAAAAACCCAAAATAATGATCGTAGATTTGTTGTTTATATAGCGAGAGGCCGATTATACCGAAACCTAACCACGCCAAGACAAGCAAAAATGATGTCTGAAAAACAAGTTTTCGTTTTCTAATGCTCTCATAAATAGCCCAAGCTAAAGTCCAAATGCTTCCCCAAGTCACAATATAAGTAGCGTTGATATCGCCTGCTCCAACCAAACTGGAATTAATCTGATCATAAATAGGCAAAGTCTTATCCAAATTCGCCCACGGCTTGGCCGATACCGTAGTCTGGCGCTCAAGGAAAAATTTCTTGATGGCTGCGGCGTTTTGCCAGTCGTGCCGGGCGTCAAAGACAGCCAGTGGAGACATAAGCCCTACGAAAATGATAAAAGCCAATAAAGTATTTCGCAGGAAATTTACAAATTCCAATTTCCAATTTTCAAACAATTTCAAAATTCTAATTTTTACAAATACAAAAAGCAAAAAAACTAAAATAGTTGGTAATAAAAGTAGTCCTAAATAGTGACTTTGCAGAACAAAGGCAAAGGATGTTCCAAGAATTAGATACCATATTACTTTACCTTTTTTGAAAATTTTCCATAAAGAATACATCGACAAAATGGCAAAAAAAGGCATTATATTAGGATTCCATGAAGAGTGTGAATAAGTAATTACAACAGGGGAAATCGCATAAAAGAATGCGGCAATCCATGCCGCTTTCACCCCGAACCACTCACGAGAAACAAACCAAACCATAAACACAGTTGCTACCCCCAACACTGCTATACCAACAGCCGGGCCAGCAGGGCTTAGCCCAAACAAAAACAGCCAAGGTGCCATGAAATAGTAATACAGCGGGCCCAAATACATATTACCGATCGATGTCCCAGGTCCTATCAGAATAGGATCCAGAAAGACAAGTAAGCGTCGGACAATGATAGCGTCCCTACCCTCATCGCCTAAAAACGTCATGTATTCGGAAATTCGCCAAAGTCTAAAAAATGCCGAAAGAGCAAGAATTAGCAACAAAAAAATAAATTCTTTTTGATTAATTTTTATCTTTTTCTTTATTTTTTCGCTAATCACCAACCACCAGTCACCAATCACTATTTTAGTTTTTGCCATAATTTGAGTAAATCTACAAAACTTTTGATTATAACCTTAATACTTGCCCCCGTCTGACTTCCATAAACACGAGGAAAGTGATGCACACCTACCTCCGCAATTTTAAATCCTGCTTTCTTTGCCTTTGCCAGTAATTCCGGAGATATCATGCCTCCGCGAGTTGATTCTAAACACGGAATCTTATCCAACACATCTTTCTTAACCAATTTAAACGAACAATCTACATCTCTCACGTTAATACCCAAAAGCAAGTTTGCAAGTATTGTCCAACCAAAGCCGTTAATTTTGCGGAGCAGGGAGTCGCTCCTGGCCATACGAAAACCGACAACTACATCATAACCCTGAGAGGCTTTCAGATATAACTTGTTAATTTCCGAAAAGTCAAATTGCCCGTCTGCATCAATAGTCGCCACCCAATTATACCTCGCGTTATAAAAACCTGATTTTAAAGCTTCCCCATAGCCCTTATTTACTTTATGAGTGATGACTCTAATCTTTGGATCGCCAGCCTTGAGTTTATCCGCCACCAACCCCGTTTTATCACTTGAACCGTCGTTAACAATAATCACTTCCCATTTCCCAGCTACCGTCTTAAGCACCCGGATTGCCTTTAATACTGTAGCCTTTAAATTTTTCTCTTCGTTAAAGGCCGGGAAAAAAACAGACAAGGAGTCGATTAAATATCTGCCCATATGATATTATCGTAAGTATATCAAAAAACTACTGATCATATTGCTATTTACCGTCGTCCCGACCTTTTTGGTGTGGTTGCCTTTCCTGCTCAAATCTGAAAGCTTTTTGGGAATACCGCTGCCCCAAAACGGTTTACAAACAGTGGTTGCCAATTACGACGGCCCGCTTTACCTTGTCGTAACCAAGACATTATATTCGGCGAATCTAATCAAAGAAAATTTTGCGTTTCCCCTCCCTGTCGAATATTATGCGGCACACTTCCCGTTATTTCCCGTTCTAATTAGATTATTTGCAAATATCACTTATGCTCCATATGCCATGCTTATAGTAACCGTTGCCTCCGCATTTATCGCACATCTCTATTTTTTCAAACTGGCAAGAACCTATCTAGACACAGAGAAGTCGATGTTCCTTACTGCCATTTTTTCGATTTTTCCGGCACGGTGGTTGATCGTACGGTCGGTAGGGTCACCCGAACCTTTATTTATTGCGGCAATTATCGCAGCAATTTATTACTTTAAAAACAAAAAATATCTACTCTCGGGCATATTCGGAGCCGCTGCTCAACTAACCAAATCGCCGGGGATCTTACTTTTTATTGCCTTTGTGGGAGTTTGGGCAATAGACACTCTGCAAAAAATGTCTATCGTAAACAAAAACTTCAAATATCACTTTTCACCCAAAGCACTAGCAATCCTTTTAATCCCCGCTAGTCTCCTGGCTGTTTTTTGCATATATAAACTAACCTTTGGAAGTTTTACCGCATACTTTAGCTCGGGAGACAACATACACATCTTTTTTCCGCCCTTTCAAATCTTTAATTACTCGGCGCCTTGGGTTGGAACGTTTTGGTTAGAAGAGATTCTTTTCATTTATTCATTGGGTCTTCTTGGAGTAATTCATTTGATTAAAGACAAGGATTATATACCTGCAACTTTCTCTTTGGTTTTTTTTCTCA